>JACLAC010014908.1_pt1 | contig 19375 bp, 11 predicted proteins | sample 8027881 | NCBI WGS metagenome assembly JACLAC01 (sample SAMN15725517, study PRJNA655200) | protist metagenome | isolation source: fluorescence activated cell sorting (FACS) single amplified genomes of... | place: Spain: Blaines Bay Microbial Observatory, Mediterranean Sea | collected 2016-01-19 | reverse complement strand
ACTTCGCGCATTCAAGACGTGCTCCCAGGAAAATCTGCGCCGTCGATTCCGTGCAGTCGTTCGTGCTGCTGGCTGTTCGAAAATAGTTGGCTGCCGGATTCTCGAACGAGCTGCCGCTGGCAGTGAGCAGCTCCCGAGCAAACTGGTCGTACGGTTTGTTCTGCTCGAACGATCGAATAAGCCATCGATGGAACTTGAAAACGCCGGGCGATGAGACACTGGCGTTGCGGATTCTCAATGTGTCGCCCCACTGAAGCGTCTGGAATTTGGCGTGCTCGGATGACGCCAGCAGCTCGTCAATCAGTGTTGCTCGTTTGTCGACTGATCTGTCGGCGAGAAATTTCCTGGTTGTCTCGACGGAAGGCAGCAGCCCGGTTACGTCGAGGTAAACTCGACGAAGAAACTCACTGTCCAAAGTCTGCTCGGCTGGAATGTACTCAAGTTGTTTCAGTCGAGCGTGGACGAGGTTGTCGACGTAGTTGGATTCGTGCAGCGCTGGCCAGTTGAAACCTTCCGTTTCCGGCACTGCAGTCAGAAAACTCGTTTCCATTTGTTCGAGATACCGCACGGTGATGGCTGCCTGTCCGCGAGCTTTTTCGTCGGCCCGTGTCACACGTCCGTCGGCCGAAACAGTTGCGACCGCTCCATCAGAAACCGTGAAAACTGCCAGGTCTGTGACGTCCTTCGCTAAGCCATCTGAAAACTCTGCGATGGCCACGAACTGCTGATTAGGAGCCTGCCGTGTGAGCTGTCGGCCAGATGGTGGATAAATCTGCAGACTGACGCACCGCGGAGCGACTGCTGAATCAGTCTGTCGTCCCTGGACGATCCAGTTTCGAAGTACGTGGTGGCTGACGGAATCTGAGTGAAGTCGCTGTCCACCCGCATGCGGAACGTGCATCAGCGGCTTTCGTAACAGCAGGCTGGAGTCTGGATCGAGCACACTGACTCGGCGAGCAAAGAACTCACCACGTAAAGTCGTTTCGTCAACCGACAAATCGAAGCCGCGGAGCGAAAGCCGGAATCCACCTTTGCCTTTGGGAGAACCGTGACATGCTCCTGAGCTGCAACCTTGTCGCGACAAAACCGGGATCACTTCGTTTCGCAGCGAAACCAGTGGGACCTTATTCTTCCCGACGATGACGTGAAGCGTGGCCATCTTGCCGTCGACGGTGGCCAGCACTTTGGCAACTCCGGGGGCCACAGCAACAATGGCCCCTCGCTCGACAACAGCTACTTTGGAATTCAGGGACTCGAACTTCGCGACGCGAGTTGCATCAATCAATCGTCCCGATGGATCAACAGCCGAAACCAGAAAATGCGATCGGAGTCCGGCGGCCGGAAGCTCAATTCTGGCAGGAAAAATATCGAGCCGTTCGATGCTCGCAGGCAACGTATTCTCTTCGGCAAACGTCCAATTGATTTCGGCGATACCAATGGACAGTGCGACAAGCAGTAAGAATATCTGAACTCGAAAACATCTCATCGGTAGCTCAACAGCTTTCATCGTTGGAAAACTCAGTTAGAAGTCTGGCACTTCACGGTCACTCGACCGTGAGTTGAAACGGCGTACTCAGCACGGTGAATTTGTGGCCGGCGACTTCAGTCGTTGCTTCAAATTTCAGATTGTATTTTCCGGGGCGAACGTTGGCGGCAATGTTAATGTCAATCAGGGCCTCACTTTTCGCGTTGGCGATAAGGGGTTTACCGACAAGCGATAACCCGTCCGGCACGTCGGTGAGTTTCAAAGTGATCTCTTTCATGTCACCGCCAGCTCTCGGAACAAAGCGGCGAGCCATGACGGCAATCCTTTGCTTTCCTCCGGCCACTGCGGCACCAGCCGGCATCGCTGTGACGATGAGCGGTTCGATGATTCGCAGGGGCAACTTTGCCAGCGTGACTTCTTTTGTCTGCCCTTTGAGTGACGCCTCGCCGATGATTTGTATTTCGCGGACTCCGAGTTCCATTTCGGCAGGGCCTCTCAGTTGAAAGCGATATTCGTTGTTGTCGCTTCGACTGACCGCTCGGTCGCCGCCTCCCGCACTAAAGCCTTCAGGGAGTCCTTCAACTCGTAAAACCACCTGATCTTTGAAGCCCTTAGCTCGATCTTTGACACGCACCGTAAAGTAAACTTCTCCGACGTGACGAGGAAAGTAAACGACTCCGTCGTCCAGACTGAGTGCAAAGAAATCTGGGATTGCCGGACCGACGACAGCTGCAAGTTCCGTCTGCAATTCCGCCGGCGGATGAGGCGTCTGCGGCATTCCTTTTCTCAGGACTGCCAACGTCGAAGCGAAGCGGCGAAGCGGCTGCTCGCCAGTGTCAGACTCCGACGATTCACCGGTGCCGGAAATCCGAAGCGACAGCACCTTGCCCGGCTCCATATTCTTCGGAAGGTAGACTTTCAGGCGAGTGTCTTTTTTCTTTTCGGCGATGACCTCATTCGAAACGGCCAATTCGACATTGCCCGACACGGCGCTCAGCTTGATCGGGCCGTTGTGACCCTTTCGATCGGTCGTAACTTTGACGATCGCGTATCCATCCTGTGGCAGGATGACGCTCGCAGCTTCAAGGAATAATTCGAAGTCGGGAACGCTGCGACGAAGCTCTGCGTAGTAACCGAAATCTGCTCCGCTGCGACGCGTCAATTCCGACAGTTCAACATCGTACGCTCCGTCGTTGGGGACCGTGATGTTGAGTGTCCCACCGGAAGTACCTGCTCGTCGGTTTTCGCCGATCAGCTTCCTCGCTTCGTCACGAACAGCCAGACCAAGCATCACCGCAGCACCGAATTGTCGCGACCGATCTATCAGAATAAGGCGGTCACCTTTCTTCGCCGAAAAGCGAAATCGATGGATCGGACGGTCGTTACTGAAAATGCCTCGCAGCCCACCGTCGATTTCAGCCTGCGAGAACGGTTTCTGGTCAACATGCTCAAACTGCGGAAGTCCCGAGTTCGCAGCACTCGTGAGCGGTTGGTCCCACGTCAGCGGAAAATCACCGATCCTTAGCCGGTACGCGTGCGCAGAACTTCCGCCCATTGCCGAATCTTCAATCGCGACGAAAAACTTTCCGGTCTCTGGAAGCTGCAGTCGCAAACGGCAATCACCGGCCAGGGACGGCGAGTCATCGACGAAAGCAAGTTCTTTGCCGGACTGATTCAGGAGTCGAACGACCGGATCGAGCTTAGTTCCCAATCGGGTGGCGACAGCTTCGATCGACACCCAATTGCCGGCGGAACCGGCAAATTGAAAGTAGTCTGCGTCGCCGGATTCCGTCGTGCCGTCGATGGCACTCGGAAGGTTGATCGGCTGGGCCGACGTGACGTCGTGATTGCTTCGCAACGAAGTCACCGTCGGAAGATCATCCACCATAAAGAGCAGCGGATTGGAAATTCCTTCGGCCGTCGCCACTCGCAAGCCGTAGACACCAACCGGGCACGATTCGTCGATCGCAGCCTTCAACGGAGCAACTCGGTCAGAAGGCTTTACCATTGAGAACTGACTGGCCGGGCGATCGGACGGAACAAGTCCCACTTTGTCGAAGTGAGGCGTGCCACCCGGGCGTTCCAATCGCAGAACGTTCTTTCCGGATTGAAGTTCGACAATGCCTTCGACCATCCACTTTGCATCGGCATCGCCAAACCCGCCTGTAACTCCGGCGGCGGCTTCGTCGGTGATCAGTCGTCCGTTCAGGAAAAGTTTGATCGGACGCGAACTGCCCGCCGCGTATTTCAGTTCGAGCTGGTACGCACCAGCCTGAGCGATCTTGATGTCGTACTCAGCATAGTTTGGCAAGAAATCACCGTTCAGGATGAAGATGCCAGCCTTACGGTATTTACCCCGAGAATAATCTTCCGCCTCAACGACAATGGATCCGGCCGGTACATCCGGACTTGCGAGTTTCGATTCGAAAACGGTCGAGGTATTTTCAGTCTGCTGCTGCAACACAATCGACGTTTTCGGATCAACAGTGTTCAATGTCGAAAGCAGGCCGGTGGTCTTCGTGAGGTTTATTCCATGCAGAATAAGCTCGGACGTCGCTCCCGGAGCGATTCCCAGTGGCTCGACGCGGATGGCTTTCGGAGGCGCCGCCAGCGCAGAACTGCCGAACAACGCTACCGCGAGGAGCACGCATCGCGCGCGAACATGAGTCTTATTTTGGAACATGAAGACGAACGCGGGGAGAAAAGAGTAAGGCTGGGAAGGTATCGTGAGCTGGCCTGAAAGCATCAGCCGGCGGGAATCGGCCCTGCGTTAAAAGACTTCTTCAATCGGGTTGCCGTTGTGAGCCAGAAAGACGGGGCGATTGGACGGAGTGTAAACCGGCTTCGTTCGATCCAGTCCAAGCTTCTCGTAAACAGTCGCGGCGTAATCGTCGGGGCGTGTTGGACGGTTCGTCACATAGCCGCCTTCATTGTCGCTGGAACCGATGACCTGTCCGCCGGGCACTCCGCCTCCGGCCAGCGCGATCGAGTAGGCGTTGGTCCAATGGTCTCGTCCCTTGAATCGGTTGAGTCGAGGCGTTCGACCGAACTCCGAAACGAAGGCGACGAGTGTGTCTGCGAGGAGCCCTCGATCCTCGAGGTCAGCGACGAGCGCCGCGAATGCCTGGTCAGTGCTGCCCATCATGACCCAGTGAGCGATTCCATAGCGACCTTCGCCGCCGGCTCCGTTGCGAATCGTTCCGCAAGAGCCTTTGTTGTAGATGTAGTCGTGATGGTCCCAGTTCATGTTGAAACCGCCGGGCGTTTTGTCAGTCAACGGCTCTCGAACATCGACCGTCACAAAGCGAACGCCGCGTTCGATCAAGCGGCGGCCCATGAGGTAACACTGTCCGCGGTGGCCGCGCCCGTACGCTTCGCGAGTTGCTTCCTTTTCTTCGGAAAGGTTGAACGCATTCTGTGTCAAAGGATTGGTCAGCAGATCAGCTGCCTGATTCGACAGGTCAGAAAAAGTGCGGACTGGATCGTTCGAAGCCGGAGCGACGCCGACGTTGAGATTGCTCAAAAGGTCGCGTCGATCGGTGAAGCGTCCGCGGTCAACGCCAGTCAGCAGACCGAGGTCGTTGACTTTCCACTCAGGATCCGACAGGTCTTTCCCACCAGTCTTGAAGACCTTGGCGGCGGCCGGAAGAAAGCCAACGCGAGTTTGTTTTGCCTGTTCGTGATTGCCGGGCACCATGATGTACGGCGGCAGGTAGTCGCACTGGCTGCCCATCCGTTGAGAAACGATCGAGCCGATGTCCGGCATTTCAAGCGGCCCGCCCGGCATTTCTCCAGACAGGGCGTACTGAGTGCCCAGTGGGTGGCCGTTCGCTCCCGACCGGTCGTGATACATCGACCGAATCACGGTCAAGCGGTCGGCGACCTGAGCAGTCTTTGAAAGCAACGATGTAAACTGCAGGCCCGGGACTGCGGTCGAGACCGGCTTGAACGGACTTCGATGTTCGGCGACGGCTTCGGTTTTAGGATCCCACGTGTCCATGTGGGATAATCCGCCCTGCTCAAGAATAACCAGAACATTCTTTGCTTGAGCCTTCCTGCCTTCGGATGCAGCTTCGGCCAACGACGCGACGCGAGCGGTCATCGCGCCGGCGACTCCCACGCCGAGGAAACTTCTTCTTTGCATCCGTCCACTTTGAATTTGTCCGCGCAGACTCATTGAGACTTATTCCAGTTTGAACCATGAATCATCGCTGACTGCGGAAGTTATCGCCGAAATAGGGCTCCGCAACGCATAAGCAAGGATTCATGCTACCGGGAATGCCCGAAAAGACTCAACCGGACGTCGGCACCACCGCCAGGAGCCTGCCATCTGGTGCCGATTATGCAGGCAGGACCGGCGTTAGACCACTCGCGTACAAGTGGTCCGCCGCCGGGAAAGTGTCAACAAAACGTTCGACTTACCAGTGCATGACGAATCCACCGTCGACGTTGATCGTCTGACCGGTGACCTGGCGGGCTCGCTTCGAGGCCAGAAATGTCACCATGTCCGCGATGTCTGAAGGTTGTTGCCACGTGCCGAGTGGGACCATCTTTTTAATCTTTTCGCCAGCCCACGTTTCGTAGTCCAGCTTCTGGTCATCTGGCTGCCGATCAACCCAGGATTGCCAGACACTCCTGTTAAGAGGTGTCTGGACCATGCCTGGGCAGACAACGTTGACGCGAACTCCGCTGGTAGCAAGGTCTTTCGCCATGCACTGAGCGAAGTTGATATTCGCCGCTTTGCTGGCACTGTACGGCGGGTCGGTGGGCGACCCAATCTGGCCGGCGATCGAAGCAATGAATGTCATCGTGCCGGATTTTCGTTCGGCCAGTTTTGGCGCCACCGAGTGAGCGACGCGGGTCATGCCCATGACGTTTACTTCGATGACTCGGAGCCAGTCTTCGGGCTGAAGATTAGTAAAGGGGAAGCCGAACTTGCCGGATCCGATGGCAGCGGCGTGAATCAGGTGGTCAACCTGGCCCAACTCGGACTCTGATTTAGTGAGTGCCGCCTCAAGACTCTCCGTGGATGTGATGTCGGCTCGGATTCCCACGACGCGTCGCTCAGTGGCTGTTGTGATTTCACACGCAGTCTGCTCGACGTTTTCCGAGACATCCCAAATGGCAACGTCAGCCCCCTCGGCAGCAAATTGCTCGGCGATTGCTCGTCCGATTCCGCTGGCTCCACCCGTCACTACCGCCACATGGTTTGAGATTCCAAGGTCCATAACCCTGCTCCTTCCGTTTGGAACTGTGTTTTCAACTTCGTCCGCTCACGGCTTGGGCTGCTACTGACGACGGGTTGGCATTGCTGGTGCCAGTTTTGGCGACGCCTCAATGGCCAATTCAATCAACAATTCATAATTGGGAGGCTCGTCATCTGATACCGACCGCATTTGAATCGCGGATCCGTCGGCGATGCATTGCCGAAGTTGGTCGAGCCGCTCGTCCATTCTGCTGAGGAACTGCGAAAGCTCGTCTTCGTTCAAATCGGTGCGGAAGAGAACTGTTTGTTCTGTCGACCGTTCTCGATGCAGTCTTGCCAGGCTTGTACCCTGGGTTCGATAAAGGAATCCGTCAGCGTAGGCCCGTCGCAATCCCCCGGCCGCTGAAAACTGATAAACCGGATCAGCGCCAAAGTAGACGGAAAGACTGCCCCCCGACCTGACACCGGTGAATACAAATTCAGGTTCACCCGGTAACTGCCATTCGACCCGATTCCGCAGGGCAGTCGCTTCGCGAATCATGTCCTCACGATCAGATTCCTGGCGTGCCATGCGGAAGTCCGGAACGCTCCATACTTGCAAGGAGCCATTTGCCGAGAAAAGGAAGTGTCTGGAATGTCACCAGTCACACAACGAGCGAATTTTACGACCAGTGCGCACAAAAACGGGAGCACAAACCTGCCCCCTCGTGTACCTGACGCTTTTGCTTAGGGCTGCTCGATTTCTCGCCTGACCCAGTTCGCAGAGCCACCACCACACTCGGAGGCAGGTTTGTACTCCCGCTGTTTTTGCAGGAAAACCACTTTCGTGTTTCGATTATGGGATCGACACTTCACAACGTCAAGCAGAAGCTTTCGCGACTCTTACGTGTGTCATGTACTGCATCCAAGTGAACCACCAAACGGCAGGTTGCAGCAACATTTGCTTCGTCTTACAGACACTTCAGTTGCACGGTTGGAATTCCGCAATTCCTTGTTGAATTCTAATTTTCGTGGGAAATCACATCCGCAAACTGGTCTCAATCTCGATAACATCAAAAATAGAGGCCCGCCCCGGGGCACCGTTATAAAGTCTTCGCTGCACGACCTGCGAAACTTGGTATTGTCGACTGTCTCTGCACGCGGAGCGAGCTTTCGATATTATCGCATGGAGATCATCTAGACTGTCAGGTGTGACGTTTTTCAGGCCATTTGTTCTCGAAAACCTTATTTAAAGGTTGTGCCATGACCTGCGAAGTTCAGGTGGATTGGTCGCCGCACCGTCCGAGAGTCGTCACCGTCAAAATCTCCACCGACGGGGCAATTCCGCAGGAGCTTTGCCCGGGTTTTGCCGATTGACTGTGCAAGCAGCGACCTCTATTGGGAAACCTGCTGGTCGGTCTCCGCTCTTTTTTCTGAGAGCGATCGGCCAAACTTGACCGGAATTTGGCTGAGACGTAACATCCAATCCTTCTGTCAATCGTGGTATCTACAGATTTTGTTGCGGGAGTAGCTCAGTGGTAGAGCACCACGTTGCCAACGTGGATGTCGCGGGTTCGAATCCCGTCTCCCGCTTTTGTTAGTATACATTTGAATTGCTTCAGGTCAGCTTAGACCAGCACGGCATTTCGCTTTCTGCCAGTGCAATCTTCTGCCAGTGCATACGGGGAGCGTCAGCTTCTGTCGCTGATAGCCAGTCTGCATTCTGACTGACCGCCTTCGCTGAGGAACCTCTCCGTGAGTGACACTGAAAACACTGGTGCTGTTGCAGAAGAGTCCGAAGTTGACGTTGAGGCTTTGGGGCTTCCACCGAAAATGGATCTCAAAGTCGATATCGCTGACGCAGGTCCCTGTCGGAAAAGAATTTCCGTCGTCGTTCCTGAAGCCGAAATTGACACCGTCCGGAACGGTACGCTCGACGAATTCGCCTCGAAGGCTAGTGTTCCTGGCTTTCGGGTTGGTCGAGTCCCCCGAGACCTTGTCAAAGCCAAGTTTCGTCAGGAGTTGGCCGATGAACTCAAGCAGCGAGTTCTCGTTCAAAGCCTCGAGCAACTGACCGCAGAATTCGAAATCGATCCGATCAACGAACCAGACATGGACGTTGAAACGCTTGAAATCCCTGATGCTGGCGATTTTGAATATCAGTTTGACGTGGAAGTTCGTCCGGACGTGCAGCTCCCTGACTTCGCCGAGCTATCTTTGAAACGCCCGTCGCGTGAAGTTTCAGATGATGACATTCAGAAATACATCGATCAGATGTTGCTCGAATATGGTGAAAAGGCCGATCACGACGATGGAGCTGCAATTGGCGATTACGTCGCCGTGTCGATCGATTTCCAATACGAAGGTGCTTCAGTCCGAGATATGGCTGGGTTATCGCTTCGCATTCAGCCGGCTCTGCGTTTCAAAGATGCAGAAATCAGCGATTTTGGCAGCGTGATGGCTGGGGCAAAAGCAGGAGACTCTCGTGAGGCAGAATTCACGATTTCCAGCGAAGCCCCTTACGTCCCGATGCGTGGCGAAAAGCTGCAAGCCGTCATCTCGATTTCTTCGGTCCAGAAACTCGAACTTCCAGAGCTGGATAGCGAACTGCTCGACCGAATTGGCGTCGAGTCTGCCGAGAAACTTCGCGAAGAAGTCAAAGACATTCTCGAGCGACAGGTTACCTACAAACAGCGACAGTCAGCTCGGGAGCAGCTTCTCGAAATTATCGGTGAATCTGCTGATTGGGAACTGCCGGAAGAACTTGTCCTGAAACAGGTTGAAAACGCGTTGCATCGCGAAATTCTTGAGATGCAACAAGCTGGCTACACACCGAAAGAAATTCAGGCACGCGAGAATGATCTTCGCCAGCGTTCGGTTTCGGTCACACGTCAGGCTATGAAGGAACACTTCATTCTCGATTCCATTGCGACTGCAGAAAACATCGAAGTGTCGCCGCAGGACGTCGAAATGGAAATCATGATGATGGCCTTTCAGAGTGGCGAAACACCTCGTCGTCTGCGAGCTCGCCTCGTCAAGACCGGAGTCATTGAGAACCTGGAAGCTCAGATTCGCGAACGGAAGGCCGTCGACGTCGCTCTTGATAAAGCGAAGTACGAAGAAGTCGAGATGGAAGACGATCTGGTCGGCGATCTCAACGTCGAAGCTGTCGACGACACAATCTGCAACGTGATGTTTGCTCGAACCTCGGCGGCGAAGGCGAAATCTGCGAAGGAAACATCGGCGTAACTGTCGAGAAGTAGAACCTGGCGGCAACTTGCCAACGCCAACGATGTATTTGGCGTAATGATCGCCTTGACGTGTGGATGCCCTCTACGATATCCACCACATCAGATCATCAAACGACAGATCACAACAGGAAGCTGCTGACGAGAAGAAGGGATTCTCTAATGTTTGACCGCCTTCCGATTCAAAATTCGCGCGACGTTGCTCGTCAGCGAAATATGGGGATCGGTGACCTGCTGCTCGAAAACCGCATCATCTTTATGGATGGTGTGATTAACGACGCCGTCGCCAACGTCATCGTGATGAAGCTGCTGTATCTGCAGTCCGAAAGTCGTGGCCAGGATATTCACCTGTACGTGAATTCGCCAGGTGGCTCGGTGACTTCTACGATGGCAATTTACGACACGATGCAGTTTATTGAATGCGAAGTCGCGACCTACTGTGTAGGTCTTGCGGCCAGTGGCGGTGCGATTCTCGTCGCTGGCGGAGAAAAGGGTAAACGCTTTGCCCTGAAGCATTCGAAAATGATGATCCACCAGCCGCACGGTGAAGTCGGCGGCCAGGTTTCGGACATCGAAATCCAGGCAAAAGACATTCTCGACACCAAGCAGGTGTTGAACGAGCTTCTGGCAGGTCACACTGGCCAGCCAGTCGAGACTATCGCCAGAGACACCGAACGAGACCGATACATGACTGCCACTGAGGCGAAAGAGTACGGTCTGGTCGACGACATTCTTATAAAACCAGACGCTGACAAACCGGCCGAATCCAAATAGTCAATCGTTCGCCGTCAGGATGGAAGCGAGCACGTGATGAGCAATCTTGTACCTATCGTTGTTGAAGACTCGGGGCGCGGTGAACGCGCCATGGACATCTACAGTCGGCTGCTGAAGGATCGAATCATCATCCTGGGCACGCAGGTCAACGAGGTGTCTGCAAACCTGGTAGTCGCGCAGATGCTGTATCTGCAGTTCGAAGATGCAGAATCGGACATCCATTTCTATATCAACTCGCCAGGCGGATCAGTTACCGCCGGCCTGGCGATTTACGACACGATGCAATACATCACCTGCGATGTCGCCACCTATTGCATGGGACAGGCCGCAAGTATGGGCGCCGTCCTGCTGGCAGCCGGAACGGCTGAAAAGCGGAACGCCCTGCCCAATGCTCGGATCATGATTCATCAGCCTTTAGCGGGGATGCAGGGGACTGCAACCGAGCTGGAGATTCATGCCAAAGAAGTCATTCGAATTAAGCGGAAGCTGAATGAAATTCTTCTGAAGCATTCCGGCCAGACACTGGAACAGCTCGAGGAAGACACTGACCGGGACAATTTCATGTCGGCTGAGGAGTCTCAGAAGTACGGCTTGATCGACAATGTCCTGGATCGACTCCCGAATCCGCCCAGCGAATAGTAACTGATCGTCGATAGCCTGAAGTTGAAGGTCGTCAAGGATGACGCCTCGAAAACTCAATTCGCCCGGCGTTCTTCTTGCGCAGTTCGTAGCTTGCGTAAGCCTCTTGTGTTCGACTGGCTGCCAGAGCGCCTCCGTTCGCAGAGCCGCTGAACTGGAAGCGAGGCTTCGTGATCAGCAGTCGTCCATCGACCGCCTGTCTTCGTCTCTTGAGAAGGTAGAATCTGACCGCGATATTGCTCGACGTGAAGTTTCGATCCTGCGTAACGAATTCGTCAAACTGAAGCCATCGCCTGAGATCGTGCAAACCGCTCATTCGACGGCGAGGGTCCGCCGCATCGAAGTAGCCCCTCTGTTAAGCGGCGGCCTGGATCGCGACGATGTTCCCGGCGACGAACAGATTTCCTTGCTGATTGCACCGAAGGATTCTTCAGGTGAGATTCATAAAGTGCCCGGCCAGCTTTCAGTCCGACTGAAGGATATTTCACGCCCTGCTGGCAAAGAAGAGGTGGCGTCTGCGGCGTTTACCGAAGAAGAGTCCGAATCTCTCTGGCACAACGGCATCGTCGGGCGAGGCTACCGTATCATAATCCCACTGCCGGAAAACTTAGCCAGTCATAGCATTGCCGCCCACGTCCGGTTCACGACAAACACGGGAACGCAGTTCGACACGCTCCACCAATTGAACGTGACACCGCAGACGGGCAAGCCATCGGCAACAATTAGTGATTAAGTGGGACTGACATTCCAGCATCTTTCAGAATGCCGGTATCTTTTTCTTCACCACCTGTTGTGGTTAGCGTTTTCAACAATCCCGTGTCCATGTCTTCCGGTAGAAATTTGACCGCTCCGTCAGCAAGAAGAGCATGTGCCCCTGGTGTGCCAGAATGAGGCGATCCCTGCGGAGTCGTATTGCCTGTTGCCGAAATAGTTGATTGATAGTCGCAAATGCGTCACGTTGGCATCTCGAGGTTCGATCCAGGCGATGTTGAGCCCGGTAGCTTCAACAACCGCGAGCGTGTTCGATGTGACGTCAAAAATGTTTTGAAACCTCATCAACTTATTGTGCCCCGATAATACTTCGTCGCCGACGACGAATTAAATGATGACATAATCACGAATTTCGGTGACAGTTTAACTCAAAAATCCACCGGCTCTGATCGAGTTGCCAGCGGCTCATTACTCGAGCTATCAACACCTGAATTTACCGATAAGCAGTACCGGAAACATCTCGACGCCCGAGCAGGAAATCAGGTCTACCAGTCTGGCATCTCAGCCTGCATTGGCACCGATTTTTCCTTCTGAATTACGCATCATGATGTCTGAAATCTTCCGTTTCGATGAGGTCGCTATGCCCTGTCGCAGGATTACGGATCGGACGAGGCATCACTGACCTGATCCCATGGCATCTCCGTAAGAATTATTGTCCTGGCTCGAAAGCCGCGACCTTGTCGAAAATCTCTTCATCCACGGTATAGACTCTACGCTTTCATGCAGGTCATCTCTTGGTTCCGATCAGTTCCGTTACGTGACAGTTGGATTGATCACGAAATTGAAAGCGGATATGTCCTACTGGGTCAAAGTAAAGACTGGAGTTAAGGGGCCGTACTCCAAAGGGCAATTGGATATACTTCAGAACTCTGGAAAAATCTCCGACCGATCCTTGATTGCTCAAGCTGAAGATGGTCCCTGGCAACGCCTGGCAACCATGGCTCTGGATAAAGTGGCGACTGCATCTGCTCCACTGCTGGACTATGACGACACGTCCGCCAAGATCCATATGACTGACCTTTGGTCCCGACTGGGAGATCAGATGCAGTCCGATGATCCGGCAAGTGCCCTTGGGGTCATAGACGAGCTTGAACAATGTGATCTGGCGGCTGATGAACGCGATGATCTGGCGTCCATGCGTACGTCGTTGCTGACTCAGATAGAGTCAGTCGTCAATGCAAACGACGACGCTCAACAGGAAGAGTCAGGTTTTCCATCAGTCGATTTAACGAGCTTTGTGCCGCCGCCTGAAGATGGCTTAGAGCCCGATCAGGGTGTCAACTTTGAAGCAGATGCGACCACTCCGATTCCGCAGGAACTGCTTGAGCTTCTGGGCGAGAACGAAGAAATACTCTTCAGCTGTAACCCGGAACGATCCGCACTATACGTAAATCTGGGAACTACAGGACTTATCGGAGTTGTGGTGAGTCTTGCCGTCTTCATGCAGACAGGCTTGTTGGGATTTCTAACAGCCCTCGCGTTCGCCATCATCGGTTACTGCAGATTTTCAAATTGGCAGAACACCGTATACGTTATCACTGCCAGTCGCATCTTTTCCCGTTGCGGTGTGTTCAGCCGAAGTATCGCCGTGCTCCCAACCAGAAATGTTCAGACGGTTAATATCAATACTGGGCTGATCGATCGCTGGCTCGGCCTCAATAGGGTCGTATTCCTGACGGGAGCATCATCGCCGTTTTCGTATCTCGGAATGAACGGAACAGTCTACTTTTGTCACGTTGACTGCAAAGCAGTCATGAAGGCATTTGAAAGAGCGACGTGATCATTATTGGCTGGCATTGTTACTCGCACGGCAAAGTTTATTGGTGACCATGGTTGCCTGACATCGCCTTACCGTAAGAAGTCGCTCTTCTTTGAACTGCCGACCATCGTGTCAGGATTGCCGACGGCAGGCCGATCTACCGCAGCTGCTTCTGAATCAACGGAACCACGCGGTTTCCAATGCCCAATTAGGCGTACTACATGGTCGGTGCCGGCCGGCAGTACACAGCCTTCATAACGTTGCGAGATCTGGCCGTCATGAGAACGGGTCACTCCGAAGGATTCGATGTTCGTTTTGCAGCACTCTGCAAGTCGTTGTTGATGCAGACAATACGGCCAAACACGGACGGAAGTAGAAATCGGTCAAACGCGATACAATTGGTGATTCGCAAGTAGACCTGTACGTTCGTCCGGACGTGCGAGTATCTGTTCCTGTCAACGATCCAGCAGTTGCTGGAGTCGAAGCCTTAGAATCCAAAGTCTTATGCACCGACAACTAATCTGCTTTGCTCTGGTTGTCTTTGGCTTCCGTATGGTCGATGCCGCTGATTTGATCCTCGCCAGGGACGGCAAGGCAGAGGCCGCTATCGTTCTATCGGAAGACCCTTCAGCAGCCGCCAGAAAAGCAGCGACCGTTCTCAGTGACCACCTCTTCCAAATCTCCGGCGCTCGTTTTGAAATAGTCAAAGATTCGAAACTCCCACAGGACACGACCTGCATTGCTGTCGGAGAAAGTACTTTCACTCGGAAACTTGGTGTTACCACAAAAGGTCTGGGTCCGGGCGGGATCCTGATTCGTTCGTTCTCAGATTCCATCGTCATTCTCGGTACCGACGACGCCACGCCGTCTGATCGCAATGGAACTCACTATGCGGTGACCACGTTTCTGGAAGAGTCTCTTGGTTGCCGCTTCCTATGGCCGGGCGAACTGGGCAAAGTCGTTCCGACGAACACTACGATTTCCATTAAGCCGATCGATCGAACGGAGACACCGCTATTGCGCCAACGCAAAATCCGCAATATGTCATACGGTGATCGCGATGCGAAAGGTCTGCTCAGGCTGCATGCCACGGAAGAGGACTACCACAGGCTACGCGCGAAATCCGAAGAAACCGAATCTGAAGACGGCGGATGGTTCACCTGGCAGCGACTCGGAGGAAGCCTTGGGCTGGCAGGCGGTCACGCGTTTGGCGATGCGTGGGACATGTGGAGCGAGGATCATCCCGAGTGGTTCGCGATGCAGCGAAACGGGTCGCGTGATCAAAGTGTACTTGGCCCGGAGCGCTCTCGCTTTTGTGTCAGCAACAAGGAACTGATCGAGGCCATCGCCAATGAGAAGATCAAAGAATTAAACGCAGGCGCAAAGAGCGTAGCCATTGGTCCGAATGATGGAGGGCTCGCCACTTTCTGCATGTGTCCGGAATGCAGGAAGCTCGACCCGCCCGAAGGCAGGCCAATCACCTTAATGGACGCAACGGGCAAGCAAGGCCGAACGTATTTCAAACACGTCTCGCTGACAGATCGCTTTGTGTCTTTCTGGAATGAAATCGCAAAACGTGTTGTCACCGTTCATCCCGACGCCTGGCTGACAGCAGATGCGTATAGCGTGTACACCGATCCGCCTCTGCGGCACAAACTCCATCCCAACATTGCGATTCGATTTGTCGACATCTGGTATCTCGACGACGCCGAGCACAAAGTCGGCAGATCGCGCTGGGACGCCTGGGCTGAAAAGGCATCAAGGCTCTATTTCCGATCCAATCTACTGCTGGCAGCCCGTCGTTATGGCACGCCCGTTGTCTATGTGCATAAGCTCGCCAAAGATTTTCAGTACCTGGCCCATCATTCGATGATTGGAACCGATCTGGATTCCTGCACTCATCATTGGGCGACTCAGGGCCTGAACTATTATGTAGCCGCCCGGCTTCACTGGAATCCAGACCTCAATGTCGATGCAGTCATCAACGACTATTGCCAATCCGGCTTTGGCGCCGGCGCTGATTCAGTAAAGCGATATTTCATGCGGCTGGAAGAGATCACAGACGAAATAGCTGCTGCTGAGCCAACGCCGCACCCAACGGCACCATACACGACTGAAGTTATCGAAGAACTACGTTCAATTCTTGATGGAGCCGCCAGAAAAGCGGTTGCTCCAAAAACCCGAGACCGTGTCGCCTTTCTTCACCGGGGCCTCGATTACACCGAGGTCCACGCCTCGGCATACCATCTTCTCGCTGAATTCGACGACGGTGGTAGAAAGATGACGCCCGAGTTGAAAATGCGAGTTCAAGCGAACCTTAACCGTAACTGGGCACTCTCGCGCGAAATCCTGTTCACTGATTTCAAGGCGGTTCACGTGTCGAGAGTTGCCTGGGGAGGTTGGGGGAATTTCAATCGACTCGGCTGGAAAGAACCAGCTGCCCCAAGGTGACGAGTTGCGACTCCAGATGAGTGACGCCAATCTCAACTCTTTCCGCTTCAAGTCCGCGCAGAGAAAGTAGAAAATGATCCGACGTCGCTTCCTCATCGCATTCACAGTTCTGCTCGCAGTCAACCAGTTTCAGGCGATCGCTCAGGTTCCTAATGAGCCGGTGGACATCTCGCGAGGTGTTCCGCAGTTCTTCATCGATGACTGGCTGGTCGATAACCGCTATGCGATCAAATACAAAACAAACGCAGTTGTGCACGCAGTTCATCCGCCAAAGAAGCACGACGCAAACCCCGTTTATAGTGGCGACTGTGGATACGTCAACGTTGCCCGGCATCCAGAATCCGGTAAGTTCCAACTGTGGACTCAAGTCCATTACTGGGTGGAAAAGCCCAGCGGTCGCAGCAGTCGTTATGCCATCGCTTACGCCGAATCCAATAACGGTCTGAACTGGGATGCGCCGAATCTCGGCCTGTACGAGTGGAATGGATCGAAACAGAACAACGTTGTGATTCGAGGCCCGAAGAACGCGCGAGCCAGCGGTCCGCAAATTCTGTTGACTCTTCCGGAAGAGCAGAAGCGCGGCTTCACGTACGTCATGACGTATCGGACCGGCGGTGCAGGCAAGGAGCACGACGGTATCAGGCTCATCGGCTCACATGACGGAATCCACTGGGATACCGACAGTGAAGTGCGGCTCAAGCACGTGCATTCTGATACGCTGAACAGCATTGTTTTCGACGTCGACCGTAAGCGTTATCTCATGACCTGCCGAGCGAAAGATCGCTACCGGCGATTCCAGGGCCTGATGATTGACACCGGGGCGTCGCGGCGCATCTCGTTCCTGACAAATGACGAATTGTGGACCGAGTGGCAAGACAGTCCACAAGCGTTGCTGACTCCCGACGAAATCGATTCCCAGGGCCACTACAACTTCTTCTACGGGATGCCGGTGCATCACTATGCTGGCATTTACTGGGGATTTCTGTGGGTATTTCGGATGAACGATCCAATCCACACCGAACTGGTGACCAGCCGGGATGGAGTGCACTGGCGGCGGTCGCCCAAACGAGTTCCGCTGATTCCACTTGGCGAGGACGAGGCGTGGGACGACGGGATGACGTTTGGTGGACCCCACTGGGTCGAGGTGGGAGACGAATGGTGGTTTTACTATGCAGGACACGACGGCGGCCATAACACTGCAGGACGCAAAGCCGCGGTCGGCCTTGCGACCTGCAAAAAGGAACGACTGATCGGACTGCATGGGCCACAGAATGGCGGAGGTGTGGTCGTGACGCGACTTATCACATGGCCCGGCGGAGATCTGTTCGTCAACGCCACCAGCACAGGTGACGCTCCGCAACTCTCTGTTCGTGTGAGCGACGCGATTCGCGACCCTTTCGAAGGATTCGATCACGCCGACTGCGTGTCTTTCCCAGGCGATGCAGTAAGACACAAGGTCACCTGGAAAGGAAACAAATCGATGACCGCATTTGAAGGCAAGGTCGTGCGACTGGAGATCTATTTGCAGAACGCGGACCTGTTCACACTTGTGGCGGAATAAGGACTAAACTCGATGAAGACTCTCCTCCTGTTCGCCACTTTATTTGCAGTCTTCGCGGATACCGCTCCAGCCACAGACCGAACGGAGCCCATCGATATCGGTTCGAAGCGTGAGCTGTTTGTTGATCAGCATTTGATTGAGAAACTCCACAGTGCCCGGTTAACGCTGCATCATCCACAGGCACGTGAGATTGCGATCCGGTTTGACAAGCCCTGGGAAGGAAACACCAGCGGCTATCCCACGGTGATGCTCGACGGCGATTTATTCAAGATGATTTATCGTGGACATCGCATGATCTGGGACGGTGGCAAGCTCCGCATGTCGCACAGTCCAGTGGTTTGCTATGCCGAGAGCCGTGATGGGATCTCGTGGACGAAACCCGATCTGAGAATATTCCCTTTACTTGGCAAGATGGCAAAGCAGGTTGCCGACCCCCTGGCTAATAATATCGTCTGGCCGGGCAGTCCATTTTCCGGAACGTTCGTGCCCTTTCTCGATACTCGGCCGGGATGTCCGGCGTCCGAAAAGTTCAAAGCTGTCGGTGGCAATTACAAAACCGGGCTGCATCTTTTCACATCACCTGACGCAAAAGCGTGGAAGAAGAGTGAACAGGCAATCTTCACGCAAGGCGCTCTCGATTCCATGAACGTCGTTTTCTGGGAGCCGCGTGAACAAAAGTATGTTCTGTATTACCGCACCGTGGTGGATGGAATGCGGTCCGTCTCGATGACGACGTCGGCTGATTTTCGCGTCTGGTCGGAGCCGACCCCCTTAAAATATCCGGGTTCTCCACTCCAGCAGATGTATACGAACGGGATTCAGCCTTACTACCGTGCCCCTCACATTCGATTCGGATTTCCGACTCGATACACGGCGCGGCGAATGAATGATGCGTTACGATCGCTGGAGCCGATCAACTTGCGGGCCGAACTCGCTGCGGCTTACGCTCGAGTGGGTTCTGATCTGACCGACAGCCTGTTCATGAGCAGCCGCGACGGCGTTGGATTCCATCGCTGGGACGAAGCTTTTCTACGTCCAGGGCCTCAGGCTGGTATCAATAGCAGCAATTGGATGTATGGCGATAACTACCAGGGACACGGCCTATTTGAAACGGCGTCCGAAATCGAAGGTGCAGCCAACGAAATTTCGATGCTCTTCAGCGAAGGCTATTGGCGGGAGGGCGAAAGCCATCTGAGACGCTACACGATTCGACTGGACGGCTTTGTCTCAGTTCAGGCTCCGTACGCAGGCGGCGAAGTAATCACCAGACCGCTGGTGTTCGCGGGAAACGAACTCAGCATCAACTTCTCCACATCCGCCGCCGGCAGCGTCCGCGTGGAAATTCAGGATGCTGGCGGCAAGCCGATTCCCGAATATCGTCTCAAAGATTGTCCGGAAATCATTGGCGACCGCGTAGACCGTACGATTCGATGGAAAAGCAGACCCGACATTGGCGTACTCGCCGGCAAGCCCGTTCGCCTGCGTTTCGTCATGCAGGACG
>JACLAC010021689.1_pt1 | contig 19384 bp, 7 predicted proteins | sample 8027881 | NCBI WGS metagenome assembly JACLAC01 (sample SAMN15725517, study PRJNA655200) | protist metagenome | isolation source: fluorescence activated cell sorting (FACS) single amplified genomes of... | place: Spain: Blaines Bay Microbial Observatory, Mediterranean Sea | collected 2016-01-19 | reverse complement strand
TTTATACTCAATTGATAAATCAATTGGTTTTTTTCCATCAAAATCTTCCTCTTCAAACGAATCGCGAAATACATCTCGGTAATTGTCCCACAAATATTCCATGGCTTCTATCATTCCACTAACTGCACAATAATGAATTGCATTCCGTCCACGGTATCCCAGTTGTCGCAAATTACAATTTGCAGTTTTCGCAAAATAATCAATTAAATCAACGTGATTTCGTTGTACTGCAAATAAAAAAGGGGTTTCATGCAGCTCATTTTCTTCATCTAATGGAAAACCAAGTTCTTGCAAATATGTAATCACGTGTCCGTGGCCTTGGAACGCCGCTTCATGAACCATAGTATCACCTGCAATACTTTTTTTATATGGATCAACGCCCACATCCATTCCCCATTGTATAATACGAGTAGCCCCAACCCATGCACCCAATAAACAAATTGTTCTTCCACATGAATCTGTCGCTGTAACATCACAACCTTCCTTTAAAAGCCACTTTGCTACTAAAAGTTCATTATTTTCACAAGCCCATAACAATGTTACTTCACCTTCCAAATTTGGTTTATAATTTTTCAATGCATCATCAAAACCAACGGCATTTTCCTTTAAGATTTTTAACTCATTTAATAAACCATAACCATGGAATATTCAATTACACCACACCCTGCTGGATTTGTCCCACCACAGTGTTTAGTTACATGAACGCTTGACTTACCTTGGCGCACTGGCAATTGCAATGTCTCGACAAACGCATCTTTATTGTGGGATGGTGGTGTGCCTAAGCATGCTGGTTCTTCGCAGCCGTAAACGTGCATGTAGCATTGCGCATTAGGATTCATGGTTGCTGCGCCATCTGCCGTAAACAATCTTGTCTCTTGGTGCCAAATAATATCCGCTACTTCTGTCCCATCTGCATTTGTAGCGTTGCGGGGATTGTTTCTTGAAGTCCAGACACCAACGGTGCTTTCAGCATCACTTGAATTACAACTGACACGCACGTATATGGTGTCATCGGCATTGAATTCTTTCCCTTTTATCAAGGTAAATGTAATCGGATTAGGCGATCGTTTGCACATTTCAACTGTCTTTTCGTCATATGCAGCTTCTGCCTCTCCTTCTGAGCTGAATCCACGAATACCCGTTGGACCTACAGATCCAGTTGCGGAATCAAATGCAGCGCTTCTGTTTTCATTTAATAGATTGTTGTAACTAAATTTTTGCTCTTTGTTTTCTACAACATCGGGGACCAATGGGACTTTGCCCATATATTTTTTCATGTCCAATGGAGATGCTTCTTTGTCCAGCTTGTTTGCTTGTGCAATCTCTTTTTTCAATACTTCCAACTTAGCACGAGCACAATCATGTTGCATAACACATTCGCTAATACCAGCCCATTTTTTTCTTAAATTTTGTAACTGCTTCGTTAAATCTTTTTCGATTCGTTGAAGCTTCATGACACTATCTGCATCGCAGCCATCCCTTTCTGGATCCACTTTACAATTTTTAAGTCTCTCTGTTGCTCTTGTTAACTGATCGCTATTTCGTTTCAAATGTCTATCTAATTCTTTTCGTTCATTGGTTTTCTTTAAAAAGCATTTCGCAGCAGCAGCATCGCCTTTGGAATCAGCTACTGCCTCGCCAGTCATACGTTCGTACTCATCTTTAATATGGGCATGAACACGACGTGCAGCGCGTAATCTGGCGGCTAATGCATCGTCCTCTAAGTGGCTCAAATCCCCGCGTTCAAAGGTCTCCCTGAGGGTTAAGTGACGTTGACGCTCAATTTCAGTATGTAGTGCAACTTGTTGTTTCGTTTTTTGTGCAGTCCATTTTCCATGGCATAATTCTGCCTCTTTTTGCATTTTGATAGCACTTGCTTGCGCTTGCACTAGTTGCTTACGCTGCTTGATTAAGCGGGTATGGTAAACTTCACTAGTCTCGCGTCTTGCTTGGTACAAGCTTGCATCGGCTGTTGTCGATAACGCCTCGCCAACCTGTGCCAGCTGGTCCATAATGCGCGCTTCTATTGAAACAGCTTTTCTACGTCTCATAGCGCATAGTTTAATTTGGCAAGCTGCATAACAAACTGTGTAATTACCTAAAGTCGTTACACTACAATCATGATCACACGTGTCTACTAATGGTTTGTCAGTCTCGGGCCCAAAGTCTACGGTTGGTGGAAGTGGCCCGGGGATATTTTTTGCAACTTTTTTCTTTGTTGGTGCTACACTAAACTCGCAGTCGCCTTTCGTGAAACAATCTTTCCATGCTTTACTAGCTTCAAACTCTTTTCTTTTCTCATTTTCCTCTGCTTTTTTAGCACGTTCCTCTTCTACTTTTTTCGTTGCTTGTTCTTTCCTACGTTTCACCTCCCCTTCGTTAACTTTAGGCACAGCAATTTTTTTCTTATGATGATCTACTAAATGATGCATGTACGATGACATATTGAAATGTTTCACCTTTGGCGCTTTTCTTACTGAAGCATAATGTTCACAACGACAAGTTAAGTATTCACCTTCATTTTCTGTCCTACAATAACACGTAGCGTTAGGATACTTTGCTGTCATGTAGACAATACGTTCTGACATGCGTGTTGCCTCGTCTGTGTTGACAATCCAATCTTCGTGCTCGTAAAAGTAAGCTGTACTATTGATGTTTGGCAAATCAAATTTGAGTTTAGGCACGTATGATTTATCATAATGAAATACCCATAACGCATCTTTTGGTTCCTCATCTTGTACTTGCATTTCAGCTTTTAAGTCCATATGAATACCACGTGGTGTTGATGCTTTCCGTTCACTACTAAAATGATTCTTATGTATGATGATGCCATGCTCCGGTACTACAATCGGTTTTCCTGGTTGTTTCGCCATGCCGCTCCGCTTACTATTTGCCGTTAACATACTATTCATATTTAAACGTTTATATTCTGTATCCATGGTCGACGTACCTAAAATAAATATGAAACAATATACAAATGTTATCAAAAATTGCACAGTAATCATGCTGCGAAAGGATGATGATGATGATAAAGAAGATCTACTCATGTTTGCAGTGTTCGTAAACAGGATATCGTTCTCTTTCACTCTCTCTATGCACCAAAATCGTACTAAATGTATTTGATTACACTGATCGACAAAAGACGTGGTGGGAGAACGTGGTGGAAGGAGTGTGAATCAACAATAAGAACCTACGATTCTTTACTACACATAACAACGTATTGCAGTAATATAATAATATTTGCTTGTTCTTGTATGTGTTAGTATTTGCTTCATAATAATAATAAATACTTTTATTCCCGGACGAGGCGGTACTAGTAGGGAGGAGGAGGCAGGTCGTAGGTCGGGGTGTGAGTCTACGGGTAGCGGACGCTCAAGTACGAAGTGGGCCCCCTATAGAGAGGGAGCGCCTAGCATGGGATATTATTGCCCTTCTTTTTTCGAAAGACTATAAGGACTCGACACTTTTAGCACTTCACTTTTGTAGGGGCGGGCCACGGGTGCTATTCCCTGCTAATGGTTTTAAGGTACCTGTCACTACACCGGTAAAGGTGCTACCTGCCTGCTATTGTTTAAGGTTGCTGGGTCAAGGATGCTTCGGTAAGGTGTTTCGTTGCCACAGCAGTGTGCCCATGCTATTTGCGTAGTACACAAACTGCAGGGCGGCCCGTTGTTGTAAGGTATTTTGAGTGTGAACGATTCGCAACGTCACAGCATGGTTTTGGCTAGCAGTCAACAAACCTTGCAATCCATGTGGGTCCTATTACTATCGTACGGCAACCTGCACCTTCCAATCGGCACATCTACATTCTGATCCAGGTAGTATCATTATAGCACAAACCACAGCACCGGAACAGTCCCTGCTGCCCCCTCCCATCCAGCGCTTGGTAGCTCTTCACCATTCGATTAGGACCAAAGAAACACAACTCCTCTCCTTTATTAGAGGCATTTCTTGCTAGAATGTGCCACCCCTACAAACATCTATTGTATTATATTATTAAGTAACATATAAAAGGATGCGTGACTATAATATGACAAATACTACCATCACCATAATAATAGCCGATCTAATAACAGACACACACAATTGAATAGTCATGATTACTACCAACAACAACAGGGACACTCCATGCCCTATTATTTATTACAACAACATAGTATTGGTATTTAGTGATTCGATTATACATATATGTAGTTACTACTACACACTATCGCAATAATAATACGAAGAAAATGGAAGATCATTTTATTATTATTTATAACTTACTACTATGCGGCACCATTCATGTATTCGTGTGTTTCTTCTACTATCCCGCCGCGTATCTTTCCGACTGCTCTGGCCGCAATGGACGAGGTTGTACCGAACGATATATACAAGTATACACACAGATATAGAAAAATTGAATTTTTGTTGATTTAACACATTCAATATATATCGATCAGTGGTGTTTTATTTTTGTTCAAGTTTGGAAAGTACAGTTCTATACCATTCACCATAATCTCTGATATATATACTATTTAAAAAAAATACTACAAACTTACACAATGTCAGGTTTAGGTGATACACAAGCGTCAAAAGAATACATGATTAAACCATCTACAGAAAAAAATGTTGCAGATACCTCTGAATGGCCTTTGCTGTTAAAGAATTATGATAAACTAAATATTCGCACGGGGCATTATACACCAATACCATCTGGTTCATCGCCTTTAAAAAGAAAGTTGAAGGACTACTTATCCTATGGTGTCATTAACTTGGATAAACCTGCCAATCCATCTTCTCACGAAGTTGTTGCTTGGATTAGACGCATACTACGAGTTGAGAAAACTGGACATAGTGGTACACTTGATCCTAAAGTTACTGGGTGCTTGATTGTGTGCATCAACCGTGCCACACGTTTGGTAAAAGCGCAACAAAGTGCCGGTAAAGAATACGTCGCAGTGGTAAAGTTTCATAGTGCCATTGAAAACGAAGCAAAAGTGGCACAAGCTATTGAAACGTTGACCGGAGCGTTATTCCAAAGACCGCCATTAATTAGTGCTGTCAAAAGACAATTACGCGTGCGAACAATATATAAATCTACATTAATTGAATTCGATAAAAAACGATCATTAGGTGTATTTTGGGTAAGTTGCCAAGCTGGTACATACATCCGTACACTATGTGTTCATCTTGGTTTGTTAACTGGTACCGGTGGACATATGCAAGAGTTACGACGTGTAAGAAGTGGTGCATTGAATGAAAATAAACATTTAGTAACAATGCATGATGTTATGGATGCACAATATCAATACGACAATCATAAGGATGAAAGTTATTTAAGACGTGTCGTAATGCCATTAGAAATTTTATTGGTAAGCTATAAACGTATTGTTTTAAAAGATAGTGCCGTGAATGCTATTTGTTATGGTGCTAAATTGATGATACCAGGGTTGTTACGATACGCAGATGGTATTGATGTGAACGATGAAGTTGTTTTAATGACAACAAAAGGTGAGGCAGTTGCAGTTGGAATTGCACAAATGAATACAGCCGTCATGTCATCTTGTGACCACGGTGTAGTTGCAAAAATTAAACGTGTAATTATGGAAAGAGATTCTTACCCAAGACGCTGGGGTTTAGGCCCGATTGCTTCCAAAAAGAAGAAAATGATTAAAGAAGGGTCCCTTGATAAGCATGGTAAACCAAATGCGAAAACGCCAGCATCATGGGCATCCGAACAACCAGATGTAAGCAAACAAAACAGTAGTAGCGACAATGGTGATAGTGAAAGTAAAAAGCGCAAAATTATGTCTGATTCTAGTGACGATGATGATAATAGTGCCAATAGTAGCCCAGTAAAAGCTGACCCAAAAGTTGAGAAATCAGCTAAGAAAAAAAAGAAGAAGGACAAAAAAGAAAAGAAAGAGAAGAAAGAAGGTGAATTAAGTAAGATTCTGAACGGGGATGATACCTCTCTGTTAGAAAAATACAGTGACAAACATAATATCGAAGCTGAAAAGAAAGGCATACCATTTTACATGCTGAAGAAACATCTGATCAGTGGGACACACGAGGACTGGCGTAAAATTGACGTCAAATACCCAAATATTGGTGGTGTTGCCGGTACCACTATTAAACGCGAAATGTTACAGCGTGACGTTGATACTATTGAAGCTTGGTTAAATGCAACTGCTGGAAGAGCTGAATCAGATCGCGGCAATTATACTGAGGCTTTAAGACGAAAGTCAGACGTCACCGAAAAACAAGTTCGCGCCTCCAAAGTTGTTCGGTGTTTGAATCTTGCGCGTGGCACACCCTTGTTTGCCACGTTGGAAAAACAATTGATCAACGAAGGCATCATCAAAGTGACCAAAGATCAGCATGGCTTTCCAAAAGGTTTCGAAGCGGAGATATCTCCATTACAAGAAGCATGTGCTCAAGTTGAAAGTGGGTCGCATTTTGCTGATGCGCTTGGGATGAATGCACAATTTATGGAAATTGATGAGTCTGAGTACAAATACAACTTCAATGCAAGGATGCAAAAAGCCGCCAAGTTAGATTTTGTGTCTTTCCTTGAAAATGCAGAATCACGTATCTCGGAGGGAAAATCGATGACACATGAACATATGGCCAAAGTACAATGGGAGTTGAAACAAGTGTCTGAACTCTTGTCCGAGAAAGGCATTAATGAGAAAGTTACTGCAAATAGCCCTGTTGCAAGCAGATTATCTCCTAGTACATACGCGATGGTAGTAGCTCGAGATCAACTAAGTGCGAAACTACAAAATGATGGTGCTTCAGGTATGCGTTTCCGCGAAGGTATGGCGATGAGTCAGAGTGCAGCCATGATTCATGATGCTGTACACATTGATCATGATGATTTTGCCATGTTAGTTAATGCAACTTTAAGTTGTCTATGCTACGGCAATGGTGTAAATGGACACGCGCTGGAAAGCGAAATATCCTCTTCCTGTGGTGCAGCACCAACACCATACCCAGTGTCTATGAAATTCCATGCAACACCAGTTTTCCCATTATCCCACTTGCCACCTTCAAGAAATGAGTTGGCAGAGAGGAAAAGAGCTGAGATGAGGAAACGTCTACACAAAGTTCAATTGGAGTTGGAAAAGAAAATCGAAGCATTGACAGAGGAATCTAAAAAAAGAGCTGAGCAAACTACAGAAGACATGAAAGAGACTTTATCCAAATTGCACACCCGCCGTATTAAGCTGAACGAACAAACTTACAAATATAGGTTGTGGTTGAAAGAAAAAGTAGAAATGGACAAAATGGTTCTGCATAATAAGAAAGTAAAATTCAACATTACTCTGCACGAAATTTTGAAGCAAAGGGAGGAATTATTCAAAAAACAGGAAGAGGAGGACCATAAATTAGAAGAAAAGAAAAAGCAGCACATGCGTAACTTGGAAAAAATGCGCCAAGATGAGGAAAAATTGGAAGATGATATGCGATTGCAAGATCAAAAAAGCCAAGAAGCATGGAGAAGAGAACAGGATAGATTAGACGAATTGTATATCCAAGAACGTAGCCGACGCGATAAATTAGCATTGGGTTATGCCCAAAGTTCAGAGAAGTACCGTTTGGAAATTATGCAAAAGCAGCGTTTGATGCGTGGCGCATACGAAAGTGAACTGAACAAATTAGAAACTTTACGAAACAACGTGATAGAAGGCGGGCAACAGGAATTGTCAACTGATAAATCCAAAAGTGGTACTACTTTACGTGGTCGTGTGCCATACATTAAGCATGGTGGTTCAGGATTAGCAATGTCTTCTGAGGAAATGAAGTCAGAGGAAGAACGCGAAAATGGTAATAGGCGTGGGGCACCGGTCGCTAGCCCAAACGCAAGATTCCCAAAATATTGGAAGTATGGCAAATCTGCAAATAGATTTGCAAATACAGGGAACCCTGTCTGGGTGCCTTTACCATGTAGTGGGACTGTATCAGCAGGGTCAACGAGCGTACAAACTAGTTGTGATTTAAGAGGAAAAGTAGAGCGTGGCGAAGCTATCCGCCTAGGTCGGCAAGTGTTCCACATACCACGCACTGGTGGTGATTTTAGTGACAAATTGATACCATTAAATGCGCCAGCTGGCAGTGAGATGCACCAAGAATCAATTCTTAAATTGTTGCCAGGCACAGGAGGCGAGTCATACAAAACTGTGGAAGTTGGGTGTTTTAAGGAGACACTCGATCGTAGTAGTAATACATTGCGTGCATTAGAAGGAGAAATGCAGGATGCTATGAAAGCAGCCACACAAGCAAAGAAACATGATGCACAGATTGCGAAGCAGTTGAAAGATATCGAATCGAAGAAGGCAGCAGCAGCTGACAAGCATGATACTGATCCAACAGTATTAAGGCAAAAAATGAAAGAATTTGATGAGCAAATATCTAGTTTGAAGGAACAAAAGCAATCCGCAGATGCCCGCGAACAAAATTTAAGCGATGAATTAACCAAGGCAAAAGAAAGTGCAAGTAAAGCAGAAGCAATGATGCAAAGTAAAAGTGGTGGAAGTAAAACGCCGGATAATATACCTTCCGTTTTGTCTTTCCAAGCCGATATCATTGCTGATGACTTGACGCCACAAAAATGTGCTGCGGCATGCTACAAAGTCAGTGCAAATTTTACGTACGCAGGAGTTAAAGGTGGTAAATATTGTTTGTGTGGTCATGAATTTAATAGTGCTGAAAAAGCAAGCTCCACTTCATGTGCAACTCCGTGCCCTGGCGATGCGAGGGAGTCATGTGGGGGTGTCAACTACGTAGCTGTATATAATTATACTGCTGGGCTTCCACCAGCTGGTTTGTCCCCCGATGAAGCTTGTGCGCAGGCACAAGATAGTGCTTGTAAGCGTAATGCAACTCATGTCAAATCATTATTAGATCATGCTAGGAAAGAAGTAGACGCAGAGAGGAGGAAGTGGGAAGAAGCCGTTGTCCGTTTGTCCAGGCCAAAGACATGCAAACAATTACAAGGGCTCGCAACAGGAGGAGGCGATGGCATGTACACCATTTTTCCACCAGAGCATACAACTTTTGGATCTGCTTGTGCTGATGAGAAAGGCCAAGGTTACAGTGACGAGTGCGCTCGAATTTACAAAGGTGTAGAAACATATTGCGATATGACAACTGATGGTGGTGGGTGGACTCTGGTAGGTTATGCATCTCACGGTAAATTAAATGGTAGACTTGTGACAACGAATGGAAAATTTGACGCGCGAACTCGTCATGGATCGGCAAACTTAAACGGCTTATGGATTGCCCAGGCTAGTAGAGAAATGGCATTCTCATGGAATCCAAGCTACAGTGCTAGTGAAAATTTAGACTCTACTGCTGGTTTAGATTCGTATCAAAAGGTGTTGAAATTTGACATACCAAATCCAACTCACCAAACAGTAGCACCAGAGCTACACGATAGTAGATCTTGCGATAGTTCGATGTATAGTCGTACAACTGTTGCATGTTTAAAAGGCCAATGTAATATGCCAAGAGAGATGTACACTGGTACAGATTCATTGGGCGTTTGTAGTGGTCATGCGTATGGGTTGGTAGCTAGTCCAAATAAAGGGGCATGCGATTGGAGTGTTAACTCCCAAAAATATAATGCATTTTATGTATCAGTAGATGATACCCCAAGATGTGTTGGTGTTGTTGATAAAAATCGTAAAGCTGGCTCAAATGATGCTGAAATCCCAAGTATAGTAGCAATCTGGGTACGATAAACAATTGTGTACAAAGTATAAATATATTTTATGAAAATATATAAAAAATATTATAAATTTAATTAGTATATAAAAATATAAAATTTAGAAGCGTGTTAAATTTATTGTGATGTCATATATATCATACCCCGGTAAAATCGTTAAACTCTTACATGATATTACGATGTATTTTTTTACTAAGTTCAGTCTTTAAAGTTTAATGTAATTTTGTTTACGCGTATAGTTTTAAATTTGGGTAAATACAACATAGTGTATAGTGTTATTTTACACTTAAACTGGTTGCGAATTGCTCGGTTTGGTAGTCTAACGATAGGAAGTGTGGTGTTTAGGATTTCACCTAAATATAAAATTCATACACTAAGCACCCTTCCTGTGTTCAACTTATTGGCTAACCATATAGGCAAATCAACCGTTTTATTATGAAAAACCTCCGAATCATTGCTATTCACTTGTAAAACTCAATTTTAACCAAAATCCAAAAAAGGCAATCCCTATATCACTGAAATATTATTATTTTATAAATATTATACTTATAATTAATAAAATTATAAAATATTATTCCTCATAGACAATAAAAACCTAAAATACTCACACAAAAATATTTTTTGGATACATATGGATATACAAAATTCCAAAATGTTGTAAATATATGAAATGCTTCACTTGATTGTTACTAAATCAAACCCAATTGGTAATAATTGGAACACAAATTTAAATTTTGTTTGAATTTGTTTCGTTGAAATAATATAAATAATTTGCTGTTTTTTGTCAACGGTCATAGGTACTTCTATTTTTCCTATTCTATATATATGGACACAGGAGACTCGTACGAAATTGTATGCTTGTTACTATAAAATGGTCACGGATTTTAATGGATTTGGAGTGATTATTTTTATTTCCCATGGTATTGCTATACTAATTTTTGCCCCCCAAGGGGGCAGAATCATTCGTGTTTTTTTTGGAATGGTGTAAGAAATACCACATAATAAAAAGAAGTAAAAAAAAAAATACATCATCATGTTGCATGTTGTATATATTATATATAAAGTAAACATTTATTTGTTATTAACAATATGAAAAAACATCGTTGGACAATTTTTATTATCACCACCCAGTTCAATATAACAAACAAATTATTGCAAGAAAAAGAAAAACGTTTATCGTTGTTTATATTTATAACTAAAAAATTAATTTATTTTTACAAAATGATTGTATCCGTGAAACAAAAAAATTTAATTATTTCATCATATGAATGTAAAAAAAGAACTGTTATCCCGTTCCCTTGCCCGGCTGGAACATACGCACCTGAGGGACAATCTTCATGTATCAATTGTGATTTGGGGAAATTTGGTGCACAAGAAAAACAGTCTACTTGCACTACGTGTGCCAAAGGTAAATATAGGGATAGTAGAGGTCAAAAATATTGCGAAGATTGCCCAATAAATACTTACAGTGAATTAGAAGGGAACACTGCACGGGCCCAGTGTGAACAGTGTGCTCTTTCATTTGCACCAAATACAGTAACAGTAGCACCAGGTCAGATCTCTAATGCCGCGTGTATCTGCCGTAAATCATATTTTCAAAATCAAAATGCAGAGGGTACAATATGTTCAAAATGTCCAGAGGGTGGTGCATGCCCACTTCCAAACACATCAATATCTTCCCTAAATACAGCACCGGGATATTGGAGATATGGTAAAACAGATACCCGTTTTCACAAATGCTTAGCACAGACTCATTGCGTTGGCTCTGTTAATAGCTCAGTAGCAACAATGGGCAGCGATGCGCAATGCCGAACTGGTCACACGAAAGTCCTATGTGCTGTATGTTTAGACGGGTATAAAATGATGAACAATGTGTGTGAACCTTGTCAAGCTTCTGATTCATCAATAATTATCCCAATTGTTATTACGTTTATTATACTCGTGCTTTTTTTGCTAGTATATTTTATTTGGTCTGCACAGGCGATATCTAAAAAAGATAATTTTAAATTTGCAGAACGCGTTGATGATGCTAGTCAGCATATGGGAACAATAAATATTATTATTGGATTTTTGCAAATATTTTCCGCGCTAGATATGACAATGGGAGTTCCATGGCCTGTGGATTTCAAATTCACCATCAATATTGTTCAATTTATTAATGTTGACTTTATTACAGTGCTTTCGAAACAGTTGCAATTATGTGGATATGTAATTCCATTTTTCATAAATTTCATGATTTACATGATGTTTATTCCTGCATTAATTCTTGCTTCCTACATTGCGACAGGTTTAGCATTGCTAATATACAGAACCAAAGATATGCAGGCACTTATAACAATATATCGTCGGTGCCGAATGAAAGTTTTATGTATGGCGATGTTTCTTCTGTACCCATCAATTGGGAGTAAAGTCTTCCAACTGTTTATTTGTATTAATGTAGGTGACCGTTCGTTTTTGAAAGTAGACATGAAATTAGAATGTAATGTGGGAGAACACGATTATTTAACAGTGGTTGGTATGATTTTTTTCATGATATATATCGTTGGGATACCATTGTTTTCCCTACATATGTTGTGGAAAAATAAAAGCCATTTATTTAATCGTGAGTCTAAAAAGCATGAAGAGATTAGAGAAGAGCTTGGAACTCTCTATATGCAATATAAAAAATCGTTCTGGTACTGGGAATTATTGGAAATGGCACGTAAAGTTTTTTTAACAGGTGTTATTGCCATAATTGGAGGAGGAAAATCAATTCAAGTGATAGTTGCATTGCTAGTGCAATTTTTTCATGTCTTAGCCATTACAAAGTTTGCACCTTACGAAAACTTTAGAGATAATTGTGTCCAATTTATTGCTTCTATTCAATTATTTTTTACCCTGATGGCTGCTTTGGTAATTAAATTGCGCGCCACAAGCTTAAGCGAACCTATGGATCCAAACGAAAAGAGCATATCTGGTATACTTCTTATCGTGATTAATTCCAGTGTGATACTAAGTGGACTGATATCTCTATTTCTAGGAACTTCGAAGGGGGAAAAGTGCATTGAACGATTGAACAAAAAGAAAGAATTAAGCAAAAAAAGAGTAACTATTATTCCTACAAATAAAGATTTTTCAATCAATCCAAATGATATATTGAAGCAAAACGACGTATCTACAGTAGAAGTATCTGGGCCAAAGAAGATCCAAATGTCCACCTCGCTGAAACCGGTATCAAAAAAGAATAGACGTATGTCTATGGTTTCGGAAACTTTGAATTCTTGGAAGAATGAAAATATTTCGTTAACACAGCATGCTGCTAAAGAACAAGCTGCAAGACACGCGCGGTTGTTAGAGCGATTAAAACTCTCTGCACATGATAGTAAACGAAAAAAACCGTCGAAGAAGTTACAAGAGGATACAAGTTTAGATTTACATTAGTTGGTAAAACGAGAAATTCACTTAATCGGTAAAATAAAATTATGATTCCGTGGTGATACTACAAAAAAATATGTACGACGTAATATTTTGTGCAAAAAAAACATACGAAGTCGTATACATATTTAAACAGACAAGATTCTAATAATATTCTTAGGCCTCACCCTCCTCAAAAGGAATACTTTCTCTCCTGCTCTTGTTTTTTATTACGAAGCCGTTCGTATCTTCATATTTACACGAAAATGTTTTTTATATAAGAAAAAATACTTCTTGTGGCACTATAAATCTTTTGTATAATACGCGCATAATTATTATTATATATACAGTTCTGTATATGAAAGATGCAGATCTATTCGAAATAGACTTTTACATTTCCTATTCTTTAAAAATTGTATATATGATTTTATGAATATTTAATCACAGGCGTAAAATTTTATTTAACTTATGAGTAAGATATTATTGTATATACAGTTTTTTTATATTTAAATTAATGAGTAAGAGATATTTTTATATACAGTGTCGATATATTATATAGTATTTTTAAAATATGAGTACGAGTAAGATTTTAGTAACTTATATATACAGTCGATAGAATATACTCTTTGTACTAATTATTCATTATATACATATGTACTCTCTCTAAAATTACGATAGCTTATCATGCTTTCAAACATTATAGTTTACTAACATTTCAAAGATCTTATAGCTAAACCTATTTATTTTGCCGATAGCGTTAATAAGTTTTGAACGGCTATAACCCTCAGCATTATAGGTTTCCACTGTACATCCTGACTTCTTTAGTTTCTCAACGTAAGCATTCATACTTTCCCTACGTTTGGGTTTTCCACTGTAAAGTAACAGTTGAGGAGGGACTTGGCACTTACGCTGTTTACTATGTATAAAATTAATTGGAGATGCATCCCACCATACCTGTTTCGAATGGCCAAACGCACGCACCATGCTATCTGCATCACGCAGCCTATAGCTGAGTCGGAAAGCGTCAGTATCAAGTAGAGCAACAAAATTTATATTTTCAAGATATCGGTTGTAAGCAGCAAGATACTTCTTATCCGTACTGACCAACGCAGCCAAGTGTGCACCCGCACCGTGCCCGATGAGCGACACACTCGTAGGGTTTGCACCATACTTGAGTGCGTTGTCTAATACATACGAAATGGCACCTGCCACGTCGTGTGCATTATCTGGAAACTTACATGGTACAGTCCTCTTCTTTATCAATCCGACCTTCTTCTTGCAGTTTTTAGTCATCAACCTATAGTTTATACTAACAAAGTTATATCCACGCCTGTCGCGAAAATATTTCACCTTGTCCCTAATATGGTCTCCTTTGTCTCCTGCCCGCCAATTACCTCCATGAATGTAAATAACCACGCCACGTCTACGTGAATACGCTTTAGACTTTCCCGACGTATAATACCAGTCCAAGGTTTGATACTTCTTATCTACGCCCCGCGTCACCTTGTATCGCAAATCCTTGTAGTCTTTTTTTCTTATTTTGTGTGCGCTGGACACAAGCGCAATTCCTGCGATCAACGCTATTACAATAATTATTGCTTTCATTTGTGAACGCGAGGATTATCTCGGTAAATCTCCACGAAGATTTAAACTGTCTATGTTTTTTATTGTGGACGCTCAGCGCTGCTCGCTGAATTCTTCCGGTACCTAGAGTTTGCCTTCTTACAATTCTTCATTTTTTTTTTATTTAGTAGAATAGTATATAGTATTTTAGAGAGTTTTAGACTACCCCCCCTTTTTGTCGTACCTACTATTATACTTCATTTTTCATAAGACGGCCTCCGAGAACAACTGGACAAGAGGAGTTAAATGTACATACTACAGTAACAAATCGATGAAATATATGCCTATGATATATACGAATAACAATTGAAATACAGAACTTAAACTAGAATAACAACGTTAACAGGGAAATAGCAAAGAGATGTAGTAGAGCAGCAAAATCATCATGGGAACTACTACCATAAGTACTATGAGGACAATAATAATAATAATAGTACACATTAGTTTGCTAACAACGGCACAATAATAACAATAATAATGGAGCAAAAAATTTTTAATTTATACTTGACCCTATCAGATTATTTCACTAAGGATTTTTAAAGAGGTTTTGATCGAACTTGGATCCTTAAACTGTATACTTCATCTACTACCTACGATTTCATTCTTATTTATTGTTTTCCTATACTTAATACCCTATATTCATCTAATACATAATATTCTATTTTCGTCCTACATTTACATCATCTTGTATTTGTTTTAATTCATTAATTAGAAAAGTAAAAGGAGAAAAAATTTACAAGTGGTGCAAGTCGGTAATAAGTTTAACTAAAAACACTTATGTATAAATGCTTTAATTTTTAAAGTTTCATAATTCGTATATCATATGCTCCTATTTTTCAGCAATAAACAATTTCAACTTTTCCCTGCCAATTTTTTTTGCAAATCCAGCACTTGTTTTTGCAATTTAATTTTCATTGCTTCCGCATCACGTTCAGCTCTACTTTGGTTTTTAACTTGTTTTACACGCTGTGCAAATGTTAACGAATTTTCAGTCTCTTCGGCGTTGTAATCGGCTGGACTAATATTTACAAACATTTGCGCCTTGGCATTCCCACCAACAGTGTCACTCATCAATAATGTTAATATATTACTTCTATATGGTATATGCTTTTGGCCAGCAAGCACAGCTGAGACTACATTACCTAAAGCCGACAGACTGGTATTAATTGATTGTGCCTCTTTTAATGCTTGCGCTTCTGCTCCACTTTTTTTCACTCTTTCACACCCAGCTAGATCGACTAAGGTAATTTTTCCTTCACTCTCATCGCCTGACTGTTTATCTTTTAATTTCAAAACAACACTAACAATTAAATGCGACCTACTGCTCTCAGCATTCATCTTAGTACTGCTTACTTTTCTTCTATCTGTTGCTTCATCTAAATAATTATACAAATCTTGAGCAGTTTTAGCTACGCGTACATTCACCCCAGTTGGCATCACAGTTCCAAATTTGTTCTTCCGAATAACAATTCTTTCTCCATTTTCACCTCGTGAAGCATCGAATAAATCAATTAACTTATCCACATATAATTCTAATATAAACATTCGTACCTCCACTTCCATTAATTTTTGTTTGTTGATTTTTTCAAAAATAAGATCGAACGTACGTGGCATTAACCCTTTTGCATCCGTATTTGTACTATTCATTGCACCATTCATAGTGTATGTTTTGCCACTTCCAGTTTGACCATATGCAAATATGCAAACATTCAAACCATCTAATGCTGATTGTAGCAACGGTTCAGCACCTTCGTAGACTTCACTTTGCGAAGCAGATGAAGTATATACTCTATCAAACCGAAACGTTTTTTCGCGGCCTTTTTCAATATTATTTACAGTTAATGAATCAAACTTGTCATATTGTTGCGTAGTTATTATAGGAACGCAACCTTTGTCTTTTTCAAAACCCAACATTGGCCGAATGCGAGCAAACACGCGTATATTACCCAATAAGTTCATTTTTTCATTGTATTCTTTCTTTGCTCGTTCATTAGCAATCTTATATGCTTTTTCTATTGCAATAGATTTTTTGGCTATTTCTTCTCTTTCTTTTTGCTCTTTAGCATGATTTTTTTTCCATTGATCAGCTTCTGCTTTGTGTTTTGCAGCAATTTCTTCTAAGCGTTTTCTCTCTAATTCACTATTTGCCTCCGATGATTTCTGCGATTCCTCTAGCTCGCGTTGCATCTTTTCCTTTTCAACACGATGCAATTCTACTTTTTCGGCTAACAGTTTTGCCTGATTACTTTGTTTAGATTGCAATTCCTGCAATTTCTTCTCCACTTCCTGTGCCGTTTTCTGTTTTAATTCTTCCATTCTAGCAGCATGCTCTTGTTCCATACGTTTCATAGTTTCCTGTTGCTGCAGTATCATATGCTCTCTTGCCGCTTTTAGCGCTTCCCTTCTTCTCCTTTGCGCCACTCGTTTAATTCCCTCCTTCCAAGCTAGACGATTCCAAATTTGCATGTTGCACTTAATACGATATGCTTTAACATCTTCTGATTTGGCTTCAGTTCCTTCGCGATCATGCATCGTTGTCAATACATCATCGTTACCAGAATCATCGGACGAATTTTCATCAGACGCATCAGAAGTATTTTCTGCATTAGCTCTGTTTGCATTACTATTTCCATTTTTGTCTCCATCTCCCTCCTCCCCAGCAACACCAGTTTTATTGTCAGTTCTGTCTTTCCCTTTTGCTTTCTTTTTCTTTTTCTTCTTTTCTTTTTTATCTTTTTTCAACTTTTTATCTTTCTTATCTTTTTTTGATTTTTTATCCTTTTTTAACTTCTTTGATTTTTTACCCCTTTTGTCTATAGAGTGCCCCATAAGCTGTTGTGAGGCACCAGCCATTGTCATGCCGAATCCGTGAGGCTTCTCCCACCTAGTTTCTTTCGTTTGTGTATTATGGTAATACGCATGTCCCGACATGTGATCGACATATTCAACCCAATCGCCTTCCTGTGCTACATCAACAGCTCTTGCCTCTGGTAGGCCATCGCTACGGTCATTCAGATTTCTTCGTTGACGCTCTTCTGCATCCAAAAGCATAGATGTGCAGCGTTCATCTTGGGATTCAAATGCATACTCAATGGCGCTAAAGCCTTGATTATCTGTCGCTACTACTTTTGCGTCAAAACGTAACAGCAGTTGCACAAGCTCGGCGTCCCCTGCTGACGCTGCATAATGCAACACGGTACAACCATTCGCATCTGCAATTTCTGTCGACGCGCCATTCTCCAACAATGTTTCTACCATATCATGCGCAACGCTACTTTCGTGGCAGCATATGTGTAGTGCGCAAACGCCGGCAAAATTTACTGCATTTACATCCGCACCTTGGCGTATAGCCCATTTAACTAAATCTATTTTATGGTGGTGTACAGCCATCATTAACATAGTATTACCGAAATCGTCTCTCGAATCAATGTGTATACCTGCTACGACTTGTTCCAAGTTTTCCACAGTCTCGTAGTCGTTTTTATCGTAAAAGGGAATGAGTTCAAAAGCCCACGTTGTGGTATCTGCATCTGCATCCCAGTCGTTATTGTGCGTTTGATTCCCACTACTCTGAATATTGTTAGTGCTACCATTATACGAGCCACTATCTCCGTCACCACGCTCAAAGTTTTGGTTTGATCCGGGCGATGCACCATGGAACCCTTCGTTTTGATCCTGTTCCTCTGCTCTTTTTGCAGATGACCCTGATCCCATAGTTGTGGTACTGTATCTACAACTTTTGAGAGATCATTAGTAAAATAGCAGAGAAATTACCGTTTCTCATGCTTGGAACAAAGAATCTGCCAGTATGTGACGATGATTATTTATTTTTTATATTATGTAGTATATATTATTATTTTTTTATTTTATTATTATTATTTTTTATTTTTTTTTAATTATTATTCCCTTCTTCTTCTTCTTTTTCTTATATAATAATACTCTTAATATATTATTAGCTATCAGTAGTATTTATTGTTTATTAATAATTATTATTCTTATTATCGTCATCATTATCACGTTTTTATACACAATAATAATAATAATAAAACTAATAATAGAAGTATTAAACAATGCATTTATTATCAATGTATTAAGATATGAGGCGGCAAAGACTTGTATTATCACAAACTCTAGCTAGTTACAGCGCATTACACAGGAGAAAGAGAATGCGCAACATAATTTAACAGTTTTGGCTCATCCTGCTTTTCCAGATATTTATATCCAAATGGTTTCTTAATACAATGTATACAATGGACAATGGTTTATATACCTATGGTATTACACCAAGTCATTTCGGATATTTCGTGTTTGAATCGATCACTATTATTATTCGCGGGCATCCCACCAGGAAAAAAAAAACAGTAACTCCAGCATCAAAGAAAAACTCTAACTAAAAAAACTGAGCAACTTAATCTGAAAGAACGAGACGAGGACTTCAAAACTCTGTTGGACCTTAACCTAGTGCCATCGGATACCTTAATCCAAACAAGCGGAGGAATTAATTACTCTGCACATAATGAGAGTCTACTAACTCATCTATTTAACGTTAACGTGCTGAAGAAGTCCTCTATGTCGACGATGTAGCCCACTGATAACACCTTTTATTATGTTATTTTGTGCTGAAATACGCCGATGTAACATATTAATGGTTCACTC
>JACLAC010000256.1_pt1 | contig 19391 bp, 9 predicted proteins | sample 8027881 | NCBI WGS metagenome assembly JACLAC01 (sample SAMN15725517, study PRJNA655200) | protist metagenome | isolation source: fluorescence activated cell sorting (FACS) single amplified genomes of... | place: Spain: Blaines Bay Microbial Observatory, Mediterranean Sea | collected 2016-01-19 | reverse complement strand
TTATATTTTTTTCGTTTTATTTAATGCTTATTTTCACATTTTTCATCAATATTCACCAATGTTTACACCAATTATTATCACCATCATATTCCTCTGGTGCTTGATATCGATATTTTTTCCTAAAGTTATTAATAACTTTCTTCATATCGGATGGTGGTATCCATATATCTTTTGCTGGCTTATATTTTCCTTTTCGTAAGTCCTCAAAATCAATTGAATTCGAAAAAAATGGATGTTCTTTAATTATTTTTGCACCTCGTCCTGCTCCTAATCTACGATTTTCATTTCTTTGCGTCAATTGAAGTATAATATCGACCGCATCTGGATCTACTTTGTTTAATTGTTTCAATTGTTGTTTTTTCTCATCTTGACCCCATTCAACACAATGTTGAAACAAATGACTTTGATTACGATGCTTTCCTTTATCACTAAATAATGAATATCCATGTATTTTTTCAAATATTAAAACTCCTAATGCAAAATAATCAACACTAAATCCATAACCCATACGACGTATGATTTCCGGTGCCATATAATCTGGAGTGCCTAAGAAGGTGTACGTGCGTTCCCCAGATTTCAATATTCTTGCAAATCCTAAATCGATTACTTTTGCATATCCATTCCTATCAATCATTACATTCTCGGGCTTTAAATCACGATAAATGACATCGTTTGAATGCATGTAATCAAGAGCATCTAATACACACGCTGCATAAAAACGTACTCTAGCAAGTGGTAATGAAGGATATTTATTTTTACCTTGTCTGAATAATTCTCCCCCAGGAAAAAAATCCAGAATTAAAAATAAACAATAACTATCTTGAAAATGAGCCTTTGCTTGCGCAATAAATGGATGTTTCAAAGTAGTTAAAAATCTCAACTCAAGATTCACACAGTTTTTTTGACTCCTTTTCACTATTGCTCTTTTTGACATAGCTTTCATGGCATAATGTTTTACTTGTGTTTTTTTATCTGTAATTAAAAAAACTTGACCAATCATACCTTTCCCAATTTGACGCAATAATGTAAAATTGTCTTCAAAACTATCACCATCATAGATACGATTCATTAAATCCTTATCATCATCTTGCTGAAACACAGATGGAGATCGTTTTGAAGATTTGGTATTATCATTATTGTCATCCGAAGCTTCATCATTGGTACTACTAAGACCTCTGTTTCCAGCACACCAAGCAGTCCAATCCGTTGAATTTGAATGACCACGTTTTTCCAAACCATTGATATATCTAATGCGTTGTTTGTCAAATTTTTTCACAACATTTAGAAATTGCTTGGTTTGAATTTGAAAGCATATCGTCCCATCTTTACCACATTGTGCTACGTACTTCGAAGAATTACTTTTCTTCTTTCTTGATGTACTACCTGTACCACCGCTATTATCGTCCCTATCTTCCTCTTCGATTATTTCAGTTGGTAAGTTGCCAAAATATTCTTTCACACCCAATGTTTTAAGCAACTCATCTTCAGTGCCTAGCGTCTTCATCAACACATTACCTCTATAGATAATATAGAAACATTCCATCTCCCCAGCAGATACTTCTGGAGATGATATAACATCGTTGTTCTCATATTTTTTCGTCGTAAACAAACCAACAAATTGTTCTAATTGATGTTTCCCGAGATTTGCTACTCTTTGTACCTCTGGTATTGTTGAATCTTTTAACAATTGGGACAAGACAGTTTTAAAGTGTTGGTTTTCCATAACTTGTTTATATGGCCCAAGCAAATTAGTAAAATCATCTCGATGAAGTGAAAATACTTCACATCCATTTTTACCCACTGCTTTAACGTTTGCTTGTCGTGTTCCAGATTCATTTATCAATGCTTGTTCACCAAAACAATCACCACTTTTATACAATTGCGAGCCATTATTTAATCCTGCATCTGTTGCTTCTGCTTGTCCTTTGATAACAATATAAAATTCAGCCCCAGTGTCATTCTTTGTAATGATTTGCTCTCCATTTTTGTATTTAATTCTAGTCATTGCTAATGCTAGGTGTGATATTTGCTCTGTGCTTAAATCGCAATCTTTAAAGAAATTGACTTTTTTTAATAACTTCATGCGTTTTTTCCCTGCATGTTTTGATACTTGGGATAATATACGGACATATAATTTTGAACTAAGACCCCACAACGTCCCGCTTCTTGTGCTACATTTTATTGTAGTGTTTGATTGAGCTATATTGTGAATTAATTGCATTTGTCCAAAACAATATAAATCAGCATTTGATAAGCAACTCTTATACGTAGCAATTACTTTACCTTCAGAATCTGTTTCTTCAAATTCTCCATCGGTTACCATATAAAAATGATCTTGTTTCCTTCCAATTGTTTGCACCTCTTCATTTTTTATGATTTCTTTTCTTGTCATTAAACCTAAAATTTTTTGTCTTGATGGTTCATTTAACATGGACAATGGAAAGGTTGATATAAACAAAGATGCAATTTTACTTTTCACATCTTCCTCCATTGTATTGGACAATTGATCACCTTCCTCTGCTAAAAAATCATCATCGTTTAAGACACCAAAATCACCAATGTTAATCCGTTCATATCGACTTTCATTATCAACTTTGAATTTTCCCACACTGTTTACATCAGATTCTGTATTGTTTTTAAAATTAATAAAATTAACATTTCCATGATATTCTTTTCTCCAAAAACGTCTTTCAGCAGCTTCATTTTCAGGCTCTACACACATTGTGATTTCGTTTCCCATCTTTCTTTCTAATACGTATGTACGTAAATTATAAATTTCTCTGGCAAATTGATGAAAAAATGAAAATTGTGGTATATATATATATATATAGATGTTAATATGTTTATCTAGATGTATATATCTACGCACATGTATGTATGTATATCTTTGTACGCAGCAAATAATATTTTATATGTTTCACGATGCTTGTATTCGTTTTGCAGTTATTATGTATCCAAAAATTATTAAAATATCCACACATGTAATACTGGTTAGTGCGTTAGTATTAGTATTAGCTTTAGTGCAGTCCAGCATTACCAGGATTACCGCTTAATCATATAGTACCAGGTACAGTAATGTGCTAATTCGTCACCTGTATATGATTTTTGTGAGAAAATGAAAATCTTACTCTTTTTTTATATACTTTTTTTTAATTTTTTTTTGGGGAGCAGCCTCGATCCTGGCTAATTAAAACGATACACTATTGATTTTTTAAAATAGCATGTGTATAGCATTGTATATGAAGATAATATACACATAGCATTATATCACCAGAGCGAGTATACACGATTGTGTCGCACACAGCTGGTTTTCTTGGAGGCCGTTGTTTTTTTTCTAGAGTTTTTGATTGACGCCGACCGGCCGAGCGAAAAGCTAAATTCACTAAAAGCCTCATTGTGCAATAGCTTTGGCAATTATTAGTACGGGAATAGCATTGCCAGGATTGGGAAACCATAATAAGACATTTCTTCATGACACGCCGATCATCTGCACATCTCGTTTATGCGTTTTTTATTATTTATTATACAATATTAACTGTTTCTTATTTGTAATTGGTTGTTAGACATTAAATAGACATATATAATCTATCTATATTTATATATATATATATATATGGCTATAAACTGATATTTAAGAATACAGTACATTGATAAAAAAAGATGTTGAAACAATTTTTGAAACCTTCTCAATTATCATCATCATGTAGTAGATACATGTCGAATAAAAAATTATTTTTAAAAAAAAATAATAATTATCAACATTATGGTAAAAAAATAACACTATTTTGTAATAAAAATGACAACCAAAATATAAAAACAGTATGGAATAATTATACCACAAGTGCTGCTCCACCACCGTTAAGTGCGGATGATATAAAAGCTGTTGGTGATGAAAAAAATACTGATCGACTTTTTATATTTGATACAACACTTAGGGATGGTGAACAGTCACCTGGTGCTACGTTGAATGTCGAGGAAAAATTAAAAATTGCTAGAAATTTAGCATTATTAGGTGTAGATATTTGCGAGGCTGGATTTCCAATTTCTTCACCAGGAGATTTTGAAGCGGTTCAATTGATTGCAAAGGAAGTTGGAAACATAGGACAAGAGTTTCGCCCACAAGAAAATCCAATGCGAATTGCTGGTTTAGCACGTGCAAAGGAAAAAGACATCGAAAGTTGTTATCGTGCAGTAAAAGAAGCACCTTTACATCGCATTCATACATTTTTAGCAACAAGTGATATACACCTTGAACATAAATTACACATATCACGCCATGAATGCATCGAACGAAGTTACAATGCTGTTAAATACGCGCTTGATCTTCTCGATACGAATACAGGAGACGTTGAATTTTCCGCAGAGGATGCATGTCGTACTGATCCTAAATTTTTAGTCGACGTTATTACTGCTGTTATCGATGCTGGAGCAACTACAATAAATGTCCCAGATACAGTCGGATATATCTTGCCACATGAATTAGGTGCACTTGTTACATATTTAAAAGAAAATTGTCCTGGAAGTGAAAATGTAATTTTCAGCGCACATTGCCACGACGATTTAGGATTGGCATCTGCAAATACCCTTGAAGCCATAACCCACGGTGTTCGCCAAGTTGAATTGACGTGCAATGGTATTGGAGAACGTGCAGGTAACACGTGTTTAGAAGAAGTCGTGATGGCAATTGCAACTAGGCCAGAAAAATTCCCAGTACATTGTTTCGTTGATACACGGCGTATAACTGTGACAAGTAAAATGGTTTCCTCATTAACTGGTATGGTAGTTCAACCGAATAAAGCGATTGTTGGCATCAATGCATTTGCACATGAGGCTGGTATCCATCAAGATGGTGTATTGAAACATCGTCAAAGTTACGAAATTATTGATCCAGAATCAGTAGGTGTAACTAAAAATAATTTAGTATTAGGAAAACACAGTGGAAGAAGTGCATATGCAGATCGACTCGATGCGTTAGGATATGATAATCTAACTATGAGCGATATTGATAGATTGGTTTTAAAATTTAAAGAAATAGCGGATGAGAAAAAGGTTGTAACAGATGGTGATATAGAAGCAGTAATATTTGATGAAATTTACCACCCGGTTGTTAGATGGGAGTTAGTTGGATTGCATGTGACAGCTGGAGATCAAGTCAAACCGACGGCAACCATAACAATTAGAGATATTGATGGAAAGGAATACAGCGATGTTAGCCTTGGTAGCGGTCCTGTTGATGCCGTATTTAGAGCTATAGACAATATTACGAAAATAAATTGTAGAATGACTGAATATTCGATACGTGTTTTAAGCCCTGGTGTTGATTCCATTGGTACCGTAACTGTTAGAATTGCACCAGAAGATGCTGCACCAACGTTGAAAAACCCGCAATCAAATGCATTGAAACAAAGACAATTTATGGGCGTTGGTGCAAATATTGATATAATAGTAGCTAGTGCTAAAGCATATTTATCAGCAATTTCAAGAAAGGATGAATGGGATAGAAGAAGGGAAACTAGGACGCATGAACATAGACGAGAAGAAAGTTTGGTATAAATTGAAATGGTATACGCTATTGACCTCTGGTAGTTTTACTATGATGGATGATAATATAATATTTATAAATTTATATATATATTCAATTTTTTTTAAAATAATAAATTTTTTAGTAAAAATTAAAATACGACTTCGAAAATCTCTCCAACACTGACCTAATTGCTAACTAACATATATATATATATCATATAATATAACACTTGTTTTGAAAAATCTATTTCCTCAATTTAGAAGGATGACTTCTAAGTTTCATGGATGGGCTATTAACTTTAACATTTTTGTGTTTTTTTGCTACTGTTGTTTTTAAAGAAACATGTTTCTCTTTGAAGACGGCTTCAGCAGCAACACGATCACCATGACAGGATAAACTTAAACGTGGTCTCATGTTAGCATCCGTATGCAAATGTGAAGCTATTGATACTAAGTTTCTACTTTGTCCTCTTATGGTAATACCAAAATTAGCTTTCTTTGGATCGGTTACCCAATCACGCATCCATTCAGTCAAATCGACAGCTGCCCAGTCATTTTCTTTAGTCGCTTTTACATCTTGGCAATCATCATCATATCTTGGGCGAGTTTCATATGTAACAGTTCCAGCAGAGTATGCTGCTAAATTTCGGCAAACTTTTAAGCTTCTATCCGATGCATCTGTAATCATTAAACGAAGCATAGCTTGTTTGATCATTTCCCCAACAACAGTTTTCTCCATAATTGCTTTCACTTTAATACGAAGAAGAATACTATTTTCCTCATATCCTTTTCGGGATGCACTAATTGCAACTTTAGGAGAGAAATGGGTTCTTGAGTCTTCACCATTTGCAATGGCAACCATAGACATGGTATCCGAATTCAAATTGATGACATATGGCGATTGGCGATTTTGCATGCTTTTACAAGACCATCGACTAGCTGCTAAATGTTTTTTACTATAACTATGCCATGCATCATTGGTATCAACACGGCAATATGCAGTTGTACCTTTCATTTTATATGCATCAGCAGAAAAGATCCAGAAAGCAGATTTTGCAATACCTGGTCTTTCACCCCATGGTAAAATACCGTTATTACCTTCTTCAAATGCTGGTGGCCATAATGCCGCATCAAAGGATGGCTTGGTAAAATCTCTTGCTTCTTGCGCAGTCAAGCCAGTCTTACAGCGCCAACTGGAACTTGTTACGATAGAATCGCCGATACTCGCGATGACACCCATTCGGCCTTCATCTGCACCTTCAATCTTGACACCAAAGATTTTCGTCTTTTGGTTTACACGATAACGGTATGTATCCTTTGCTGGTTCATACCATTCACCTTTGCCAAGTTCTTTACCGTCACCATACAATGTAAATGCTTTATCAGCGGCGATACGAATAGGCCATCCTCCAGTAACGATTTTGACATCATTAATGGCAAATATATCGCAACAATAACATTCGTGTTTCTTCTGGTAAAATCTAATACGAGTCGTTTTAGTCATTGCATCATTTGGGATTTTAGCAGTGAATTCTTTCCAATCTTGTACGAAATCACTGTAAATCTTGTTAGTGATTGCACGTATTTGTTTCCAGTTACTATCTCTTTCGCAATTACCGGTACAGTATTGCAAAACAGGATCAACTGGACTTGGTTTGAAAAGTTTCCTTTCCGCTGCAAGCTCTTGTTTTTCATCTTTTTCATCTGCTTCTGCTTCCTCAAATGCCTCTTCGATTTCTTCTTCTGATTCTTTTACAGCGTTCTTTTTCACGGAATCATCATTTACCATCATCATATCTTGAACACAATTATTTAAAGCTTCCTCCGTCATTGGTGCACCACCACTAGCTTTGTTCTTAGCTTTGCATTTAACTTCAGCTTGTTTCCTTGTTAACATTGGGTTTTCACCTGCATCTTTATTCATTAATTTGTCTTCAGCAAATTCTTGAGCAAGAAGCTCAGTAGACATTGCCATTTTTTGCGCAACAGAAACCATTTGGTTAGCTTTCAACGATTTGAATCTATATGGACTGTATCTGTATCCAATATCGTATGTGGAACCACATTTAAAGAAAGAATCTTCTGCCTTTACAGATACTTTGTCTCTGTATGATGAGCTCCATTGACTATGATGTCTATGTCCCTGGCTATTAAACATAACGTTGTAGTCACGTCCTCTGTTTCCACCGAAATTTCCACATACACCAACGGTTCTACCATCATATGGTGCTCTAATCCAGAGGTAAGCATTTAAATATCCACCCCAGTTTCCACAACCATACCAACTTCTACAATTTCCACCGTTACGACATCCTCCAGCTCCATGTTGATGATGCGACCAACCATATCTCCACCAACCTGGTGTATGCATTCTTGTACCATCTGGTGCATAAATATCCCATGGATGATGGAAGTATACCCCGGTATTTTTTGTACGATAATGTCGTCCCCACAAGTTACCTTGGGTACATTTACCATTTTCGCTTACAGAGATTTTGTAATTACCATAACGGCAATTTGGTGCTTCAAATGAAATGATATCACATTTACCACGATCTTCCTCTTTCAATTTCTTTTGACACACACGTACTGCTACAGCTGCTGTTGCTGCGATACGTGGATGTGCCATACGATATAACGCATGTACTTCAGTTGTACTTTCTGGATGTTCGAAATATTTAAATTCACCGGCATCGTAAACATTGTAATAAACTCCATCAGCAGTGTTTGGATGTGGATCACCAACACTACGGCAGTAACCAGTAGTGTAGCGAATTTCACATCTTTTACCAACCCAACCGCTGTTACATGAACATTCACAAGTTGGATCAAATTTGATTTTTGGATCTTCTTCTTTTGTGCAATACCAGTTATTGTTACATGCTGATTCATATTTACCATAACCGTGTCCACTGCAACCTTTTCCTTTAGGCCCACGATTGTAGCAATCACTTCTCCTTTTCTCTTCCGCATTTTTACGTGCTTGTTTCTCCATATGTTCTCTTCGTAACTTTTCGTAGTCCCATTTGCACATGGCACCACCATCATCAGGTCCGTCTTTTAACCAAAATGATATTACACCACCATCTTTCAAGTTAAGTGGTTTCGATACAAGTGCTCTATGACCAGTGCTATCCATGGATACACCTTTTCCTGAGATATTGTGGCTATTACCCATGAATACAACAGCATTCTTGCTAACACGTGCACCTAAAGTCTTTACTACAGCCTTGTAGCCAAAGTTTGCTCCTCCAAAACCTTGTTTTTTGGCTGGTTTACAAGTTACTCGTAGAACGCAATTCTCTTTACCGGTTGAACCTTGGAATTCACAACCAGAGGAAACATTTTTATAACGGCGATGTTTCAGTGGTAAATCAAAATCTTCATTAGCTTCTGCTGCACACCACTTTTGACATGCAAACATAGTTTTTTGTTTTGTTGCTGTGTCATTTGTGTGACGTCCAGTACATCCATATCCCTCTTTAAGTTTTAAACTCAAATCTGGCGTTGATTCTTGGTATTTAAAGCTCATTACTTTAACACCTACACTGTCAAGTTTGGTAACTCTCTTCTCTTCATTAGATGGGAAAGTTTCCCAATAGTTTGGGTTCAAATGAGTTGCATTCTTTGCACGTGAAAAATCGTCATCCAATACAGTAGTCATGTTTGGCATGTTTCTGTTTGGTCCAAATTCACTTTCACCACTTGCTTCTCTTGCAGCTTTTGCTAAAAGTTTCTCCTTTGCACAGGTTGAGAATTCTTTGGAAAGTTCATCAGCCGATGGTGTTAAGCCAGCATCTTGTGCTACTTTCATGCATTTTTGGATATTCACTAGTGTATTTTCACATTTGCATTTCTTGACGCAATCTATTATAATACGACCTGCTTTATCATCGTCATCTTCTTTTTTTTCAGCATCCTCCTTAGGGTCGTCATGTTTAGCAAACGTGCTAAGTAAGCACAATGCAATCAATAACAATAAGGTTAGGAATTTCAATTTCATTTTATTTATCAATGGAAAGGAATATGTATATGGATAGTACAATTACTATGTATCTATAATCCTAAACTATAAATATAAATATATATATCGATTTGTATAATCTACTATTTGTATCTATGCCATAACGTATATACGTATACATATATATATTGTCAATAGAAACTATCGTTGATATAAATGTATTTTTTTAATTTGTAAAAAAAATAACCCTAATTTATTGTAGTAATTAATATGAAAATACCATTAGTAAAGTAGAGTTTGCTTTCTTTTAAAAAGATAAAAAAAAAGTGGTGAAGATAAAAAAGTCTGAAGCTCTGGACCATCTTTCGCCCCCTTTTTTCTAAAAGTCAGGATTTGGAAAAGGAGGATCCATACTATTTCTATGTTAATGTAACATGAAAATAGCATGGCACTCCTCATTTTTTTTTTGGGATTCGTTCGATAATAGGGAAATGATTGATATACTATTTAGTATAAATAAATTCGCTTGTTATGTGTTATAGTTTATTTTACTATAGCAAAAATGGGACTGAGGATAAAAATCGACAAACAATTCACAAATCCAAATAAGTACAAAATAATTGTAGTGTTTGATAGGAAGATTATTGTTATTTTAATAAAAATTTGGTAATAATTATTAAAACTATTCATGCATATAAACAAATATATACACAAATAGTTTCAGTACAGAAGAGTTATCATACATATATATATACATACACATCGACCCAGTATTTTTTCTTCGCTTCTTCTCTTTCTTTCGTACAGTGGAACGGACGGGGAAAATTTTTGTTACTAGGATCGAGTATAAAATTTTGTACAAAGATGAGTAAAGCAAATACTCTGGAGTATAAAAAATTTAAGGATCATCCGGCACGTGATGTTAATCTATTAAAAGGTAGAAAAGGGCATCTTACTTCGAAAGAAAAGAAAGTGCTTAAGAAAATTGTAGATACGTTTGATTGGGAGAACGAATATGCGAACTTTTTAATACCTGGGGAGCATCCTGAAACATGTGCATTACGTTGGTGTCGAGCACGCGATTTTGATTCCGCAGAGGTGGAGAAAATGATTAGAAATCACCTTACCTGGCGCATTTCGTTCGACATTGATAAAAAAGCAGCCACTTCTTACAACGATTTGTTAGGTCTAGATTTAGAAAAGGAAGTTCTACCACTTTATCCACAAGGATTTTGCGGCGAAGATAGATGCGGTAGACTAGTCTATGTCAAGCAAGTTGGAAAATTGGATGTCACAAAGTTACTGACGAAAATTGATGTCGATACTTTTGTAAATTTTGAAGTTGCTATGATGGAACGAAGTAAGTGGTTAAATGGTGTTCAACGTGCGAGGAAGAAACATCATGTAGAAGAATATTTTTCTATTATTGATTTAGAGGGATTTGGAATGAGCATGATGAAGCCAAGCGTATGGGAATTCATGCGTACTATAGCGAGCCAACTAGGCGACAATTATCCAGAACAAAATGGTGGTATGTACATTATTAACTCACCATGGGTATTTAAGATGGTTTGGAGAGTTGTTACCACATTTGTAGACGCTGCAACATGCGCAAAAATTAAGATTCTTGGATCCGATTATAAAAAAGTTTTGTTATCAAAAGTTGATAAGGAATATCTGCCGAAAGAATATGGTGGTACAGGCCCGTCCGTCGATGAGGTTTGTTTGAAATATGGAAAATATGTATATACACCTGAAGCACGACCGACAGCATCCGAAGCCTTGCGTGGATCATTTGAATATATTAAAAGTTTAGATGAAAACAGAGATGATGTAACAGACCCCCCACCGCAGAAACCACTTTCACCAACATCAAAATTGTCATCTTCTTCACGTATGCAAAGGGATTACGAAGATACAAAAGAAGATATATCACCATTACAACAATCATTAAATCGAAAAAATGAAAAATTAGAAAGTGAAGTAAAGACTTCCAATGAGTTGAAAACGTCTAATGAGGTAAAAGGTGTTAGCGAAGATGATGACTACGTCATGGTTGATGAAACTAAAAATATAGCTCATGCAAATACAACGCCAGCTGTTCCAATACTGAATAAACAAGCTACTAAAAAAATGAATTGGAAAAAAGTAAGAAAAATTGCTATCGGGGATAAACCAAAAATGGATTTAGCTAGTATTGTGACTATAAAATCAACTGTTGAAAAAAGGATGAGTGTGACGTCTGATCAGGAAAGTAAAGGTATTAGTAACAACAATCGTGATGATAATGAACTTGATAGTAAATACAATACCAATATTACTATTGAGAATAATAATAGTAATAATTATACAAGAAGAACACATTCAACGGCAGTAGCAGCAACAACAACAACAGTAGTAACTGCACCAACCATAACTTCTAGAAATACTGTTAAAGAGGAGCATACAAGTGATGATGATGATGAAGATTCTAATCACCATGATAGCGAGGATGAATATGAGGATGCAAAAAATAAATTATTGAATGAATTTACAGTTGAGGACGATGATGATATCTTTTTAGTGTTAGAAGATAATAATGTTAATCCAATCGACCATCCAATACTTCAGGAACCATGGGATATAAAAGATAATGATGTAGACAGAAATAATAGAGGTTGTGCTAGTGACGCTTTCGATTGTATAATATCATAAGGTAAGTGTAAATTCAGATGAACTTATGTATATAAATGCCCTTATTAATATATATATATATATATATACATCAATTGTACTTCTAGTAATATTTATATTTCATTAAGTTAGGCAATGACGATAATTGACAGGTGGGAATCTCTTAGGATGCTGGAGTAATTACCAGCGGTGATATCAAACTGTTTTCGGAGCAAATAATATTGGATATATATATATATATATATTACATATCCATTACACATGACGTTGTACAATTGAAATGTAGATGTACCTTCCTCTTGCAAATATATCTTTTCATTATCATACCCAGTTGATTTTACTAACACAAAATTTTATCAGATAAAAGCAATGAAATATCATCATACTGAAATGCACATAATAATACTACTGATACCGAATTATATGATGCGTATATATCTAATATATGATATCTAAATTGAAGACCTTCGTGTATTACAATCGTAATATTTTTGTACTTTTGTTGTAGAAGTACAACTAGGAAACGATATTGGAGTCAGTGTGGGTCATACGCTCGTAAATATAAAAGTCGTAAAATTTTTTAGTTAGTAAAAAAATATATTTTTTTGCAGATGTGCATTAGAGCTTTACTATTATATACTAGGATCTTGACTCTATTATTTCTGAGATAGAGTATTTGAGCATCATAGAATTCATCACCGAATGTAAAAATTTATTGTTTTAAAAATAATTAAAAATATATGTACACGAACTCTAGAGTTCGTACCTCGTAAAAAATAATACGAAAAGCGTTCTCGCGTATATTATCATATTTAAATGTGTCATAAAATATATTGGCGTAATCATAATAATTATTTTACACACTTCTCTCGCGTAATCTATAATTTTAATTTTTTTTTTACTTTCGTATGATACCTCTTGTAAAAATTATATTACTTCGTATCATATGCATATAATATATGCATATCATTTATACACCAAGCTATCATTTATTACATTATTAGATTTTAACCATCATCATTACATGCATCATATCATAATCATAAAGATTTTATTTTTTTTAATTTACCCGTAGAGGAAAAAAAGTTTTTATATACACCATTTCCGGCGGTGCTTTATCCACGACTTCCGTTTCGACCAAAATGCGGTATCATGCGGATACTCTATTTGATATACTCCATCTATACTCAAAATTCGGAAAAAACCGCATCATTGCCATTAAATGGTTCAATTTTTCCATCAGCATGAACTGTAGCGAAATTTTCTGTTGAAATTCCTTTGGCTTTTGAAACTTTAGGAACATAAGGTGCTTTTAATTTTTTACTAATCAAATGATTCCAATTAAAACTTCCGTAATTATAATAATCATGTTCCTTAATATCCTTTGTACCCCGTGCCATACATCCGAATCGCTTCGATACGTCACGATGTAACAAACGCGTTATCAGTGATTTTGCGTCATTGTTTATATTAGATGGAAATTTCAAGGTCGATCGCAAGATTTTTTGGCAAATAACAGCATTATCATAATTTTCATAATCTGCAAATGGCGTATTTCCAGTTTCACATTCATAAATCAAAATTCCAGTAGCCCAGTAGTCAACGCTTTTATTATGTCCACGACGTAATAAAATTTCTGGCGCCATGTATTCTGGAGTTCCACATAGCGTAAATGTTTTGGAAGTAACAACTTTTGCAAAACCGAAATCAACCATTTTAATGTAGCCTTGCGAATCGATCATTAAATTTTCTGGCTTTAAATCACGATAGCAAATATCTTTTGAATGCATGTATTCAAATACGGAAACTACGCATGCTGAAATAAAGCGAGCATGATTGGTAGGAACAAAACCACCACGCGTTTGCAAAAAAGCAAAAAGTTCACCACCAGGTACTACTTCTAACATCATATACAATTGATCTTGATTTTGGAAAGTATTGATGAGTTTCAATACAAATGGATGATTACTCTCTTCCATCATTCGTTTTTCATATAAAATATTATCTACTAAATTGTATCGAAGAATTTGCCTTTTTTGCAAACATTTCAACGCAAAGTGTTTGCCATCATATTCAACAAGTTTCACTAACCCAAATGTACCTTGTCCCAGATTACGAATAACTTTCAATTCATCCAATGCAATCTTTTTTAACTTTGATAATTCCTTTCTTTCTTGCGATGTTTTTTCAATGTATGCTTTGACTGGGCCAAGAAGCCTATCAAAATCAGATTTCATCAATTGAAATAAACGAATACGATCTTTTGGACCACCTTCTGCAATAATGGTTGCATTACGTGGTTTCCCATCTAGCAACGCTGTCTCTCCAAAATATTCTCCAGATTGAAATCTTTTTGATGTATCTTTTAATTTACCCTTTTCCTCTACAAAACATTTTAAGGTTCCTTGGTTGACTACGAAAAAACTATCTCCAACATCGTTTTGTTTAATAATTGTATCACCACCTTTATAAACCCTTTCTTTAAATGCATCGACTAGCAAATTATGCATATGAGGGGTTAGACTATTAAATACTTCCACAGATTTCAACACACGTTGTCCCATATTTGCATCGATTGCATCTTGTAAATTTCCTAGTAAATTGTTAAAATCTGTTTTATCCAAAATTAAGCAGGTAGTATCTTCTCTACAACGAACTGTTCGTTGACGCGGGACGTTTTGCGTAAGCGCTATTTCACCAAAATATTGTCCAGCATTTAATACTAGATCTGTCTGCCCGTTATCTCCATCATTGATGCAAATAACGCTACCCTCATCGATGATATAAAAATTTGTTCCTTTGTCACCTTTTAAGATGATATTTTCCCCTTTTTTATATCCTTTACGCACTAATACATCTGCAATTGCACGTTGTTGAGATGGACGTAAATCTTTCAACAATTCACATTTTGATAACTTCTCAAAGTTAGATTTGGAAGCAGCAGCATTGACTTTATTGGCAATGTTGGTAAACACTTTGCGTTCAAGTTTCCAAAGGATGGCAGGTCCACTGATACACCTAATTGTTGCAGCTCTAGGACATTGATACAGCAATGCCAACTCTCCAAACATTTGACCTTTTCCTTTTGTTCCTACTTTAATATCGTCACTCAATACCTCAAACCGACCAGCTTCAACGACGTACATAAAATCACCTTCGTCACCTTGCTTAATAATAATGTCTCTTGTCTCAATCTTGTCTTTCTTGTCCATAGCATCAAGCATTTTCTCTTGAGAGTCTGTATCTAACTCTTTAAAGAGAAAAAATGTCTCCTCTAAACATTGTCTTAAAAAATTTCGTTCTTTAGTAGATTTAGATATCATAGGAAAGACAAAATTTTTGTCGATGGCTGTTGCTTGATCATGAACAACCATACGTCTTCTTGCTTTCATCATAATCTCAACAGCTTTTTCGGTAACGTTTTCAGCGTCAGCTACGGTCTTCCTCGTTAAGCTATTCAGTTTGTCTCCTGAATGAGCATCACCTGGTGGAACAGGTGGAGCGCTAGAAGAAGCACATAATCCCATTGTTTGTATTATATGTATTGACTATTGTATTAGTTTGTAAAAGTATATATACGTATAAGAACACGTACAATTATAACCAATTAAAAATGGATAAAACAGTGTTATGCTTATGAATTGTAAATACAATTCGAACGTTCTTCAATGTTTGAAATCACACACACACACAAACACATACATACACGGAGAGATACACTTTGCAGAAAGATATTATATATCTTACAAGCATAAATACCAGGTAATAATAATAGTACGGTACGTAAAAAAAGAAGATATTAATATGGATTATTAATGGTGTGGTGTACATCAGTGGTGCTCATATGCTATTCTGGCAAAGTCTATATTATAAAAAATAGATAGAAGCAAAAACAAATAAATGGTGTGTGGCAAACCAGCAAACGGCAAACCAGCAAATGCAACAAATGCTATTATATACAGGTATTAAATAATAATATAAATACAAATGCTGTGGTGCTGAAATAAAATGAGTCACATTTTTTTGCCTGCGTGCCTGCCCAGCCTGCCAGCCTGCCGCCGGCCTAGATCTAGTATAGGCCTGCCTGGCCTGCCTAATATTATACTGTGGTTGCGCCAACCTTAACCAACTTAAACTGCGTTTAGCTCTCCTGAGCGTCGTGTGTTCCGACTAAACTGCGTTTTAGTTTCTTTGTTTCTTTCTTCTATTTCTTTCTTTTTATTTTGTTGTGAACTTGTATATATAATTGATAATTTACAACTACACACTATTGAAAAAGCTATATAGCTGGGGATAAGGCCATTATGTATGACGACGGACGGAGACCAAGATCAGAAAAAAGATTTTACACACACACATACAGTATTAATATTTTTATAAAAACCATATATGCTTCTGCTGTATTTTACGAAGATGTATATATATTATTCTCTTTAGATTTCATATATATACTTGTTGTATGGACGTACACGGATATTAATTGATGTTAGCCCCCTCTTTAATTATCAGTACACACATCGCTCTTTCTTTTTTTTTTTTAACCCATTATTTCATTTAATTCACCACCACCCATTAAATCGAATAACTCTGCTAGACGCATGGCAGTCTTTTCTGCTTGTTCATATCGTTCAGCATCTGTCATACTGCCATTTAAACTTGCTTCACGAATATCTTTTGCTTTTGCAATTAAACCCATTAATTCCTCTGTTTCATTAATGACATTTTTATCATCGTTCACTTCTTTCTCTGCTTGTGCTATTTCTTCTTCTGTTATGACCACTGGTTTTTCATCAACAGCAACTTTGCCATCTTTTTTAATATTATCATCATTGAGACTTTCTGGTAATGGTGCTTGTTGTCGTTCTTGTTGTTTATTTTGGTTATTACTATTACTAGCGTTGCTATTATTATTGTTATTCTTCTTATTATTATTACTGGCATTGGTATTGTTGCTACTACTTCGTCTACTAGCCCTTTTCATATTGGGCCACATTGTTGTTTCTAAACATTCATAGGCTCTAGCAATACCTTCTTTTTCACGTTTTGTTTTATCTTGTTTTAACTCCTTCATATTTGTTTTTACATATTCAATTTGATTATCAAATGTCCAGTCATTTAACTTATCTAAACACTTGACAGTTTCTATTTCCTTTGAATCAACATATGTCAATGCAAAGACTTTAGTTCCTACACGATTTTTACATGCGTCAATCCAAGATTTTGCACTATTTTCCAAGCTACTCTGTGTTAACGTTAAAGCGTCGTAAGTAGATATAATTGCCTTACACCCATCAGGTATATATTTTCCCAATATTTCATCAGGTGATTTAATAAGAGTCCATACATTAACAGAAGCAGTATAATATTTCGTCACAATATCAGCAGTAAAGGTATCAAAAATACCATGGGTATTGGTGCCACTATTAATATTATCGCCAGCAATGCAATTTTGAAAATGATGGGTTTTCAATGCATTTGTTATTTTGTTAATATTTTCAATTGATTTTCCAACAATTAATATTATTGGTAATTTATTTGTTGTATCAGTTGTTGGCCCAATCTGGGAATTTGTTGAAGATACTACACTAGCCATTTTTATTTTTTTTTTTCTCCCCCACACACACTTTCTTTTCACAAAAGTTATGTATATGTGTATGTGTATATATATTATATTATTTGATACAATGTATATAATAATTGGATCTATTATGTCTATATTTTTTTTGTTTACTTATAGCTTCTAATATACATATGATAGCTTATATACGTGTGTGTTATAAAATAATTGTTGGTCCGCGTGTGTTTTATATGAATAAAAGGAAAATAATATCACAACACATAGTCAAAGAAATAGTAAAAGAATATATATATAGAAATATAGAAATATAGAAAGATGAAAAGAAAAATCGATGATAAAACAATTGATGTCTCCACGACGAAGACAACAACGACAATTACAAATGATGAAAAAAATGATAATAAAGAAGAACAACAAGAATTAATTAAAAAACAAAAATTAAATAATAATAATGGTAATAATAATAATAATGGCAATAATAATAAGAAAAATCCACGACGTCGTGGTAATAGAAAAAAAAAAGAATGTTTTGATTTTCTAAGGACAAATACGTGTAAATATGGAAGTGAATGTAGATACTTACACGTACGCTTAGATCAAAAACGTATTGATATGGCTAATCGAGAGAAAATCATGAATAAAAATCCAAAAAATTGTTCGTATGTTGCAAGAGTTTTTTGGCAATTATATTATCCGACTGATAAAAATGATCCTACAAATTGTAAAAACGATCGGTATATATTTTTACATCCTAACGATATTGCAATGGTCGGTCTAGCAGAGACACATCCAATTTTTAAATCAAATCGTATTCAAGTGAAATATAGTAATCATAGTTTAAATGATAAAAACATCGTTGCTGATATTAAAACAAGTGGTAAAAGTAAAAATGGTGGTATTAAATGCAAACCTGGTGATAAATTTTGCACAATTATTGATTTAAATGATAATAATAAAGAATATGAGATTACATCACCATTAACTGGACTTTTAGTTGAAATTAATTCACGTTTATTGAAGAATCCAGAATTATTATTAACACATCCTCATAGTTTAGGATATTTAGGTATATATCAAAATGCAAAACGAAAGAAATTTAATTTTTCTGGTTGCATGGAGAAAAAACCATTTGCTGCATTTAAAAATTTAAAAGTGCAAGAGGAAATTGAAGATGATCAAGTTGTTATACATGGCAATGTTTCGTTTCAAACTTTATTTCGACAAAGAAATTTCATGATGAAGACGAAGAATGATGATGAAGATGTTTGTAAAGAAGTAAAATAGTGTGTGTGTGTGTGTGTAGAGAGAAAGAGAGCGGGAGATGGATGGGTATAGATATATACAATATGAAAATGTTTGTGTCAATTTCTCTCAAAAGAGTATAAAGTGTAGTGTGTGTGCATAAAAATAATTTCTCGTTTTTTTTTAATCGTTTTATAAATCACCATTACCTCTTCCTACATTTCTACCATTTGCATCATGACAATTTGCTTTTCCACCTTTTAAACGTAAAAGTGCAATGATCTCTTGGCGAATTGGACTACGATTAAGATATGCATTGTCCAGGGGAGTGGATCCCACAATGTTCTTCTTATTAATGCTATCAAGAGTCATATGAGTTAATAACAATTGAATCAACTCAGTATTTGTTCT
>JACLAC010004282.1_pt1 | contig 19411 bp, 20 predicted proteins | sample 8027881 | NCBI WGS metagenome assembly JACLAC01 (sample SAMN15725517, study PRJNA655200) | protist metagenome | isolation source: fluorescence activated cell sorting (FACS) single amplified genomes of... | place: Spain: Blaines Bay Microbial Observatory, Mediterranean Sea | collected 2016-01-19 | reverse complement strand
ATTATTTAGATAAAGTTATTGTTCAGTTGAAACAGAAATGTGAAAAATACGATCAGCAATTGAAGTCTCCTTCTATTGTGAGTCGCGTTGTTAAGGGTCCTGTTGTTTTGAGGTCTTCGAGGAATAGCTTGTGATGAAGGTGTTGTTATAGTGTTTTCTTCATTTTTAATTTTAATCAAGTTTGATATTTTAAAACATGCACTTATTACATTTTTTGTGGGGTATTTTTTAGCATCGTATCCGATTCAGTTTGATGTCTTATATTTAGGTATATTATTATTGGGATTCTCAAGTATTTCTGGTTCAGCTGCGATTTTTAATCATATTTTGGAATATCGTTATGATGCGTTAATGCCGCGTACTTGGATGCGTCCTATTGTTCAGGGTAAGGTGTCGATTAAAGCGGCATGTGTGCTTGTGTGTTGTTTAGCTATTTTTGGGTCTTGTGTTTTGGTTTATGTTTCAGCGTATTATACATTGTTATGGTCGTGGGTTATGTTTGTTTTTTATAATGGCGTGTATACGCCGTTGAAACGCGTGACGTGGCTTAATACATATGTTGGTTCATTTCCAGGCGCACTTCCGCCTGTCTGTGGGTGGATGGCTGTTGGTGAATTATCGATGGGTATTTTTGTGTTGTTTAGTATTTTTTTTGTGTGGCAGATCCCTCATTTTTTTGCGTTATCTTGGAAATATCGCAAAGAATATCAGCAGGCAGGTTTTAAAATGTTGTCTGTTAAAGATTTGACAGGGAAGCGATTAGGTGTGCAAATGGTGTTGTGGACGTTTATATTGTTGGTGTTGGTTGTTTATTTAAAGTTTGTTATGATATTGACGTGGATTTACGGGGTGGGTGTAGTCGGGGTCTCTATTTATTTTTTCTATCGGTCAGTAAGGTTTCTTTGTCAGCCTATAGAATTAAATGCGCGATTGGTTTTTATTGCATCTATTATATATCAGCCGATTATTGTTTTTTTAATATTGCTAGATCGAATAATGGTGAATAATTTATGACAACGTTAAAAGAAATACATTTGGCATCGACACAGGGATTTTGTGCGGGTGTTGCAAGTGCAATTGAGGTGGTTGATCGGGCATTGGTTAAGTATGGAACGCCATTATATGTGAGACATCATATTGTTCATAATACGACTGTGATTAATGATTTTGAGTCTAAGGGGGTTATTTTTATTGAGGAGCTTGATGATGTTCCGGAAGATCAGCTTGTTATTTTTAGTGCGCATGGGACGGCTCCTTATGAGTATGAAAGGGCGAAAAAACGGGGTCTGAGGATTATTGATGCGACGTGTCCATTAGTGACTAAAATTCATCGTCAGGCAGTTCGATTTTCTGAAGAAGGTGTTCAAACGATATTAATTGGTCATCATGGTCATCAAGAATTAATTGGTACGTCGGGTTATGTTGACTCTCGGTTATTACATGTGATTGAAACAGAAGATGATGTTGATGCGTTATGTTTGGATCCTGATCAGCCGATTGGTTATTTAACGCAAACGACGTTGTCTGTTTCGGATACAGCTGGAATTATCGAGAAACTACGTCAAAAGTATCCGTCTATTAAAGGTGCATCCAAGGCAGATATCTGTTTTGCGACAACGAATCGTCAAAATGCGATTCAAGAGTTAGTTGAGCATTGTGATTTGATTGTTGTGTGTGGGTCACCCCATAGTTCGAATAGTAATCGATTGCGAGAAACTGCTGAAAAGTTTGGCGTAGAGTCTTATATTATTGATTCTGTTTCAGAGTTGGAATTATCTTGGTTTGAAGGGAAATATAAAGTGGGAATAACGTCAGGGGCGTCAGTTCCTCAAAGTGTTGTTGATATGACAGTGTCTCGTATTCAATCACACTTTGGTGAATTACCTGTTTATCAGGGTAAAAATATTGAAAGTACAATTAAGTTTCCGATTCCAAATATTTAATAGGGAGTAGACTGGATGGGTTCTGTTGAATTATCAGATCAGTTACAATTGGATTTTAAAAAATTAGATACGTGTTTTGGTATGGATGTTGTCCCTGTCGTTGTTCAGCATATAGAAACAAAAGAGGTATTGATTTTGGCGTATGTAAATGAACCTGCATTGAAAGAATCAATTAGTCAAAAACGGGCCGTGTTTTGGAGTACAAGTCGAAATGAGTTGTGGGTTAAAGGTGCAACGTCAGGGGATTATTTAGCATTACATGAGATTCGGGTGAATTGTGAACAGAATTCGTTATTATTTCTAGTAAAACCAGCTACAGGAGGGGTGTGTCATACGATGACTGAAGCGGGGCAAGCGAGATCAACGTGTTATTATCGTTTTGTGAATGATGATTATTCGTTAGGGATGATTAACGATGTTTCATAATCATCTGGGGCGCTAAATCCCAATAGATTACAGATTGTTGCGGCGACATTGGCTAGTCCTGGTTCTTGGATCGTTGTATTAATGACATAGTTGCCAGTGTATTCTGAGTCAAAAATAACACAGGGTACAGGGTTAAGTGTATGCGATGTTTTGTTGTGTTTAACGCCGTTTTTATCGATTGTAAACATTTCATCGGCATTGCCATGATCGGCCAATACAATGGTGGTTCCCTTTAATTCGTTGACCGTATCAATAATTTTTTTGACACACCGATCTGTTTCTTCAACGGATTCAATAACGGCATCCATGACGCCGGTATGACCGACCATATCGCCATTGGGAAAATTGAGTCGTCCAAATTGATAGTTTCCAGAGTTCAACAATTCGATTGTTTTTTTAGTGATTTCTGAGGCTTTCATTTTAGGTGCTTGATCAAAGGGAATCGTGTCAGAAGGGATTTCGATGTAGGTTTCTAGGTTTTTGTTGATATAGCCTGAATTATTGCCATTCCAGAAGTAGGTGACATGACCATATTTTTGGGTTTCGGAAATAGCGAATGAGGTAATATTATTGTGACATAAGTAGTGACTCAGCGGATTTTTAATACGGGGAGGATCAACTAAGTAGTGTTTCGGTAATTGTAGATCACCATCATACTGAATCATTCCTGCATAAAATACGGCGGGATGTCGTTGTCGATTAAAATGGGTAAATTGAGTGCTTTCAAATGCTTGTGTGAGCTCAATAGCACGGTCGCCTCTAAAGTTGAAGCAAATGACACTGTCGTTGTTTTGGATGGTGCCAATGGGGTGATTGTTTTTAGCGATGACAAAAGGAGGGATATATTGGTCGATGAGTTTTGGGTCATTGTCGTAGGCATATTGAACAGCCTCTTTTGCGGAATTAAAATAAGGACCTTGTCCCAATACATGGGTTTTCCATCCTTGTTCGACAATGCGCCAATCGGCGTTGTATCGGTCCATGGTGGTGATCATTCGACCGCCTCCTGATGCAATTTGGTAGTCTTTTCCTGTATGGTTGAATGTATCAAGATGGATTTCTAAGTTTTTGATATAGGCGAGTGCGGTGCGTTCGCCGACATCACGTCCGTCAAGCAATATGTGAATTCGGATTTTTTTGATTTTTTCTTGGCTTGCTTGTGTAATCATTGTTTTGAGATGGTCAATATGAGAATGAATATTTCCGTCAGATAATAATCCAATGAAGTGAAGCGTACTATTATGGTGTTGTGTTTTTTGAATGAGTGATTGCCATGTGTTTCCTTGAAATAATGTATTTGATTTGATTGCATTTTGGACCAGTGTGGCACCTTGATCAAATCGTCGTCCTGCGCCAAGTGTATTATGTCCTACCTCACTATTTCCCATATCATTGTCTGTGGGCATGCCTACAGCAGTGCCATGTGCTTTTAACGTCGTGTAGAGTGGATGGGTACTAAATTTGTCGATACAGGGCGTTTTTGCCAGATGGATTGCATTGCTATTATTAGATTTTCCAATGCCAATACCATCCATGATAATGAGTACAACAGGGCCTTTAGGGTGTTTAAATGTTGGATGTTGGGATAATGATAGTGTATGGTTTGACATGTTTGCTTAACCTGCTTTTTTCTACTATACTATCGGTCTTGTCTCTTGCCTAGAGGCTTTTTTTGTTTTGAAGGTAATTTTTATAGTAAGGAAAGGAATGTATGTCAAAAAAAGATGTGATGCGATTTGAACTTTTGATGGATGCTGGAAATGGTGCGCAAAAAGCAGGTGATATTTTAATTAAAACACTGGCTAAATCAGGACGTCGTGTATTTATTGAACCGTTGATCCCTGCTGAAATTAGTCCGCCAAAACGAACGCCTCATTCAATGTCAGGTGCTGTTATCCGTGTTGCGAACCGAGAATTACTTAGTATTGGATCAACGACAGACTTAATGTTGGTTGAGCATGAAATTTTATTGGAGCGTCGATTGGATGATCAAGATTATGATGAGAATTGTATTATCCTTCTTGATATGGCTGAGGAGCGTCGTGCGAAAGATGCGTATGCCGCTGTAATTTCTCGTGCAGAAGGTCTTGGTCTTAGAGTTATTCCCTTTTCAATGAATGATGCATCTGTTGATATTATTAAAGAATTACATGGCAATGGTAAAAACATGTATTATCTGGGTATGTTGGCGGCGTTGTATCAAGTGCCGCTTGACGATGTAGAAAAGGCTGTTCGTGTTACATTTAAAAAACTATCTGAGGAAAAATTATCCAAAAATATTAGTATTCTTAAATATGGATATGAAAATGCATTGTCGGTTGCGCCCGAGACGTATGAAATTTCAGCGACTGAAATAGGTAATGATAATGTGTTGTTGGACGGAAATACAGCGCTTTCTCTTGGGCTTATTGATTCTGGATATAAATTGTATTCGGGGTATCCGATTACGCCAGCGTCAAGTATTATGCATTCATTGGCGCGTATTTTTCCGTCTTATGGTGGAATGGTTCACCAAGCAGAAGACGAGATTTCGGCGGTTGGTACTGCAATTGGATCTTATTATGCTGGTGTTCCTTCTGTAACCGCTACATCTGGTCCTGGGTTGTCTTTAAAGCAGGAATTTATTGGTTTAGCGTATGCCGCTGAGATTCCGTTGGTGGTTGTTGATGTTCAACGTGGCGGACCGTCTACGGGATTGCCGACGCGTACTGAGCAAACGGATTTGTTTGCTGCTGTTTTTGGGGCTCATGGTGATAATGCAAAAGTTGCTATTAGTGTTGCGAATGTGGAAGATTGTTTTTATGCGCCTCATGTTGCACGATATTTGGCAGAGAAATTAAGAATGCCAGTCTTTATTTTGAGTGACTATAGTACGTCTGTGAGTTATAAAGTATTACCTAAATTACCGCTTCAGGAATTGGATTCTATTGATGAAATTTCCCCAGATGTATTGTTGCGGTTTGGATTAAAGCCATTACCTGATCAAATTGAAATGGTAAAGGTGAATCAATCGGATCCTGGTGACGAAGATAAAATGAGACGTGTTACAGGATTGAATACAGATGAAGAAGGCTTTGTTTTATATACGTCAGATAGTAATCATCGTGGTCATGTTATTAGAAATGAAAAGGTACATCATGTTAAGCGTTCTTTGGTTTTACCTGATTTGATAGGTGAATCTGAAGGGGATGTGCTTGTTATTGGATGGGGGAGTAGTTATGGTGCGCTTAAGGAAGCGATTGAGTCGGCTTCTTCGCAAGGTCTTAAGGTTTCTGGCCTTCATTTGAAGGTGGTCTATCCGCTGCCGTTAGGGCTTGAAACTGTTTTTTCTAAATTTAAAAAAGTTGTTACTGTTGAAATGGCGTATGGTGATGACTATAAACCGACACCGTTAGCAACGCTTCTTCGATCTGAAACGCTTGTGGATGTTAAAAATGCGATTTCTCAGGCTACGGGTCGTCCGCTTAAGCCAAAAGATGTGGTTAATAAAATTTCAGAATTGGTTCAGTGTTAGATTTTATGGGCGTGAATTTAAAATGTGTTTTTTTAGGGAAGGAGGATGAATGAAGTGGCAGTTGATGTAGAACAAAAAAAAGTAACGATGAAAGAACTTAAAGCATCTGATCCGAGATGGTGTACGGGGTGTGGAGATTATACGATTTTGGTTGGGATGCGAAAATTTATGGTAGCGAACCAGCTTGCGCCTTCTGATACCGTCCATGTTTCAGGGATTGGGTGTTCAGGGCGTGTTCCGCACTATTTGAATACGTATGGATTACATGGTATTCATGGTCGTGCCATTCCGTTAGCGATGGGTATTGTGTTGACTCGTCCAGACTTAAATGTGTTTATTCATTCTGGAGATGGTGATTCCTTGAGTATTGGGGGGAATCATTTATTACATGGTATTCATAAGAATTTTAATTGCGTATATCTGATGTTTGATAATCAAATTTATGGTTTGACTAAGCAGCAGACATCACCTACTTCCTCTAAAGGATTAATTACGCAATCGCAGCCAACAGGGTCTTATTTGGAGCCCATTAATCCGATTAAATTTGCCTTGGGTTTGGGGGCGTCTTTTGTAGGAAGTACTGCGGAATGGATGGGAAATCATATGGTAGAGATGATTGATAAGGCGTTTAAGCATAAGGGATTTTCTTTTATTCATGTTGCTCAGCGTTGTCCTAAATTTAATCCTGCAGCGTGGAATTATCAGGGATCGGATTGGGTGACATTTTTAGAACATGATAATGATGTTTCTGCGGATCTTAAGTTTGCACCGGATGCTCAGTCGGTGCAGCATGATTCTTCTGATATTGATGAGGCGTTTAAGCATGCTGTTAATGTGCCCAATGTATTTGGTGTTTTTTATAAGGAAAAAAAGACAATATATGATGAAGTGATGCGTGATGTCGTTGAAGATGCACCTGATTGTGATCGTTCACAGTTGTTGGATAAGTATAAAATTTAATGCGTGTTGATTCGATTAATTGTCAGGAGCTTAAACAGTATCTTGATGATGAAAAACGATTTGTCCTTTTGGATGTTAGAGAGCCGGAGGAGTTTGAGGTATGTCAGATTGAAGGATCTATTTTGACGCCTTTGTCTGAATTTGAAGAACATTTATTGGATTTTGACCCTGAAAAGGAATATGTTGTGTATTGTAAATTGGGTAAGCGTGGTGAAAAGGCATGGTCTATTATGAAGGCAAATGGGTTTAAGAATGTGAGAAATTTGACTGGGGGAATTATGTCGTGGGCGACTGAAATTGAAACCCACTTTGAGAAGTATTAGAAAAGGTGATCGATTATTAATTGTGGAGGTATAAATAATGGCTAATTCTAAGGTAACGGTTGTAGGTGCGGGAAATGTGGGTGCCACTGCTGCCCAGCGAATTGTTGAGAAGCAGCTTGCAGATGTGGTATTAATTGATATTGTTGAGGGGCTTCCTCAGGGTAAAGCGTTAGATATGATGCAATCTGCGGCAACGGAAGGATTTGAGTCGACTATTGTTGGTACGAATAACTATGCGGACACAAAAGATAGTGATGTTGTTGTTATTACGGCAGGTATTGCCCGTAAACCAGGGATGAGTCGTGATGATTTGTTGAAGACTAATGCGGGGATTGTGGGGAGTGTTACAGAACAAATTGTGTCCTATTCTCCGAATGCCATTATTATTGTGGTGTCTAATCCGTTAGATGTGATGACGCAGTTGGCATGGCAGAAGTCAGGGTTTCAATCGAAGCGTGTGTTTGGTATGGCCGGTGTGCTGGATGCGTCTAGATATGCTTGTTTTATTGCAGAGGCTTTGAATTGTTCGATTAAAGATGTTCGTGCCATGGTTTTGGGAGGACATGGGGATACAATGGTTCCTGTTCCTCAGTATTCTACGGTGAATGGGATTTCGATTACAGAATTGCTTCCTAAGGATAAAATTGATGCGATTAATGATCGAACACGTCATGGTGGCGCTGAAATTGTGAAGCATTTAAAAACAGGATCTGCTTTTTATGCCCCATCGGCGTCGGCTGTTGCGATGGTTGAGGCGGTGTTATTGGATTCGGGTCGTATTTTACCATGTTGTGCGTTGTTAAGTGGCGAATATGGTGTTGATAACTTGTATTGTGGTGTTCCTGTGGAGTTGGGACGTGAAGGTGTGCGGCGTGTGGTGGAGTTAACACTTAATGATGAGGAATTATCTGCACTTCAAGCGTCCGTTTCAGCGGTTAAGGAACTTGCTGGGCAGCTGGTTTAATTTGTAGGGTGTTGTTGCACGACTACCCTTTTTTTATGTGTTTTTTGATTTCTTGATACACCGTGTAGAAATCTTGTGCAGAGAGACGTTCTCCTCTAATTGTCGGGTTTTCTTTTAAAAAGGGGCTTTCTTCAATATCGCCAGTTAATGTTAAATACGGTGATTTTTTAAGGGCAGATCGTAACGGTTTTCGTCGCCCCCAAAAGGCGGAATTAATAATTTTAAAATAGGGGTGTTCTAATTCTGAAATTAAAGGGTTAGCTTTTGGTGTTAATTTTATTACTGCAGAATCGACTCTGGGAATTGGTTGAAAACAGTTTCTAGATACAGGAAATCCGTACTCACAATCAAAAAAATTTTGTACATAAATGGTTAATGACGTATAAAGATCATCGCCTGGCTTTGCACGACACTTATCAGCAAACTCTTTTTGTAACATTAAGACTGAAAATGAAAATTTCTTATGTCTGCATGTCATTAACTTTTTGATAATTTTGGCTGAAATATAATACGGAATGTTTCCAATTATTTTACTTTTTGCTTGAACTAATTTTTGTAATTCAATGGCTAAAATATCATGATGGTGAAAGATCACGTTATGGGTGTCTACAGATAACTTTTCTCGGGTTTTTTCAATGCATTCTTTATCAATTTCGATAACATCTACTTGCTTTACCTGTTGAGAAATAGGGATTGTCATTGCTCCAGAACCGCAACCAATTTCCACAATATGATTATTGGGTTTAAGATCACTTAATGTGAGTATTTTTTGAATAATATTGTTATCTTTTAAAAAGACTTGACCCAGTCTATGTGACATACTTACCACCCGCTATTTTCCCAACTTCGGGGTTAAAATATGAGCTTCGAGTCTCATTTATGATTAATAAACTACGATTCTCGCTCATATTTGTGCCTTGAATTTGAAAAAATGACGTGGGTGAAAATTCTGACGAGCGGGAAGTGTGATACGAGTATGTTCTTGTACAGCTAATTGATTAGCTAATAAAATGGCAGCTTTTGTAGAGGATTCATTTGCTGTTCCTTGTCCTGAAATATCAAATGCGGTGCCATGGTCAGGGGAGGTTCGAATAAAGGGAAGGCCTATCGTGACGTTAACGGCCTCATGGAATCCAATTAGTTTAATGGGGATCAGGCCTTGGTCGTGATACAGCGATATCACAAGGTCAAAATCGCCCTGGCTTGCACGATAATAGAGGGTATCTGGTGGATACGGGCCTGATACGGTGTCATCGTACTGTTTTATTACGTTTGTAAGGCGGGCTTCTTCGTTTCCAAATAGGCCCCCTTCTCCTGCATGGGGATTTAATCCGGCGACTGCGATTTTGGGTGATGTAATACCCAGATTTTGACAAAATAATATGCCATGATTAATGGTCTGCTGTAATTTTTTTGGGGTTAATTGTGACGCAACATGCATTAAGGGGATATGAATCGTTGTTAGGATGGTTTTTAATGTTGGTGTATAAAAGGCCATGGATACAGGCCCTGATTTAGAGAGTGATTGTAACGCGGTGGTATGTCCGGTATGGGTGATGTTTGCCATTTGCCATGCAGTTTTACTTATCGGACCTGTTATTAGTGCCTGTATTTTCCCTGATTTTGCGTAAGAAACAGCGTGTTCTAGGTAGGTATAAGAGGCGTTGCCATTTATTGGATGATCATGGCGATTGATGGGATGCGGTAATTCACAACAATGTATAGTGGTGATTGTGTGTTGTGTGCATGTCTGAAATGGTGAGAATAGTGATTCTGATCCAAATAGAATAATTGTTAGTGGCTGTGAAATTTTAGTGAGCGCTTTTAGGATGACTTCTGGCCCAATTCCGCCGGGATCGCCTAGTGTAATGCCTAATACTGTATTAATTCTTTGACTCCGTTTAATTGTAAAAATTGGCGCATCAGTAATTGTTGTGTTAGGGGAGATGATTCATAGTGTACATCCATATAAATTTGATCATTTTTTATCATTTTTTGATCTAATATTTTACACTTAAATGACGATAATATACGATTAATTGTTGTGAACTGTGCCATTGAATGTAATTGAAATACCATTCGATACAATTGAGGTTGGCACTCTTTATTTAGGATCTGTTTCTCTGTCCATAATAGACTTGAAATAATCACCGTCGTTATGATTGCGATGAGTAGGTGGTTCATGGCTAATAATGGGCCTATGAGCCCTAAAATGACGATATTGATTATGGATTGCAATTGGTTTCGACGTTGGTTTAGTGAGACGTTGCTGTATGATAGCATGAAACTAAAGGCTAAAATAATCGTAAAGACGATAATCAGTCCCCATATCCCTAAATGAGGCGGAAATACGACTAAACACAAGGATATTAAAAGGGCTATCATTAGATACGTTCGTAATGGTAAGAATCTTTGATTTTCGGGAATTAAGTAGTGGAGTATACAGGAGACCCCTCCCATTATGCTCAGTTTAAATAAGAAAACCATGCTTATTATTAGCGTCATGGATGATAGTATATCATGGGAGCTGTCGAAAAATATCCTACAGGGGTTTAAGGGGATGATTATCGTCCCCTTTGGGGCAAAAAAATTATTAATTTATAACTGTTGTCCATTAAGTGGGGGTGCCCCCACCCCCTTAGACCCCCAGTATGGGAAACCCCATTATTTTTAATAACAATTATCCTGTATGCGATGACCCCAACTCTTTATCCAATAGATATAACATGGCTTGGTTGCTACCTATTCGTGTGATTTTTTGTTCAATGGCGGCAAAAGAGGCTTCTTCTTCAACTTGTTCTTCGACAAACCATTGTAAGAAATTTTTTGTTGCATGATCTTTTTCTTTGTAACAGAGGTTGACAAGATCATAAATGTACTTACTTACTTTTTTTTCGTGATTTAGTGCGAACTTAATGACTTCTAACATTGTTTTATTTTTAAATGTGAGTGCTTTTATATCTTTGAATATAACAGAGCCACCGCGATCAAAAATATAGCGATAAATTTTCATCATATGATCATATTCTTCTTTGGCTTGATCTCTCATCCATTGGGCAAAGCCAACATAACCTTGTTCTTCAAAGAAGGCGGACATGCCCAGATAAAGATAAGAGGCTTCGTGTTCTCGATTGAGTTGATTATTTAATGCAGATTGAATGGTTTTTTTGAGTTTCATAAGTCGGGATCTCCTCTGTTTTGTTAATTTCTGTTAATTTTTAATTAATTTTTCTTTACTTTAACATACCATGTTACGTCGTCTGTCAAACATTGATTCTGTAGTGTTTTTTTGACTGATGTAAACTGAACTTGAAACGTAGATTCAAACCTGATTTACTATTTGTGTCAGTAAAGAATAATTTGTAAATAGTATCAAAAAAAGGAGCCAACAGTGAACTGTGAAAAGTGTAAAAAATTAGGAATGTTAATGGAATCTCGACTTAATGAGTTTCTACTCTTACTTCGATTGACTGTTGGGGTTGTCTTTGTTCAAGCCGGATGGGGCAAGTTTATGAATTTTGATCGAACAGTCGCCTTTTTTTCGAAGATTGGAATTCCCCTTACTGAATTCAATGTTGTTCTCGCTGCAGGGACTGAACTTGTGGGTGGCGCTTTACTTATTATCGGATTGGGTACGCGATTGATCACATTGCCTATGGCGTTTGTTATGATTGTTGCCATCCTTACAGCGCATCTTGGTGATATTGGCGGTATTGTTGATCTACTGAGCCTTAAAGCATGGATATATCTTGTTCTTTTTCTTCTTTTATCTGCAACGGGTGCCGGTAAATGGAGTTTGGATGCGACGTGTTGTAAAGATGACGGATAATCGATTCTACTCTAAACATGTTGTTGATGGTGTGGATCGGGCACCGTCTCGTGCTATGTTGCGGACTGTTGGTTTTGATACAGAAGATTTTAAAAAGCCACAAGTTGGTATTGCCTCCACATGGAGTATGGTAACGCCTTGTAATATGCATATTGATCAGTTGGCGAGAGATGCTGAGTCTGGCGTTAATGCTGCAGGTGGAAAAGGGATTATTTTTAATACAATTACGATTTCAGATGGTATTTCTATGGGAACAGAGGGCATGAAATATTCGCTGGTATCGCGAGAAGTGATTGCAGACTCTATTGAAACGGTAGTGGGATGTCAGGGAATGGATGGCTTTGTTGCTATCGGCGGCTGTGATAAAAATATGCCGGGCTGTGTTATTGCCATGTGCCGCTTGAACCGACCTTCTGTTTTTGTCTATGGGGGTACTATTTTACCGGGATGTCACAAAGATAAGGATGTTGATATTGTTTCGGTATTTGAAGCTGTTGGTGCCCATGCCAACCATAAAATTGATGATCAGGAACTTGAAGATATTGAAAGCTGTGCGATTCCAGGACCGGGGTCTTGTGGTGGCATGTATACGGCCAATACTATGGCTTGCGCTATTGAGGCATTGGGACTCAGTTTACCCAATAGCTCAGCACAGGCGGCGCTTTCTGATGATAAAAAGGATGATTGCTATCGTGCAGGCCAGGCGGTACGTAACCTCATTAATCGTGATATTAAGCCCTTGGATATTTTGAGGAAACAATCGATTGAAAATGCGATTACAGTGGTTATTGCATTGGGTGGATCGACCAATGCCGTTTTGCATTTATTGGCCATTGCCCATGCAGCAGATATTGACCTTTCTTTAGATGATTTTTCTCGTATTGGGAAGCGGACACCAGTTCTTGCAGACCTTAAACCCAGTGGAAAATATACGATGTCTAAGTTGGTTGAAATTGGTGGGCTCATGCCACTTATGAAACGATTGCTTGATGCGGGATTGCTCCATGGTGATTGTTTAACGGTTACAGGAAAAACAATATCTGAAAATCTCGCAGGTATTCCCGATTACCCAGCAGGACAAGATGTAATTCGTGATATATCAGACCCGATTAAGTCGGAAAGTCATCTTGTGGTCTGTTATGGGAATTTAGCGCCGGATGGATCGGTTGCTAAAATCTCAGGAAAAGAAGGTCTATCTTTTACTGGGAATGCCCGTGTATTTGACTCTGAAGAAACAGCACTGACGGCAATCCTAGATGGGTCTATTGTGTCGAAGGATGTTATTGTTATCCGATATGAGGGCCCTAAAGGTGGGCCAGGGATGCGAGAAATGTTATCGCCAACTGCCGCTGTTATGGGTAAAGGACTGGGAACGGATGTTGCTTTAATTACGGATGGTCGATTTTCAGGTGGGACCCATGGATTTGTTGTTGGACATATTACACCCGAAGCCTATGATGGTGGCCCGATTGCTTTGATTAAAGAGGGCGATCAAATTACGATTGATGCAGCGTCGAGTACGTTAACCTTACATGTCTCTGATGAAGAATTGGCTCAACGGAAGATACAATGGTCTCAACCTCAACCTCATTATACACGTGGCGTATTGGCAAAATATGCCCATACAGTGGCATCAGCGTCTGAAGGAGCGGTTACGGATAAATGGCTTTATAGCCATGTTGCAAAGTGTCCTTAAAATTGGTGTCTTTAAAAACAGAATCTGCAGGGGGGATTATTCTGAACCTCAAAGGGGAGGTCTGTGTTGTTAGTCAAAAATATGACTCATGGTCTTTACCTAAAGGTCATGTTGAAAAGGGTGAAACATTACTTGATACGGCACGGCGTGAAATTTTTGAAGAAACAGGTTTAAAGAATATGATGTTATTGACCTATTTGGGCCATTATTCTCGGTTTAAAATGCATCGTGATGGCTCTGATAATACAAATGAGTTTAAAACGATGTATTTTTTTCTATATATTACACCTGAAACAGTGCTTATTCCCCAAGATACAGATAATCCTATGGCAGAATGGCTGTCGATTAGCGATGCAGTGAATCGACTTACACATCCTAAAGATCAGTCATTTTTGGAAAGTCATCATTCCGTTATTACGTCTTATTTTTATGCTCAGTTTTTAACGGTGACGACGACAACATCGTCTGAAGATGAGGCGAAAAAACTGGCGTCTTTAGCCATAGAAAACAAGGTGGCGTCTTGTGCGCAAATTGACTCACCTATTACCAGTATTTACCGCTGGGATCATGCGATTCAATGCGAACAAGAATATCGTATTACCTTTAAAACACATCGACTTTGTTTATTACGCTTAGAACAGTTGATTAAAAAATATCATTCTTATGAAAATCCACAATTTAATTGTACTGCTTTGGCAAGTGGAAGTACTGAAAATTTAATGTGGGTTATTAGTACATTACGTTTCTAATTTTAACCAGAATGATTTTTTCATCATTCTTAAAATTAAGGTACAATGAGTAAGATGATCAAAAAACAAAAACGGACAATTCTAAAAACAACACAACGGTTACCCGATTGGTTCCGTGCCTCAAAAGGGAAATTAGATGCAACCAGAGCGTTATCAAAAAAGTTAAAAGCAGACGTTCCTAATAGTATCTGCGAGGAGGCAAAGTGTCCCAATCGATTCGATTGTTTTAAGAAAGGTGTGCTTACCTTTATGATTTTGGGTACGACATGTACCCGAAATTGTGCGTTTTGTAGTGTAACCCATGGTAAACCCCTGTCACCAAACCCGGATGAAATTAATGATATTTTTAATGCAATTGAAAAATTATCGTTGAAATTTGTTGTGTTGACTTCTCCTAATCGTGATGATTTACCTGATGGTGGCGCGGCACATTATGCCTATATTATTCGAGGGATTAAAACCCGTTACCCTAGCGTAAAAGTAGAAGTGTTAATTCCTGATTTTCAAGGTGATTTAACGGCATTAAAAGTGGTTGTTGATGCCAAACCCGATGTTATAAATCATAATATGGAGACGGTTCCGTCCTTGTATACAATTGCACGAAGAGGATCTTTGTTTCAGCGGTCACTGGATGTTCTTTCTGCGGTAAAAGACATGGATCCTCATATGTTAACAAAATCGGGATTAATGGTTGGTCTAAGTGAAACTAAAGCGGAATTGAGTTCAACATTTTCTTTAATTCGTTCGGCGAATGTTGATATTTTGACAGTGGGTCAATATCTACAACCCAGTCGAAATAATTTGCCTGTTGCAAAATATTATTCATTAGAGGCGTTTGATGAACTCAAACAGGATGCCGAATCATACGGGTTTCCGTATGTGTTTTCTGGACCGCTTGTTAGAAGTTCTTATTTAGCAGAGCATGTGTTTGAAGGTGTTGTAACGTCATGATTCAGGGCATTGTTCTTTTTGTTTGTGCCTACCTTTTAGGAAGTATTCCTTTTGGCCTGATCATTGCGAAGTTCAAAAAAGTAGATTTACGACAGCGAGGGTCCGGTAATATTGGTGCAACCAATGTATTTAGGAACGTTGGATGGCAGTATGGGATAGTAACGTTATTTTTAGATGGTCTAAAAGGATATATATCCACAGTATTTGCATTAAATATGTTTGAAAACCCATGGATACATGTTTTAGTTGGGCTCGTTGCAATTATTGCACATACACTCACCTTTTTAGCAAGCTTTAAAGGGGGTAAGGGTGCTGCGACAGCATTGGGTGTTTTACTTGCACTGAGTCCAGATGTTTGTCTCCTTATATTTTTCATCGGTGTTGTGATGATTGCAATAACACGATATGTTGCGCCAGTAACGATTTGTTGCAGTATCGCAGTGCCCTTATTACTGTATGTTCGTGATTACCCAACAGCGTATATCAGTATAAAATCGATTGTTGCATTATTTATTGTTATTCGTCATCAATCAAATATTAAGCGACTGTTTAATGGCACAGAAAATCGAATATAGATGAATCCTGTTTATTGCAAACGATTTATTATGGTACGTGTTATTTTGGATCTTTTATTATTTCCGTTTTTATTAATACTAAGTTATAGCTTTAAATTTAAAATTGGATGGTTGTTTCAAAACTGGTTTAATACCCAAGACGTTGTTATCTATGAATCTGCCCAAATTGAACCGTATTTATCAGGTATATTATATTTACTTATAATATGGGGAGTATCTTTTTATTATGGTGGTGTATATCGTTATCATTCGGATGTTATGCCTGAAGTTGATGAAATAGTATCCATTATAAAAGGGGTTTCATTGGCAACATTTTTAGTCATGGCATTGACATTTATCATTTCATTTATGCCTGGGTCACGGTATGTCATTTTTTATATGTGGTTCTTTGGGATTATTCTTTTTTCATTGGGCCATTATTGTATTTACCATTTTCAACTATACTATTATCGATTAGGAAAATGTGTAAAAAAAGCAATTGTTGTCGGAGAGGACGAATTTGCTCAAGATATTATAGAGCGTATGATTACTGTTCCAAGTTTAGGAATAAAATATTATGGGACATACAGTGATAAATATCCTGATAACCTTCATTTTACTATTCAAAATAAGTTTAAATGGTTGGGGAAAATTGAAAAACTAATGACCCATTTAGAAGGGAGTAAGGTTGATATTGTTTTTGTTTCACAACCACTTGATGAATCAATAAAAACGTTATTAATTGATTATTGTAGTCATTCTAATATTGAGCTTAATATTATTTCTAAAGAGGCATCCTATTATTCAAATCGTCTAAGCGTAAAAGAGATAGATGGTGTTCCCTTTGTTTTGTATCATCCTTTATTCGAATGGAGATGGACGAATTATATTAAACGTGTATTTGATATTGTTGCTGCAATTTTAGGTCTATTAATTTTATTTCCATTGTTAATGGGTATCGCTGTTTGGATTAAATGTATATCGCCTCAGGGTACATTTATATATAAACAAGATAGAGTGGGTAAAGATGGTCAGATATTTTCTTTTTATAAATTTCGGACCATGATTCCTAATGCAGAAGAAGAGACGGGCCCTATCTGGGTATCGGAAGAACAAGATGAGCGTTGTATCAAAGGGGGCTTTTTTTTGAGAAAGTACTCTTTAGATGAGCTTCCGCAACTCGTCAATGTAATAAAAGGGGATATGAGTATTGTGGGTCCTCGTCCAGAACGTCCTTTTTTTGTGACACAATTATCTGAAAAAATTCCATATTATAATTTACGCCATAAAATGAAGGGGGGAATAACAGGGTGGGCTCAAATTAATGGACGGTCTGCGCTTACTCGAAATCCTCAGCATAAAGCAAAATATGATTTATTTTATATTAAAAACTGGACAATAGTATGGGATATCAAAATTATATTAAAAACAATTTTAATGGTTATAAAAGGGGAAAATGCATATTAAATGTATTCTATTTGGGGGAACATTTGATCCTGTTCATTGTGGCCATATTGGGATGCTTGAACAACTTAATAAAGAAGTTGTCACTGAACAGATCATTATTATTCCCAATAAAAGGCCTCCGCATAAAGCAATGCCTATCGCAACAGATCAACGGCGATTCGCCTTACTCAATATTGCACGACCTCAATTTCCTTCTCAATGTTTATCATCAGGATACGTTCAATATAAGATTTCATCATTAGAAATTAATCGTAGTGGGCCGTCGTATATGATTGATACCGTTAACTATTATTTGGCAAAGCAAAAAGTGAAAATGATTGGACTGTTAATGGGAGGTGATAGTTTTTTATCTTTTCATCGATGGGTTCAATACGAGTTGCTTTTGAAAAAGGTAATTCCTATTGTTGTTCCACGGTATTCTGTTTCAAGAACTGTGTATTTAAACTATCAAAAAGAAAAGTTAATAAATAAAGCAATTATTTTATTATCAGGAACCGTTGATATATCTTCTTCTCAAATTCGAAAAAAAAATAATAGGGGTTGTTTGGATACAGGTATTAGTGCTGTTAATGCGTATATTAAAAAAGAGGGACTCTATTAATGATTATTGGGTTGATGGGACGTTCGGGATCAGGAAAAACATATGTTCAAAAGGCGGTGCAGCATCTATTTGACGATAGTTTAGATTTAGATCAATTGGGTCATCGTATTCTATTACAAAAAGATATAAAAATAATGCTTAAGTCTGAATTTGGAAATACTATTATTGTTGATGGAGAAATTGCGCGGGACCGACTACGGGAAATTGTTTTTTCATCTAAAAAAGCATTGGCTTTTTTAAATAGATTGTGTCATCCCCGGATGAAAAAATATGCTGAACACTGGGCTCAAAAAATAGAAAACGGATTAATTGTAGGTTCACTGATTTATCAGATTAAAATTAATAAGGTATGTAATACAATTATATCTATTGATGCAACAGATTTAGAAATACACAAATATAGTCCAGATCGGAAGTTGATTTTAGACTCACAACCATCACGTGAGTGGTATAACAGTCATGCAGATCTTATTTTAAAAAATACTTGGAATTTATCCTTTAGTAAGTATTGTACAGAAAAGATAGAAAAAATTCTCAGAGTATGACGGTTTTATCGTAGCGTATACTCCTATATTCACAATATAATTTTGTATTGCTACAATAAGCCCAAAAGGAGAGATTTGTGGGGACTTTGGATACAGTGTATAAACAAGTAAAACTTTCACCTAATCAGCAGGGAACGTTATTTTTAGAAGAAGCAATTGAGTTTGAGGGATCAGGTAGTCCTTTACTTGCAAAGGACAAATATATTCAGGCGATTGATATGTTTCGGCTAGTATTAACAAGTAGACCCCATGATGTAGATGCACGTGATGGTCTTATCAAATGTTGGGAACATTTGGCTATGTTGGAAGTTGGTCACCACCGATACACATTTCCAGAGGGCTTAGATGATAGTGATTCTGATTTTCCAGCTCAGACAATGGGGTTTTCATTGATTAAAACAATATTAGTGGATGCATTTGTTGAAAAAGATTGGAGAAAACAATGTGATGGAAAATATGGCGGACCTAAACCATTTAATTTATCTTGGAAATTATTTTATTTTGATAATGAAGAAAAATTTGAGAAAATTAAGACACGACAAGATAAGCTGATTTGGGCAGTTAAGAGAGGGCACTATTGTTTAATACAATATTTATTTCAGAATAAAGATAAGTCGTTAGATGTAAATATGCGTGTAACAGAAGAAAAAGAAGCAACATTACTAGAGTTAGCAGTAAGATTTAATTATATCAAGGTTGTACAATTATTAATTGACTATGGAATAAAAGTGAACTCTAAAGGAGATTTGAAATGGACACCCTTACACTGGGCTGTTCAGTCTGGAAATTTATCAATGGTTCAGCTACTTGTAAACCAAGGTGCTCGAATCAATGTTAAGGAAAAAAATGGATTAATGCCGTTACATATCGCTGCAATGAATGGATATAG
>JACLAC010009825.1_pt1 | contig 19423 bp, 12 predicted proteins | sample 8027881 | NCBI WGS metagenome assembly JACLAC01 (sample SAMN15725517, study PRJNA655200) | protist metagenome | isolation source: fluorescence activated cell sorting (FACS) single amplified genomes of... | place: Spain: Blaines Bay Microbial Observatory, Mediterranean Sea | collected 2016-01-19 | reverse complement strand
TCTTCACTTGCGGCTCAGATCAACACTTGCACGCCGCGGGCCAGTTCATCGCCAACTCGCTAAAGGCGAAACAGTCGACAGTGCTTCGGCTGCAACGAGGCGTGCTGAATGCCGACGGACCAGGAAAAATAACGGCCAGTCAGGTAACGCTCGACGAGCTTTCGTCGTAGTCAGCGATTCCGCAATCGTCCACTGACAGAGTGTCATCCGGGCGATTGTCGTTTCAACGGCTGTTGCGTACGGCGTTGCTGGCCTGGAAATGCCAGCGGGGGAAATGCTGGTGGCAGAGGTGGCGTCAGCGGCAACGGCTTCAGCGACCTGACGAACTGCTTGAACGCGTCGTCGAGATTCTTTGCCGGGATCACCTTTGTCCGCGGATTCGACGTTGTGCCCGTCACTTCGACAACGACTCCGACAAGGTTAGCCACTCCGCCTACAAGCCCCGCCACTTCAGTCACGATGGGAATCCAGATCTGAGACTTGCGTGTTCGTGAATTCGGCAACACCGACACGAATGTCAGGTCGAGTGAGTCATCGAAACCGGCTCGCCCGGTTCCATGAAGCTGCATCGGCGACCCAACGAGATCGATAGAGCTGAAGTTGAATTGTTCGTTGGCGATCTGAAAGTCGACTCGACCGTACTCAAAGAACGAGTTGTCCTGCGGAGCGACGGTCAATGTGTTAAGCACCTGAAAGACGACAGGCAGTTCATACAAAGCTGCCGGACTAATCTGCAGTTGACCTCGACCGGTAAGGTCTTTGGGCTGAGCCCCTTTCCCCTGGACGGTCATCCAACCATTCATCACACCTTCAAGGCGATCACGATTCTCCACATAGAGTTGCGAAAAACGCTTCAACTGTCCGTGTGAAAGGTTGATCCGTGCCAGATAATCGGTTGGCTGAGATGTCGTTGCCTGACTGTTAATAGACAGAACCCCGCCGACAAACCTGGCCTGAATCTGCTCGCTGGAATCTATCGGTCGATCCGTACCGTTCGGAACCAAAGCCTCGCGCGAACCGGCGCTGAATACGCCATTCTTTAGAGCAAACGGTCCGCGGACGTCGTAGAGAGAGTAATTGTCAAAAACTTTCAGGCTGGAAATATCCAGAATTCCGTCGGCATCAGCTTCATAGCCGTTCCACGTTCCTGTCGAAATGATTCGACCAGTCACGTCTGTAAAGTCAAGCCCAGCGCTGACCGTACCTTTATTCAAGTCTGTGGCGACTTCCCACGCTGCAGTGATTGGAAACTGAGGATCCTGCGTCCCTCGCAACTCCAGAAAACCGGCGACGTTAAGCGTCTGGTCAGGGCCCAACGTCGAGAAGACCGACTTCAGTCCCGGCGACAACGCCCGCTGGAAGGAAGCATCGTTTACCAGATTTCTCGCCGACCATTGTGAGAGAGTGGTACGCCAGTCACCGTTCGGTTCAGTCTGGACAGTGCCCACAAGGGACACTGATGTCCCTGCATGCCACCCATCAAAAGAATTGATCTTTAGTATACCATCAGCAAAGGCATAGTTCGCTTTGATCCCGGCCAGTTCGTAGGGGAACATGCGAAGGTTAGCCGTGCCTTCGTCAATCTGAATTTCCGGCAGAGTGATTCGGACGGGCTGACCTTTGATCATGCGAACGTCGGTCACCATGCGGCGAATCTTTCCACCCGGCGAAAACTCCTGCCACAGTTTCTTGAGATGCGACGGCAACGCAATGCGCAGAGACTCATCAATCTGAGCTTCCTGAGTCGTGACTGTCAGTTGCAGATCACTGGTGCCGGTCGAGGTGATGTACTTCCCGTCGGCACTCAGAAGTGCGTCGCCGTGCGTTCCGCGAAGCGAGGTAAAGTCCCAGTCTCGGCCGTCAAACTGGAGCTTGCCTGTCAAGTTTTCCACACGGTACGGGAAGCTGCGAAACGCCATCGTGCCGGCTTTCAGATAACCCGTCATGCTTGGGACCATCTTTTGGCCCGGCCCCGGCTTTCGCTCCAGTCTCACGTGGGCATCCGCAAATCCGCCAAGATTCATTGAATCAAGAACCGCTCGCATTTTGGAGTTGAGAGCACCGTAGAAGTTGTCGTCGAGTGGTAGGTCTTCGACATCGATTTCAAAAACGACCCACGCTTCAGGACCGGGATTCTGCACAAAACCTTTGAGTGTGATCGGTCGATCGCCGACTCGACCTGCCATGTCAATCCTTAGATCCCGACCGTCCTGAACGATCGTGCCGACAGCGTCTTTCACTGGATAAGGGAAAATCTCGTGAATGATGGATACGTGATTCGCTCGAACCAGCAGGCCCTGCGGAGTCCAATTTCCTCCCGGAGTCGCAGCAACTGAGACTTCCATGTCGAGCAAGCCACGCGGGTGATGAATGTCGTAGATCTTTCCAAAGCCGACAGATAAACGACTTCGTAACCGTTCATCGCAAACGAGACCCTTGATTTTGAGATTCACCTGTCCTGACTGGCCTGTGTCAGACTCAAGGATTGATCCCGAAATATCAACTTCCGTTGGGCCGTTGACGGCGGTGAGTTTTCGGATGGTCAGTAGATGATCGGCGTACTCTACCTGACCGGTCAGATTATCAAGCGGAAACGGCAAGGCCGTGTTGGTGACGGCACCATCTTTGATGTCCACCAGAATGCGAACATCGGGTGTCGCCCCCGGAACCGGCACACTCACGTTGAAGGCAATGTCGAGATTGGCCAGAAGCCCGAGTATCGAGTTCCGGTCGCCGATCATTGGTGGCGAAATACTGTGGCCGCGAACCGCTCGTGTACGGCTTCCTGATGCTTGCTGGATCTCTACATTTGAGTTATTGAAAGTTGCCGGCCGAAATGCAGATGTATTGGCCAGACCTGCAATCGAGAAAGGCGACTTCGCTTGCGGATTCGGCAGCTTTGACATCTCGTCTAACAGCTTCTGTCTGACAGCGGCTACTTGCACGGTCACGGACGGTTCGAAACTGGCAGCATATCCAAGCAACTTGTTGTCGAGGCCGACTTCGGTCAATTGCCCGTTGAGCGAACCCGTCTTTGTGTCGACATTAATTCGCCCATCAAGTTCCAACTGACCAATGTTGGCAACCTGGGCGTCACCTTGGATCAGAAGGCTGCGTTTACCGTTCGGCGTCAACTTTAGATTGGCATTGTCAACAATCACGGTGGCTGGTGGAGCGCCATCGTCCTTCATGATTCGCAGGACAAGTTGAGCGTTTTGCAGGTCAACGGTCGGAAGACTTTGACGTTTGTTGCTTTTGGGTAACGGAGGCAGTTCGTGAAAATCCCACGTCCCGTCCGGTAGCCGTGTGGCCTCGATTTGTGGCTGCAGCAAACGCAAATTCTGAACGACGACTTCCTGTCGATTCAGCAACGCTTCACGGTCAAGATGAACGATTGTGTCTGGCAGGTCGATCAACGGTCGTTCAGCCTGCGGCAGTGTCAACGAAAACTGCTCGACGTGAATCTGACCGGACCAGTCGAGTCGGCACTGACCGAGCTGAAACTGCAGATCCGGATGCCAATCCCTGAATACTTCGGCGACTTTTTCATGCAGCAGCCTGTCGGCATTCTTCCAGTAATAGTGCGCTGCCCATCCAGAGAGCCCGATAGCTACGATCAGGATGGCCAGTAGCCACATAATGGTTCGACGAAGAGTCTTCATCAGGAGATGCCTCCCGTTGCAGCCGCAGTCGGATTTTCCGTTCGAGGACGAAGCCGATCATAAATCGTGATCCCGCCGGCCGCGGACAGAATCAGCAGGGGATACTCGGCAGGTAATCTGTACCTCAGCGATCCTACGAAAATGGAGTGGATCGCTGTGAAGTAGATCACGGGGCCAGCCGTCAACAGAAGGCATCGCACATCGCACTTGCGACGCACCGCCGCGAACAATGCAAAACCAACTGTGGGAAGAAAGAACGCGGCAACGATCAAGCATAGCCACCATTGCCGAAACTGCGCCGCATTTGGCCACGGCTTCCAGAGTCTCGCAACCTTGATGCATCCAAGCTGTATGGCGCGACCGGGATTCTCGCGCACAAACTCCCACGCACGACGACGGTACTCATGGTCCATTTCGTACTCGGTCATTCTCGCGAGCAGGTTATCGTCTTCGAAAAATTTCATGTCACTGCTACCGGTCGCTGCAGGATGGAGCCCGTCGTAAAGGCTCGGGCCAACCCACAGCGTTGTTGGGATCGCATGGCCGATGACCTGCGAGTTGCGAATCGTCCATGGTGCCAGCGTTACGGCCAGGCCGACAACAACAAAGCCGCACTCGAGAGCCTTTGCAGTCATCACCACTCTGGTGGGAACGGTCGCGTTGTGCCTGCGGCCGAACCATGTCATCAATAAATGGATTACGCAAAACAGAGGAGCCGTCAGTAACCAGGATGGTCTGACATAACAGGCGACGCCAACGGCAATTCCAGTTCCGATCGCCAGCCAGATTCGACATTTCAATGTCCCTGAGGTTTCGGTCCGGCCATCGATCGACTGCCTGGACAACGGCCATTCGACCGCAAGCTTCGCCATCAAAATCAGACTGATCAGTAACGTCGCCGCGAAAAGAGTTTCGCTGAGGATCAGTGGGGTAAAGCCAACAAATGTCGGCGAAACTGCCGCCAGCAAGGTGGCAACGAGTCCCGCCCGCTCATCTAAAAGCGACGTACCCAGAAGATAAACGAACCAGCAGGCCACGGTGCCGACAAAAGCCTGCAACAACCGAACGGGTAGCAGTCGCTTGCCACCGAACTGGACAGACACGGCCAGAAAGACCGGATACCCCGGCATTCTCATTGCCTGCCGAGGCGGCGTGTAAAGCGTATAGTCGTCACCGTCCGCGATCTTTTGACCGAGTTCCCAGTATCCCGCAGCGTCTCCCGCAATCAGAAACTCCTGGTCAGCCGACTCCAGGTAGGTGTGCACCGAGAGCGCAGCTCCGATGCGGAGCCCCAGCGCCAGTAGCAGGACCCAGAGAACTTTCTCTTTCACGCTGACTCTGTCGATTCCCTTCGTACGAGTTCAGACACGAATCCACCGCGGCTAAGAACTGTCAGCCCAATCCTGCAAGCAGGACACTTCCTGACAAATGTCGCCAGATTCATTGCGTATCAAAGTCGCCATCCTGACGACGTAAGCTTTCGCGGGTGGATCGTATGGTAGCTGGAAAAACGCCGTCAATATCGCGTTTCAGTTGACGAGAAATGCGATATCCAACGTGAGATTTTCCTCTCGATAAATCGAGCTCAGAAAGCGTCCCGATTCGCGAAGACAATGCCTTTCGAAGCAGCGATCCTGTCCGCTCGGAAAAGAACACCACACGGCATCAGGATAAGCGAGTTGCCCAGGACTGATCTAAGGCAGGATCACAACAAGAGCAAACGCCCAGCCGCCGCTGGCCAAGGCACCGGTCCAACTGAACTCTGGCACTTCCAGCGCGTACGGCACGCAGTCACCCGGTCGGCCGTAGCCGAAATCGTACACAGTGTGGCAGACACTGTTGCCTTCACTCATCATTTGATATGGCAACGTCGGGATCGTTGCGTAGAAGCGGGCGCCGGACAGAAACGGTTGCAGGAGACAGACTTCGTTGCCGTAGCGTTCAAGCTGAGGGTCTTCGAAATAAAGTGGGTTATATTTCAACTGAGGAGCTTCCCACGAGTACGACAGCGGCGTCCAGTCTCGACTATAGCCAACCGTGTGTTGAACGACGGGAGCCTGGCTGAGTTTCCTGTAGGCTCGGCGTTCCGGCAGCAATCGTCTTTCACCGTCGCCGTCGACCAGCTTCGGGGTAATACTGAGCGACTTTCGCCCGATGGCTCGAAAGCCTTCCGGGTCGTTGGCCGCCGCTTCATCCCAGATGGATGCGGTCGAAACGTAGCTTGCTGTGCCTTCTTCAAACGCTGCCGGAGCCGGTGGAACGACTTGAGAGAACTCGGCCGTCGTCAACGCCGGATTCTTAAGAGACATCACGCTGTTGTGACCTGTGACAAATTCGATTTCGTCGAGCAATTTCCCAGGCGTTTCCTGAAATACTTTGAGTGGAATCATGGTCTCGGCAGCGGCTTCGGCGAAGGCGTGAGACATCTCGACGTCTCCAGCCGCAAGTTCCAGCCGGGCTCGTGTCAGAAGTTTTCGGACATACTCGGGCGCGATGCTCGTTTCGTCGAGCGAAGCGTCTTTCACCGGAACTGCATCTGCTGTCTCGACAGCGAATGGTTCGTTGAGTATCAGAAGTTCGGCTGGTGGCTCAACAGATGCAATATCACTGACATCACCTTTCGGAGTTTCTTCTGCTGTTTCGACGAGTGTTGGCTCTTCTGTTGTGAACGACTCCACCGCGGTTTCTGCAGACAACGCCTGAGCGATTGTTTCAGCTTCAGAATATGGTTCCGGCAGCGGCACATCTTCAAACGGATGGATGCTTTCGTCTGCGTAGCGAGAATGCAGCCACTCAGCTTCTGAACCCGGAAAAGTTGGGTCGAGTGCTTCCGCAACAACGATTCCCTGCTGGTCATCCGGCATGAGCGGCATGGATTGCGATCCAACTGTCGGGCTGAGGGGTGAGCTCTGATAGATCATCGCCAGATTATTGGCGATGCGCGTGTCGTAAGGTGCAAGTTCAGCTCCCTGACGAGTCAGCTCTTCGGCTTCGATATACTCGCCCTGCAGAAAGAGGGAGTAACCCCAGTCTGCAAGCAGTTGCGGATCTTCCGACGAAAGTTCAAAGGCTCGCCGGAAATTACCGTTCGCTGTGTCAAAGTCACCGCTTGCCGCCGCGATGATCCCGAGTCGGTGATAGACCACAGGGTTCTTCGGGTTATCTTTGACGAGCTTCTCGTAGGACTTCTGTGCGACTTTCGTCTTGCCTCTTTTTTCGTTCTGTCGAGCGATACTGAGGCGGGTTTCGTAGTCTTCAATCTGCTGACTTGGAAGTGGCAGACTGCTGGCGATGGACGCGGCACGCTGTGCCGTCTGATGGCAACCTGATACGGCGACGATTCCCAGCAGTGCAAGTGTCAGGGAGGCTGCAGTCGACTTCATAGAAATCACCGTATCCTTGAAAGCTGGCGATCCGCTCAGCCCGCCGTTGTAATGCAGAAACCGTTTATCAAACTTGTCACGTCGAAAACGGTCAACCTAGTGTTATCAGCAGCCCCGACTCTTCGAACTGGGAACTGCTGATGTGTTGCCGCTGGACGGACTTTCCACAGACAGAACGTCCGCCGCGTAAACGACACGTCTGGAGTCTTCGTCATAATCGAAACTCAAAATCGACAGCAAGCAGATCGACCGCTTCTGTCGTTGCAGATTTCGGGACCGTTACGTCACCCACAACCGTCATAACCGGTAAAGTCTAACACTGGTGAGGAGCGACGTTGGGAAGACAGTGGGTGGCACAGGTTGCTCGCAACCAGTACGACGAGGCCGCAAGAGGCATGGCACCGTCAGCTAAGAAATTCCTCTTGTCGCTGCACGACACTGGTACCCAGTACCCACGAAGGAGTGGTGCGTCGAGACACACCCTGTGCAAAAGACCGTTCAGACACGCGAGCCATTGTCGCCATCTACCCAGCCAGCGTGGCGGCAGCAGTGCGGAGGAGATGCTCGGTTTCTGCGAAATCGATGCAGCCGTCCGTGATGGAAACACCGTGCTCGATTTTCGCTGGATCGGTAAGATTCTGATTGCCGGCTTTGAGATTGCTTTCCAGCATCAGGCCCATGATTGAGGCGTTGCCGGCGGCTTTCTGCCCGATGACGTCGTTCCAGGCGACGTGTTGCTTGCTGTAATCCTTGTTGGAATTTGCGTGGCTGCAGTCGACGATCATCTTCGGTGTCAGGCCGGCTGATTCCAGTCGCTCGGCGGCAGAGTTGATCGACTCGGCGCCAAAGTTCGGACCCGACCGACCACCTCGCAGCATCAAGTGCCCCCACGGGTTTCCCGCGGTGTTAACGATACAGGTTCGGCCGTCCTCGTCGATGCCGAGGAAACTGTGTTCGGTCTTTGCGGACAGCAATGCATCGAGTGCGCTCTGCAGGCTTCCGTCGGTTCCGTTTTTAAATCCGACCGGCATCGAAAGTCCGCTCGCCATTTGCCGGTGCGTCGGTGATTCCGTCGTGCGGGCACCGATCGCTCCCAGCGTGATCAGGTCGGCGATGTATTGAGGCGTAACCGGTTCCAACAGTTCGGTCGCGGCAGAGAGACCGATTTCGTTGATGTCCAGCAGCAACTTGCGAGCTCGGCGGAGCCCGGTATTGATGTCGAACGTGTCGTTCATGTGGGGATCATTGATCAGCCCCTTCCAGCCGACTGTCGTGCGTGGTTTTTCGAAGTACACACGCATGATCACGAAGATCTGATCCTGAACTTCGTCGGCCAGTGTCTTCAGATTTTGTGCGTATTCCAGCCCAAGATTCGTGTTGTGAATCGAGCAAGGACCGACGATCGCGACTGGCCGCGAATCTTCGCCAGAGATGATTTTCTGGAGAATCTCGCGATGGGCAACGACAGTCTTAGTCGCGGCTTCGGAGATTGGAAACTCGTCCTTAAGTTCCTTTGGCGAAATCAGCGATTCGGTACCGCGAATTCGGAGGTTCTGGGTTCGTAGTTCCTGGGGAGTCGGCATGGTTCACCAAAAAGAAAAAGCACCCTCGATGTATTGAGGGTGCCAATGGTACTGCCCAGCAAGGTTCTCTTATTCAACGTTCGAGGGAAGTGGGCCACTCGCGTCGAAAAAAGCGGCCGCTCATTGTGTTTGATACAGAAAGCGGCCTACTGGTAATTATTCTGTCAGACCAATTATGTGGCTTTGTTGAGGCGTGCGCGACGTTCTGCACGTCGGCGAGCTCGACGATCAGTATCGCTCGGCTTTTCGTAGTATTCGCGACGACGCATTTCCTTCTTGATCCCAGCGTGCTCTACGAGCTTCCGAAATCGCTTCACTGCGTCCTGAATCTTCTCCCCGTCTCGAAGTCGCAACTTGACCACCAAACGCCCCTTTTTCTTTACTAACTGAGCTTGCTCATGATTAATCGCCTCTCTCGTTGTTTACTGAGAGGTTGTTGAAAACCGGCGCAAATTACGTCCGGGACAGTTTCTACAAGGCCAAGCAGGATACGGATTCCGTGGTTCTTACGCAACCGGACGAGTCGGCCGCAAACACTGGAATTTCCTTCTGAATCCTGCCCCTGAACTTCTTCGTTGCGCTCGTTTGTTCTCAGTATTGCATAAGCGACGGCAAATAAGAAAAGAGGGACGACCAATGATGGCCTGCCCCTCTTGAATTCAATTCTGATTGTGAATCTCCCATTGGCTGATTCAGTACAGAACACCAGTCCTGTAAAGAATCAGCGAGCGTCCCACCACCAGCGGTTTGCAGGCAGTTCTTCGTCCGTTCGAACCTTGTCGGCCGTACCGTCCAGACGAACGCCTGCACGGTAGACGCTGACGTCGGCGATCACGCTGCCAAGGTCAGCTCGGACACCGCCGGCAACCTGAACAACGATGTCGCGACCACGGAAGACTCGATGGTTGACGACCGAGTCAACTTCCCGCGGAGCGTCGTGCCGAGTGGTGATGTACGAACCTTCGTTGGAGAAGACTCCCAAATCCCAGCCAACGTTCCGAGCTACTCCCTCGTGCTGCAGAATCGCGGCGACGAGCGAAAGGTCGAAGACATTCTTCAGATCGGCAAAAACGATGTCCTGCTTCGCCAGTTCCTCGTACTTTGTCGTAAATGTTTGAGCAAACACCAGATTCGAACCCTCAGACTGCCCGGTCTGAACCTGCTTGCCCTGAGCGTTCAGAAACTGATTCTCCGACTGGCAGAGCACTGACGAGCCAACGAATTCAAATCCGTTGCGGTCTGCAGTGTGCAGAACAGCGTCGTACTTCATCGTCAGCCACCAGCGCAGAGCGTCCAGCTTCGAAGCTTTCTGCTCTTCGGCTGTCATCAGGTCGAAGATGCTTGGAATCTTTGAGCTGCCTGCGAAGTCGTACTTACCGATTCCGATGAGTTTCATCCGGTAGTCAGCTTCGACGATCGTTCGAGCGACTCGCGATTCAGGATTGATTCCTGAGTAGACGATGTCCTGGCGTCCGAGCTGCTGCTGAAGTTGGCCGACCCAGTTTTGAACGGCGGCACCGGGACGCAGCGGGCGCGAGCTGGTCTGCTCGACGAAGCCCTTCAGATTCTTAAGACCCTCTTCCCGAGGATTGATTGAGCAGGAGAAGAACTTCTGGCCGGTGGCCGAGAACGCTCGCAATACCGTAACAAGGTCGTCGAGCTGCATGACTGGCTTGCCGCTTTCGACACCGACCGGCAGGCCGTTGTCGTTGTACTTCCAGCCTTCGGCCGGGCCGGCGATCACGATTTCCTGATCCTCCGGATAAACAAAGACGTGCTTGATCGAAGTCAGTCCACCGAGCAGCTGCATTGAAATCGTTGGTTCTTTGCCCTGCTCAAGCCGCCTGGCAACGGCTTCCTCCAGCCGAGGCAGCGAGATGACTCGCAGGCCGCTGACTTGAGCTATTTCGTTGTTCAACAGAGCTTCGCGAACCTGAATGCCGAGGTCTTTAAGACGACCAGACTGTTCCTGAGCAGTCTGAGTTCGCAACACGCCGTTCGGTTCGACCCGAACACCCTGTTCGAATTCAGAGATCGTTCCGCCCGAACCGTCGACTTCTTCCCAGAGGCCTTCCGTTTCCTGCATGATCAGATCGATGAGCTGTGTGAAGTCAGCACCGTTGCCGCCAGCCAGAGCCTGCTCGTCAAGATGCCTGTCACGAGCGATCTGCCGTTCGTTGTAGTCTGGCATCGAACGAATCGAACCCAGAGCCGCACCAAAGTCACCAATTTTGAGTTGAGCATCAGCGACGAGCCCCAGCAATTGGGATCGCTCTTCAGCGTCGGTCGACGTTTTGGCAATCTCAACAGCCCGCGTGAATTCGCCGAATTCGATGTGAGCCAGAATCTGATCTTCGAGCGAGGTGACTGGGTCGGCCAGTTCGTCTCGATCAGTAAGGTTCTCCCGCAATGAAGCAAGGGCAACCTGATGGTCAAGGTTACCAGGATCGCTGGCGGCGACTGAGATGACCGTTGTCGTAGTTTCATTCGCACCTGCAACTTCGGGTTCGTTATCTCCTGCAGAAGCTTTAAACGCGGCCAGCGGCCCGGCAATCTCTGCGGCGCGAGCCTGCTCCTCTTCAGCGACAGCCGTCTGGGCAATCTTCTGATAGAAGAATCCGCCAGCCGCGGCGAGCGTAAGACAAGCCACGACAACGATTATGGTCGCGTCTGTCGATCCGCGTCGAGTCGCGAAAATTCGAGGCTGGTGCGTTCGGACCTGCATAACTCGTCTCCTGGGTGGGTATATCTGCCAGCAGCTTGTCTGCCTGGTAGATATCCAGACCGTAATCCTGGGACTGATAATTGAGTGAGTTCAGTAGTTGACTAGAAACCTGGTTCCGCAACGACTCCTGTAACTTTCGTCGCGCGGAAGGATTTCCTTCCCGTTCCCTACAGTTTGCATCAGAATCATCCTGAGACAAACCTTCGTCAAGAACTTTCGAGTGAACTTCAGAATGCCCACTATCACTGATCCTTGTAACTGACAATTTCGGACCGGATTGACAGGCAAGTCAGGTCGAATATGGGCTCGCACGCGTTTTAGTGCCTCTTCGTGTTTGTGTTGTGTTTAGAAACAGCCAGGCCGGTCGTGCAGATTGGAAACGTTGGGCCGATTGCCGGTTTTACTGATCCGCAAAGCGTTCAGGCACAAAAAGAGGATGTGTACACATCCGGTGGGTGTGTGCGTTCGTTGCAGTCACAACAGCATGGTCTGAGTCGGCATTTCCATTGTTTCCGTTGTAGCAACTGGGACCATTTGGTGGGAAGGTTGCAACGAACCCATTTCTTTGGGTCTGTCCGTCTCAAATCGATCACCCAGAGCGAAATTTGACTCTTTCTGAGACGATCTTAAGCCCTCGATCCCGGAATACGCCAAAGATGGGTTCTGCCAGCAGTTGATTTGGGCCATGTCCAATTGGATCACTCGCTATGTTCCATTCTCGCCAGTTCCTCCGGAACTGGTTCCTTTGACACGTTCACTGACGGCGATACGTATTGCTTGTCCCGTCTGCGATGTCGCGGATTTTCATCTTCGGTAGCCAAACACTCCTCGAATATTCCAGACTCTGGTCACACTGCGACCAGAGTCCCTCGAGCAGAACACATAGTTGTTTGTCCGAACGTTTTCATAACTATACTCAAGAAATGATGCCAAAGCCGACTCTTAACCGATGTTCCAATTGGCTGAAATGGTGGAAAACCGAAGCCGGCAGAAGTTTGAGATTCTCAGCTCTGTCGACTTTTTCCGCTTTCGAATGGCGGCATCCAGCGACGACTCTGACAAGTTCAGTCGCGGCTTACCGCAAGCAATCCTGCTGGCAGTTTCAATAGACGCGACATCGAGGTTTTACATCGCTACCTTCCGACGTCCCACCTCGAAATCCCCGCCTTTGACGTTCCAATTTCAAAGCACTACACGCTCAGAATCTGGAGATATGCCATGGCTACTTCTGTCATCCAACGACTGCGACAAAATGCCGTTAACCTGATGGTCAAAGATCAGGACGTCAAACAACTGGCGAATATCGTTGCCGAACTGTGCATGGTCTGCGAAGACCAGCAGAAACGAATCGTCGAACTCTCTGACGAACTTGAGAAGGTCCGCGGCTCGGTGGTTTAACAACTCGCAAACCGAAGGCTGATCAAGAAGCGAGGTCATTTAACGCTGCACGAGAGAGTTCGAACACGGTGATCTCTGGTCGAACATTAAGCCGAACTTTCCGAAGATATCCCAGTCCGCGATTCACGTAGAGCGTCCGGCTTCCGGAAAGATCGATTTTCCCTGCAGCGTAGTCGCGATTTCGAATGGGCAGAATCGGCGGCTTGCAGAACGGCAGCCGAACCTGACCGCCGTGCGTGTGGCCTGCCAGGATCCAGCCTCGATAGTCATCCCACCCCGGCTGGTCGACGAAGTCCGGGTTGTGACAGAGCATTACCGATGGCCGATCCCCATCGCCTGACGACAATGTTTCATCCAGTTCGTGAGTCGGGCCCCAGAAGTCGTCAACGCCCAGCAACCGCAAGCCGCTAATTTCAATGGCCGAGTTTCGCAGCAATTGAATACCGATTCCGTCGAGTTTCTCAGTCAGCGCATCGGCCACCTGGCGATTCGTAAATCCATCGCGAGAAAAGCCGAAGTCGTGGTTCCCGGTGACGGCGATCGTCGCCAGTTTCCCCCGTTGCATATCGGCGAGCAAAGAAACGGCCTCGTCAATCCGAGCGGGTCCGTCGTACGAAACGAAGTCGCCGGTCACCGCTACAATATCTGACTCCAAAGATGACACTAGCTCCAGGCAATGCCTCAGATATTCGTGGCGGACGATTGGTCCAACATGTAGATCGCTGATCTGAACGATCGTCTTGCCAATCAGCGAGTCAGGAAGATCACGCAGCGGCATCGGAACATTTACGAGCTCGACGTTGTGAGGTGCTCCCCACAACGCCCACGCTCCGGATGCTGTGCAGGCTGCAAAGCTGCCCGCGACTCCCGTTGCAAGAAACCGACGACGAGACCATCGCTTGCCATCATCGACAGAGCCGGTCACAACCGAGTCCGATTCCGAAATACTCTGTGGCGACGGAGCACTCTTCACGTCTAACTCTCCAATACGCTATCTTAATCAAACGTGTTCTTCGGACCGGGCAGCAACCGGTCTCAGTGGCGCCGTCGATGAACCGGATCGGGTTTCCGAGTGCCACGTCTTTGTTATAGTCAAATGCGGTTCCGGTCGACCAGACCGATGCAACCAGTCGGCCCGCCGCATGATCCAGCCCGATTACCTGGAGAGCTTTCCGTGAAATTCTTCCCGCACGCCGTCCGTCATTCTGCTTCTGCCATCACAGTCACATTCACACTCGCGGTCGTAGTAAACGCCGCAGACTGGACGCAGTGGCGAGGCAACGAACGAAATGGAGTTGCCAGCGAGTCCCCTGCCCTGCTGAATAGCCTGCCGAAAAATGGACTGCAGGCGGCATGGATCAGCGAGCCGATCGGTTCGGGCAAGAACGAAGGTGGCTGGGGCTCGCCGGTCGTTGCGAGCTTTCCGGGTAACGAAACCGCCGAGCAGCGAGTTTACCTTTTCACGCACAAGCGGGTGAAGATCAGCGATATTCCCAAAAAGAAGTTTCCCTGGCTGGCTCCGCAAAAACGAGTCGGCATGACGGATGCTGAATACGCCGAGTACGAAGTCAAGCGTCGCGACGAGGACGAAGCCATCGCCAAAGCGTACGTGTTTCGCGAAACGATCTACTGCCTGAACGCGGCTGATGGAAAAGAAATCTGGAAGAACGAAACTGACTCCGTCTACACAAGGTTCCCGCAGTCAGGTTCACCGACCGTCGCCGACGGACGGCTTTACATTCTCGGAGCTGGCGGTCACGTACGCAGCGTTGACGCCTTAACGGGTAAGAGCATCTGGAAAGTCCGACTCCCAGTCTCATTCCGCGACGAGTTCTGGCAGTCATCGTTTCTCATCACGGATGACCTGGCCATCTTTCTGGCCGGGCACCTTTACGCAGTCAGCCTCGAAAACGGCAGCATCACGTGGGAAGGCGATCCAAAGAAAACCAGCGGCACGCACACCAGCCCTGTGTTGTGGCAACACGACGGAACAAACTTTGTCGTCCTGAACGCGGGCGGCGGAACCAGTATCTGCGTCGAAGCCAATACTGGCAAAGAAGTCTGGTCAGTGAAGTCCGAAGCCGGGCTTTCAACGCCTGTCGTTTCAGGCGATCGTCTCATCACTTATTCGAACAGCCGCAAGAAAGGGATGCGGTGCTTCAAAATGTCGACCGCCGGTGCCGAAGAGCAATGGGTCTTCAACGGTTGCCAGGACAAAGGCAGTAGCCCAGTTGTGGTCGGAGATTATGTTTACGTCCAGGGTGAAAAAAGACTCGCCTGCGTGAATCTCGAATCCGGCGACTCCGAGTGGATGACGACCATGGACGTCGGCCAGCCACAGTACACATCGCTTGTTGCCGCAGACTCGAAAGTCTACTACGCCCTCGAAGGAATACTTTGCGTCGAAGCAACACCTGAAGAATTCACGCCGCTCTTCAACGCCAAAGTCGATAACTCTGGACTGCTCAACACCGAAGACGCGCTGCGAGAACTTCACGGCGTCAACGCTCTGGCGAAAGAAAGCCAGGGCAAATCCGAAAAACTCTACCAGTCAAGGATCGGAAAGCAGGGGCCCCTCACCTGCGCGACCCCCGCCATCGCCGACGGTAAACTGTACGTCCGGCTGAAAAACGCTCTCGCCTGCTACGACCTTCGGACCTCGAACTAAAAGGGCGTTGGCTGGGTCAGTCAGAATTCTCACGAAGGTAGCCGATCCTGCCAGTTTAACAGAGTGACGTCGTTATGCCCGAACGCAGAAGTTCAGTTCAACGAGGAATGAACGATCAGCGTGATCGTGGTCGGAGAAAAAAGCATCACAAAGCAAGAACACCGACCCTGGACGATTCGAGCTGGGATGCCCGGCTTCAAGAGTTTTGCAACTGGTTAGAAACCAATTATCCAACTGCTGATCGCCCAGACGTCGCACTGGTGCAGACATTGAGTTTGAAACGGTTTCTACAAGCATCGCCGATGCTGGACATGTCACCAGACGAGAAATTAAGACAACTGGCAATCTTCCTGGAACCCGAATGCGAGAGTCTGTCTCAGCCGAAAGGCTGGAAGGTTCTGCGCAGGATTTACCAGGAAGCAATTAAGTACGATCGCGGGTGGCCATACCACTATCACTCGATGTCGCTCTCACTGCTTTCCTGTTCTGATGGTCTGGAGGAGGAAGACGATGTTCGAGAAGTGTTGCTCAACGAATCTCTCGACATCTGCCGAAGCGGCTTAGCTACGGCTGGTGAAAACGCTTCGTTGTATTCAACTCTTGGGCGGACGCACTACGAGCTTCGGCAATTAGAAGAAGCTCTTGACACCTACCAGACTGCTGTCAATCTGGAGCCGGACTATGTGTGGGCTGTTCTTTACAAAGCTCATTGCCTGCATGATCTGAAACGATGGTCGGAAGCCATTACGGCATACGAAGCGGTCAATATCAGTGCGTTTGACGGTCCGAAATCCTGGCGAGGCGTGCTGGTACGCGACCAGCTCGCGATCTGTCGTTTGTATGCGGGAGACGAATCGCGAGCCGCCGCTGAATTTGAAGCGGCACTTTATCGATACGAATCAAATCCGGGATTGCTGTATTCACCCGAGTATCTGATCGAAGCAGCAAATGGCGTTCTTGATGGCCGGATCGGAGTGAGAGTAGATGCGTTACTGAAATCAGAAGGCTGGCCGAACCGAGCCTCTGCGTCTTGAAAGATTTCGACGAAGATATCGCCAAAGGCCAGCCACGCTGGCTCGCATTTCAAATCGACGGTACGTTAGCGCCGAATGCCGGGTCTTAGACATTGATCGAAGGTCGACTGCTTAGTCTGCATTCGGTTCACAGAAAAGTAGCAGGCGCAAGTCGGCGTGTAAACGAAGTGGACATTCCTGCCACGCCCCGTCGATAAGCAATCCGCCGGAACGGCCCAGTATCTCAGTTTGGCTTTTCAAGCTGACCATCTTTCATCCAAAGAATTCGGTCGCTCGACTCGACAAAGCTGTGGTCGTGAGTGACGACGACAACTGTCGTTTCCCTGTCGGTACAGAGTTTTCGAAGAAGACCAAAGACCTCGGCGCCGGTTGTCGAATCAAGCTCGCCAGTTGGTTCGTCGGCCAGAACAAGTTTTGGTTGTTTAAGCAGCGCTCGCGCAATAGCGATGCGTTGTTGCTCGCCGCCAGAAAGTTGATGCGGGCGATGATCGAGCCGGTCGCCCAACCCGACCTGTTTGAGCATTTCAACGGCTCTTTCACGAAGCTCTATCGAGATGCCCTGTGGAAGGTACGGAACCAGTGTGTTGTCGACGGCGTCGAGATTGTTCAACAGGTTGAAGCTTTGAAAGATGAAGCCAACATCGTCGCGACGGTAGGCGTCCCGTTTGGAATTTGTCAAAGCAGCCAGCGAGTGACCTTCAAACAGGATATCGCCCGATGTTGGCTCATCAAGCGCTCCCATGAGGTACAGCAGGCTGCTCTTCCCACTGCCGGATGGCCCGAGAATAAAGTGAAAGACGCCACGCTCAATCACGCAGGTCACACCTCGCAAAGCATGAACGTCGGTCTGGCCTTTGACATGCGTTTTTGTGACGTTCTGAATCTCGATCACAGATGTTCTTTCGCGGTCGCGGCTTCGTTTGTCAGCAATATGACTCGTTGTTTTCTAAGCTGTCGACTTCAAGCCATGCCACCACTAGCCGCGAGTTCTTCGCAGATTAAATGCAGCAGTGAGAGCGAATCGCTGGCTTCGTCCAATGTCATAGTCATGGGTGGGCTGACTCGCAGTACTTTGCCGGCCAGTGGCCCAAGGAAGTGAATACTGCCACGATCTCCCTTGCCGAGGTACGACGCTTTTACGATGGCGTTGGCGATGTCTCCAGCACCAATTCCATTGAAGTCAGCGCACTCGATTCCGAAGACCATACCTTCACCTCGAACCTTTGCGATCAGGCCGGTCTCTTTCAACCGATTCAGGCCTTCAAAGAAGACGTCCATCAGCACTTGGCCATTTGCCAGCACGTTAGTTGTCTCGAATTCGTCAAGTGTCGCCAGCACGGCAGCCGATGCCAGCGGATTGGCACTCCAGGTGTCGGATACTTCGCCGTATTGCAGACTGCTCATGATGTCGCCGCGGCCGACAACACCACTGACGGCGACTCCGTTTCCCAGTCCCTTGCCGAGTGTCACAAAATCCGGCTCGATCTCGTTCTTTTCGAAAGCGTACATCTTCCCCGTGCGACCGAAGTTCGACTGCACTTCGTCGAGAATGAACATAATGTCGTGCTGGTGACAGAAGTCCTGAATCATCTGCAGATACTCAGCCGGCGGATGAAAACTTCCGCCTCCACCAAGGTACGGCTCGGTAATCAGGCAGTTAATGCGACTGCCGTATTCGTCGTAGAGAGCCTGCAACTCTGCCTCGTACTTTGACAGGTCCAGAGGCTGACCGTACTGGCTGCAGTCAGCAATTTCTTCCATGGGGAAGCTGATGAACTTGACGCGGGGATCGCGATTGGAATCCTGTTCCGAACCGGTGACGGCACCTGCAAGACCTTTTTTTCCATGAAAACCGAACCGCGTCGCAATGATGATATCGCGGTCTTCATCTCGATGCAGGCAGGCCCACAAAGCTTTGATCACCGCCTCGGAACCAGACGCCGACCACATGACCGTGTCCAGACGTTTGCCGAACGGCGTTGTCTGCACGCTCTTGAGAAGTCGTTCGACGGCCAATGCTTCAACTTCGGTGACGGCGTTATAAGCGGTCAGCGGAACGAATTCATGGTATCCGTCTCCGCCAGCAAACGCAGCGGGCGTCCAATTAAGGTAGTCGAGGAACCGCTTCGTCCAGCTCCTGGGGTTGTGACCAAGATTGGCGACGAGCACTCCCGAGCTATAGTCGTAGAGTTTCCGACCGTCGGCTGTGTAGTGAAAGACGCCCGCCGATTTCGTGAAGACTGCCTGGCTGGGCGTGAAGGTTCGAAGTGCGACCGGTTCTTTGGTAGCGATAACTTCGCGAGCGGCGTTCGATCGATCTTCGCCGGCGAACTTGATTGATTCAGACATCTTCATCCTCGAGTTTCTCAAAGTCTTGCAGTGCCAATAAGTCGACGATGTGCAGTGAGACATCGCCCTGGCCAAAAAGCTTACGGCCGATTTCAAGTCAGCAGCTATCGGTCGATCTGACTTTGCGTGGAGAATACTTTGCAAGCGAGCAAAGTTAAATGAGACGCGGTGCGTTTGCTTCTTCGCCTCAACCCGACTGCAGGCAAGACCGAATCGCTGGTCCGAAGCGAGTCACACAAATGCACGATTGTTCGTCATCCCCACGTCGTGTTTCAATACTTCTGGCAGCTCGTACTGCGTAACATCCTATGTGCGGTGGATCAGCGTTTTTTGGCGGCTCTGATCGAGATGCTGGAAACCTTCCACGCTGAGCCTTGCTTCTTACTAACCAGTGTGATGACCTGTCCCGCACTGTTCAGGATTACGGTTCGGCTGCCGCGAATCGTTCGCGGTGTTCCAACAAGCTGCGGCTGCGCGAAGGTTTTCTTGAGATCATCTTTCTCTGTCGCTGTGAGACTGCCGCTACGAATCTTTTCAATGAGTCCACGACCTCGCGTGGAAACGTGGCCCTTGAGCCCGTCATGCTTCCCCTGCATCAAACCCATCACGACCTTAAACGCA
>JACLAC010003061.1_pt1 | contig 19426 bp, 13 predicted proteins | sample 8027881 | NCBI WGS metagenome assembly JACLAC01 (sample SAMN15725517, study PRJNA655200) | protist metagenome | isolation source: fluorescence activated cell sorting (FACS) single amplified genomes of... | place: Spain: Blaines Bay Microbial Observatory, Mediterranean Sea | collected 2016-01-19 | reverse complement strand
TCAATCTCCTAGAAGACCAAGAGTGACTTAACCTTTATACTGTTAGACTCGAAAGCCTAAACGTAATGAATTGTTGAGTCACTTGTGTTTTCTGATAATGCTTTTGTGTTTCTTCTTGCGAAGAAACTGTCACATCACCAACCCACAAGCGCTCACACGCTTTGCTTGACCAAATTGTTAAAGAACCGTTCTTTCAAGACCATCTCCTTTAAAGACCATCTTTTCAAGAACTTCCGGAAGAGCTTGTCTTGACCGGGGCGCGAATAATACGCTTTTTAAAATTTTTTGCAAGCTTTATTTTCAAATTTTAATTTTCTCAAAACTCAAAAGCACATAGCTTTTAGATCAAACCAACAAGATAAAGACAATATAAATCAATAACTTAACTTCAGTTCAACCCCCTTCAAAAAGGCCGTTGCCCGTTGAAGGAGGCGCATTATGCTGACATGAAGTAGCAGAGTCAACCGTTTTTGCAAATTAATTTTCATTGTTGTTCTGAAACACTGATTTTGTCGGATAACCGTGGTTATACAAACAGTGAAAGAACCAAGCAACTCGCCAAACCGATTAAAGCAATAATGGTACTAAGCGCTGTCCACGATTTTAAAGTATCGCTCTCGCTCATGCCCAGATAACGGTTGACCAACCAAAAGCCCGAGTCATTCACATGCGATAAAATGGTCGCGCCGGAGGATATCGCAATCACCAATATACCCAACATAGCCGGACTTTGCGGTTGTAACTCGAGAATAGGTGCCATCAAGCCGGCGGAGGTAATCATAGCCACAGTAGCAGAACCTTGAGCAATACGGGTGACCGCAGCAATTAAAAAAGCGAGTAAGATCAAAGGCATATTCGAAGCGAGCATTAACTCGCCCAGCATTCCCCCCACCCCCGAATCGATGAGCAGCTGTTTAAATGCTCCCCCAGCGCCGGTGATTAAAATAATCATCCCTGCGGGTTCCAGCCCTTTATTAGCAATGTCTAGCAGAGCTTTATTCGACACATCACATTCTTTTTTCACTAACAGCATGGCTAACAAAGTCGCCAAGGTTAAGGCCACAAAAGGATGCCCGATAAAACTTAGGATACTGAATGGGGTAGAGGCTTTATCCAAGAGAAAGGGAGCCAGGGTATTGAGCATAATTAATACTAGCGGGAGAGTAATCACCACCATGACTTGCGTAAAACTAAGCCCCTTCCCGTCGGCTTGTTCTAGTGCGGGTTGGTGTGATGCTGGCACAGGGACGTGAATACGTTGCGCGATATAGCGACCAAAGATGGGGCCGCCAATGATCATCGCAGGCACGCCAGCAATAGCGCCGAACAGTATGACCCACCCAAGTTGCGCGTTAATTAGCTCTGCCACCGCAATGGGGCCAGGTGTGGGCGGAATAAAGGTATGAGTAATGGCTAAACCGGCCAATAAGGGTATCGCATAATACAACAGTGATCGCCCGGTTTTATTCGCCAAACCGTAAACCAGCGGCACCAAGATGATAAACGCCACATCAAAAAATACCGGAATGGCTACCAGGAACCCGGTTAAACCCAAGCTCCATTGGACTTTTTCGGCCCCAAAACGTGCAATTAAGGTGTCGGCAATACGCTCAACCCCCCCGGAGCTTTCCAGCATTTTCCCCAAGATGGCCCCGAGGCCAACAACCACAGCCACAAACCCCAGCGTCCCCCCCATCCCTTTTTTGATCGAATTAATCACGTCCTCTGGAGACATACCTACCCCCAAGCCCACCACAAAACAGGTAAGTAACAAGGCAATAAAAGGGGACATTCGTAGGAAAATGACGAGATAAAGTAAAAAGACTATCCCGCCCGCAGCAATGAGCAATAACGAACCATCAAACATGAAGCATCTCTTATTTTTATAATCAATCAATAAGCGATACGGCCAGATTTTGTTCGCACCGTATCTTGGTGCGCGTAAGCTTGCATGAATTTTAAGAGATACTCAACAATAAACGTTGATATGCCTTTAAAGCCCGATCAACCGCCCTGTTATGGAGCGCAAAATGCTGCTGGCGAGTTATTCCAAGAAACATTAAAGTTATGGCAAGCACCGCACTCACGTGCAGCGGTCGAACAAGGCGTTCCAGCATCTAAGCCAGCGCTCACGGCCACTAGGGCATCATGAAAAACCGGTTGTGCCTCTGCAAAGGCCCCACTGTGACAGATCCGACACTGTCCATCTTCTGCTGGGGTTTGTCTATGGTCAAAAGTGACAATCGGCTCCCAGACCAATGTGGAATGACAAGCATCACACTCGGCAGGCTGTAACGTTGGTAGGTGGTTAAAACTATTGCTAAACTGCCCCGTTGCAACTGAACCATTGTGACACAACTGACAAACCTGACCCGTTCCTGCTTGACTGTGATCAACATTAGCAGGTAGCCAATCCAAAGTAGAGTGACATTCATTACAAGTTCGTGTCGTGCTTCCCGTGTGAACAAAGTTAGCACTCGAGCGCCCCGTAGCCACGACCCCACCATCCTGATGACAGCTAGCACAAGACCCCAGCACTTGAGTGTGATCCACCCGAAACATATCCTCCCAAATAGTAGGCAAGTGACAAGCCCCGCAGTCCTGAGTGGTTTGTACATGAGCCGCAGAACGCGCACTAGCATTGGTCAAACCATTTAACGAGTGACACCCCACGCAATCGCGAGGGGTACCTTTAAACTTACCTTCTATATGGCAGTTATTGCAAGACAGCGTACGATGTACCCCATCTAAATCGAAGCCAGTACGCGAATGGTCAAATGTTTTTTTCTTATCCTCTGCCAAAGCAGACACGCTCAAAATTGTGAAGGCGAGTACAAAAACAGCCTTCCTTGCCAAGAACTTCACCATCACCGTTGATCTCCTATACAGAGCAGAAAGAAACGTTTATTTATTATTATAATTTAACCATCACTACCGCTTTATGTATATGTGATCACTGATGTTACGGGCATTGTGGATTAGCGGTTGACGCTGCTGGTATGCTGGTATTACACCACCGTGTCACATCTTGGTGACAGGTATTACACCCTGCTGCTGGAAAACCACTTCGCTCCAAGTGATCGGCAGGTGCTCCAGTAGTAATACCAACATTAGCAGCACCATCACCATGACACGCCTGGCAAGATGCCCCGCCCAATGGCGGCTGCGTTTCGTTATGGTCAAGAATATTAATCGGTACCCAAGCCAATGTTGAATGACAGGCATTACAAGTCAACGTAGTGTTCGCCGTGTGAACGAAGTTTGCATCAGAGCGACCAGTAGCCACTATACCAGCATCCTGATGACAACTAGCACAAGAGCCCAGCACCTGAGTATGATCCACCCGGAACATCTCTTCCCAAATGGTGGTTAAATGGCAAGCCGCACAGTCTTGGGTAGTTTGTATATGAGCCGCAGAACGCGTGCTAGCATTAGATAAACCATTGAGCGAATGACAACCAAAACAATCCCGAGGTGTACCCTTAAACTTACCATCGATGTGGCAGTCGGCACACGCTAACGTACGATGCACCCCTTCTAGGTCGAAGCCCGTGACGGAGTGGTCGAAAGCCTTCGTTTTTTTGCCATCGGCGGCAAAGCTGGAAGTACTGAATAAACCAAGAACAAGCAGGAAAAGAGCCTTCCTTGTTAAAATTTGCGCAATCACTGTTCATCTCCTAACCAGAGAACACCGGGAAACTGTCTATTATTATGACAGCAGGCACACGTTTGGCCAACACTGTCTTTGTCAACGAGCACCTTACTCTAAATACTAGAGATTAGTCTATACCGTCTTGCCCCACATGTAAGGGAATTGAGCAGTACTCCCCCTATTTGTAGCTATCTAAAACTATCTAAAGAACTCGGCGTTTTCGGGAAACGCCACGGGGTAGAGTATTCCGTGATCAAATATCGCCGACAACATCGCACAGCGGAAGGGCTCACGCGTTTCATCGCATAAGGTTCTTTCGTTTTGCATCTGCAAAATACTCACCGCCAGCTCCTCCACCGGTTGATAGATGTGCGATGCAAACACCGGCGTACCATCGATAACATCGACTTGCTGCTCCGCCGTATGACACGTACCGCAGAATGTCCCAGAGCTGCCACTGAGAACATCGTCATAGGGGGTTTTTAAGGCAATAGCTTCGTTGTAAGGCAACTTATACTCCCCCTTAATGGCATAGGGGGCGGTATCCAAATCGCTTCGCGGCACAATGTCTTGCGTAATATACCCCACCTCCAAAGCATCGAGCTGTTCACTTTCGGGGGTAGTGAGGGGGTTAAACCCATGCGCGGTCACCACGCTGAGGATTAATTTATCATAGAAGATAAACACCCTAGGGTTACCGCGACCTAAAGAAGGCTGAGCACTGAAAACACTCTGAGTAAACTGTATGTTGAGCGGCCTGGGTAGGCTTTCGACCACACAAGGCAAGGTAACAGGCTTAGGCAAAGCATTTATCCACTCGGTCACACTATTAATGTCGGTTAACGCCAGCCCTTCGGGACTAACACAAGGCTCGCGTGGCACAGGCTCTTGCACCACAGACTCTACAGTGGGAGAGGCTATGGGCGAGAGCACGGGAGACGGCGTGGGTGATGGCACAGGTGTCGAAGCGACATTAGAAACCGGAAGAGGCACAGGCGTCATCCCCCCAGGTAGAACACCGGTAGTGGTGATTTGTTCACCACCACAAGCCGACAACAGTAATACCGACGAGGTGAGTGTAAAGCTAAAGCGAAGTGCGAGTTTTAATCTTTTTATTATAAGTTGCATTTTAAATACTCCTTTTAGCGTACAGTATGCCCTTATCGCTCGTAATGTTCTAACGAGGATTCCCCTTTTTGTGACTTAAATCAATTTTTTGGCGTCACCGGCAATTGGCATACCCCACATAACGCCAACTATTTAACCCCTGCTGAACATGCTCCACCGCTTGTTGCGCCGTTTTTTTGCCCTTTAATAGCTCTTGTACCGCCTGTAGCACCAAATCGTTGTAACTGGGCGTTCCCTTATTAAGCTCATACGAAGCAAACATATTGGCCCCGTAGGTTTTTTCTACCACTAAAGACGCCATCGTGTTTAAATCCCCCGGTTTAATCGATACCGCCCCGCCATAGGCGGGTAGCTCATTGACGTACTCCACAAACATCTCGGCAAATTTTTGGGTGGTCGTGAAATCCAGCACACGTTTGGCCGCTTTGAGCTTCTTGGAGGTGACACCGACCTGAAATGTCCCATCCCCATGGGTGTACACCTTGGCCGATTTGCCTGGCAAGGCCCAGAAGTCAAATTGATAAGAGGGGTCAATCTTATAAAAGTCCGATGTGGGCGAAGCCATCCACCCCCCGTCAATGCTCATGGCAGAATTGCCCAAGGCAATGGCTTTAGACATCACCGTGTAGTCCCCTGTGGTCACATCACTATTGAGATAACCCGCTTTTTTCCAACTTAGTAAAGTGTCAAAAACAACTCGATACTGGGGGTCATTAAAGCAGTTATCCCCCGTCATAAGCCCCTGCGTAAAGCTTGCATCCACCAAACCGGCGATCAATACCTCCGCTAACACCTGGCTGACATACCAATTAGTCCCGCCAGCGAGATGCATAGGGGTCACCCCGGCAGATTTTAGCTTCTCAAAAACCGATGTCAATTCACCCAGGGTCATCGGCACACTATGAATATTATGCTTTTGTAATAGTTTTTTGTTTACCATAATGGACTGTAACTGTATGGCAAACGGCACGCCATATATCCGATTATCTGCCCCACGACCAGCCATCAATGCGCTGGGGTTCATCTGCGATAAATCCCCTTCGTAGGGGGCAATGAGCTTATGCTCGATCAGTGTTTGTAAACTGGAGGCCCCTGGCGTCCACAAAAACAAATCCGCTCGGCCACTTTGCAGCTCCAAAAACAAAAACGACGTGTAAGAATCCCGGGTAACCACACGAACGTCAATGTGAACCCCTGGTACCACTTGCTGACTGTCAATCTCTTTCCAAAGAGCCACATCCTGTCTTCGCCAGGTATACACGGAAACAGTGTTACTGTCCTCACTACGGACAGTATCGCTCAAGCAAAGCAGTATCAATATTAAGGGCAAAAACCGTTGCATGGTTGTTTTAAGCCATTTTTACTGGATGAGAGGTGATACTAAGTATAGAAAGAACACCCCCTCTTTTTTAGTAAATTCCTTTATATCTTTAAAGCTCTATATCAGCTTGCCTTTTTATAGCAAAAGAGCCTATAGCTAACGAGATTACCCCAAAGGCAAGTAAAGACTAAAAGTCGAGCCCTGCCCGGGTACAGATTGCGCACTAATACTACCCCCGTGTTTAGCCATCACACGCTGACTAATCGTTAAGCCAATCCCGCTACCAGGGATTTTTCGATGAACTCGTTTAAATGGATGAAAAACGGTTGCGATTTGGTCAGGCTCAAAGCCCATACCATTGTCTGCCACATGAAGGTATACCTTATCCTCTATATATTCAGCACTCACCTGGATAAGAGGTGCCACATTAGGGCGACGAAACTTAATCGCGTTGCTCAGCAGGTTTTGAAACACCAACTGCAACTGACCGGCATCCCCCAAAACGGTAGGGAGATCATCACTGTAATTGACCACCGCTTCGCTTTCTTTAATCATCACCTCTAACATACTGAGCACTTCAGCAACGACCCGTGTCAGATCCACCCGATCATGCAGCACCGGCGTGGTTTGAACCTTCGACAGCGTCAACAGATCCCAAATCAAGCAGCCCATGCGTTGGGAAGCGCCTTGCACACGATCCATAAACAACTGCGCATCCCCTTGCATCACCTCTGGGCCTAGTTGTGTGGCTAACAAATCCAGATAACGGTTAATTTTTCTAAGTGGCTCTTGTAAATCATGCGAGGCCATATAGGCAAACTGTTCGAGTTCCTGATTCGACCTATGCAACTCGTCATTGGCCAAGCGTAGCTTTTCTTCGGTGATTTTTTGCTCCGACACATCGGTATGCGCCCCCAACATACGCCAGGGTTGCCCTTGATCATCACGAATAATCAAACCACGACAACGTACCCAAACCGTCGTCCCGGTTTTATGGCGATAACGCACAATTTGATCGTAGGGGAAAGAGGAGTCGTTTAAATGGTTGTCGAAGTTGCTGAGCGCCAACGCGAGGTCTTGCTCAAAAATGTGTTGTTGCCACCAATCGGAAGTGTTCGGCACTTCCCCCTCGGCAAAGCCCAACAAAGCCTTGAAGCGTTCGCTATACCATTCGTTTTCTGGGTTTTGCATATCCCAAAACCAAATGCCATCGAGCGAACCCTCTTCCAGAAACTTAAATATCTGCGGGTTTGTTTGGATCAGTTGATAAAGCTCACCTTGCAGGTAATGATGTTCAGACATAATACAATAGCGACATCAGCGCTCACTTTTCTTAGCTCGCACCACTTGTTCAAGCAGGCATTCACACGCTTCCAAGGAAGCTTTAAGCATGGGACGATAATCTTCGATACGCTCGCCACTGCTTTGTTGCTCCAGGGCTTGCAAGGTGGTAAGAATAGAGGCCAAAGGCCAGCGAATCCCCGGTAGTAAGCCTTGAAACGCTTGATCACGCTCACGTGTTACCGCCGTTCTGGCCAAAGCAAATTCCATAGCCTGCTCCAGTCGATCCGCGTTAAGATGCTCTTTTTGAATAAAGTCCTGTGCCCCCAGGCGTACTGCCTGTTCACCGAGTCCGTCGTCAAACGTGCCAGTGAGCACCACCACCGGCATGTTCGGCAATTCGTGCAGAATCGCCCGTAAAGAAGCTAAACCACTGGAGTCTGGCAGTTCCAGATCCAGCAGCAGTAAGTCGCCTTCTTTTTGACCGCTATTGACCAAATCCTTAATACAGGTGAAACGCTCTAGCTTAAAGTCAAACTCCAAATAATGCGAGGCAAAACTGAGTAGCTCAAAGTCCTCCTCGTCATCTTCTATCACGATAATATGCCTGACGCCCATGGTTTTCTCCTACCGAGTGTACTGGGAATCGCGTATTAAGAGTATAGATGCTCTTGATGACAAGAAAGTGCCTCAATGGCCTATTTTACGCTTTATTCAGACCGTTTGATGCCCCCGCCTCATCACGTTTTGTCGCCCACAACCCTTTAACCTTTTGGCTCACCTTCATGACTAGGTTCACCACCGATAACAGGGTTAATACAAAGTTTCGCCGAAAAGTCTGAGCAACCGGCAAGGTAAGGATCACCCCTAACACCTTTTCGCTCTGTGCCCCTGGGCCTCTTAGGCGGTAGAAATAGGACAAATGGGAACCATACCAATACCTGAGGCTAAGCGTGGGATGTAGTAAAAAAGACAACTTTGGTTGACAGCCAATGAGTTTGGCCATCGAACTCATATGCCGGTGGTAATCCACCAGAGATGTTAACCACAGATTACCTTTGAAAAAACCCTCTTCATAAACACGGTCGGACGCTATTATTCGTTGAGCTTTGGCTGGCTGCAACCACGGTTTTTTTCCCGCCAATAACAGAGCTAAATAACGGGCCTGCATTTCTGAGGCCGCGGGTACCCCGCCCTGCGTTGGGCGTGCCCAGCCCACCATGGCCAGCTTATCTTGCAATGTCGGGTGCAACATATGCTTAAGCGAGTCCCTTGGGTTTTGTAACAACGCCCCTTGGTCGATATACGAGAAATCGCTTTGATAGCCGGTATTACACACAATAAAATCAAAGGGTTCGCTAGAGCCATCGCTGAACGTTACTTGGTTCCCGTCGATACTCGCCACCTCCGTCACATTCATGCTTAATTTTCCCTCGACAATGTCATCGATAAACACATCGTTTTTAGTCAGTAAACGGTCGCTAAACCCCTCTTGCTGATCCAATAACATTTGGAAATAAAAACGCTCTTTAGCACTGTAACGTTTGCCGAGTTTTAACTTGAGGTAAGCCTGCAGCTTCATCCACTTATCTGCTCCGAATTTACCGGAATAGGCTAGGACTCGCGAGGTGGTGCTATCGTTGGTTTGACCATACTCGTACCGTGGCACTACCGAGGGTAAGCTGCGCACTGCCACGCAGCAATGCTCGGCCCGTTGGGCAATATAGTGGCTCACATCGCTACCGGTCTCACCCAGGCCAATACACAAAACACGTTTGCCTGTGTAATCGTGTTTATCAAAGTCCTTCGAGTGCAGAATGTCGCCACTAAAGCTTTTATGGCCGGGAAGCTCGGGCATATTAGGCCGTACATTAGCCCCACTGCATACCACGACATAATCGTACTCATAGGTCTCCCGTTGGCCTTCGTTATTTTCGACCTCCACCAGAGCTTTGTCGCCACTCGTGTTGACACGTTTTACCTTATGATTGAATAAGATATGGTCGTAGAGTTCAAATTGGCGCACGTATTCATCGATGTAGCAACTGTACTGGAAAGAGGACCAATAATCGCGCCGCTCGACAATACGGGGGGGAAAGGCTGAATAGGCCATAAAGTAGTTGGACACGGTGAGCGTCATATCGGGATAAACCTTCCCCCCGTTATACACCGAATTAAAAGCACCACCGAGAGTTTCGCTCTGTTCATAGCAGGTCACGTTTAAGTTTTGCTCGATAAGCTCTTTGATTGTACAAAGACCCGATATACCTGCACCAATAACACAAATGTGCTTTTGCATGTTTCATGTTGCCTTAATTTCAGACTTAGATCATTATTTGGAGCGCATTCTAGCATAGGTCATTTTCCCTTATGACAGACACGTCTCAAAACGTTATATGAAACAACGGAGTTTGCATTTAGTTTGTTTTTTGTTCGCTCTTTGTCATTCCCCGCCGTTAATAAGCATGGTCAAAAGCTTTCATTGTAAAAGGATTAGCGAAGGGGTAGAAAACCGAGAATAATTGACTTTTTTCGATGAATTCAACCCCAAATTAATTAACGGGTTTATATTAATTATTGAAACATAAAGCTTTTGCGTTATCGTCAATCTTGCCACCACCCTGTCATCAAATGCAGCATTATGGCACCATAAAGAATTACGCCGCACTTTAAAAATCACGGAGTACTTTGGACGAAGAATCTGAGTGTCGAGCATTTCACCCTGTATTCTTAAACTACAATACTACTTCGGCATACCATTAAATAGCTGCAAATAGAAATTCGAATTTCCATCATATCTTATAATGCTTTAGCGATTTATATACCCGTCTTTATACCCTTTACTTATACCCCTCACTTTGCGACATATAGGGCCAGCTCAATAACGAACCACCTCAATTAAAGTAGACGGTTGAAATTATGACACAAATAACATACCCTAGACGGTCTGCAAACACCAACTTAGCCTTATAGTCATGATAACTACACCGGAAGAATCCTACTCGCCTGGTGACGTGCAACAACGTTTAAGTGCCGCTTTTAAACATGCGCGCTTACAGCAAAACCACAGCCGCAAAACCGCCGCTTCTTTGACGGGTGTGCCAGAGAGCACTCTAAAGGTATTTGAACTAAGCGGGCAGATATCACTACGCCAGTTTTTAATGGTAGTGCAGATCTACGGTAAACTAGAGGCCGTTTGGCATCTGGTGCCGGAACACTCCCTTGAGTTTACCGACACCCACATGCAAAACAGTGACAAAAAAACACGCCAACGCGGACGAACCTAAGCCACCGTTAGGCATCAAACGATTTTTTCGTTAAGGTATTGCTGGTGACATGAGGAAAGCTCACCTTACCCAACCCTTCTATCGGAATATCCATCAACATCGTTTGGGTATATTGCAACTGCGAAAAGTCCTCGGCGCCTTCGAGCTTTTCTAACCAATACGTCGCATAATAGCGCGTCACATCGGCATGGCGTTGTTCAAAAGCAATATTGGAAACGGGGTGGTTCCCCATAGTCGAATCGATATCAAAACGTAAAAAGCTGTCGATCTTCTCCTGTTTAAGTGCGGCATTAAGCGCCGCATTCGGGTTAAGAGTTAACGCCGGGTTAAGGTTCCCCACACTTTCGGTTAGATATTGCTCATCACTGATGCCCGACGGCACCACATTAGCCGTAGGCGTAATTAAAGGGTTGCCCTCATCGCGAAAATACCGTCCCGAAGCCAAAATGGAGTTACCGTGGGGCACGGACATTTGCTTCACAATAGGGTACTGTTGTCGGGGGACGGCACTCCCTGGGATCGTCTTATCCCCCAAGCCCGGAGCATCCCCATTACCATAAGGCCCCAAAATCTGCTCTCTATCGGTAAGAAACAACCAGGAGCCATTTTCCGCATGCACTAAGCTGTCTTTAGCGGGGCCATCGGCAAAATAAATACGTTGCTCATAAAATAAGGTATTGGCCACTTGGGTACCCGCGCCCCCTCGGTTAGGTGCCGTACCATGAATAGCCGAAAAGGTAATCTCTTCATAGTAGGAGAAGTTCTTCAAAATAAAGTCACCCTTTTGAGGTAAGGGCATCACACAATAAGAAAACGGCTGATCGGTTCCCCCCCTATGGGCATTGGGTATCCTCTGATTGGTCCAAGTCCCCACCAAGTGCTCCAAAGGGCCAAGCGCAGAGGTCGGCGTTGCCGGTTGCACCTGCGGGGGTTCTTGCAATAGGGGTTGATTTAACTGGGGTGCCGTGGAAGGGGGTATAAGCGCCATATCAATTGCCTCTTATTATCGGGATTGCTAATAAAGTTTAGACGACTGGAGACACTTTAGGGGCCTTCTCTCCCTTAGGACAGTTGCTCCATCACCTTAAGTAAGCGCTTGCCTGCGGCCTCATCCGACAAGGTCGTTTCGGCAAAGAGCTTGCCTTGCTCGGCTAGGGAGTCACGAAAGGGCGCGTCATGCCACAATTGCTTAATCGCGCTCTCCATCTCCTGCACATTATAGGGTTTCACCAAAAGGCCACTCTTTCCGTGTTCGATATAATCTTCCGTCCCCACGCAGCGGGTGGTCACCACCGCCTTGCCCAACTTCATCGCATCAATTACTGTGACCTGCCCGGCACCGGTGCCAATATCCTCCAATGGCACCACATTCACCCGTGCTTGCCTGACTAAACGGTGACAATCATCGTAGGAGAGACCATGGCGTATTTCGACGTTATCGGGGATCTTTAAATGTTCCAGTAAATTCGGGTTCACCACCACAATGGTTTTAACCTTGAGTTTACCGACGACATCGAAAAACGTTTTATAATCACGATGCGCCGAGCCCAAAGCCAACACAAAAGGGGTTTCGTTGTCTTCCTCTGCCTCCACGCTAATGGGAGCCCGCTGTAAAGGCACAAATTCAAAGCGACTTTGGGGGAGATTAAGCCAAGCACTCACGGTTTCACATTCACGACGCGAATGCACCACAAACTTGTCTACCCTATTCAAACCTGCACGGGCCAAATACTGTTTAACCCCGGGGTAAAGCGCCCCCACGTTAAAACACCACGCAACCAGAGGCATATCACTACGATGAAACCTTTTCTGCCACCCCACCGCATTGGCCAATTGTGGGAATACCGTAATACATCCCCCTTGGGCTTCATTTAGGGCCACCTGGCCTTGTTTTAAAAAACCCAACCACTCGGAGACCGGGGTATTACGCCCACGTCGAGTATGCCAGTTGCTCTTGATACCAACACTAGGGAAAGGGATTTTCTTAAAGCTATACTCCGGCGAAGGTGGTACAAAGTCATCGAGCCACGGTACGTTCTCGATGTAATACCTATCAAAAAAAGGAGCCGCCACCGTCCACTGCATTCGCCAATCCACCATCAAAGCCTCTCATCTATATCTGAAGATTATAGGAGTCCTTGCCAAAGACTTACAGTAAAAAGCTATAGGAAAAGATCAGGTTCATTCTGCGCCACTTGCACCCACCTATAAAAGCCTAGGAGTTATTAAAACCCGAGATATAAAGCCCAAAACAGAGGCGGTATAACAAAAACCTTTACATCCTAATTTTGTTATACGCTTTTATTTTCCTATATAACCCGTTCATATAAATGCGAACAACCCTATAAAACCAACAGGTACTAGTGAGATACTTTTTAGTTGTAAACAGGTAGACAAGTGGTAAAATGGGGACACTCAAAAGAGCATAATAAATAAGGACATACACTAATGCGCAAATTATTCCATCGCGTAGTAAAAAACATTTTTTTAATTAGCTTTGTGGTGGCAGCACTCCCGTCTTATGCCGAACTAAAACTCAATGGCATTGCCCATTACACCGAACTAGGCAAAGCACAATTTGTGGCAGGTCTATACACCGAAGCCCTTACTGACAACAAAGCCACCCTCCTATCGGGTACGGGCAATAAACGCATGGAAATGCGCATTCAAAACGACCACTTCTCTTCACGTCGCTTCAAACGTCTCTGGTTAGAAGGTATTGCCGTCAATGCCAGCCCTGAAGAGCTAAAAGCTCACACCCAAAACCTAGCCACGCTTAATCACTTACTTAAAGTGCCATTAAAACAGGGGGATATATTCACTATCACTCTAAGCCAGCAAAGCCAAGTGGCGTTTCACCTAAACGCGGTTAAACTTGGAAAAGTTAAACACCCCGAATTTTTTAATTTATTACTACGCACTTGGATTGGTACCGTGCCGCTGTCGACCCCTTTTCGTGATGCATTATTAAAACAAGGTAACATCGACCCCGGCATGCTAGCCAACTATCACCGCATTACCCCCACACAAGAGCGACAAACCGCCATGGCTGCGCTCGCCGCTAAACTGAAGCGTCGGGAACCGCCCAAACTGGCAGGATTTTCTATTGCAGCACCTTCTTTACCCTCACCAGAGGAGACCAAACGTCAAGCACAACAAGACAAAGCTCGTAAAGCCCGACAGGATTACGTCAAAGTCTTAAACGATTGGACAGATCAACATGTCGTGTATTCAAAATCAGCCGCTCGACATAAAAAAGAAGACACCGTAAAAATGAAAGTCACCATCAAACGCAATGGAGAGGTCACCAACATCAACATCTCTAAAAAGTCACAATATGGTCGTTTAAACAATGCCGCGATAAAATCCATTGAACTGGCGAGCCCTTACCCCAAGGTGCCCAACGACATCGATGACGATTCGTTTACTTTTACCACACCGGTCGTATTTTCATTAAAAGGGAAACCTTAATATTTTTTATTGTTATATTCAGGCAGCGTCTCATGTAAAGCGCACTTCCTGTAAAGCACATAGTGTGCCTGCCTGAGTAAAACAGAACAACCGGCAATCGACAAGTCGTACCAAACGTAAGGCAAAAAAAAACGCCTGCGGTAAGACGAGCGTTTTACGGGATAAGATACGGGTCTATGTAATTGCCGGTTAAGGCGTATAAGACTGTATAAACTCTTGGATATTATCCTTGTAGTTACGGCTCACCTTTAATCGGGTAGTATCTTTTAAGACTAAAATGCATTCACTGTTACTACGAGGAATCACCTCATGAATGCTAGTCACATTGACTATGGTAGATTTATGAATTCTCTTAAACGTTTTAGGATCGAGAAGCTTTTCTAGTTTTTTCAAGGTAATACGCAGCACATGGGTTTCTCCGGCAGCATGAATACACATGTAATCGCCCGCCGCATCTACCCATTCGATGTCGCCCATAGGCAGCATCACCGTGGTTTTACCCACATTTTTAATCGCGATCACGTCGTTTTTAGCTTCAGGAAACTCGCTGCCTTCTTCCAGCCAATTTTCTAGCGCATCGTTAGAGGTGCCCGACACTTGGCTCAACGCTTTGAGCAAGCATTGCTTATCCTCGCGGGCTTGTGAGCCCTGCATACGCTGCATTACCTTGTCTATAGCGCGCTGCAGACGCTCTAGATCGGCGGGTTTTAGAATATAATCGACCGCGTGAATATCAAATGCCTCGACGGCATATTGTTGGTAAGCCGTCACGAATACAATTAATGGCATGACATCCGATTGCAAGGCTTGCACAACTTCAAAGCCGCTTAAACCGGGCATTTCCAGATCCAAGAACATAACATCTGGGTTGTGTTTTCCTGCGGCCACAATGGCTTCGTCCCCATTGGCGCACTCGGCCACCAGCTCTATATTGGGAAATTGTGCCAGTCGGGTTTTTAGGCCTTCTAAGGCGAGGGGCTCATCATCGACAATGATGGTACTTAGTTTTTTCATAGTGTTTATTCTCCTATAGCGTCTCTTTCGATTCCAGACAACGTTAGTTTAAAGACAACGTTAGCTTAAACTAGTGCCGGTTTCGTAAGGGATCTTAATCGTCACGCTTGAAGCGTGCGGTGAAACGGTGTCAAATGTAACAGAGTAAGGCTCAGCATACAAGCTTTCCAAACGTTCATGGGTATTTTGCAGACCTTCATCATTTTCTGTCAAACCACTGACGCTCATTTTTAGAAATTCGCCGTCCAAGCCTGCAAAGATTTCGATACACCCTCCCACGGCACTGGCCGCCACCGTATGTGCAACCGCCCCTTCGACCAACGGCTGCAATAAAAAATTCGGCACTAACGCCTTCTCGACCTCTTTAGCAATCGAAATATCCACACTTAAACGGTTAACGTACCGAATTTTCTCGATATTCAAATACAATTTTAAAACATTAACTTCTCGGCTTAACGGGATTTTTTTCATAGGGTCACTTTCCAGTGAATAACGTAACAGTTGACACAGATTGTTCAGCATGTCACTGGCTCGCTCATTTTTCTGGGTGATGATCAAGGTCGACACAGCGTTCATCGCATTAAACATAAAGTGCGGATTTAACTGATAGTGCAAAGTTTTTAGCTGGGCCTCCTTCGCCGTGGTAGCCTCCGTCATTTCGTCGACCTTTGCTTGCTTGTATTTAGGATCGCTTGGGTTTGGATGCTCGGCCTGCTCCAAAAACCGCACGTAATCAGCCACACGATATAAAAGGTGCCCCTTGTCTATCGGTTTGGCCAGCACCTCATTGCCTCGCACCGCGATACTTTTTTCCACCTCGGTAGTGATCAGGTTGGCCGTAATAAAAATAATGGGTAAAGTATTCATTGAATATTGCCCGCGCAATTGTCGACACACCTCATAACCGGTCATGCCTGGCATGATAACGTCCATGAGAATAATATTGACCTGGTTTTCCTGGCCCATAATGTCCAGAACCTGTCGGCCATCACTGGCTTCGATAATATTATAGTGGTGCTTGCGCAATGTCGTGCAAAGCAACATTCTATTGACCGGCTCGTCATCGGCGACTAATATGGTGTACTCATTGGCGCATTCGGGCGCCTCACAAAACCCGAACACTTCAGGGGAATCGACCAAAGCATCGGCCTCTTCTATCGTCTCGGCACTGCCCTCAAGCAAGGGCGTGGGCTCGTCTCCGGTGATCTCCGGTTGGGGGATTCGCAGTGAAAACGTTGAACCCTCGCCGGGCTGAGAGACCAGTTCTATCGTACCGTTATGGCATTCCACCAGCTTTTTCGTCACCGCTAACCCAAGTCCAGTACCGCCACTGGTATAGTCCTGATTGATATCGAGTTGATCAAAGGCTAAAAAAACGCGCGCCTGAACTTCTTTGGATATCCCGATCCCGGTATCTTTCACACTGATCACATAGGCGTGATCGTCTTTAACCGCCGACACCGTGACCCTGCCTTGATCGGAATATTTAACACCGTTGGTGATCAGGTTAATCATAATTTGATGCATGCGATTTTGGTCGGCATATAACACTTCGCAGTCTTGACCTATAGCATTGATCAGGCGAATACCACGATCAACGGCTAAACTGTCGATCATCAGGAACACCTCATCGACCAAACGGGTCAAACTAAACCAGGTTTGGTGTAAGGCCAGCTCATGGCGTTTTAATCGTGAATAATCCAAAATATCATTAATGAGTCCACCTAAACGCCGACCACTGCTAATAATTAAACCCAGTTTTTTCTGAAGGAGTGCGTCTTTTTGCCCCAGTGAGTGCGAGAACTTTTGCGACAATTCCTGGGAGAGTTCTTCGGCCATCCCCACCATGCCGTGAATGGGGGTACGTAATTCATGTGAGGTATGGGCTAAGAATTCATTTTTCAATTCATCCAGCTTGACCAAACCGGCATTACGAAGGTGTTCTTTTTCCAACTCATGCTTTCTTGTTTGTGCACGCACAATACTGGCAAAAAACACCAACACCATAGACAAATACAGCGTATAGGCCCGCCAAGTTTTCCAGGGGGCTGGGGCAATGCGAATAGCGAGCGAGGTTTCAGGTAACTCACCAGCGGTTTTATTCCCTATCACTTTTACCCTAAAGACATAATTGCCCGCATCAATACTCGTGTACACCGCTTTACGTTCATTTTTAATACTGTGCCAGCCTCGATCAAAGCCGTCTAGTTTATACGCATATTCCATGTTCTTAGGGGAACGAAAGTCCATGGCCGAAAAACCAAAAGAGAACATCACATCTTTATGACCTAACTTAATGTTATCGGTAAACATGATAGGTTTTTGCAACGGCGCGCCCTCTTTGCCAATGGGCACGTTTTTATTAAGAATTTTAAACTCGGTGAAGACCGGACGGTGTTTGATAGGCATCGGCACTGCTTGGGTGTGGAAAAAGGTAAAGCCATGGACCCCACCAAAGACCAAAGTACCATCGAGCAATTTAAGCGCTGCCCCCACATTATACTTGCCCCGCAACCAACTGTCGTGATTATAATTGACCACCAGGCCCGTACTGGGATCAAAGCGGGACAAGCCCACCTGAGTGCCTAACCACAAATGCCCATTGTCATCTTCGGCAATACTCACAATCACCTCACTGGCAAGCCCCTGCTCTTTACCTATTCTCGTATATTCGAGGGTCTCTTTATTTAAGCGATTCAACCCCTCCTGCGTGCCTATCCATAAACGTTTCTGGCTGTCTTCAAAGATCACATTAACAAAAGTATTTCGCATGTTCTTGGCTTTGTCGGTAGCGGATTTAAAATGGGTAAACTTCCCTGTTTCCCGATCGAGCAGGCTAAGCCCATTATCGGTGCCCACCCATAAGTTGTGATCGCTATCTTCTAACAAGCCCCAATTGATATTGCTTGTCATACTAGTAGGGTCATTGGGGTCGCGCTCAAATACGGTGAAGCGATCCATTTCCTCGTCAAAGCGATTAAGCCCTCCATCAAAGGTGCCAAACCAAAGCGTGCCTTCGTGATCTTCTAGGCAAGTCCATACATTCCCACTGCTGATACTGCCCGGCTGGGTGCTGTCGGGTTTAAAATGGCGAAAGGTATCGGTTGAAGGGGTATATTGATTAAGGCCGCCGCCCCAGGTACCCGCCCAGAGACGCCCTTTTTTGTCTTTAAGTAAGCACAGCACAGCATTGGCGCTTAAACTATTGGGATTATCGGGCTCATGTTTTAAATGGGTAAAGGTGCCCGTGTTACGATCAAAGTAATTGATCCCCCCACCATCGGTGCCCAACCACCACTTCCCCGGCTCGTCTTCAAGGATCGATAACACAGACGCTTGACTTAACCCCGCGCTAAGCCCTCGGGTTTGCCGGTAAATGGTGATCCCCTCGGCGGAACGATCCAAAAAATTAAGCCCGGAAGGGAAATTCCCAGTCCATAAGTCCCCCAATCGATCAATGAAAAGGGTACGCACCACATTACTGCTAATACTCCTGGGGTTAGTTCTGTTATATCGATGCTTAATCAGTTTACCCTGTTTTGTATCCAGGGTCGCTAGGCCATGCCCATCGGTGGCCACCCAGATATAGCCTTTTTTATCGATCAGCACTTCCCAGACTTCCACGTTTTTAAAAGGTTCTTCACCGTCCAGGGTAAAAGGCTTATAAACACCCGTGGTGGGATTAAACGTCACGAGCCCTCCACGGGTGGCCAACCATAACATGCCGTTTTCATCCTCGGTAATATCCAGTATCGCGTTGAGCCGCTCACCATACCCACCCTTTATCTCATAATAATACCGTGTCACCTCATCCGTTAAGGGATCTATCCGATTAAGCCCCCACTCGGTTCCCACCCACACTTTGTGCTCTCGATCTTCATACAGGCGAAACACCACATTATTGCTTAGGCTATTATCATCATCGGGGTTGTGCTCGAAGCGGGTTATTTGATGAGTGGTCGGCCTGTAACGTGAAAACCCCGCATACGCAGAGCTAAACCACAAGGCACCGTCATGGGTTTCGATTAAAGTACGTGTTTGTCGCTTGGTTAAAGGGTTGCCATCTTTAACAACAATGGTACTGAGGTAGCGATCCAGAGGCTTCTCAAAGGTGTCAGTGTCTTTATTATAACGACTAACCCCCCGCCCAGTGCCCATCCAAAGGTTACCGTCGCGGGTTAGAAGGATATCGGATATGCTGTAATCGCTGATGCTGCTCGGGTCATCTTTATCGTAATTGTAAACAGTAAACTCATAGCCATCAAAACGCGC
>JACLAC010003818.1_pt1 | contig 19430 bp, 9 predicted proteins | sample 8027881 | NCBI WGS metagenome assembly JACLAC01 (sample SAMN15725517, study PRJNA655200) | protist metagenome | isolation source: fluorescence activated cell sorting (FACS) single amplified genomes of... | place: Spain: Blaines Bay Microbial Observatory, Mediterranean Sea | collected 2016-01-19 | reverse complement strand
TGACATCAAATGTTCTTCACAATGGGGTTGATGGCAGCAACCAACAAGTAGTGCATGCAGATGTACAAGAGATGATTAAGCAATTGCAGCAACGAGTTCAGTTGCAAGAAGAAGAAGCAAAAAATCAGAAAATGCAGATGCAATACCAGTTGGAGCAACAACAGCAGCAGCAGCAACAACAGCTGCAGCAGCAGCAACAGCTGCTAGACTTGAAGATACAAAAAATCGAAGAGTTGCAGAGACAGTTAACATATGGTCACGATGACATCCCGATGGCTGTGGAACCAGATACAAGTCAAGTATGAAAACTACAATTTAAAGAATTTTTAGCCAAATGTGAAGAGATCAGAATCTAAAAAAATACTGTGATTACAAGTAATACACATGTACAGACGTGAATCTGACCCTCACTGAGCGTGTCGTGTCACGAGGCAGCCTCGAAGGAAGGGCCTACAGGGCGCTCGACGCTACTGCAGTCATGGCTGGAAAGCGGGCTGCAGCAAGAAGTTGTGCTCCTCACCGTACCAGCTCGTGATTGCGGACGGGCGGTATTTCTCCATGTGCTTGCGGAAGTCCGGATGGGTTTTGTGTATGTACACGATCTCTCCGAAGCGCGCCACCTTCGCAGTCCTCGGGATGTGCGGCAAGGGCAACTGAGTCGCCATCCAGTAGCCGTGCTCGTGCAGAAGGTGGTGCAAGTGCTCAGTTGGCCGCTCCACTGTCATGGTGAGAAACGTGTAGTCGGAGTTGCGCAGCAGGTGCTGCATCACGTGCAGTTCGCCCCCCTCGACGTCCAGGGACAGGTACTCCATCACTTGCGGTGCTTTCAAGAAATCTAGAATCTCCTTCAATGTCACCGTGGAAAGCTTCAGGTCGATCTTCTCCTCGCTCTTGTTGTCCATGTCCGAGCCGACTATGCCACTAGCCCAGTCATCAAGATGGAAGTGCACCTCTTTATTGTTACGACTATACACGGGGTTTGTGACGAGCGTGCAGCGCCTCTTTGCGAGAAGATCATCATGATATTGTGGGTTTGGTTCAATGCAGATACCTTTCCAATTCCTGTATCTTTCCAGTCCTTGTGTGTTACTTAAAAAGCTGTAATCGTTCGACGCCAAATCTACGAAGAACCCCTCACTTTTGCCGCCATTGAGCTCGAGTATAAACTCATCCTGTCCGAGCTGACTCGTGAACCACCGTTGATCACGGTTGTAATCGATCATGAAACTATCACTGAACCGATCTGGGTTGCTGCCTAGTTCTCTTGTGTGCGTCTCGAACCGTGTCTCATTCCATGTGAAGTAATCAACGGTTTTCGCAACTGATGTTTCGAACAAAACGATAAGCAGAATAAAAACAGCGCTTTTCATTTTCTCCCCTTCAATTGACTCCCAAACTAACTATTATTCATGACCTGGACTTGCTTTTGAAAGCTTCTGTCCTTAAAGCTTTATTCGATGGCTAGACATAGATGAGATATTTTAGGAAATGAAAAAACTGGTTTTAATGCAGTAATTAATACATATTGACTAGAAGAAACTCGTATAATCGTCTTAAACACACTTTAAAATGCTCTTCGCAACCTGGGTGATTTTCGTACACCTTGTGTGTTACCTTCTTTATCAAACGGATGCCCGTATATCTTTTACCGCAAATGGTGAGTGGAAAGAAACTAACGACCCAAACATTTGCTCTAAAAGGTACATGTGTACTCCTAGTGACATTACGTGGCACCCAAACTACGAAAGTACAGTCTACGGCAAGGAGAGCGGCTGCGAGATGCTGCGTGACAAAGGTATCAAAGAGATAAAGTTCTATGGTGACAGCTATTTGCGCCATGCATTTCAGGCAGTTGCAATAACTCTGCGTGAAGACTACAAACAAGGGGCCATGGGCAGCGCCCACAAGAAGCCGGCGGAGTGCCAGTACTCGCAGCAGCTGACGCTGAAGAGTTGCGTAGACCCAGACCCCCAGCTCGTTTGCGACGATAAGATCACCCTGGGATACTACTCGCGACCTGATTACGAGGTTCCTACCGTATACAACGACGGACGCTGCGAGCAGGAGGCGGGGGTCGTGTACTTCTTCAGTGAAGGCAACCATCCCATTCCTGGGCAGAGCAGGAAGTCCATCAACAACTTCTGGACATATGGAGACTTATATGAAAACTTGGTGTGCCCCGCCACAAAACGCTTCTGGGACGAGCATGACTTCGCTTTTCAAGAAGACCACTCGCGGGTCTGCAGCCTGTGGTGGGTGAGCACACACTTCCGCCACAGCGCCTTCCACCCAGAGGAGACGGTCGAGCGAGTTTTGGAATACAATGAAGGCATGCGAGCCTTTTTTGATGGTGTACCAGGTGGAAGGCAAGATCCATCCGCGGTGAGCAGCTGTAGAGGAGTCAACTACGTCGATGTCTACAACATGACACGGGCTCTGGCGTTGAACCACGCCGGGGACGCGCCAAGCATGACTTACGACAAGGTGCACTGGTCCATGGAGGTGAATTTGGTGAAAGCGCAAATCCTACTCAATGCTCTTGCATCTGGTAAAAGCAAAGTGACTTAAATTCTTTTTATAGTGTAAAGTTTTGGACAGTACAGTACAGAAATGAGTAATGTGGACGAACACGTCTTATACTTTACAGATGAATCCAACTGACTTATATCAACTTTTCGCTTCCGCACATTTGAGACCTTCCATACATTTGCGAAGGATTTCTTCGCGAATGCGAGGGTAATCTGGATATTGTGCAAGCACTTTCTCGCAGATATCGATAGCATCGACGTGTCTAGCGGGCTTACATTTCATGTAGCACGTGGCGAGCTTGAAGCCCACCGGTGCAGACGCTTCGAATTCTAGCTTCCACGCTCGTTCGTAGCACTCAGTGGCACGCTCATAGGATTGCTCTTTCTCCATGACAAGCCCAAGGATTTCCCACGCTTGTGAGCTGGACTTGTTTTGGTTAAGCGTGCGTTTACACAAATCTTGCGCCTGCTCGAACTTGCTCTTGTCCACAAAAAATTTCGCCAGCAGCAGATTCGCCTTGCTGAAATCCTCTCCATCATGACGAGCAGGCTCCAGCTTAGCAACACGCTTCAAAAGATTACGCGCCTTGTGGGCGTTCTTTTCGACCATAAAACCAGTGGCCATGCCCAACACGGCAGGCAGGTAGTCGGGATCCAGCTCGAGCATGGCAATGAAGCTTTGCATTGCTTTCTCAATATTAGCTTTAATGCGAGTGCCAAGTAAATGGTAATTCTCCAATACCCGATACTTTAAGCTATCAACTCCTGATGATGCTACAGTGCTTGTCGCAGCAGTATAAACACGGGGTTTGAGTTCCTCGAGTAGCACCGAGGCGGCGCTGAGATTGTTTGAAAGAGTGTCATCCATCGGCCCAGCATCTCTCTCCTCCCAGGCACCGTCTTGGTTGGGATTCAAATACAACTCAATCATTGCAACTAGCGCTTCTGAACCCCACGTTTCATCTCGACGCGCCATGTTGAACTCGGAAATGGCTTTTCCAATATCATTCGTGTATCTGGCGTAAAGACCTTGGCAGTAGCGGAATCCGGGATGAGTGCAACTTCTGCCATCACTCGCTTGCGCTGCACTAAGATACTTGGGAACTTCCTCCAATCGGCCTAATCGTCGAAGCAAACTAATCGCACGTTCCAGCGCCTTGTAGTTATTTGGGTGTTTCTTTAAAATGGCTTCCAGGGGCTGCACCGCCCCAGACACGTTGGTGTTGGGGTTTTCCACATCGTTAGTTTCCGCGGCCTCGACCACAGGCTTTCGATTAGAATTGCTATCTTTACTTTCAGCCTTCTTGCCCTCTTCCTCATCAGAATCATCCGCCATTTTGAATTCTTGGATATCTCCTTTGCTTTCATTCAATGAAGGGTTAGGGCGTAAGTCCTCATCATCGTCATCGAAGGTTGTACTCATCTTGCTTGCACCAGCTGTTGCTTTGAGAAATAATACCTCACTCAAGAGAATAGCAGCTTCGTCTTCGAGGGATTCAGAAGCGCTATAATCGTCTGCATTGGCACCACATGCCAGAATGATTTTCTGGCAGTGAGCTCGACACCGGTCGAGATCTCCGACCTTCTTGTGAATTCTCGCCAGTCCCAACATCGCATGCGTGTTGTGAGGACTGTGGTGAAGAGCCTCATTGAGCATTTCTTCAGTCTTCCGATTAATTTTTCCAGAAGCAGAAGTGCCATCACCTGGCAGGCGGTATTCGGACGGCTCAAGCTCCTCCTCGAGCCCCGCAATCTTATCGCAGATGTCACTCAGAATTTCCTTCTCGCGCTGCACTCCAGTGTCGCCGTGAGCTGCATTCTTGGTCGCTCCGCGCGCCTGTCCCACGACTTCTTTTTGGTGCTCATAAGCTCGACGCAGAGTCTCCACCGCTCGTTCCGTGTTGGCTCTGCGCTCTGCAGCATCTCCCCTGGCACAGGCTTGGTCGGAGCACTGAATTTCGCTGAGAAGTAGCAAAGTAGTAACATTCTGTTTCAGATCAGTGACATCCTGGCACTTGTCTTGGTCGTGAAGTATCCGTTGCAACACCCCTTGTGAATGCTCAATTCGTCCGAGTTTGATGTAAAGCTTAGCCAGGTCATGACTCAAGATAATGACCTCCGAAGACATGTGATGACTGCTGGCGTTCTTTCCAGGGCTACCTGATTCCTTACTCTCACTTGCGCTTATACCTCGGGAAACTTCGTTTATAGCGGATTCGTAAAAGTCTACGGCGCGATGATACTCATGAGTTGCGACTAAAGCACGACCAATACGACCACGTAATCGACTGTTTGATGGATCTAGTCTATAAGCGGTCTCGAGGGCGTCCACAGCAGCTTCCGGGTTGAGAATGCGGAGATAAGCCTCTCCCAGCATACTATGATATTTCGCGTTTTTCGGGTCCTTTTCCACAAGAAGTTGAAAGCAATTCGTAAATGCTTCTTTATCTCTATTGTTGGTGAGAAGTATTTCTGCCTTAATTAGCTGCGCTTTTGTGAAAGTCGGGGAGTCCTCAGAAATTTTCCCTAACTGGCGAATGGCGGAGTCAAAGTCTTTTCTCTCCACTGCTAGTTGCGAAGAAGCCACCAAGAGCTGAACTTCCTGCTGAGCCTGGCCGGCAAACACGGCCTTGGCTTCAGATAGCGCCTTATTTGCTTCCTTCAGTCGACGTGCTTTTGACAACAAGGATGCATGGATAATGAATGAGCCGACGCGGTCGTCGTCCGTGAGGCGCATCAGGTCTGTGTGGCCGCTTCCAGTGCTATTCGAGCTAGACATGGCAGATGGATCTTGTAGTCCTATAGCGTCTAAGGGATTTGAGCTGCGAATTTCGGGCAAGCACATTAGCTCCTCCATCTCGGCCAAGGCTTCATCCAAGCGTCCCTGTTGGGCGCGCACCATGGTTTGAACCAGGCGAAACAACGTAGATGTGCGTACACTAAAGTCACAAGCCAAGGCTTGTTCAATTGCTCGGTTGGCTGCTGGAGTATTAAATCTCTTTACCTCAACCTGCGCAACATATACAAGTGCTGCGCTGCAGTGAGGGTTGAGAGCTAAACACTGATGAAGCGTGCGAATGGCTTCGTCATACATTGAATGATGCATGTAGGTACGAGCAAGCTCGATATAGCAGCAGGACATACCAGGACATTGCTTCAGAACTTTGTTCAACATATTCATACCTACGAGCACAGCTCGTGGGATCTCAAGTACCTGCTGCTGTGACTGCTGCGAGGCAGCGGAAACGCTGCTGCGGGAGCCTCTGCCAGCCTTAGTCAGACGCGTCGGTGACGCAAGAGTAGTGCCTCCAACCATAGTCATCCCAGCGCCAGTCATTCCCGTGATTTGCGTCACAGTTTCCATTTCTTCCTCTGTATCAGCACTCACCGGTTCTTCTGATCCAGGTGGCTTCCCAAACAGATTCAGCGTGATACTACCGCTGTCAGTGTACGCCAGGTAGTCTACGGCCATGCGCATCAAAAAGTCTGAATTCAAAGATATCAAGTAATTAAAAGGACTAAATCTAGCAGAGGCATGACCGCCAACATCGCCGGCAGCAAGTGCCAAGTGGTCAGGAGTAAAATGGATCCGTTCGAAAAATCGTTCACGACACATATTCAGGCAGCGCAAATGCTCGCGGTCGTCCCCGGCCCCCGTGCGTCCGTTTTTTTCATCCTCCACAGCACGATGCTTCGCGAGGAGCGCCTTGAGATAATGGAAATCACAAGATAGCTCTTCTTGGGAGTGCATGACGGCCAGCAACTCTATTTGCCCTTCAGCATCATCGAAAAGCCCCTCGCTGACTTGACACAAGATCATGCCTTCCAAGGCTGGGACGGACTGTGGATCTAATTTTGTAGCCTCTTTAAATACGTTCATAGCTGATTCATAGGCGAGCAGTCCCTGCATTAAGTGCACCTGACCAAGCTGCACCAGGAGACGGGCACATTCTGGATCATCGCGGGCGTGCTTCTTTGTTTTTTCAAGCAGCTTCACGCAAATTTGTAATGCTCTCGGTTGTCTCGCACAGATACTCGAGAACAGCGAAACCGTCTCTATTGCAAGTGTGACACTGCCACCTTCGTAGCTATGAAAGCTATTCACAACATCCTCGAACTTGCTGAGGGCATCATGAGGCTGTGACTCCTGTGTGAAAGCGTGAACCGCAATAATGCACAGAGCGTCGAAGTTATCCTTCTCCATGTCCAGCGCCCGCTGAGCAGCATCAAGGCAGTGCTCCCAATCGCCAATGCGTGCCAAAACAGCCGCTTTGGCCGTAAATGAAGGCACAAACCATGGGTGAACGGCGATCATCTGGTTGTAGATGGCAAGGATCTCCTCCTGGCCCGCCCCGAGCAGGGTCCTAGACGTCGCGTGGAGCATGAGCATGTCGACATCAAACTGATCCCCGCGCCCTCGAATCAAGTCGTCGATGGCTTGCAACTTGCGGTACACTGTTGTACTCAGAAGACGATCTATGGTGACTTCTTTGGGGTGCAGCGTGCGTCCCGCCTCCTCGATCTGGGTCTGAGCGTCCTGGACGGCCGTCCAGCAGTCGATGGCTTGCGCTTCCAACTCGAATGGCGTCGAAGGATTTCCACGGCAATTCTGTAAAATACGCTGCGCAATCGCACTGGCCGTGTCGAGGTCTCCGGTAAACAGAGAGAAGCGGGCAGACAGGACGAGACCCGCTTCTTTGGCCACTTCCTCGGACACGTTTAAGTCGGACATGAGCCCATCAATATACCTGAAGTGCGAAAAATGTTGAGAGATTATGCATATGTTAGTTTATGAAGAAGGAAATTCATATCATGAAGTCACATCACCAGGTGTAGAGAAGCAAGGCCAGTTCAACTCGTATACTCACTCGTGATCGATGTGACTCCTACCACGCATCTGTTCCTTCTTCGCAAAGTGCAGAAGAGCCATTGTGGCAGGGTACTGCAAGTCCCGACGACTGGAAAAGGACTCCAGTTGGCGGCGGCATTCATCGAAGTTGTCATTCATACCGAGTGCGTAAGCTTTCCAGAATACAGCGGTAGGATCCTTTCCCTTTTTTAACATGATACCATCACACAAACGGATGATACTATCGTGCCAACCACGACGTGCTAGGTAATAGATCTGAGGCTTTTGTTCTCTTGACATGGTCAAACAGGTAAAGCTGAGTTCTAGTTACGCCACTTAAAGCAAATATCGAACACAACTTTCGGAATAGTAACCAGCAAAGCAATCAATATGAATGTATACTTATATAACTGGCTCTCGAGGGTTTATGGGCTAATTGAACTCACTAAGCTCCGGTTCTTCGTTTTTGAACCCCGAGCGCACGGGCGCACGGGCGCGCGCGCGCCGCGGCACTGGCACGGTGGAAATTTTAACTACTCAAATCTCTATCTGATAGCGGGGCTTGTAACAAAGGTTGCACTTTCACAAGGTTCATTAAGCTCATTTGATTATTATATATAACACACAATCGTCAATGTCATCATTCGTGGAGGAAGAAGATCGCAGTGGATAGTGGATAAACCATTCTTGAAAATTGGAAAATCTCCGTAGCAGCTGATGAAAAGACGAGGTCAGAGATAAGTGAGTTGCAAGAATGATTGCTATAATCGATGCAAAATGTGAATCGTATGATACGAATGACACGAATATGTCAAGCAAAGAGTGAGAACTTCTTATTCTTTTCAAGGAAAGCTGGTTTATGCTACTGAAGAAGCTGGAGGATTGGACGCATATTTAGAAGAGATCGGTGCGGAAAGTATGAGAGGTATGATTGAGAATATGAAAGAAGCTATTGAATTGAAAGCAATGGATGAAAATGGGAATACATGATTTCCTAATGATATTGATGATAGCCCTGATACGGGTGGTGAGAATAAAATCGAATGTGATTGGGATCCTGAAACTGACGATGCTTTTCATCGTAACGAAGAACAAATTCGTGCGCATACAATTGATCTCATTAAAACATGTGCGAAAAATCTTGGTGTAAAACTTGATTCTAAAATGAAGCGTGGTTTGAATGCTCTGGAAAATGGAAAGGGTGTGACTATTCCAAAGTCTAAGAGTGAATATGATACTGTTATGGAGCCAATGAAAAACATGGATGCTGCATCATTAATTAGTATGCTTCAAGTGATGACATTTATGGAAAATATGAAATGAATTGCGTTGCAAGATGCAAAGTTAATCACATTATTAGATGGCTTATCTTAGGACTAACTGAGTCACATGCGCAACTTCCTCTCCATGCCTCACTCTTGTAATTTTCTCGTCAACGGATGTAATTAGGGTGCTGCGAATACAACCTCAATCTTGGTAATATATCTATTTGTTTTGATTGTATTCAGGTAGAGGCGGTCCTAGCGCAACTTCGCATTCATACCGGGGATCTCCCCTGTTTTTGATGGAGCGCACGCCGCCCCACTCGCCCCCCATGCCGATGAAAGTGTCCATGTTCGGGCACGCCCTCCGCTGTCCGTCTTCAATGTAGTACACCGTCAGACCTTTGCCGTGGATGCTAAGCCAGTCTCCGTTCACAACGTCCGGAATATCAAAGTGGACAGGATAATTTCGCTCTTCCTCCGTCATCGGTGTTGCTCGAGAGATGTCTATTTTCAAGTAGTCTTTGATCGTTCCCAAGCGTAGAATCTGTCTCTTCCTGCCACAATCAAGGTAGAAGTATTTCTTCCCTCTATCTTCTTCATCAAAGCGCAGCTTATCCTGTCGATGTCTATAAGGATCACCTATATACGGATGTCCAGGCTCACTGAGAAAGTATGGCATGGCACGAAACAGTGCATCGCGGGCATGTGGTGAGAATTTCCGTGCTGCAAAATGGCAAATATTCTGCCCTCTATCAATTAAACCGGTGCACTTGCTGCCGAAGGTCATATTCACTCCAGCACTAGTCACAAGCGTATGGGTCTTCTTTAAGGTGTTCTCAAAAAGCTCCGCATTGATCATATCCGCCGTAAAAAACGATGGATGTGCAGCCTCCAAATTCAACCAAGAAACATACATGTATCCGTCGTTGCAGTGCGTTTCGTTATCTAAGCCATGATATGCTAGCACCGAGGGAAAATAGTGTTCATCCGATATATGGACGTGTTTCCAAGCCTCTGTGAAATTGTACGGCCTTGTCACCAACTCTGCATGTCTCCGCTGCAAGGCCGACCAGCTTGAGCTCTTCCGCCAGAACTTCTTGTCGAACACTCCGTCCAAGGAGGGTCGCCAGCGGGAGTCCAGCTCTGATCCGTCTTCGATGCTCATAGGGCAGGCGTTAAGAAAGGACTTGTCATCACTAAGGAGTAGTCGACGCCATTGAGGTAGGGGGAGGAGGGGGGTACAGCTGTCTGTTAACAGACAGAAGACCTCGTTTTCTGGGTCTTGCAGAGCAGCCTTCACCAGGTTTATCATAGCTTGTGAGAATTCCCATCCCCCCCAGTGTACTTCCACGGTGTCCTCGATTTCCTTATCAGTAAAGAGGGAGCCTTTATGCATCTTGTATGGGCGACCGGCTGTCCGAGTCGGGTGCAAGTAGATAGAGTACTCATTTGGGTTAGATCTGGGATCTTCAAAGAATTCCTTCCACACGTCTTCTAGAGGCATATGACCGCGACTCATGAACAAAAATGCAATCTTAGACCCCTTTTTATCCTTTTTATTTCCATCGTTGACAGGGATGCATCCAGTGAATGCGGGGAGAAGTAGAAATGCTACTACTAGGGCATTGATGATAATCATTTCCTCCTCATAATATCCTGCTTCATTTAATTAAGGAGAAAATGACTATTTTTTCGATCTAATCTAGGTGCGCTTTCCTGGACTTGCCGTAAGCGGATATGAATATCAGATAATATCGTGCGGCCGTGCGGCCGTGCGGCGGTACACTTTTGAACTTTTGACCTTTACTTTGGAGAGTTGCAAGTTTCTAATATTTACGCAAAGACGGCTCATGTTTTTTTCACTCCTATTACTCAAGAGGATCTAGCAAAAATTCAGCGCAAACGAAAGGAAAGCAAAGTGAACAGGAGAGGCAATATCTGGAAAAAAAGTGCGAACGAGATACGAGACGTTTGGATAAAAAGCTATTGAAAAGGATGTTAACTGACCCAAATGGGACGAACCTCGTGGATCTGCAAGATATGGGTATAAGCAACCTGCGCTTATGTGTACATTATGCACGATCGACCAATTTTGTTGGCCAACCAGTGTATGACACTGAAAGAGCCTTACTTTTGAAGCCAGCAGCCGAAGCTTTACGTCCTATTTGCGCTGCGTTGGAACAGGAAGGTCTTGGGCTTCTCGTTTACGACGGGTATCGCCCTCATGCAGTGACGAAAATATTCTGGGATCTTACTCCTCCAGATTTGCGTGAATTTGTAGCAAATCCATCGCAAGGTAGTAAACATAATAGAGGGTGTGCGGTGGATGTAACCCTATATGCCATCGATACTGGAGCGGCGCTAGAAATGCCCTGTGATTTCGACTGTTTTGACGAGAGGGCTCATAGTGACTACGCCAAAGGGAGCTCTATAGCATTGAAAAACAGAAATCTTCTTAAAAAGTACATGGAAAGCACAGGCGAGTTCACTGTACAGTATAATGAATGGTGGCACTTCAATTTCCAGGGTTGGGAAGAGTATCCCATCCTTGATGTGCCATTCGCAAGCGTTCCTGCCGTTTCCAGCGGTTGATCCATGGTCTCACACTCTGTATGTATCTTTTTTGGAAATTTGTAATCATTTCTAAGTGACCTATAGCACTTAACCGCGGCTGTTGAGCATCACCGCGTGCAGCACAGCATCAATCAACGCTCCCCCTGCCGCAGAACTAACACACTCTAGATCACGACAACAGAGGACGTGGTTGATACACACAGTTTGTCTATCAAAAAAGAACATGGGTTTCACGATATCATGGGCATCGGCGACTACAAACTGCACTTTGGAGTTTTTGCCATGGATCTGCCACAGCTCCCTTACTTCGTCGAGCAGCGCGCTACGGAGAGCCGATAGAGATGCGCTGCTGCGGAACCCTCGGTCATTCTCACACTTTAACTCTTCGTCGACAAGCACGGCTTTCACTCTCCCCGTAATATTACCCTGTTCAGCCATCCCTGCCTTGCTCAGCGGAGTGCACATGGGGTACGGCATTGGGGTCATTAAAACGAGCTTTTGAAGATTTCCACAGCGCTTTTCGGAAGTCATTATTTGCTCAAACAATCGTATCAGTGGCTTCAATCCTAAGGCGCTATCTAACAATATCCGCCGAAGTCCGCTGACTCTTAGGTCCCACGCACCGAACTGAAGGGCTAGAATATGGGACTTGGTGCCGTCCGCGCTCCCATCCGCTTCGAGGGAGTCGCACAAAGCACTCACATTCTGCGCAATATGTGGCAAGAAGTAAGTCGCTGCCACCAGCATTGTACCGAGGTCAACCCGAATGTCCGTATTTTGCCGATTGATGGTGACCCGGTTCGCGGGAACACCTAGAACTTTCATCTCCAGAAAATTGAAGAGGTAGCGCACGTGTGACGAACCGTACAAGTGCAGCTTTGTTCTGCTCCGCTCAAGATGAGCTTTCACAGCAGAGGCGTTGATATGCTTGGAGTGAAGCTCCCCGTCGCGATCCCACCATCTGAATGTAAATGCCGTCTCTTGACCCCTGGCTAAATGCAACCCATCGAGTTGACTACGATTCTGCCGAGCGAGCACCCAGCGCCCAGAAATTACAGGGAGTTCAGCAACCGCGTGATTTGCAGCAGTTTCAACTGGCATCAAATGATGCTCTAGCGGCGGGCATAACAGGTAGTTGTCCACAAGCGGGGTTAGCAGCGGCGGCAGTCCGTGATCCAGCGTTCGGCCATCCGTGAATGCATCGAAGTGTTCATGAGATAGCCATCCATGCACTATCAAACATTCATCATACCCTCGACTATGCCGACGCCCGTGATCGCTTGGTTTAGGACTGTTGGAATAGGCACAACTCACGATGTAGCTGTCGTCAAGCCGGTCCATCACATCACACGGTGCTAATACTCCACTGATCTGCCCCATCGAAATGAATTCGAAGCTAGAGCCACCTCGAGGAATACCCGACAACTCTGTGAAGTTGCAAATCGCTTTGACAAGCAGCGCATACGAAAACTCCTTCGAGGCCTCAACCCAGTAGGAGCAATCTTGAGATCGACTGTGCAGCTGTGAGAGGCGGTCCGCGCGACGCTCGATAGGACGGGAAATTCTTTGGGAAATCTCGCCATCGATATTGAACGCCCAGGCCTTACTCCAATACATGCCCTTGAAGCAACTCAATGGCTTCGGATCCAGCAAACATGATGCGCTGGCATTGTGGAACATTCGCAAATCGAATGACGAACGTGTAAACTTTTCATATACTTCAAACTGACATTTTTCATTTGAGAATCGAGTAGTCTCCTGTAAAAAGCTGTGCCATCCTGTAGCAATTGAGAAAAATAAAGATAGAGAGATCAGCGATCCGATTCCCAGGAACAACATTTGTCCCGTTCGTCTATTTCTTCATCAGAACTTGAATAATCATCATCGTTTTCATATTGGCCTTACCACCTTACTCTAACCAAAGGACCCAAAGGACAATTTCACCCTATATAGCCCCTGGAAATTCTAAGATATGTACTTAACCTATTACAAGCAAACTTAACAGCCGGTTGCCCACCGGTCGGCTAGTTTCGAAGTATTCGTGAGGAGGATGTGCTATCAAATCGAAACTAAACTCTCCGTGATCCGTGATCCATGGTCGACCTTTTTTGCGACCTTTTTAACGACCTTTTTAGTTGTCCCTTTAAATTTTAAAATATGCCAATAGTTGAACGAACGAGAGGGTATAATCGAATAAAAGCATCGAAATAGGAAATTAAACTTAACTTGTTACACAAGTGGCTTTAGTAAAGATTCAAAATGAGCCGAAAGGGCACGAAAAACCCCGTGAAAATTGCAGTACCCAAAGCTCCAACAAGGATCAAAATGATTAGCATAGGCGCAGGAGGGTGTGGTAAATCATGCTTAATAAAGCGATACTGTGAAGAGCGTTTTGTTAGTAAGTACATTGCAACGATTGGTGTTGATTATGGGGTGAAACCTGTCAATATCGAAGGGCAGGACGTTCGAGTAAATTTTTGGGACTTATCTGGTCATGGTGAGTTCTTTGAAGTTAGAAATGAGTTTTATAAGGATGCTCAGGGTATTATTCTTGTTTATGACGTTAGCAACCGTGCTTCCTTTGACGAATGTGATAGCTGGCTCACTGAGGCAAGCAAGTATGGTGCTGATCCCTCGAAAACTCCATGCATACTTTGCGGTAATAAGACTGATAAGCGAAGGCAAGTTGAGGAGGCAGAAGGTGCTCAATATGCGCAGAACAGAGGTATGAAGTATTACGAGACAAGTGCAGCTACTGGAGACTTGGTCGAGGAGATGTTCAACGATTGTTTCGCTCTTGTTTTACAGAATATTCACAAATAGAATTATGAAAAGGTGGAAAAGGTGCTATCCATGTTGTAGATACATGTACTTAGATTGTACAGTAATTTTGTCGATTGGTGATGGTTCATCCTCTCATATCAAATTTCCTCCCGCTCTTTATCCCAGTAATCTGTCGGTTGTCTTCATCTGATTCTGATTTCGTCGTGTGTCTAGAAGTTTTAACCGTTAGCAGTGAAACAGCGCACAATAATACATACATGATTGGGACTGTGAATACAAAAAGCAGGGCATGTCCTAGAGTCGTAGCTACAGTAGCGCAAGTCCTGAAAGCGCCTGAAAAAAACATCTCAGGTTCCATTTTTGATAGATTTGAGTTAGTAACTTTTTAGCAAACTATGAATTTAAAAAATATCAAATATTTAGAAAGATTATTTCTTCTCTAGGACACGAAAATCCTGATTTGAAGTTAAAGATCAAAGAAAAAGAAAACCACCTCCCTTGATGGAGGATGGAAAAAGAGTAGGATAAGCCAAATTTAGGCGTATCAAGGTTACTGTATGGGTTCAATACGCGAAGGAAAGAGGTTTTTTACTTAAAAGTGCTATTGTATTTGAGAATTTTTGTCGTGAAAGGGTCAATCCTTATCTCTCAGTGAATCGCTCCTTAGATACAAGATGATGAAGTCATACCTTCGGTATGAGCCTCGCAAAACGTTTGGCATAGTAGCATCACCAAACAGTAATGCGATATTTGATTTTTCGGGAAATATGGCAATCACGGGTGGTACGCAGGATGTTAGTGTTTGGAATTTACGACAAGCACAGAAGATATCAACTTTTGTTGACAAGGGCATGTATAATAACTATCCATTCGGTGAGCTTGGTGAAGTTACTGTTTTGGCTAGATCACCTGATAAGTGCACTGTCGCAGTAGGATATTCAACTGGAGATGTTCGCATCTTTAATTACCTTACGAATTCTCAGGTTGCTACTTTGCGCGGACATCGCTCTGCTGTGACGTCGCTTGTATACGATACACCTATAGACATATCTTCAAAACACGAAGGTTTGACTCTCATAAGTGGGGGTGCTGATACTGACATCTACGTCTGGGACCTCGTGGGCATGCAGGCGCAGGCGCGGCTGCGGGGCCACCACGATGCGGTGACTGGACTGGTCGTGCTGAGAAGGCGAGGCCCTTCTGCCAATTTTCTGGTTGTGAGCACTAGCAAAGATACCCAAATGAAGGTTTGGGATATCAGTACACGGGTGTGCATTCAGACGGTGCTCGGACACCGTTCTGAGATCTGGAGCGTGTGCCTCGTGCCCCATGGTGTCGATGGGGAATCTCCGGTGATAATCACCGGTACAGCCGACGATCAGCTGCGCGGTTATCGACTTAATCCTTCACTACGCACTGGTAGGAAAGATGCTGCAGATATATCCAACGCAATGGAAGCTTTAGATGATGAAGAGAATGTGCTGGAATTCTGTGGGTGCATCACCCGGTCCGGAAATCGGGGAAACGATAGGGTTTCTGCTATCATTTGTAGTGCAAATAGTCGCTTACTTGCAGCACAAACAAGTGGCCGCACTATTCATTTTTATCGAATCCGTTCGTACGCGCAGGCTAAAGGACACCGCAAGCGTACCCTGAAAAAGGCCAGGCTAAGAGCGGCCAGAGAGGGAGATGCATGGGTCGAAGATGATGTCGTGACCCGCGAAAATTCTGACGGAGACAGCACGGACGAAGAAGATGACGAAAGCATTGGTGGTGCAGATAAACTAGAGTTACAGGATATTTTGGAGGCGCAGTCGCCACTTCGCTGCTCGGTCAAGGTTCGCAGTTGCGCCTTCTCACCCGTCGCCGCCAAGGCCGATGGAGAGGAGCGAATTCTTGTTTCTTTATTGAGCAACTGCTTAGAAATGTACAAAGTTCCTGCAGTAAAAGCACAAATGTCTGCATCGGAATCAGTACCTGCGAAAACAATGCTGCTTGATATGCAGGGGCATCGAAGCGACGTTCGCGCTGTTGCTATTGGTACAGATGGTTCCACCGTGGCATCCTGCAGTACTGATGGAGTCAAGCTATGGTCTGTGGCAACACAAACGTGTATTCGAAGTTGCAATTCTAGTGTTTCCGGGGATGTACAAGGGACTTGTTTGGCGTTCGCACCAGGCGGTCGTTTACTTGTACTTGGTACCAAAGTAGGCACGTGCGACATCATAGACACTGCATCGGGTATGTGCATTCAGAGCATTCCAAAGGCACACCGCAGTTTTGAAAATTCTGAAGCTAGCCAAAACGAAAATGGCGAGTCTTCGGAAAATGGTGCGGCCATATGGACCGTGGCGATGCGTCCAGATGGGCGTGGATTTAGCACGGGTGGCGCGGACAAATTCGTGAAGTTTTGGGAATTTCAAGGTGAGGAAGAAGAAGAAGAAGGTTTCGCGAAAAATGACTTCCTTTCCAAAGATACGTTATATGCTAAGCTCGAAAAGCAATTGAAAATGGAAAGTGACGTGCTTTGCCTTTGTTATAATCACCAGGTCAGCAAAGATAAGTTGATCGTTGCCATCGGTTTGTTGGACAACACTATCAAACTATTCTTCGAAGACACCATGAAATTTTTTTTATCTCTTTATGGGCATAAACTGCCAGTGCTTGCGATAGATATTAGCCATGACAGCAAGTTGCTTATTAGTGGCGCTGCTGATAAAACTATCAAAATTTGGGGTCTTGATTTCGGTGACTGTCATAGGTCTCTTGTTGGACACACAGACAGTATTACTAGTCTCCGATTTCAGCACAACACGCACTACTTTTTCAGTGGATCTAAGGATGGATCTTTAAAGTACTGGGATGCAGATAGGTAAGCCTTAATTAATTCCCCATGATTGCCTGCTTTATTTTTACATTTTGCTCCACGACATTCGACGGTCACCTCCTCGCTGTTTCATAGCGCTGGAAGTAACAAGACATTTTGTTCATCGTGGTAAATAAAACCAAATTCAGAAATTTAGTATGAGTTCTGGGAAGCATTACTAGTACTGGGCTTTCGTAAAATACGAGACAATACATGCCTTGTGCTGTTGGAACCTCCCAAAATGTTCTTCAATCTTTCTAACCGACTTTTTTCTTCCGCTTTCAATCGATGTTGCCGTTAGATTTGAACAAGTTCTTCATTTACCAGGTCACAAAGGATCTGTTTGGGGTGTCGATGTTAGTCGCGATGGAGCTTACTGCGTTTCGAGTGGACAGGATCGATCTCTGAGAATTTGGGAGAGAACTGAGGACCTAGTTTTCGTAGAGGAGGAGCGCGAACGCGCCATAGTTGCTCAAGCAGATGCATCTTCTATCGACGTTTCGCACAACAAGGATGATAGTGGTGCTGAAAAGGTGACATACGTGGATACTACTCAATCTACTGGTCGAAAATCATTGGAGAGTATCCGCTCTGGAGAGCTTTTGATTGATGCGGTTGATATGGTGGAAGCTGAACTTGCAGATATAGCTGATTATTCTCAGAGACTTTTATCAACAAAGCATGTACGTCTTGCTCCGAGAGCAGCAAATGTCCAGTTACTCGGACTGGAGCCGTTATCATATCTTTTGCGCTGCTTGAAAATGATCAAATTACCAGATTTAGAGCAAACACTACTCATTCTACCCTTTCACTACGTGATAAGACTTATCAAGCTAATTGTTGTTATGTGTGAGCGTGGCATATATGATGTTGAACTGTGCTGTAGATGTGCTGTTTTTCTTCTACGATGTCATCAACCGCAGATAGTTACCACAAGGTCATTGATCCCGGAGATCAAGAAGCTTCAAGAGGTCGTCAGGCTGCACATGGGTTCACTGCGGGATCTAATCGGGACCAATCTAGCCGGCTTACATCACATGAAGCGCGCTTTAGAGCAAGAATCAATGCAGCAGCTCGGAATAGATGGGAATGAGTGGACACGAAAGAAGAAAAAAGGCTAATGTATTAAATGCTAAAATTATACCGTATATAATTTCTTGTGTAATTGGAATTAGAATTTAAAAGTTCTCTCGTGCAGCCTACCACCGCGACCGCTTTTTACTTGAATTTCATCTGAAAGTGGTGATTTCACACTCGCATAGCTTTGTTCGCGAGATTTCTCAACGAAGGGGTGCATCGGAGCTTCTACTGGCTTCGGAACGGACACGCTCGGAATCATGATAGAAGGCGTTTCGCTCGAGCTCATACTTGATGGAGTTGTTGAAGCTGTATGAGGAATTGCACTTCCCTTATCAGAAGAGTCGCCGTTTCCACGCTTTAATGAAGAAAAAAGGCCATGTTCATGCTTCAACGGTGCGGAGCGGACGGCGCTTACAGCAAATGAAAGTTGAGACACTCCGTCGCTGAGAGCTCCCAGGGCTTCCAGTCTGGAATTCCATGCAAGGTCATTATCATCATCGGCGTCGTGGCTGACATCGAATGGTTGCAAAGAATTTGCATCATGCTCATCATTTTCAACGCGACTGATATCTCCAGCTTCACTCGATGCGTCACTGGAAGAGTCAAATAGGTCGATACGGTTCTGAGTGGCTAAATATTCCTCGTAAGCTCGTCTGGCAAAATCACCTCCTGTTGCCTCTGTAGCATTATTCTCGCTGATAGCGCGAGTGGTACGTGCTGGGCTACGTAGGGACATATTAACCTGCTCCGCTCTATTCGCTGCCCTAAGTAAAGCGGGCACTACTGCACGTGCGAGGGCGTGCTCGGAAGCTGACGTGACGCTCGGTGCGGCAAATAGAAGGTCCGTTGTGCTGCTCCCTGTTAATTCCGCTTGCAAATGAGGCAGAACATGGTCAGGGGCGGGAGCAGGAGCTGATCGCGGCGGTTTACCAAAGTTTTGCGTGCGGCTTCGGACAGGGGAAACGTTCGTAGAAAATGGAGCCTCCCCCAATTGAACACTTCCTTCAGATAGGCTGATGTTTACAGAAGCTGCATTGTGATCCACACTTTTTCGTGATGCCTCGTCATTGTGTATGGTTTCAATCTCACTAGATTGGAGATTCACACCGCGAATTGCAGAAATGTGCTCGTCTAAAGTTGAGCCGCTAGTCCTTTGCTGGGTGATTCTCGCACTTTCACTGAGCTTTTTTTGTACTTCTAAGGGTAGTTGCACAGTCTGAATATCGGCTACGCCTTTTGAAGAATTCACGTCCATGACTTCCATGGAATTCGGCATTAACATAGTAGTCATTGTGTCGACTTTCTTCTGGAGGGCAGCTTCGCGACTTCTCGAAGACTGCAACTCCACCTCGCTTTGCAGAAGATGCGTCATCATTTGACACACAATGGAGGAGAGAAGCTTCATCGTTGACAGCATGCTACGTCGAGAGGCCCCAGTTGAAGCGGTCATAACTTTTATAAGTTCGGCGGAGTTGATCCCAACT
>JACLAC010013382.1_pt1 | contig 19435 bp, 9 predicted proteins | sample 8027881 | NCBI WGS metagenome assembly JACLAC01 (sample SAMN15725517, study PRJNA655200) | protist metagenome | isolation source: fluorescence activated cell sorting (FACS) single amplified genomes of... | place: Spain: Blaines Bay Microbial Observatory, Mediterranean Sea | collected 2016-01-19 | reverse complement strand
TCAACCTTGCATGTTCAAAAAATTCGAGCCAAAGCAAAGCAACCGATTCCGAAAATGATCGAAGACTTTGAGAAAATAGGCTTCAAACGGAAGGATATCGCGATATATGCAGCAATTTTAAAAAATAAAATGAATCTTTTTTGCCACGCAATTGAAGCAATTCCGCGAGTTGAAGTTGATACCATTCTCAAAGTACAAAACATTAGTTTTGCAATGAGGCGTGAAACATACTTGACTCACTTGGAAAAATATCTCGGTAATGATAAAATGAATAAAATAAAAAGAAGTGTCAATATAGAGAAGAATGATAAGTCTGACATGTTCATTAGTATGGTGTTTTGGAACAGCAAAATCGAAGTTAATAAAGAATTTAAGAAACATGAAATGCCTACAAAAGGGGTGCAAACCCCTACTGCAACGACCCAAGTCACCCAAATTAAGTTTAAATATATGCCATTTATACATATCGCGCAAATGCTTTTGCAGAGACATCGCGTCAAATATTCCCTGAGCCTTCAGCAGGACATTCCCATAAAAATAGTTTTGGCACTAAAGCAACTTTTGCTTAAAAATGTTTTGAAAGAAGTAGTAAGGAAAGCAAACTATAGGAACTCTAACGGCTCAAATCAACGACATCCTTCGAATCCTAATTCCGTGACAATCAATGCACATGACTTTTTTCATGCGCTGAAAGACAAAGCATGGGCTCGTAAAGCACTGGCAAGATGTTTCCCTTTACAGGAAACATTTTCACATCCAAATTTCTTAGCTGGAGGTCCTTTACACGAACAGTTACGCATCTTTTTCAAACTGCAAGGCGTCAATGCGGGTGATAACGACGTACCTTCCATAGATCAACTTGTTGAAGCTCACCGAGACAACATTGACGGCTTGAATAAGCTACTGCAACAGAAGTTTGATGCAGACCTAAATAGCCTGAAAGCAAAAAGGCATTCGTCTGTCGATACCAAGAAACCTAAACTCATTGGATAACTTGGATTACAATCATGAATATGCACGTAGAGCGAAAAGTAGCGTAAACAGTGTAGCATTTATATTATCTATACTCGGAAAATATTAAGCTACCTTTTTAACTAGGCTCTTAAGCTGCTCGGCTCGAGTCATAAATTGATTCAGCGCAGCAACAATGGCAGTCTTCTTTTTTGCATCACTTTCCAATTTCAAAGCGCCCATGAATTTTTCGAGGGCATTTCCATACAACTTCAAAGAGTTTCCGGCGTTATTCTTGTTGTCCTCTTCTAAAGCTTTACTCAAAACATTCATACCTTGTACAAACTCATTAGAACACGACTGGTTAGCTTTCAAATTTTGAATGGTTGCAGTAGACAAAGGTGGCGGTATCGTTGCGAGTTCCTTTTTCAAGACTTCTGCCCGAGACAAGTATGATCCTATAGTTTGCGTAAGTTTTGCTTTCCTGTTTGGATCTTGTTCGGACTGTAAGGTTTTCATAAAATACGATAGACAATCTTTGTATAGTGCAAGAGCATTGCCATAATTCTTCGATTTATCTTCCGTGACTGCCCTTGATACAATTTCCACAGCAATCTGATACGGAGATTTCTGTTCAATCGTCGGAGAATTATTTGAAACTGGTGCATCTGATTTCTTTGATGTATCAGGTTTCCCTGTGAGTGGATCAAAGGTTGGCGCTTTAGGAATCGCAAGAAAGGGATCATTCAGGTTTTCATCAGTCCCAGAGCTATTAGACGGCTGATTGTTTGATGTGTGGGGGGCAACAGGTAGACCCCAAACATTGTCGCTTATTCCATTACTACCTGATTGCATTTTGGGGGAATTATTCGGAGCTTCTGGTATACCCCAGTTCGAGGCACTTCCATTAGAGTTGTTACCTCCTCCTATAGATGAGGGATCGTTTTTCGGGGCTTCTGGAATATTCCAATCATTAAGACTTGTCCCCAATGTCCTATGCTCTGATTGAGATAGATTCGTACCCCCTGTGTGATGGATATTATCTCTGGCTTGCGTTCCGCCCAAATCACTATGTGCGCTATTTGGGGGAATTGAGTCTGATCTGCCAATATTTGAAGGTGGAAGTGGATCACGACCTTGCTTGATATCTCGTAAAATCTCTGCTGACCGACTTTTTACGTAATCACGTATATTTTCATGCTGTTGTGGTAGATTTTGAAACTGACCAAGAGCGGTAAAATAATTTGCCGCGTAGTAATACAATTTTGCTGTTTTTTTTGTTGCTTTGCCTTGTACATCTACATCATTTGCCTTTTTGTACAATTTCATTCCGAATTGCATAAGAAGTTGGTGCGCCTCACTTTCACTATGGGGTCTTAGCTGTGTCTTTTCCTGTTCAATTTCAGAAAAAAGAGATAAGATGTACTGCTGTACCTCGGCTGTATCCGCCGCTTCATTTTCCTTTTTGATTTGAATTGCTGCCTCAAGCGCAAACCTCTTCATATAGTAAGTGATTATTGATGCATCTGCAACTTTTTCAGAAAGTGACACTTCTTTTGCACGCATTAGATACTTTTTAATGGTTTTTAACTGAGGAGGTAAATCTGCCATCTTCTAAGTCCTGTTATTGAAAATGCCTCAACCTCTGAATTTATTGCAGCACCAATGAGGAGAAGAAAAAAATAAGAACAAATGTACTAACAAGCCTTAGTTTTAAAAAATGATACTCTTTTGGTATAGTTCGGCGATGGGAATGATATTCTTTGATTGAAGAAGAACAAAAATTCGCAAAGTGTTTTTTAATATTGTCATTATTTCCTTGAGCGATTTCTTCTCGTTGAAACATTGCAGAGCTGCATCTACTCCGTGGAAACATTAATATTGAAGGAGAGGTATCTGCTGATATGTTGGATTGATCGCTTATGACTTGAAAGCTTAACTTATATGAAATATTTGTGTTCGAAAAGTCGTGGACAAAAGCAATAAGTTCCTGAATCAAATAGAAGGACGGATCCTCAGGTGACTACTACACAAGAGGCACAGCACGGTTAAGTTGATTCCATTCATTGAAAAGGGAGCGCCCTTAGATACGAGAGATGATGCAATTTGGAGGCAGTGATTCTCCCAAAAAAATTCTTAGCAGTCATCTGATGGACCAATCTGCGTGGGTGATTGCATCGAACAAGGTCAACAAGTGTGTGTGTAATGAAAGTAGCGGTGTGTTGTTTCGCGAAAAGATGGAAGGTTCGTTCAGTCTGTCTGTGACTGTCTGAAAATTTTCATGGATCGGAAAAAGCCGGTCAGAAAATTCGGCCGCAACATATCTCAAATATCTTTGCACTTACTTTGTATGGGTTTCCTGAATTCTTTCGAGACTTAGTCGGTATTTTTCACTTTAATGCGTAAATAATTAGACTTGATAAAGTAATGACTGATAATTAAATGCAATGATTTCGTTGAGCTTCTTTAATAAGAAAAAAAAAAAAACAATACCATTTTTTTGATGTAGATCTATACATCATATATAGTACTATTTATTTTCAAAAAAATTACAAGTAGATTCTAGCAGTGGTATACAATCTTTCAGTAGAATGTGTAGCGTTTTATTACCTGACAATAAATAACTAGTTCTTGATGTAAAAAATAGTTGTGTGTCTCATAGAGTCCAATCCGAAACATCATATGTATTGTCCTCGTCATCATCCTCGAGGGCGCCATTTAACGAGCAAAATCTTTCCATAATGTGGGTGCGGAGGAAGCCTTCTTCCTTTTTGACAGGCTTCATCAATCTTGAGCTTTTTGACTCTTTCAGAGTTTTGAGCTTAGTCTTCGATTCGCAAATTGCATCTTTTAATGATGGCGGAAGGCTGCGCAATTTCTTTATTGGCCGCTTCGCTGCTTTTTTGCTATCTTTATGCAATTTTCCTGATGCTCGTTTTCTTTTTGTTGAAGATTTAGTTGTTGAGGATGGAACAGAAACTTTTTTTGAGGAAGATCTGGTGACTCTTTGTGATTTTGGAGCTGGTGACTTACTTTCACGTACATCCATGCACTTCTTCATTGCTTCAGATAGATCAATATTGCCCGTCGCTTGCAATCCTTTGGCAATTTCGAGTGCAATTTCTTGGTTTTCGCTACACTTTTTGAGCTGATTCTTGGATAACTTACATACTTGCTGCAATAATGAGTGAATATGTTTCACCATGTACTTGCTGTTAGAATTTGTTGAGACACGCTGTGGCTTCCCTAAACCTGAACATGAGATGCTCTGCCTTTTCGATGATGGATGAAGAAAGGGGTGCTGAATGAGTCCCGAAGATCCATTAATTGAGGGGCGTCTTGACGGATTTCGCTGCAAACAATGAACTAAAACATTCGCAAGAGAGGCATCGTCGACTTTTGGAAAATTAATCTTGTGATTTGGGTTCGTGATAGCCTTTAACTTTTGGATCAAGCTTAATGCATGGAAAGGTGGCCTTCCATGCACAAGCTCGTACAGAATACAGCCTAGAGACCATACATCGCTAGATCGCCCAAGCTTTAAACCCCCGTTACTTTTTACCTCGGCAAGTGCTTCAGGCGCCATGTAGTTGATAGTGCCAATTTGGCTGTCACGATGAATATTCGTTGTGTCGTTTGATATTTCTTTCGCAATTCCAAAATCAATAAGCTTAAGGTCACCTTTGACAAATAAAAAGTTTGCAGGCTTCAGATCACCATGAACAATACGATGCTGATGAATGGTCTCGACAGCTTTTAGCATTTGTAACCATAGAACCCTCACATGATTTTGATCTAAAACTTTCCTATTATTCCGGTTATTTAACATCCAGTTCTTTAAGTCTATCTCACCCATTTCCATAACCATCAATACTTCACCTCTTTGGAGATCTATTTGTGAATCAATAAGCTGTACTATACCACTTTCACCTGCAAGTCGCTTTAACAAGTTGATTTCGTTTCGGTGCGAGGCAATATTCCTATCAGCTCTGTCTTTGATTTTGATCCTTTTCAGTGCAAATAAGTCTCCATTAGAATCAATAACTTTGAAAACTTTGCTACTGCCTCCGCGCCCAATGAGTTTCAAGCTTGTGTAAGATTTAGAATTTACTGTGAAAACTTTGCAATTGGATCCAAAAAATGGTGTGCTATGTGTATGTGACAGTGGTGTAGATGCATGCCGCTGTGTTCCTTGATTGCTGTTGTTGCTGGAATTTAAAGCCGCAGAACGATCTGATGAATTTCCTATTGTAACATCTCCGCTTGAGGTAGAGCCTGAGCTAGTTCTTCTCGCATACTGTATGGATGGAAGAATCGTTTGATCGTTGCTCATGTTGTGCTTACTGTAATTCACTGGAAATCTGGATCTAGTAGAGTGTTCACTTTCATTCGGGTTCCTAGATCTATGGTTGAACACAACCTCGGTTGTCGCGCTGTCAGTGGATGATAGATTAAATTGTATTTCATCATCATCAGCCTTGTTTAAATCAAAATGAACCTCATTATCATCATATTTTTTATCGTTTGTATCTTTGACATTGAATACAACCTCATCATCGTCATCGAGATCATCACAGATCTCCATTGTTACATCTGAACAATTTCCAGCTTCACACTCGTTAGAGACTACTACTGTAATGTTTGAAATGGTCTGGTCATTTGAATCTCCTTGACTAATCTTTGCTGTATCGCTCCACTCTTTGTCTTTCATTTCTTTTAATTTCTGTGATTCTGATTTTTTATTATTCAATAGTTTTTGCGCATCGAAATTTTTAATGTAGTCAGGTACCACAAATGACTTCGTTTTCTTGCTTGATGCTTTTCTATTTTCAAAGGAAGGCTTAGTGCCAGCTTTCTCGTGGTTCTCTGCGTTTTTGGAATTGATGTTGCTTTTCGCGCTTCGCGTACTTGCAACACGTAGCGCACCGGTCAAGTTTCCGAGAAAAGTACGTTTAGGCATCAGCTTGCTAATTTCAGTTTTCCCTTTCTTCTTTTGCGATTTTTCGCGAATTTTTTTCAATCTTGCGCTTCTTCTTATATGCGTTGGCTCAGTATTTTCATTACTTTTGCTTGATCGCTTCGGTGTTAGTTTGGGTTTTTTGGATCTCAGTCGAGGCATGTTTTCGCATAGCCTGTCGTGAAGTGAAGATCCAAGATTTTCTTTATCAAGCTTACTCTCAGTAGTTCTAGCCATGATGAAATTAGAGGATTTATGAATTTGGTCTTTTGAAAAGTTACTTGTCTGTTTTTTAGAAAAACCTAGGGCTTTGAAAAAACTATGAAATTCGGTTGATCCTTTTTAATTTTGATGGGCAGCCCAGCTTTCAACCCTTCACACGATTTATCTAACATCTTTACATATAAAATCGAATGCTATATGATATACATAATTTCAGAGTTCGGTTTCATATGCATCCCAGCTATTGCGCAAGGAAATCTTCCGTGTCGGTTTGTATGGATATTCGCGTGGTCTTGCCGCGATTCGTCTAACGGCGACTCTGATGTGCCATTCTGACAGGCATTGAAACAGTTGTGATAATTGATTGGGCCCATTGGGGTTCCCATTCTCGTAGCGTCTACAATTTTATTTTCCAACGGTCGGGTGTGACCCTTTGGCACTCTTTTCGCGATCAACGAGCAAACACTAAGTAGTAAGGCTAGCCCTAGCTTAGCTAGCAGACAGGCAGACTTAACGGCCTGACTTGCCTCGTAGCCTGGGCTTACCTCGGCTAGATTCTACCAAAGATGACCAAGGAAGCAGTTCTTTCAGTCGGTATTCATGCAAAGACCATATCGATGGCGGACCTTCGCAAGTATCTGGCTGGTTGTCTGACCGTGTGAAAGTTCTCCGTTGTTGTTGAGGCTCAGACATGTCAGGCTGTCATGGACGATGATGTATCTAAGAGTTTTTTACTTAGAGATCTATGATATCTATTGCTGCTTGCTATCGGATAATCCGTATCATGTATCATGTTCGCGTGCAGCAAGGATGATTTTCACATGTCTCTCAAACAAGAGTCTCGTGCTCTCCTGAATCTTATCATTAAATGGTGAGTCCTAGAAGGAGAGAAAGAGGGGGAAATGCCCCGGCCGGGGTGGGGCCCCCCACCGCCGCCTCATCACTGAGTCATCAGTCCGTCCGTCAGTTAGTTAGTTGTGCGACGGAGCGATTCTTGGCTTGATGAGTCTTGTCTCAGACTTTTGACTCACTTGAGACTCTTGCTTGACTTGGTGAGCAGCTAAGCACCGTGAGCTCCACCAACATTCTCATTCTGGAACCTTCGATCCTTGCTTGCTCCTGGCTTGCTTTGACCACCATCGACAGTGAGACTGACTGACTGACTGGCTGGTTGGCTGCTGACAGTGAGACTGACTGACTGGCTGGTTGGCTGCTGACAGTGAGACTGACTGACTAACTGAATGAATGGTGGACGTCCTTCTTCTTCCACGTGCGCTTTCTTGGCTTGGGTTGATGATGATACGGCGATGCACATCAAGAGAATTCAGACGCTGCCAGCCAAAGACGATGCCCTGTGCATTGGGGTGAAAAGAGGGAAAAGGAGAAAGGGAAAGGCATTTCGGCTTCCTTGATTAACCTTCTGCCGTCGAAAACGATACTTGGATTGACTTTCGAAGCCTCTGCGTGAGCCTCCGAAAATATGGTGTTAGCAGATCTCGGTTCCAAGATCACAAGTGCTTTAACAAAGCTCAGCACCACTACGGTTATTGATGAAGCTGTTTTGGACAGCGTACTGAAAGACATAAAAAATGCTCTTTTTCATGCCGATGTAAACATGATGCTTGTCGCAAAGATGAGCAAGAATGTGAAGAAGGCTGTAAACATCAAAGAGCTTGCTTCCGGCATCAACAAGCGTAAGGTCATTAAAAAAGCAGTTTTTGACGAACTCAAAAAAATGCTGGAAAGTGAGAGACCCCCTTTCGAGCCTAAAAAGGGACAGCCAAATGTCATTATGTTTGTCGGGTTGCAAGGTAGTGGTAAGACTACCACCATTGCAAAATATGCTCGGTGGTATCAGAGAAAAGGTTGGAAACCTTGTATGGTTTGTGCTGATACGTTTCGTGCTGGAGCCTACGAGCAGCTGAAACAGAATGCTGTGCGGATCAGGGTCCCGTTCTTTGGTGATCCTTACGAAGCTGATCCAGTTGCTGTTGCAAAAGAAGGAGTTGAATTGTTCAAGCGAGACAAATTTGATATCATTATCGTGGATACCAGTGGGCGTCATAAGCAGGAGTCCGCTCTCTTTGATGAAATGCAATCTGTACGTGATGCAGTGAAGCCTGATAACATTGTCTTTGTTCTTGACTCGACCATTGGTGCTGCAGCTATTGACCAGGCTAAGGCGTTTCGGGAAACTGTTGACGTTGGATCCGTCATCATTACAAAGTTGGATGGTCACGCAAAGGGTGGAGGTGCTTTGAGTGCTGTAGCAGCAACGCAGAGTCCAATTATTTTTTTAGGAACAGGTGAGCATTTTGAAGACTTCGATAAATTTGAAGCACGGTCGTTTGTTAGAAGACTTCTGGGGATGGGAGATGTTCAAGGCTTGGTCGAGGAACTGAAAGGCACCGGTATGTTAGATAACCAGCCAGAAATGATGAAGCGGTTGCAAAAAGGTATTTTTACGCTTCGCGATATGTACGCACAGTTCCAGGCAGTCATGAAGCTTGGCCCTCTCAATAGGGTCATGTCGATGATTCCTGGACTTCCACAGGGACTCATCCCTAAAGGCGGTGAGCAAGAGGGTCAAAATCGAATCAGAAAGATGATGTATATGATGGATAGTATGACGGATGACGAGCTTGATGGGCACGTTGAGCTCGATCCACACAGTACAAGGGCTCGGCGAATCGCCCAAGGTTCAGGCACAACTTGGATGGAAGTTTCACAGCTTTTGAAGTATCAAAAGCAGATGGCAAAAATGGTGGGAAAGATGGGAAAGAATATGCCGAATATGATGACTAATGATAACGCATTCAGTAAGCAAATGGCTCGGAACCCAAACGCTGTAATGCAGCAACTCCAGAAAACCATGGATCCAGCTATGCTGAGGCAGATGGGAGGTATGGGAAATATGATGAAGATGATGAAGGAAATGGGCAAAAATGGTGAAATGCAAAAGATGATGAGTAAAATGATGGGACGGTAATGAGGCAGTTTAGAAGTATAGATTTAGAGATGCAATTGAGAAAGTATGCCATAGTAAAGTATTATGTTAATGACACATCCATCTGTGCAATGTTTACAAGATCGTCATCGACTGCATCATTGCCAGTTCCTTCAGATCCATTTTGAGTCTCAGAGGTTGGATCCCCGCATTCTTCGAGAAGAAATTCTACCCACATATCTGAGAGACTCTTTGAGTCACTTCCTTCGCTGATGACACCGTTATTGGACGCTGGCTGACTGCTCATATTAAAATATTGTAAGACTCTTGTTATAGCATACGATTGGTCACCTAACCCGATAACTTGCTTTTCACTGTCAGAGAACTCCAGCATTCGGGCCATTAAGGCCAGCACATCTTGCCGTTTCGATCCAGATTTTTCAAAATATGAAAGAATAACGCGGGAAATTAGCTTCTTATTTATTACTTCGTCCGCGTGTAATGCGGCTGTCAACTTCGCCTTATGTATTTCGACAACCTTCCGTAACATTTGCCATTCCCCGTGCTTTTTGACCAGTTTGTCGGAGAGATCTTGAGCCTTTTTTTCCGCAGCTTCTACTTGATGGGCATGCTTCTGGACAATGGAAATTTTTGACAACTTCTCCTGCTCCATGGCTTTGTGTAAAACTTCAATTTGCTCTTCGTAGCGCTTATCCTTAGTCTCCTGCTCCATCTGAAATTGCAATAATACGTTTTCTAAATTTTGTACTTGTTTAGTTCTTCGATCATAGTCTTGCTTTTGGATCTCTTCATCTGCCATATGTGTCCGTAACTTGGCGCTTAGATTGTTACAACTTTGCTGCAAAGATTCAATTGTCATCGTTTTATCATTTATTGCTTGCTCATAAGAATTCAGCCTTTGCTCTTGCTCCGCACAAATCTTTTGCAGATCTTCAATTCTACTTCCCTTTGCCCCTAAATTATTGTGATCTATTGATTTTTTATCGGGTTCTTCAAGGTCAGCGAGAATAGCTGAATTTCTTGCATGTAGTGATTGATTTGTACGAGAAAGACTTTCGATCTCTGCTATGCATGAAGAAAGCTGCTGCTTAAGTAGATTATTTGTCTCATGAAACGTTTTCTTCATATTATCTACTTCTAGTTCCCGCTTGTGGATGTCGCGAGTATATTTTTGTTCCATCTCCTTCATTTGTCTCTTCAACTCATTCACGTCGCCTTGACTTTCGTTAATTTCGCTCTCTTCATCGCGCTCTTCACGAGAAATTAGTTTGTCATTGCCTTGATCAGAAAAAAGAGTTGGATTATCCTTTTTTTTAGACTTTTGGTTTTCTTTGTAAGATTTTCTTATGTTCTGCATAAGGATAACTGCATTCTCATACTCATCTTTACTTGGATCAGTTTTGCATGAAATATTCTCAGTTTCTGTAACAAATTCATGAATGCATTTACACAAAAATAGCAACCGTTCGTTCGAAGGAATATCCTTTTGCTCTGTAATAGATTTCGATAATTCTTGATTATTTATTTCCGATAGTTTCTTTTGAAGGCTAATAGTTTCTTCGTTCTTTTGTGCAATAATGCTGCGAAGCTCAGTTATGGCTTCTTGCTGTTCCTGGATGGTCTTCATCTGATGTGATATAACTTCCTGTTCACTGTTGCTAAAATCATTGGTTATAAAATTTCCATCTTTGTCAATGGTACCTGTGATTATCGTAATGCATCGTTGGAGGATCCAGTAAGTAAAAAAGCGCAAAAACGTGAATATTAATAAAGCTCAAATCTTACTCATAGGCATTCAAAACAAAGAGTGTCAAGTTTAATTTCTGACAAACCTTCTTCAATCATACTGCTTGCCATGTCCTTGATCTGACCTGTTATTTTCCCCCACATTTTCCCTAATCCAATATCTATTTTTCTCAGGTTCTCTGCATCAAAGTGAAAAACTATACGTTCCAGCGTGGCACTGGTCGTTTTTGCAATTTGTTTTCGAGAGAGATTTCTCAGTTTAATTACCGGTAGAAGCGAGTTCAAAAATCTGAATCCGTTTTGCAGAGAGTCCGTCCGTCCAGTGGCGTCCAGTGGCGTGGCGTTAGTTAAGGGAACGTGACGAGTAAGTATAATATAGATCTATATAGAATCTAGTAACTAAATAGGTGAGTTACGTGCGCCGTGCGGTTAACAAACATGGGACGTCTGTAGTAAATTTTTTTACGATCGTACGTCTTTGTAGCGTGAGCAGATTCGGTTCGTTCGGTAAGCTGAAGCTCTTTCTTTCTAAGTAAGTGTGTGTAGTTACTAAGGTACGAGTAGTTGGCACGTTAATGAGTTAGTTAGTTAGTTGGAAGCCCAAAAGCTAAGTAAGGGCGATTTGCTTGTTGTAGTGTTGACTCACTGTTGAGACAACTGACCTTAGTTAGGATGCCAGCATACTCAGAACCCGTTTTTACGTAAAACTTTCCCCTCAGCCAAGACTGACGACAAATTGGCCGAGTCAGTCATACCTGCTTTCTGAGTCGCGACTGAGACGCACGATGACCAAATACTAATTATTTCGGAATCATTCAATCACTTGATATTTCTTGCACACATTTATCTATTTTTTTTGGAAATGCAAACAGGTTGACACCACTATGCAATGCGCAACCAACGCCGGTAAAAAAGTCATACTTTGTTTTGGGCTTAAGCACACCTTGCCAAGAGAATTTGGGAAAATCGGATAAAATTCCCGCACTCGCTGTTGCATCCATCGGCTTTTCAGAAGGCGTTGAAAAATAATTTTGCATGCTTTCTCTTTTCTGAGCAAGTTCTGAAGAGTTGTATGCACGCCTGGATAATATATATATATATATCAAAATTTTTCGATTTTCTTCTTTTCTTCCGATAATCTACTATAGTGCATAAGGGCAACCATGGCACGGATCGGAAAAGCAATTCGTTGTCTTAAAATTCCAAGCCATTTTGGGCTTTTCCAATCACTCCAACTAGAAGAAATGCTATTGAGAACGAGCAATAAAAACTGGTGTATATTGAGCCGCGGTTCTCAAATAAGCTCTGAAATCATTATGGGGATATCTGGAAAGCCTGAGGCGTTGCTTAACATTCCTCGATGCGTTCAAGATTCAATTCCTGTTATTCGACGCTTTACAGGAGGTGGAACGGTAGTAGCTGATCGTGATACTGTTTTTGTTTCATTTATTTGTAACCACTCATTATTGCCTCCCCAATTTCAGAAATCACCTCGTAAAGTCATGAAATGGTCTGCCGATTTTTACTCAGCAGTATTTCAGAAATTTGCATCAACTAAAGACGAAAGCCAACTATTTAAATTGAGAGAACACGATTATTGCATAGGCGAACGTAAAGTCGCTGGAAATGCGCAATGCATTACAAAAGATAGATGGGTCCATCATACATCATTTCTTTGGGACTACGCGCCACAAAATATGAAATATTTGAAGATTCCCAAGAAGCAGCCAGCTTATAGAGAAAACCGGAACCACGATGATTTTTTACTTCCCATTAGAAATATCTGTGACTCTGATCGCACAATCGAAGAGCCTACGCATGAAATATTTATAGAATCGGTGCTTTCCATATTGGAAGAATCTTTTGATGTGGAAATGATTGCTGATGGAATTGCTCATCCAGATGTCGCACGTTGCATCAAAGCGATACAAGACGGTACATCAACGCATCGCAAAAGCACAAGATACATTGATTTAGGGTTTCAGTGAACATTGAATCTCTGTAATGCAAGTAGCAATGAAATTGTTATATAGTTTAGTCCATGTGTAGAAAAAAGAGTTTTGAAAACATCTATTTCTGCTCTAAGTCATATATCATCAAAATAAAGCTATTTGCATATCTGGCTATTAATATTTGTTCTCTTTCAGAATGCAGAAAACACCTTCTATCACTAACATTTGCAAAAACCTCGAAGTAGAGATGTTGAAGGCGCATGGATCCAAATACCACAAAGCATGACTTAAGACCAAAAATGAGAATCACTGAACAATTACGTTTAACATTGCAAGATTGTTGTATTATCAGATGAATGTCCATTAAATATGCTGCGTGCAGCTTTCTTCGCTGCAATGTCTTATTTTATCTGGGTTCTTACTGAAATGATTTTTAGTACGTTCTACTAATATTGTTTTGGTAACGAGCGTACAACAGGAGCTTCGTTTTCCGATTGTGTAAATGTAAACTTTGCTGTGTCCCTGTGAAAGTCCATTGTGCGACCAAGCATCTGACTCAACCCATTAGCATCTAAGATAAGTGTCTTATTCAATTTCTCATCCAATACAATTACTTCATCAAGTGGTTTTCTATCGTTTTCTTTCGCGAAGTCCAGTTTATATCTCATTTCTATACCGTCTGGTTCAAATGTCATTTTAATTGTTTTGGCTCCTGATCGATTATTATCTATTAGTGTAATCAACGCTTTCTTGGCTAGAGGTGTCTATATGTGTGAAAAAAAGATAAAATTGTCTCAAACTATACTTAATTCATGGAAAAGTAGGCTGACGTCCATGAGAAACTACAAACCACAGCAATTGGAGGAGGGAGACGTCGCTTTGAGCTGAAAAGGGTCCAACTTAATGTCCTATTTAAAATTCGAAACGTGTATCTAAAAGGTACGTGCTGTATAGCTGAAGCAATCATCGCTTCCACAATCACTTTTCGGAGCGCTTATGTTGAAATTTGAAACATCGTCCGAAATATCTCGTCTTATTTTTCGAACATTTTGGGAAATATTGTTTGAAAATGCCGATCTTTACTTGTTCAGACACGAAAGCAAGCAAGTAGATACTTAGTAGAATCTGCCGGTCTACAGTACATGTAATTCCTTAGTAAGTTACGTAGGCTACTAGCGAAGGAATATTATTGTAGGTTACCATATATGCTAAGCAGCAGGTGGGTACGTCGAAACAAAAATGAGACTTTCAAAAAACATCTGGAAAAGTCTTTCATGAGTCTCAATCGACTGTGCCCAATCATTTCATCTATCCAGATTCAGTCTCGCTCTAAGTCGCTCTCGTCGTTCATCAAGCGCCATCCAGCTACGGATTCTATGTTTCACGTGAATGTCAACATCATCAATATAAAATGAATTCAAAAGACGACCGGGCATGATAGTTCGAATCTTCTGAATTATTGCTCTTCTGCTCGGTTTCTCCTTTATTTCTTTTTCATAATCCCATGCAACTTGATCATCATCTGGTAAAAGCGTTCTACGCGGTATGTTGTCATTTAAGAGGCCAACTTTTGTGTGCTTCATGAAAAGATGGTGTGATTGGTGTTCTTCTGCGAAAATTTGCTGGCGATTAAGACCCGGGGCTCCCATATGCTCAGATGTTGGATTAATATTAATGCTGTTGGATTTTGGCTGCGTATTTTGTTGAACTTGTATCCTCAATTGATGGTGAACTTCTTTGAGACCATCATGCTTGCTCTTCTGGTTTTCATACATAAATGGTTTAATTTCATGATGATTATGTGCTTCATTTTCATTCGAGATAATCTGCTGGCTTGGTATATCTGGACTTTTCAATTGTTGAAATTGAGTATCTATATTTAGATTCATTTTAGAGTTCGTTTTAGGATTTTGGTTGTGGTTCGATTGTCTCCCTTTCTGGCCTTCCAAAAAATCACTTCGGTTCTCAGGAATGGACGACTTCATTTCACCCCGATTGGTGTTGTTTGAATCTGTGTCATCATAGTTATCAGTTTTTCTCCAATCTTTAGCTTTGGTGGAGGGGGGTATTGGATGTTCTATAGATTTGTGCGTATATATATTATCAGGCATTGCATTGGAGTTTGTGGAATCCCATTGATTTTCGCTGTGTTGAAATGTATGTCGAAATTTATTTTTGGAGTCGCCAAACTGAACGTGTGCACTGTCCTTTACTGGCATGTTTATATCTTTCTCTAATTTCTCATTTAATTGGGATGATTCAACAGGATTTGCTTCGTATGCCAAATTAGAAGACTGCTTTGCATCTGAAATTTCCAAAACTGCAGGTCTTGCAAAATTTCTCGAATGATTTGCCTTGAGCGGAATCTTTAACTCAGACTTCGGCATAACTAAATGCAATGATTCGGAATTTTCTTTTCCACTTGCGTTGATTATCTTGTCCTTTTCATGAATATCATTCAATCGAGCACGAAACTTGCTTTCCTTCTGTTCAATAAGTTGATGCTGAGGTTTCAAAGTCTGGCTTTTTTGAGTCACTTCATCACTTGTGAAGTTGTGGATGTCCTTTGTGTCTGACTTTTCCACTTTATATAGATGCTGAACCTGCTGAAATCTAGACGATGACTCTGCATTTGAAAAATATTCAATGAGATGTATAAATGCATCATGATCCGTGAAAAGATCTCCGTATTTATTGAGAAACGACGACATCAAAAGAGAAAGATGAAAGGATTATTTCTTTTTATGTGCCTGACGTCTCCCTATATTTTAAAATGATCCGTAGTCCTCATCACCCGTTCTCTTGCAGCACATGCATCAAACTGTAAAGTTGAGATTTTCAACTCAATTTATCGAATCACCTTGCATGAAGAACCTGTTCTAAAACCTTTTCAGCTTTCTCCTATTCAAAGTGCTTTTCGTTGGAAACGTTTTTCAAGACGAACGTTTCGAGTCGTTTCTCGTTTGGAAACATCGATGGATTCATTTTCTGGAGAAGATGAAGCGGGCTACCGAGCTACGCAAGGCTAGCCTAGCCGGCTAGCCTAGCCGGCTAGCCTAGCTAAATTACTATGAACTTGAGACTAAAATTAGTTTGCGAGCGCGTAAGCTATTTGACTCATTAATTATTTGAGCATCTCTGGCAGTTAACTTACATCATCCTAAATCCATCCTAAATTTCATACTTCGTATGTATGTATGTATTTATTGGAAATCGAAATTTCGGGTGCCTGGAATTCCAGAATGGAAACTTCGTTATTTTCTGTTGACAAGTACACTGCAGCTTTTGTTTGCTGTGGTACGATAAAAACATAATGCACCGGAAAGTTTGGAACAAACCTGGCGCAAATCAAAGTGGTGGACTGTTGAACCAGAAAATTGAACGCGGATAGTAGTACTTGCAGTTCTTATTTGAATATTTCAATGGATAGCATTAATTCAATCTTGCCCAAAACTCCTCCAGCTGGACCGCCTCCAATTCTTGCCAAAATAGTGAAGCATATTAAGATTAGAAAGTTAAACTATGAATGCACAAAGCGTGAATTCGAAAAATTGCTAGATGGTCGATATGTTGGAAATATTGGAAAGTTCGAAAAAATCATATCTCTCGTTCTTCGACTAAACTTACCAAGTAAGCAACTCCGTTCACTGTTTCGTTTCTTTAGTACAGAGGGAAAGCTTGACTTCAAACAATTTATCAAAGTGCTTTTTGGCAAAAGCGGTGCAAATACACCGTTGCAAAGACCAAAAAATGACAATGATGCCGAAAATAACTTGCAACCACAACAGAAAAAAAAGATAGTACGTTCAAAAAAGCAAATACTTCCACAGGGGAGAAAAAATATTTCCGTTAAATCTTCGTTTTCGAAAATAAAATCAAGTGTTAAGAAGATAAAACAGCTATTGAACCGCAAACGTTCATCACTACGAAATATATTCCAAGGTATTGCCCAAAATTCCCGAAAACAGAATATTAGTCTTGAGGATTTATGCAAAGCTGTTGAAAAGCTTAATTTATCCTTCTCAGGCGACGCCATAAAATATTTTTTTGAAGAGATAGATTCGAACAAAGATGGTCTGATTACATTTACTGAATTAGCCAATACGATTCGACCAAATGATTCTGCTGAATTTGATGATTGGACCTACGAAAATTATAGCTCAAAAAGCAAGAAAATTGCTGATTTTGCAGAAAAAAGGAATCAAATCAAGAGTGCTCCAGAGCTCTTGCGGTTGGTGCAGGAAAAAGTTAAAGCTGGAAACCGAACCGCTGTGAAAGCATTTCAACAGTTAACTCAGCGAATTAGTAATCAAAGTCATGGTTCAAACCGTACAACAATTGGCATTCAAGATTTGAAAGATATTCTGAAGAAGCTAAACCTCGTCGCGAAGGACAATGTTATCATAGAGATGTTCAATCTTGTCAATCCCAAAGAGCACGGTCGACTAGAACTGACAGATTTTTGCCGAGCATGCTTTTATCGAAATGAATCCATTTTTGCAGATCATAAATCCTCAAAGGTTCATGATCATAACGATAACGAAAAAAGGGCTATGCGTAAAAGAGGAAAAAATGAACATCATGAAGCAGTGCAAATTAGGTTGGGGCCATCAACCTTTTCGAAAAGTGGAATTACTGACCCTATTGCGAAGCTTAAAAGCATCTTCTACAAGCGAGGCTCTACACTATCGAAGGCTTTTCAGTTGTTTAAGATCCATTGTCATAGGAATGTGAACCAAATAGATCTGGATGGCTTTTGTAATGCTCTCGAAAAACTTGGGGCTCCTGTGAGCGAAAAGCAAGCCCTGCAAATTTTTCGAGTGATGGATACAAACAATAGTGGAACGATTGACTTTGAAGAATTTGTAGCATCTCTGAGCAGTTCAGCGAATGCTGATATCACTTTCCATGACTGGAATGTCTCCATGGGCAAAGCACTTGCAGAGAAAAAATCTTTGTGGGTAGCAAAGTCCAGCTTCATCAAAGATGCAGTGAAGCTTCGGCGATCTTTACACAAATATTTCGCGTCTCGAGCTGGTATGCTGAAAGCGTTCCAAAGCTTTAGAAATAATTGCGGTATAGGTAGAAATGGAGAAATTGACAGTGAATCGTTTGTTAAGGCTTTACCTAATTGGAATATTAATTGTGATACAAAATGCGCGTTTCAACTATTTAATGCTCTAGATCAGAATAAAAATGGCAAAATTGAATACAATGAATTTGCAGAAGCATTCTTTTCAAATAAAATTACTGATGATGACATTCGCAGGGCTTCGAATTCGATGAATCAGCTATCCACAAGCAAAAATAAGCTCCTTTTGAAGACAAACTCAGGAAAAAAATTCTCTCTACCGAGATTAAAAGTTGCACAGAAAAAACAACGAAAATCGCATCGGAAAATCAAAGCAACAGTCTTAGTCTTGGAATCGCCAGGCATGGGTAAAACTTTCAGCAAGGCGGATAGAAGAAGAAATGCAATTTTGCAAGCAGCACAAGCATCGAGTCAACGAAAGTCGAAAATTCTTTTGCGCAAGCTTAATGAAAATATTGGTCAGGAAGAAATTCTTGATATACATCATCGCATAAATCCACACCATAATCCGCACACGTACTCTGTGGATAAATCCAACAGGAGACGTGGAAAAAAATTGTCGAAGAAGGGATACAGAAGGCGTGATTTTGGTATTGCTATATATCAACATCAAATGCGTACATTCAAATAGAAAGAATTAATTCTTGTATCATCTTATTACATTTGAACGGCTCATAGTTATGCGCATGAGCTGCAGCAATAAGCTGCACCACCATTTTCAATAACCATACCCTCGCAGAAGTAGTAACTAAAATTTAGTACTCTTTACTCGGGTACTCTCTATAATATAGATGCAGAAATCATGGCACTAACTAAATATTCATGCCATAAATTGATCCACCGATCAAAAAGTAGCTAAGACTACTGTACTGCAAATGTTCTGTAAATGTTCGATGAATCGAATCGTAAAGCCCATTAGAAGCATTTTCTTTTCGTTATCATTTTAATGTGTACTTTCTCTGATTTGTTTTTTCTCTCGAGCGCTGTCCCCGATGCGATGCAGCCCAAGCTTTTACATGGATTACGCGCTGGCGGCTCATTACAACTTCCTCGACGTTTTGAACCTTTTCCGATATGAATCTCTTCTGACGCCGCAGCGCTTCTATTTTTTTCTTTTCGTGCTTCTCGTTAATTTCAAGCTCGACCATGCGTCGGCGATGTAAAAATAAAGGAACAAAATTATACTTAAGGCACTTCATAGGATATAATTTGGCTTGCTCTGCCCAAATGGATTCACCGAGAGTATGCTTCCTCATCTTCTGCTGTAAGAGATATATCGGCCAATATGACAATACTGATTGGTTGCTATGCAAGAAGCTTCGAAAATCCTTCTTTCTGAATGTTGAGCCTCGTTTTTCTTTTTGCTTGAGCTTATATATTTCCCCCTTAATTGTTTCGGTAACAATTCCAAAAGTATCACCATCTTTTGTATTTCCAAAGCAATCATCCATCATACGTTCAAGCTGTCGTATTTCTAGCTCTTGGTCGCTGTTCGTATCATATATGTCAAATACAAAATTTAGAAGGGCCTCCTTTGTGCAGCGGCA
>JACLAC010004524.1_pt1 | contig 19436 bp, 9 predicted proteins | sample 8027881 | NCBI WGS metagenome assembly JACLAC01 (sample SAMN15725517, study PRJNA655200) | protist metagenome | isolation source: fluorescence activated cell sorting (FACS) single amplified genomes of... | place: Spain: Blaines Bay Microbial Observatory, Mediterranean Sea | collected 2016-01-19 | reverse complement strand
GCACGCGTCGTCGGCGACGCACTTGTGCCTCGCGCGCATCTTGCGGCAGTGCGCGCCCGCGGATGTTGGGGCGGGTGTCCGAGGAGCGCAGGCGTTGTTTGCCCACACGCACTTTTTGCGATACTTTTTCCAGCGGCACCTTGCCTTTGTCGGCACACCGGCGCACGAAAAGACAGTTGGCGCCTTTGTCGGCTTTCGTGTCGGGAATGGCGTCGGCGCCCGCTCGCTGCATCCCACGCCCGCTACCCACATGCACTTGTTCCTGTTTTTCTTGTATTTGCATGCCCTCTGCTTAAGTGTAGAGCAATATGTAGGTGCTTTCGTGGGCTTGCGCGTAGGGAAAGTTGTGGGCGTCGCAGTTGGCAAAATAACTTGGACTTTGGCATTCTGGTGAATGTTAAGCGATGAAGTTAGGTTTGACGGAATCGAAATCGTACCGAAAGAAAAAACGTCGATGTTTATTGTTCCTGTGTTTTGAACAATCTCGACGTCTAATTCTGCACCCTGTATGTCGATGGTACCACCCTCATTGTTTTCGATACCTTCAGCTTTAAAAGACCCGCCAATAATCGTGACGTCGCCACCAACATTGTTTACGCTCTTTGCCACTCCATTACAATCTTGGAAAAGTAAAGTTCCACCATTGTTCGTGATGTCGCTGAATGAACCAGTAGAAGAGATTGCGGTGAGATCTCCCGATGACACAATACTGTGCAGATCGAATGTTGAGTCTTCCACTTTTACGTTTCCTCCATTGTTACGAATGTTAATTCCACTTCCCGCAACGACGTTCTTGATATTGGCATTGCCACCGTTATTCACAATATCGGAGAGAAATACTTGAGAAGCGCCGTCAATGCTCAAATCGCCGCTGTTTTCCACGCCATGTGCAAATAAATGTCCAGTGGTAGTGGAATTGAGGTTCCCTTCATTCTTGCCACCAACAACCCAAGCATTCATCGTCCCAAAAATCGTCAGCTTCCCCCTGGGGTACACAGTAGGCTTTGACGCGTAACCGGAGCCTTGTGGACCCATTTCAATTTCGCCGTCGACAAAGGGTTCTAAAGAATAGGTCATGCATCGATTCCCATCAACGCTCCCACTTGACATGAAGAACTTTGCGGGAAACGTGGCATCTTCGCTGGACGTCACAGCAACACGGGCAAAGTCCAATCCTTTACTTAGCGTGCGCATTTTTGCGTGAAGGGGTTTGTTGATATCGAACACTTTTAAATCAAATTCAAAAGCTGAAGGATCAGATTTGTATTGGTCAAAGATTGCCAGAAATTCATTTTCGGTACCAGCATTGCAAAATTCACTCCCGCCTTCTTCTTCCACCCCGTTAGAATTGTGTGTTGGCCCAGTAGAGCAATCTTTCCTTGTTCCGATAGGCCTTCCAGGAAAGTAAGTCACTTTGTCTCCATCAGCGATATCCGTTCCGCAAACAGAAACTCCAACGAAGGTCTCTGGGGAACAAGTCGGGTCGTTTTCGTCAAGACAATGGTCGCAGCAATCTTCAACGTCTATTTGGGTCCCCTCATAGCGAAAGCTGGGATTGGGATGGACTCTTATATTAAGATGATCACGCCATGTCCACCCAAAGCCCCCAAGGGCGTCACTGCACTGCAAAGCCTTTTCATTAAAGTCGCGGCAGCAGGGTTCAATTTGCCAATGACCAAAACAGTCGACTGAGCGAGTTTCGCAGTTTTCGTCCTTCCACACCTGAGATGCCTTTTTGCAGCCGTCAACAAACTTACCTGCTACTTCGCTTACCAGGCCCTCCTTTATCATAAAGTTAAAAAAACGAAGGAGAAGTTTTGAGTTTGTGCGTCGCTGCTCTATTTCAGCAAGTTCGAAGGAACTTCCCAAGACGGCAAGAGTCGCAAAAGCTACAATCGAAAGCTTCATTGTTTTTGTTCCTTTTTTTTCAAAGGATTTTCAAAATGATTCGCTTATAATACTTATGAATTCAACTCGTGGGAAGTATCCTTGTCGTCTCCCTGGGCGATTCGCGCCGTTTCAATTTATCGTGCTTCGCTCGAGAGAATATGATAAAAGAGGAATCATGAGACGTCAATGCAAGTCATGAAAAGAATACATTTGACACGAGAGTGTTCATAAAAATATAGATATTTATTTGGCTTGGAGTAGGTGGAATAGGGGTTTTCGAAAAATGGGGTACTAGGTGGGGGGAGGAGAAAAAAGAAAAAAGAAAAAGAAGGGTATTATTGTCCCCCCCTCGAGCTTAATAACTTTTGTTGTAAGTTATTTATTATAATATTATACTTACCTTAGGGTATTATTTTAATTATTACCTCCTTATTATTAGTGTTTATTTAATATCACAGGATCCGCGCTGAACATCGGTCCTCACTCTTACAACTGGGTATATTTACATACATTTTATTTGGTATATTTATTAAAGCATTCAGCTGCTCATAGTAGATAAAATTATTTTATTTTTTACATGTAAATACAATACCCTAATAAATAAGTAAATAACTAAATTTTCTTAAAGTGTTAATACTTATATTATTATTATTATATGTGTATACTTCTTATTACTCCATGAATGCAAGACTACGAAAATGAATGTTTGCCTTTGGGTGACGATTAGCTATGGATAGACCGTTTTTACAGGTATTTATATATTTATGATTTACTTTTAATTTTTTATTTACCTATCTGCAAGCGCCTCAAACTCGGTGAGTCTACATGCCAGCTGGCCTAAACTCTCCCATAACGAAGCAGCGTTATCCTTAAGCTGCTTCAAGCCTCTATCAAATCTTGCGGCGCTCTTGTTAGCAGCTTGCGCGGCAGCGTCCGCTTTCGCTTGTACCTCGTCAAGTCGAGGGGCCACCTCGGACGCGAGCTCTGCCTTTAGAGCCGCCGATGCGTCGCGCTGATTGGCAGCTTGCTGCTTCACGGCTTCTGTGATATTTTCAATCGTAGCATTGATTGCCTGCGCGTTTGCGAGGATACCCTTCAATTTTTCATCAAATGTCGCCTGCGAGGATGCTAACTCGCCAATCTTGCTCGAGAGCTGCTCGCCGCTGCCAGCAACCTCCGAACGCACATCTGCTACCTGCGCCTCCAATCCACTCTTTTGATTCCCGAGCTCGATCTTGAGCGCAGCAACTTCTTCCCCGCGCTCTTTCACCGCAGCTGCAATCGTTTGAATAACGGTTTTCAACTGCTCCTTCGTCTTTGCAAATTCTTCGCGGACACCCGACTCGCCCTGCGCCTGTACCTGTGAAAGTTCTTCCGCCTTTGCGTGCACATCTTCAAGACGATTGACAGCAGCCGCAATCTCGGCCTTTACGGCCTCCGACTCCTCCTGCTGACTTGCCACAGTGGCAGCTACACTTTGCTTGACATTTTCCACCGCTGCTACCATCGATTCCGCGTTTGCTGCCAGATCACTTTCAAGCTTGCCTACAGAGCTGGCCAGTTTTTGCTCACTTGCCAGCAGCTGTTCCTTCACGTCGGCGATCTTAGCAGCAACATCAGACTGCTGTTCTCCAATGGATACCTTGAGAGCTTCGACGTCTTCTCCGCGAGCTTTCACAGATGCTCCCAACTTTTGGATGACTGCCTTAATTTGCTCCTTCGTTTTTGCAAATTCTTCCTTTACGCCTGTCTCGCTCTCGGCCTGCGTCTGCGTCAGCGAGGCAGCTTTAGCTTGAACCGCCTCGATGTCTGCTCGAAGCGTCGCCGACGCATCTCGCTGGCTCGCCTCAGAAGCCGCAAAGCCCGCCTTTATCTCCTCAATGATCACGCTTATCGACTGTGCGCTAGAGGAAACGTCAGAAAATTTCTCATCGAGAGCGCCTAGCTTCGCGTCGTGGTCAGACAGCGCGCTTGACATCGTCTCTTTGACTCCGGCAATCTGCAGCTCTGCATCCGCGATGCTCTGGGAGAGAGCCGCGACCTTTTGCGTCGATGCAGATTCCTGCTGCTTCACTTCACTCCTTAGGGATACGACGTCGCCAGCTATGACATCGCAACGGGTCGAGAGGGCGGCGGCTTGCTCCTTTGCCTCGGCTGCGCGCGCTGCAAGCGCACCCTTTAGCTCCTCGTGACCCTTGGAGATCCACTCGTGCCTCTCCTGCGCCCGCTCGGCTGCGACCGCCATCTGCGTCTTCATTGCGTCTATTTCGCTTTGGAGCGCATCCTCGCGCCGCTTCGACTCGCCCAGCGACTTTTCAAGCGCATCTTCGCGCTGCTTTGATTCTTCCAGCGACTTTGCGAGCGCGTCGATCTTGGCCGTTAGAGAGCTCTCCAGCTCTCCGAATCGCTCCGCGATCTCTTTGGCCATGTGCACTTCCGCCATAGCCACCATCTCGTGCGCTTCCTTGCTCAAACGCTCTGCAGTCTCGCCCACGCTTCTTTCGGTGTAAGCTTTCGCTTCGCTGGCTACCTCTTGAAGTGCCTTGCGAGCGCCGCTCTGCATCACAATTTCGTAATCTTTTGGATAGTCGTAGGAGAGAAGCACGTTTCCTGTATCAGATACAACGTCGACGCCCTTTTCGAGTGATGCAAGGCAGTGCCGTTTGGAGGGGCCCGCAGCTTTGGGGTAAGCGTCGTAATCAGCTTTTACCTTTTCGTACCTCTCGTTAAATTCTTTCAGGGAGGGGGGTGTCTCCGAGACCACGGCGTCGTGGAGAGGACCGTACAGCTTTCCTAGTACAGCAGAGCAAACTTTGAGCGACGCTTTCTGGTTCAGCTTCCACGCTTGCTGGTAATATCCTCCGCTGAGCGTAACGCGTTGGCAAAGCGACGATATCCCCGCGCCTTGATCTGGCTCAAGCGCCCCAGGAGTATCAGTCGCATCGCCAATGCCGTTTATGTCTTGCTCCTTAGGCGGAGCGGCCGACAGCGCGCTGTCTGAGACGATAGACGTAGTAAACGTTTTCCAGTCGGAAATTTTGCGCTCGAGCATCGCTTTGTACGCCGCCGTTTCCTCTGAGTCTAAATCAAAGTCTGTTTGTCCGACGATGCCGAAAAATATTTTCCGCGCCTCAGCGAGTGTCTTGGTGTGAAGCCCCACGAGGTCTGGCAAGTCGACAGGAAAGTTTGACTTGGCTGCATCCCTCAGCTTTATCGCGTAGTGCTTGAGGGCGCTTTGGAGTGCCTTTTCGCCTGCCATGCGCAAAAGCATCTGACGCTGCGTTGGTAGAGCTGCGATGTCGCCAATGGCACCTTTTTTCTCCGTGACAGCCTCGGAGTACTTGCGGAGAAGCGTGGCTACCATCTTGCCAGTAACCTCCACGCCACCAAGGATCCGCGTTTGCCTCAAACGCTCGAGCAGCCGCCGCTCTAGCACGACAAACTCCTCTTTAAAGGGCCCCGCGAGATCATCAAAGCTCTTTTTGTCCATCTCTCGCAGTGCCGCCGCGTCCGAAAGGGGCGCAGGCAGCGGGAAGCAGTCGTACTCTTCGAAGCAGCGGCGAAGCGTGCGCGTCGCCGACGCGTCGAGCTTCTCGAGCATCTCTTCCTTGGGCGCCGAGCGCATCGTGAGGTGATGGTCTCGAAGTAGCCACATAAATGTGTTGCCAGTGTCCTTCTTTTTGCCTTCTTGGGCATCAGCGGAAGGCGACCAGTCGCCCCGCAGCTGCTCCGCGACGCGCAGTATGACGTCGAGCTGATCGATCGCATTTTGATCAATGGATCCTTTCGACTGGTAGATAAACACATCAGAGATTAGCAGGGCTAGCGCAGCGAGGGACCAGTTATAGAACGGCGCCACGTGGGGCGAGTCGAGTCCTTCCGTGTCGAGAAATAGGATGTGGTGGTTTTCCTTTCGCGGGTGCGGCCGGAGCATCATCCAGAGCCCTGCTGTCTGCGGATCCATGTAGTGACCCATCGCAAATCCGTCTTTCATAGATCTCGAATGGAGCAGATTGAGGAGCGTCGATTTACCTCCGCGCTGCGTTCCTACTACGCTGCACACCGTCAACGTCCCGTTCAGCTCCTCTAACTTGCGATAGGTCTCTTCCACCGGGACCAGTCGCGCATGCGCCTGGTCCGGTTTGAGAATCCTCTGCGCATTTCGACCGCCTGGAGTGGCCATATTTATTATTCCTTCTTAGTCACTTACGAGCGTACACGTCCTTTCCTTCGTTTATTATAATATCGCACTCACTCTAGCAAAGTATAATTACCTACAAACGTTTTCGTAGACGACGTCGAGCAATAACGAAAATACCTATGATTTGTACGCAGCAGACAAAAGCAAAGAGACTTAAATGGATAATAACGAACTCGTATTTATTACGCTTCTCTGGCGCTGACCACCTATTTTAAATAAACTTCTTACATCCATCCACCCTAATAATAATGTAATAAAAATAAAAGTAGTAATGAATCCTTTTATTATTCCATCTATTGCTGTTGGATTCAATTTAAAAAAAAAATAAAAAAATCAAAAAAATCAAAATGGCGATCGAATCTTGTAAAACCGTTATAATAAATATATATAGTCGTTATGTAATGCGGACAGGTTGGATTGAAAAAATAAAGAATGAGTATACATCCTTAAGATAAATAATATATCATACTCGTATGTGATACGTTGTATTATATTGAATTGGTAGATACATTAATTAAGGATTCCAGAAAACGAAGAGATAATAATTTACTGTTTAAAAAAAAAAAATGTTTGTTGAATTCATAAAAAATTAGGGGGTACTCGTACGTACCCTACGAGTATGAGTATTATTTACAATCGTTAATTGTTTTTTTCGCCCTTTTCACGAGATTCTGGGCTCCATCGCATTCCTTTTCGCGCGCTGCTTTTTGTATTTGCGTACATAGAGTGAGCGAGTCGTCCGCGCAAATGTATTTATTGCACCGAGGCGATTCTTCTTTGAAAACTTTCGTAGTCGTGGGAACCCAGCAATGAAGTCGTTTACTCTCGTCATTGTAGCGCTTACTGTGTCTCTCGCCTCGGCTGAATCAGCGCAGGCTCTCAAGACATCTCTACTCTCTCGTCGATCGTCTCTGCGAACGAATTGGCTCGGAAAGCGTTCAACCAGGTATCCCACCAAGTATCCCACCAAGTATCCCACCAACCCCTCTCAGCAATCTGAACAAAAACAGCTGTCTAAAATGGCTGCTGATATCGCAGTAATCAAGCGTGATGTGAGGGCCATAAAAGCTAGCATCAGCTCGGCTCCGACCAGTTTCCCGACCACACCTTATCCAGCTTGGATTCAGCAGGGACGGAGTGGATGTTGTTCCCTTGTGTTCGATAGGAAGGGCATTTCAGCCGCCAAAGCAACTGACCTTGGGAACGCCCTCCAATACTTCCCGTCCATTACAAGAGTCTCAATTATCAGAGACAACCAGTTTAACAACCTTGCGATCACTGCTTTGGCTCCTCACTTGAAGCAACTCACCAATCTTGTAGAACTCGATTTTCAGTTTACCAGCATCGGTGCTGCAGGTGCTACCCGTTTAGCGCAAGAATTTGGTCATCTCCCCAAACTTGAAAGGCTCATATTGAATTACAACACCATTCAGGATTCTGGTGCTGTTGCGATTTCATCCAAATTTAATCTGATCCCCAACCTCAAGGATCTTCAAATCAACGCAAACAAGATCGGAGATACGGGCGGCATGAGCATTGCTAACAACCTCCACAAAGTCCCGAATCTAAGTGGCATGGCAGTATCTGGAAACTGCTTCAGCCCCAACACACAAGGCGCTCTCAGAAGCAAAGGCCCCAACATCGAGTACTACAACTTGGATACGCAAAGTTGCAGCAATTGAAGAAATAATAAAAATAACGAAGCATAATCGTTCAAGGTGCGAAAGCCTCTCCTTTGAACGGGCGAATATTATTGAAGGCACGAGATATATTTTTAATAAAATATTTAGTTTTATTACTTATTACTCGTACTATATTATTATACTACATACTATCGTACTCGTACGTATATCGTATATGAGTATAGACTAAATAATAGTTGTTATTTACTCGTACAATGCACGGGCTAAAAAACGTTTCACACTGGAACGTTTATTTAAAAATTATTTAAATATTTTATTATTATTTGGTGTTGTTTTTGTAATAAAGTAAGAAAAATGTGCTTTGGAGTCATATATATATAGTGCGTTTTGCTTTTTTTAAGCATTGCTCCAATCGCTTTGTTTGGATAAAATCATTAGGTAGGGATATTTTTTTCATTTTGATTGCTGGGATGATGAAGTGGAACGATGATGTGGAAGACGAGGGCCGTCTAGCTGCGGCTGCTCATTTTGTGGGCACGCCGCCAAAGTCGGGTCGGGCGGTAACGCTTCCGCCAAAGTGGAAATGGACGCAGCGGAAAGGATCTACAGTGCTTCGAGGGGGTATCACGCGCGTGCTTCGCGTGCCGTCGTACAATCAGGTTGAGAGACGCGCGAGCGATTCCGACGCTACAAAGGCGGCGCTTCTGCTCGCCGATGCGGGCGACTTGGGAATCGGGACCTTTGCAGAGCAAGACGATGCCGATGAGGGGCGACAAGGAACGTGGAAGCATGCTGCTTTCTTGCTCGTTGCCAATATTATCGGCACGGGGGTACTTGAACTTCCCGCTGCGCTGAAAGCGCTCGGATGGATTCCCGGCGTTATCACCCTCATCCTATTTTACCTGCTCAACACGTACACGGGCAAACTCCTCGCCGAGGTGCAGCGGTACTTTCCAGGCGCGTACACCTACGGCGACGTATCTCAGTTTTATTGGGGATCGCGCGCGCGCGTCGCCACCGAATTGCTCCTCCGCACATTTTGGGCACTGGCGCTCGGAAGCTACGTTCTCGTCCTGAGCAAGACCCTGGCGCAAATATTTGGAACCGTGATGACCACGTGCGATTTGTGGTGGTCTGTCATCGGCTGCGGCGTCCTTTTGGGCCTGAATCAGCTCCGCACGCTATACCACATATCCTACCTCGCAATCGTATCTGTTGTGACCATTGCAGGCGTAGTATCTATGTGCCTTGCTGTGGTCGTGAGCGACGGGCGCGCGCCAGGGACGACCACGCATATATGGTGGAACGACGAGAGCTCGTTTTCGGATAAGATAAGCGCCCTGTCTACGCTTGTGTTTGCATTCATGGGCCAAAGCTTGTACCTGGAAATCATGTCAGAGATGAAGGATCCCACGAGGGAGTTTCCCATTGCTATCAACACTGCAATGCCGTTCATGCTCGCGATGTACGCTGGCGTGGGGGGCACCGTCTACTATTTCAAGGGCGACAATCCAAAGAGGGCTGAAGATCTCAGCTACCTCTTGAACGTCCTCGACGGTCACGGCACCGGTATCATCGTCGCTGCTAATGTACTGATGCTTATTCATATGCTTGTTTGCTACACAATTACGCAGCAAGTCCTCTCGCGGTCTATTCACGTTGCGATGATTCCCGAGACCGCCGACGCTAAGGGCACCAAAGCGACTACGCACTGGTTCCTCATCACCAGCGGCGTCATGCTATTTGCGTGGTTTATGGCAAACGCCATTCCCTTTTTCAGCCAGCTTACTGGCATCATCGGCGCCATTGTGGGTTCTCCCATCGCCCTCGTCCTACCTCCTATTTTTTACATAGCATCCCTCCACGCCAACGACGCGCCAATCGGCGGAGCTTCCTCAATATTGCTGCGCTCACTCATGCTTCTTGGCATCGTTCTGCTCACCACTGGCGCGTATGCAAACATTAATCTGACGATAGAGAAAGCGCATGATGGAGGGTTTGGAAAACCTTTTGCGTGCAACGCCACCACCCCTGGATCTTGAGTGCACTTCAGACGCTTTCATTTTTTTACTTTGCACTATCCACTTTCTAATTATTGAAAAAAAATACATAAAATAATTTATAACGCACATCATACAGGAATTTTGAGTTTGCCAGCGTGATGCTTTTTCATGCACGCTCGTCCGCTCTCGTCGCGGAGCGCCTCGCTGTACCGCTGGACGCGCGAAATATTCCTCTCCTTCATCATTGGAGGACAATGGGTAATAAGATTCTCGAGGTAGAGCTCATTTTGTCGCGACGTGGCAGGATCTTTTCCCCCTCGGGGACGAAAGCGAGTCCTGCTCGCAGGAGGCTCCGACCTTACCACGACGTGCTCGTCGGCAAGCGTCTGGCCCGCATAGAGTTCCACTGTCGGCCCCAATGAGGTAGCGTTGCCCACTGCACATCCTCTTCTGACAATAGACTTGGTCTCAAATATATTGATATTGCCTATTGCACATTGTTCGATATGTGCGCCCGCACAAAATAGGTTCATCTTGCCGATTCGCAGCTCCCTAACCTCGTCGTCGCCATCGTCATTTGCGTTCATAATAACGACACCCTCCTCTATGATATTCTTTTCTCCTATATATACAGGGCCGTCCCGTGCGCATATCGTTACGTTGGGCTGCACGATTGTGCCAGCGCCAATAACCACGCGGTGGCTGCCGAGCAGCTGCACGCTGGAGCTTACGAGGGCATCCGCTTCTATCACGTGACTCTCTGCCATTTCGAAAAATTAATGCACAGGCAAAGAACAAATCATCGAGTTTTATTATTTCGAGACGCATTAAATAATAATATCAACAATAATTGTTGAAAGTAACAACTAATACAGTATTTATAAAATAAATTTTATTTCTTACTTTTTTTTGCGTATACGGCAAGCTCCACATCCGTGAAGCAGGCAATTTTATTATTGGGATTTCTGTTCCGAAAGGCCGCAATGTCGGCCTTCCACGAGGGCGTAAACCACGCCGGCGACTCCGCTTCCCATGTATCCCATTGCTCATCGATATACTCCAAGTGGCAAGGGGGCAGCACCGAAGGGGGCAGCATCGCTCGCCATGCGTCGCAGAACCAGAGCGGCTTCTCTCGGCAGAGAATATCCCACCGCTCGTGAAGCCACGCTTTTATTACATCTTCCCTCGGCCAGTGCGAGAATTTTTTTAGCACGAGGGCTCGATGGGCGTCCATATCATTTCCCCAGTTGTGCCACTCAGATTCGTACCATAGAATGCCGTTGACGTATACATCCCAATTAAGGAAGGAAGTGAACGAGTGAAGGAGCTTCCGATTCATCGTCATGAGCACTGTCAGACCGCTGAGGACGTTGACTGCGATCGCTGTAAGAATGATCCAGGTTCCATTTTGTCGCAAAAATTGCTCTGCATAACACTGCGTATGCTTGCAAAAGTCCTCCGATTGTAATGCGAGGGGCGCTGCTACGATGGCGCACACAATGGTAACAAATCGCATAATTAAGTAGCCTCGTGGTGTGAGGAAAGCCGGCACTCGTATTGCCGTTAAAGGAAGGAAAACAACCACGATGCTTGCGACCACATTGAGGAGAAAACTAATTATTGCCGATTGGAAGTGCTCACGTATCCCAACATTTAGTTGTTTGGGACTCGGATACCACCAGTTTCGACAGTACAAAATGCGCATGAGCGTGTAAAAGCCAAACACAGAAAACGCGAGCACAAAATAATATGCCCGAGAAGTTACGAATACCACAATTGCCGTAAAGGTGGAAATAAAAACCGAAGAAAGGAGGTAGAGTAAAAGTGCGGATATTGTCACAAGTGCTCCTTTAAATGATCGCGGAATGAACCCACACAAGCGGGGATTTGCCATGTTGAAGATGGGGTCGAAATCAATTTTCATCTCGACGCGCACCAAAAGGAACCCAGTTAATACGAACGTAAATGACAACGAGATGTATTGGCTGACAACTGGTGCAAGTCTATACGAAAGACATAAATAAAATTGGACTGTAAGGAGTGGAAGAGAATTCATCGTTAAACGAACAAGCTTCCCAGCCATCTCAAAGTCTGTAAAGGAATCGTCAGTATCCAGCGTCTTGGCACATTTAATCTGAGTATCTCTGTCTGTATAGCTACGAGGAGTCGTATACGATTTGTAAGACATCTGGATTGGATGGAACCCGAGAAGGGCAAGTAAAACTCCCGAAGAGCCTAAGTTGGCATGAAATGCGACAACCGCCTGGAGAATTTTTTCCATGAAAATGAAACCAAACATGAGCCTTCCCGTCTTTAGATCGCCGCGCGACGTGAACAAATATGCAACAGAGATATCCGAAATCATATCTCCCAAATATATACAGGCGACTGCGAAAAGGCGCCAGTATAGAGCGAACCCAACCTTGCGAGAAGTGTGGAAACTTGGCACAGGAATGAGCGTCCCATTCGAAGTTACTATATGACTGCTGCTTTGCTGAGAATCTGGAAGGGCTAGCGTCTTCTTTCGTTGGTCGCGTTTCTTCCTCTGACCCTCATTATTCGATTTATCGCCACGAGTGCTAGCAGAAAACGACGGAAGTCTGCGGGGCTCATCCATCAGTCTCTGTTCAGCGCTGCACAATACACTGAACAATTCCTTTTCTTTGTTCCTTTCGATGTCACGATCACGCGTATAATGCGCACTTGACTATTATTATATTATTTCGTGCGTTATTTTTCAAAGTATTGTTTCCATTTTTTGACTTTCTTGCCCATTTGCGATATTTTTTTGCTATGATCGATGTAATAATAACAATAATTAGTAAATAAATAACTAAATAATAATATATTTACGAGTAAATAATAACGATTAAAAAAAAAGTCTATTCGCTCTAGACAATTTGCTAGAACGGGCAGCAGCAATGACGCGGACTTCTCATTTCGTGCTCCAGCACAAGTCCAAGCTTTCCAGTGAGAGGATCTCGCAAATCTTTCACTCTAAATTGCCCTCTTGCTTCTGCCTCCTCAATTGTGAGAGAGCTCGCAAATTCGGGCGGACCTCCGCTGAAACGTTTGTTCTCCCAGACAGCCCCGTGCTTTGCTGCGCGCTCAAAAGCATTAAGGAACTCTTCGTGGGTTGCGAAATAGATGGCAACGTGATATGAACGAGTTTCATCATCATCATATGCATTTGGACGTGGAGCATCGGCATCTTCTACAAACTCGAGGTGCTGATGCTGCCAGCCTGCACCATTGCGTGGTCCAATGACTACTGCTGCTCGAGCTTCCGAAGTAGTGACGTTGAGACCAAGGACATGCTTGTAGAAATTTCCCACTGCCAGAGCATGACCAGGTTTGACGAAATGAACGACGCGCCGAATCGAGAGAAGAGATCCAAATCCACCTTGATGGCCACGATGCGCACCAATATTTTTTTCTATTTTGGCAGCCTGCAAAGGATTGGTGATAACGAATTTATTTCCAAATGGTCCGACCACGCGCAGCTCACTTTTAGAAATGCTTTCTGGAAATATACCGCAGTTTTCTGCAAGTTTCTTTTCTACTTCATCAAGCTCCAGCGACGTTTCGAGGAATATAATCCCTCCCCAAACTTGAGCCCTTTCCACAGGCTCTCCACCCTTTACGGAATACTTATAAGGAAGATGGAACTGGGACAAACCCACGTTTACATGTATCTGCCGTTCGTTCGTATTCCTGGGATGCAGCACGCCACCAAGCGAGGTCACGTAAAATGCCTCGGCTTCCTCTTTTCTGTGCATCGGTATGTTGAGATTTAGGTGCTCAAGAAGCATCGGCTGCTGCATCTTTCCGTTCATTTTCTCGTTCCAAAAAAAAATATGCGCTATAATTTAAAAAATGAAAGAAATGACGGCGGCAATTGAGTGTGCAATAGTTTATTTTTTAAACCAAAGTGCAGTGCAAAATTAAAAATTGCAGTCAAAGTCCAATTGCTGTTGCTTGTGGAGTGTGGAGCGACAAGGCAATAAAAAGCGCAACATTTTCATAAAAAATCCCCAATGGCAATACACCATAACACCATACTAATGATAATAAAGAGAAGACAAGAAGATATTTAACTAAATAATAGGTACTCGTACAAGGCTAATATAAATATTTAAAAAAGAATAATAAACAAAAAATAATAAAGCATGGACAACACTAATAAAATGTATTCATAGAAGAGAGAAAAAGGCCTTTTAACCACGTATTATCCATATTATTATTATGGATAAATAAATAATATATTGTTGATTGATTTCATCAACGTGCGAGCATTTGTACTCTAGAAGATTGACACCATGCGACCCGTCTTCAAAGCATGCCAAAGGGTAGCCGGCGCAGCGGCTTCGCATCGTCGGGGATTTGCGTGGTCGCCAACGCACGCGCTTCTTCCTCGACGTACGGCCCAAGAGCTTTATTCGGAAATACGAGAGCTTACGCGGGAAGGAGGCGACTACACTGTACATAACTACATGGCGGTCATCGAAAAAGAGTCGTTTACGCCTGAAAAAGTGGTTGTGGAGACGGATCTTTTCCCAAGGGGAGCGCTCGACTTTTATACCAAGAAAAATATGGGGTGGGATTATACAGATGAGGAGTACGAAAAGTGGTTTATGCTGGAAAGGGGCGGCGACCAGGGTGATTATAGGGACGGCATGCAGGAAAAGATCGCCAACGCGGTAGACTGCCTTCGCACGCACCCTACGAGCAAACGCGCCATTATTCCCATTCCTTTCTCTTCCGAGGGAAGCAAGAACGTCGATTGGCACGACGCGGGCCAAACAAAGTGCTGCAGGGAGCTTCATTTGTACATCGAGGATGACGGCGCGCTTCACACAACTGGTTTCCTTCGAATGCAAAACGCGTCCATCTTTCCTAAAAATATTCACTTCTTTGCCACTCTCCTCGACGACGTCGCGCAGCAGCTAAACGTCCCTCTCGGGGGATACACGCACATCATCTCCAACTTGTGCCACGACAGAAGCGCCCAGCACTGCTAAACGCTAAATATACTTATTACTCGTATTGCACATGTAAATATATAATAAAGTATTGTAAATACTTTTTATTAATATTTATATACAAATTAACTAACTATGGAGAGTATACAGCGCAGACCGAACCCTATATTATAACAAACTCGTAGGTATATTACAGTTGCAAGAGGAATAATATCTTTTCTTTTTCAAATGTAAACATAATAACTTCAACATTTTTCTCTTTTTTTTCCGACACTTGGCGATGATCCTCTTTTCTTTACACTTTGGGTCTACTCTACTTTTTATTTACTATTTTGTTATTGTCGATCTCGGTTTCCTTGTTAATTAAAAATATGGATCGACCGGCGCAAACGTCCGCTCGAACGCCGCCTCTGCTGGAAAAGCGCGCGGTCCACAAAAGTAGCAATAGTAGCAGCATCAGTAGTAGCAGCAATAATAATTATTATAGTCGTGGGAATGGGCAGAGTGCAGAGGGTGGTAGTCTCAAGTCGGGATCGGGATACCTACGCTTAGTTCGGGCCTCCAATAGGTCTCTCACTGGACATAAGGTATGGCACGATGAATCAAACTCGCAGCTGATGGTTTTATCTCCTCATGGGACATATTCGTCAGTCCACCTGTGCTCTCCGTATGACGGACCTCAAGGATCCTTTACGCTGAATGCAGCTCGACTGAGCGTCGTCACTGGAACGAATGTTTTAGACGTCAAACTGTCAATGGACAGCGCAGACTCCACCGCTGGACGGACTCCCCAATTTTTAGCTATTCAGAGAAACGACACTGTCGTAGTTGTCGTTAACCTCGAGACAGGGAGCGAGTGGCCTATTGCGTGCAGATCGAAAAGGGGAAGTGCAAACTCTGTGCTTCGGTCAGGAATTGCCTGGATAAGCTCGCGTATTCTCCTTCTCGTTACGAGGCAGTCGCTCGAATTTCACCGCGTTGCGCCAACGTATAAGCTGGTAAACACCATCAAACATTCTGTAGAATTTTTCTGGCATTTGCCTTCCCAGCGTATTCTTCTCGTTGGAACAGGCCGAGCGCGCGACCGAGACACCGGTCGCATGGGATTATTTGTAATACCGTACGAGCTGACATCGCATGCGCCCACGCGACTTGCGAATTTTGTTCTCCCCGGGGATCCTCGGCAGCAAGATGTAATCCTCATCTCGCTCTACAATTCAACGTACTGCGTCCACAACGATCAGATCGAACGCAAGCTTCGACTTTTCCTCATCGATAGAGACACATCAATTTGCACGCGCGAAATTAAGTTGTACGGCACGCCGTTTTGCGGCGTGAGCGTCATCGACAGTCTCTTGTGCGTCCACAACATGGAATCGCGAATTAGTCTCGTGTACGACCTCAAAGCAGATGCAGGTCACAAGGGGACGATGGACGACCATCCAACGCTAAGTCCGCTCCCTATTGTGGTGGAGGTTGACAATCTCACCAAGTCGAGTGTAGGTCGCCAGAGTGGCGCCGCCGTCGCTGCCACTGCCGAGATTGCGCTTCTGGGGACAGATGTTGGCGTGGAGCTCGAGCCTCGAGAAGAAGGAAGTGGCGCGCAGATTAAAGCGATTCGGTGGGGAGAGACAACCCCAAATCCAGAAGTGCGGCCAGGTACCCGAGTTGTCTCTGTAGGAGACTCAAGCGTGGAAGGACTGCCGTTCGAAAAAGTTATGGTAACGCTTCGGGAGGCAAGTCCGTTGAAGTCTATTCGAGTCGCCATCGATGCGGCTGTTACCGCACCCCCTCCTTCCCCATCCGCATCATCTCCATCCCGTTCTACTGAAGTGCCATCCACTGGAACAGAAGCGTACGCTGACAGCTGGGTGTTTTTGCCGCCCCACTGGGTCCTCGACTCGCGCTCTGGAACCGTTTGGCGGCTTGAGCTCGACTTATCAATGGCATCACAGTGCGCTACGACGAGGGATTTTCGTGAGACCGCTGGATTCTTGCTGCGACGCAGTTGCCCCCCGCCTTCCTCATTTCAGCGTATTGCCAGTAAACTCCAGGAATCTGTTTCAGACACTGGAATGATGGGTCCCGACCTCATAATCGCAAACGGCTGCTCCGCATACCCCAGCGCGTATCCCAAGCTAATTCTCCTTCGGCTGCTGAGGGAGCGCATTCGCGAAACGAGGTCTCTAGAAGAGATGTCCCTTTTGTTCGCATCACTGAATAAAGTGTACGTGCTTGCACTTCGCGAACGGAGCGAAAGGAAACGAATGGATGCTATTCGCGGATCGTCGTCATTTTCGCCACTCTCTCCGGAAGGTGGCCGCAGCAGGTCTTCCTCCAAAGCTTTTAGGCCAACGAGCGGAAGCCGCGCGAACCCTTCTGAGTCGTCGACGCAAACTTCAAGTCGCCTCAGCACCCGCATCAAGTCGATGTCTCTGTTTCAAGGGCGATCTCCATCCCAGGTGAAGTCGAAACGCTTTTCTATCGAAAAATATGGGGGCATACAAATAACCCAGTTTTTGTCGAGCCTCGGGTCTCAGAGTCACCATTTTGGATTTGAGGCGCAGGCAGCAGTCGATGGAATTACCGCGAGCGCAGGCATCCCCTGCTCTCTGCTCCCCCTGCGAGACCTTCGAACTGTGCAAGAGAAGATCGCCGTCGTTCTCCAGCGCGACTTGTATGAGCACTGCTTCGTTCCTCTTGCATACGTATTTGACAGCGAGGCAGCGGCTGCAGGCGTATTGGAGGCAAACAAGGCGAAGCACTTTTCATCAACGGTTCCTTACGATGAGAAGGACGGGCGCGTATGGCTAGCAAGCGTCATCATTGAGTACGTGCGCAGCTTGCTCGTCCGCTTCATACGCATCGAGCCTTTTATATATGAGCTCCTTGCGTGGCTGCTCGCAAAAGCCGGAAAAGAAAATTCTTTGCACCAATTGCTGCAATATCACGTGATGCAAGACTCGCGCGAGTTTTCTCAGCTCTTAGTTATTTCGGGCGAAACGCACGCTGCGTTGTGGCAGAGCGGAATCGATATGCTCTCTCGGATTAGCTTTGTCGGAAAGAAGCTGCCTGCAGTGTCCGACATTTGTGATGTCGTTCGGCCTTTACTTAAGAAGAAGAAAGTGTACGCTGCGATGCGGCTGCTTCGCAAGCACAGGTATGCGATGACGCGCTGCGGCGATGCCGAAGGCCCGCGCATACGCCCCGAGGAGTTTTTCGTTTCGGCTGTAGAGTTGCTCGAATCGACGAGGGGACATAGCGTGCGGAAGGGGAGGATGTACGAGCCCATGGCGCTATTTTCATGCCTCCACCACTTTTTTGTCACCATGGATGACATGATAGTGACACCGATGAGGGTATCAGCTTCTAGCAAAGCGCGGCTTAGCTATTCTCCGCTTGCCCTTGCCGTAGGAAAAAAATTCCCGTCGCACTTGTTTGATTGGAATAGCGGAGAGCAGGTTGGGGATCTCAAAGCCGCATTTGGGTTTCCTTGATGTCTCTTATATTAAAATAGGTAATAATATTTGCAAAAATAATGACGTTTATATTCTATTGCACTTTTAATGATCCAGATAGAACAGCGTCAAAATGAAGTCGCGATGATAGGACGCGTATGGAGCGAGAGTTGAGCGAATTGTCATCTGCAACGCGAACGACAAGGCGCGCTCTCTGCAACAACCATTCGAGAAGAAGCCCCCTATCAAGGTTGCCCCCATTATGCGCCCACTCACGCAGGGCGCTGTCAGCAGTACGATGCCTGCGCAAATAGCAATTGGAAGAGTCGCCGAATAGCGGCAGCAAAGCAGCTTGCATATCCATTGCGTCAAAAGTGCGAAAGGCTTCAAGCTGCCACAGACCCGTGACTTGAACGTGGAATAAAAAGTGGAAGTTTTGACGACGCAAATTGGTCTGGTGGACCACGACGTGCGCGCCGCGGTCTTTCCCCAGGATGCTGTCATATTGCACACCCCGAACGCCTCCTGCGTATCCCACGAAATCAATTGGGATTTTCCAAGTCCCCTCATAAATTTTTGCGCTCGTCTTTATAAATGACTCCGCTTCTACCTTTCGGCGTGTCTCGCGGGAGCTCGCGTCCGCGACCAATCTACCGACGCGATCTCGCCTGCGCCCTTCCACTACCATTTTTGCGCGTACGCGTCTCCACCAGCATTGAATGACTATAGCAGCAGGCCTTCCTGCACGATGTCGGAAGTCTTCTTCAGCGCGTCGTCGTCGTTGGCGAATTCTTTTTCTGTCGAGGGCGGCCTTTGCAATTAACTCACCTCTTGCCGAGTTTTTAATTTTAGATTTCCCTAAAAGCATCATGAATTCGTTCATTGAGCTCTCTTGAGCAGCCTCTTGCGACTTCTTCTTGTAGATCTCTGCTTCGCGTTGAACAGCTCCAGATGCGGCCTCTTCGTAGAGACGTAGCGCTGCAGCTCCCGCCGCCTTACTTTGACCTCTCCTGTTGCGCGCAATGCCAAACGAGCGCCCTCTCCACGTCCATTTTTCAAACCCCAGATGACCATCATCTTCCCCAGAAAATTTCTTTTCTGTAGGATCCTCCACCACCCTCTCAAAGTCGCACCTGTCCTGGTAGGAAAATCGGGGCATAGTAAAAAATAATAATAAAGACTCTGCAAACAAACGTCTCCGCTAGCACGGAACCAAACTGTCTGGGCGGAAAAGAATTGGAGTCGACGCCACTTTAATA
>JACLAC010006125.1_pt1 | contig 19440 bp, 9 predicted proteins | sample 8027881 | NCBI WGS metagenome assembly JACLAC01 (sample SAMN15725517, study PRJNA655200) | protist metagenome | isolation source: fluorescence activated cell sorting (FACS) single amplified genomes of... | place: Spain: Blaines Bay Microbial Observatory, Mediterranean Sea | collected 2016-01-19 | reverse complement strand
GATACCTTTTTTGATATATCTAGAAGAAAAACAGTATTTGAGCCCAAATTGACCCATTTCTCAGAACCAAATCGGAAATCACACTTCAAACAACGGATGACCCACCACCTGGTCGTAATTGGTCAAATAATTGCTCTTTAGCACCACATCCCCCTAGCACTGACCAATCAAGAGGTTCTTATAAGGAGATTCTAGAGATTAAATTTCATTTTTAGGATACGAAACGATCTGAATAAGAAAAAAGCTACTAAACAACTGAAAAAAACTTACAAAGTAAGATGGTCTCAACAAACAACACTGCTACCAACAACATCGATATGACTCATAAAATGGAAAACAATAAATATGAGTCATACCATCAAACCTACGCAAAATGTCGCGAATCTACCCATGCTGGTAGTTACGAATCTGGTTATGATTCTGAACCTGGATTGTCTTCATCAGATCTTCATTCTTCACATGACGATCGATCAACCTACGCTAAAAATGATGACGTCATCGATGACGCCCACGCAAATTATGATCATTCCGACTGGTCGGAAAAAGATTTCTTTTATGAAGAAGAATTTAATCGCTTCAATTACGATATTGAAAATCTAGAAGAATTGTGTCAATCAGCCAATGGGGTCGTTTATACCGGTAATCTGATCAATACCGGTGATGACGTCATCGTCAAGAAAATTTGGAAAGAAAATGTTGCTGAGGTTCATCAATGGGAAGGCCGAGAATGCCCAAATGAAGTTTACTACCACCTACGCAGTTTTGAAGCGTCACCTGACTTGGTCGTACCAATCATCGACTGGTACGAATTCGAAGATTTTTATTTGATCTCAATGGTCTCAATTCCAAATTGTACCGATCTTTTCACAGTGGTACGATCTCAAAAGCAGCCACTTGGAGAGTCAAGAGCTCGAAAAATCTTCCGTCAATTGGCTAATGTCGCCTACGATCTTCACAAAGCTAAAATCTGTCATCGGGACTTCAAAGACGAGAACATTCTCATTGGTGCGGACGACCGTGTATACCTTATCGATTTCGGTACTACTATGGATTATGACTCATCATATTCTGATTGCGTTGGAACTCCATGCTTTTTCGCACCGGAATATTATTACGCGGGCTACTTCCGACCTGAAGAATTGACTGCATGGTCACTTGGCGCCATCCTATATATTATGCTGGCCAAATATTGGCGATGGTCCAATGCTGATGAGTCATGGACTCGATGCCCCGAGAAAGATGAGTCATCACTTTCCGCCTCCACGAAAAAGTTTCTTGATGAGATCCTACATGAAAATCCAGATAAACGAATGAAACTCCTTGATATTGTCAATTCTGATTGGCTCAATTCTGAGTAATATGATTGGCTGACATGTTTACACCACCTACGCACTTTTGAGTGATCCAGCTTATGGCTTCAGTTTCTTTCTCCCTAGAAGTTTCTTCCCAAAATGCTATTTAACTACCTGTACCGAAATTGCCGCCACCCACACAATCACATGAAAACAACTCTGATTGGCTGCTAGCGGAAAACAACCTACCTACATCAGTTCCCTCTTCGCCTACAACGCATTCTTCCCGCCTACGCAACTTAGAAGCGACCATAGTGCGAAAAATTAGAAAAAATCGAAAAGTTGAAAAAATCAAATTTTTCGTGAAATCGCGTGTTTCAACCCGGGGTGCTTATCTCCACAGTGCACTTAATTAAGATTTTCGTGCACTTATCGTGCGCACTCTCTTTTTTAGTGCACTACTCTCCTTCTTCAGTTAAAAATCTGCCCATTTTTTATATTTCAAAATATAAAACGTTCAATAAAAAATTCAAACATTTAAAATATCGTTGTTTCTAATAAATGTTGTACGAACTCGCACAATGCAACTGTTGCACGAACTCGCTTAGTAAAATGGGCAATAACCCGCTCTTGAACTAAAAATCGGCTTATTATTGTCTTAATAACCTGCTCTGGTAATCATCGGCTTTTTTTATTGGTCACAATGTTGCAATGAGGTCTTTAGTAAAGACTCTTTACACTTTCTGATAAGGGACAGTTGGCCGTATTTCTGGAATTGGTTGCAAGTGTTAATGTGACTCAGACCGGTCGGTATCCATTGATTCAGCCACTCGATGATATCGGTAACGACCAGTTTAAAAATAACAGCCACAACTGTTCAAGGCGACCCGTTTTTTACTTCTGACAGTCAGAATTTGACCTCTCAGCAACCCTTTACAAAGTTTCACATAAAGGGTAAACAAATTGCTTGCATACGTTCTTGCGAGCGATCCAGTTACCGGAAAAGCCACAATTCAGGAATCACATGATCAAAGAATGGAGTCATGTGATGTTGTGATTTTTAATAATCAATAGGAATTCAAGCTCAACATTTCAAACAAATGAATTATGAAATAGTTGTTAAGTCTTGTTCAATTTTATATCCTGCTCCTTGAACAAGTTGTTGTGGGTATCAATATTGATGTGAATACAGATTTGATACCTTATCCGAATACAAAATTTTGGGACTCGAGTGACACAGTTTCCTGAGACTTAAATGCTGGTATCATCCCAGAATCTCATCCAACCTCAATTTGAATTACCGGGAATTTATCCGGATGATCATGTGCTCTTTCAAAGTTGTGTCTTTTAGACGCCGAGAATGAGTTCTTTGTTATTGGATTTCGAATGAAAGAAGCGCTGGATGTTTGGTAAACTTGGCGATTGAATAGACATCATCTCCATAAAAACAGTTTCATGACTCAGCAATCAAATCAATCAAAAACCAAGGCTTTGGTATATCTTTTATACCAAATTTTATGTTTCACTTGCTTTTGACAGCAAAGTGTATTAGGAACTTTCCCTGACTAGATTGAAAGAGCAATAACAAAGACAAGATGCCTTGATTGTGCTATGAAAAGAGATCCTACGGCCAGATGGTTCTTGAGTCTTCTTTTAAGACTGTTTTAAGGGCCCTTTTTATCTATGATATCGCCAAAGAACCCTATCAGACCAGTCTATAAATGCATTGGCAATATTATTTATTGGATGGCAACCCTAGATATAATCAAAACATATCTAGGGTTCTCGGCGGGTGGTCAAAATATTCGCTTGTTTGTAAACGAGTCCGTTTATTATCGGTTGGACAAATGATTTCATGAATAATTAAAGGCCTCGAATATCTCCCACCGAGAAGTTAAAATTTTTAACGGTTCTAGGATCTACAGTGATGACCCTAAAGATACTAGGGCGTCTTATTAATTCAAATCAATACGATTGAGATTTCAAATCAAATTAGAAATATCAATCCAATTCAAGTCTCAAGGGAGTAGCAGGGCTTTCACAGGCTTGATACTGTTTAAGGAAGTGGTTCTGGATTTTTATCGATCTGGGAGGACCAGGACAGGCTTAGATGCCGGCGGGTAACCGGTCAAGTGGTCGATATTGTTTATTGAAAGTCCTTAGCCTAAACTATAATCCCTCAATAGCCCTCAAAATTGCCTCCTTGACCGTAACCCTAAATTCTTTCATAAAAAAACCATAAAGGTTTCTTGACATTTGCGGTTCAACCTATTTGAGTCATATCTGACGACGTCATAATCCATTTGAAGGACTTCTAAGGGTACTAAAATTGTTCTAAGGCAATAACTAGGGTGGTCAAAGTGTTTCACCAATGATGCGCATCACTTCATTCGAGAACCCTTGAACCGCCTAGGGAAAAGTTGTACACCCCCCCCCCATATCGAATGAAAAGGAAAGGGTCATCAGATTAGCAAATTGTCTTCATTAGGGGGTAATCAAGTCTGAACTTTTGACAACTGTAAAAAGTCTGATCTAGAAATTGTGAGTCATAAACAATAACTCATTAATACTCCAAAATTAGCGATTTAACTTGCGTTTTACAAGTGGTTTCTGACTATTTATAAATTACATGTATTTCTATACGCAAGTGGATTACAGAGTTTCAAGTCAAGAAAAACAAGGGTGTGTCATTCGAGGGTCATTCTAATTTACAGGTAGAGGGTCACCGCACCGAGGTCATTTGAGGTCACACCCCAACTTCACATATTTTCAAAATATTTACCTTCAAATTTTTGATGCAATCTTTGAAGCAAAAATAGTCTTTTTGAACTTGAACATGTTAATTTTGTTTTTGTTGTCAGGTATTTTCGTGTCCGTTAATTTCGGATAATCGGTTTTTATATCTCGGAAAAGTCGAGATTAATTCATTTTGGAGGTCGAAATATTGTCTCTAATTTCTCAAAAAAGTCGAAATTATATTTTTTGCTCGAAATTGAGTGGAAATGAGTGAAGATGGGGAGAGGAGGATCGCTTATATACGATTGAACGGAGGACCCTTATCCTTGGACGATGGCGCCCTCTACCTTATTCATATCGAAAGATGTTTTTGAGATTTTAGGGCGACGTGGGTCAAAATCTCAAAGCAAGTCTGAATTTTCCGGATACAACTGATACATCAGGGATCATCGGGAAAATTCAGGACTCGTCATGAGGTCGAAAATTAAGAATACGCCAACCGTAAAACGGGCAGAGTCGCCCCAGGATGGTGAAATGTTTCAAAAAGATTCTTTGCTGGAAGATTCCAGAATTTTCTCGGATACCATAAAATACAATTTTCGAGAAATCTGATGAAATAAATAAGTCAATGACTCATTATGAATCATCGTCATATGAATAATTCGCCGCATTTTGGAAAATTCACGAAAAGTTTAGGAAAGTTCTCCGGGAAATTCCTAGATTTTGACGGCCCTTATGATCATGCCATCCGCTATGCCTCTAATGAGTCATTATCTATGACTCATTGATTGGTTGATATTTCATCACAAATGTTCTTTTTAGGCCACGTTTGGTCTGAGAGAACTACTATAATAGAATTGAATTGATTGATGTTCCAGAATGACGTCCAAAGCCACGAGGCCAAGAAACAACCAAACTGATGAAAAATCATGAAATTTTCTGTCATGTGGTCGAATGAAAAAACAGTCAAAATTAATTCTAATTCAACTTGATTGAAAAATGACAATTTGAGTCAGCGCATCCTTATCCTCGGAGGATACCGCGTAAGAAGCCTACACCGAGCTGGCCTCCCACCGAGAAAAATCCCAATCGGTGGAAATAGTAGACTCACGCCGAGTTACCAGTATCAGATTCAACTTCACATGGATCACGTGAACTTTTTGATATTCATGACATGTTTTTTGTCAACATCCAAACCGAACCAAAAAGTTGAAAAATCAGCATGTTATGTTGTCAACAACCTCAAAAATCTTGAAAACACGTCGCGATGGTTAAAATATTAAAAGTTACCAGACTGGTAGAATAACTGGTCATAACCGCGTGGTTAACCACCAGGCGATCATAGAAAATTCATCGGACTTAACCGTCATAAAATTATCATAAGAGCCAGATGTCGGCTGGTCTCAAAGTATGATAAAGCGTGACGGTTAAGATGATCCAACTTCTTACTGGATGATCTTAGTCTGATGAAATTGGTCATGACGCACGACCATACTGTATGAGTGGACCTTTATTAAAAGTTTTATTGTCCAACTGATTATTACCTAAAACGGCGATAAAATGGTGGCTCAGTATGAAACCGTACCTACAGGATTATTTACCGGGGTACCGAGTATAATGATCGTGCAAATGTACAATCAAGGATTTTATAGCCCGTACAATAGCACAGAAATAATCATGTCTTGGGATAGTATTGGGTATGATTAGTGTACGCCGGTACATTGTTAGGATTTCCCGGTACTTTTCCAATGATTCTCAGGATAAAATAAATATAGAATTTAAACAAAAAAAATCATTGTCAACTTTTTCATAATCCTTTATGCATACACGAATCTCCCGTCTGACTTTGAAGTTCGCAGGTCTCGTGAATCGAGCTGTACCAGGAGAGTTGGACTCAATTACCGTCTGATTCACGAGACAAACGACCTTCAAGTAAGTCAGGTCGGAGTTTTGGAACGTCTGACCTCGTTTTTCATAAGCTCAGTACATTTTTAAAAGATTTATTGCTGATGTACGAGATGATAAAATCAATGAAATGGAAAAAGAATTCATTTTCCTTCCAAAATGACCATGGTATCCTTAATTTAGGGATTGAATGATTTGAATGGTTCCAAATGAATAGATTCAAGACAAACAAATCCGGATGGATGAGCAGGTACCGAGTAGATCAGCTCTTTTCTATGATTATTAAAGATTTTTGAAGGATTTTCGGAAACAAAATCCAAAACCGATTTAGATAACATCATTTACAAAATAACGCATGTACACAGTGACCTCAAATGACCCCTCATCGTACTTATAATTCCCATAACGTCCCCATAATTACCAATAGACACAATAATAGACCTATAAATCTGTTATAATTATAGCAATCGTTTAAATTGATAAAAATTGGTGAAAAATGGTAAATTTTGCTGGACAATTTTGAATAATTAAGGCTTTGCAGAATAATGAGGGTCGCATTAAAAAAGCTGGAATAAGACAATGACCAATTCTCATCTATTCAACGCATAAATTATATAATACAAATATATCATTTTGACAATATACTGTCAATACCCGCTCCGTACGGATTGTACTGCAGAATTTTCCTGAAAATGACCTATTTGGATGCGAAAATGATATATTTATATGTAAGATTTTATACATTTGCAGTCAAAACCGAAAAATCTGAGTTCAAAAATGGAATTTTGATCGGAAAGGTAATTTTTGATGAGAAAAAATGACTAATTTTTCGGAAAGTGGTACCATTTTTGCATCAAAATTACCAAAAACCGCTTTTTTTGCAAAAACGAAGGAACCTTCTGGTTACCGAATTCAAGTTCAAGAGTCTCGTGACCAATGACACGATAATCCATCCTTATTAAACTCCTTATAGTGCGACTATAATTAATTTGGATCGACTCAAAGCGCCATTAGGTTAAACTTGATCCTATAATTCCGATAATGACCGGCAATTTTTGAAAACACCGTCACTAAAACCGTATTAGTAGATTCTGACGCTTATTTTCCCTTCGTCTTTTCGGAATTCGTGACATAGGTCGAACCAGAAATGCTAAAAGTGATCTCAAAAGGTCCTTTAAATACCTCATTGAAAAAAAGATTTCGATTATTGACAATTTTAAATGGTTGATTTCACTTGAAGAACCGTTTCTTTCCGAAATTGACCATTTTTTGAGATGTTAAGGCAAGTATAACGGATAGAATTTTTTGAAAGCTCAAAATTGGACCAAAAACATGCCATTTTGATTTGACCATAGTTTTTTATGAAGACCACGTATGACCAAACGGTTTTCAACATTCAATAGACCAAGGCCGAAACTTTTGCAATGTCTTGATGACCGATGACATCATGTCCGATGACGTCATGGGCTATTACGTAATCATTAAAAATTATAAACTTGCACACTATTTTCTGAAAAAGGGATGAACCAGAAGATGACCGGAATGCCGCAGAATTCTTCGCCAATATGTATATTATGGGATAGGCTAGTCGTTGTGAGTATGTTCAGCCCTCAGTTAATTCTAGAGAAACTTTTGTCCAAAAATTTCGGAAATTTTGACATTTTTTTGGCATATTTTAGCCCACAAGTTTTTATAGGGGTCCGCTATCATCAATTTTGCATTCCTATCCCATAAAACACATACCTGGAAACAATTTGAAGGGAATAGGATGATATCAGAACTCATCCCTTATTCAAAAAACAGTGTGCAAGTTAGTCGATTTTTTGAAAAATCAACATTTTCGTAATTATGAGCAGCTGGTACGATACCTACTGTCTCGAATGGGTTCGTAAATCTTGGAGAGTATCATACTCGATATTTTAGAACTATCAGAACCCATCTTAGGTTCATCCCTTTTTCGTAAGGGCAAAATAATGCTCTAAAATCGAGATTTTTAAATGTTACGAAAAAACCGTAACAAAGCATAATTATGATAAATATATACTAAAGGAGCCTTTAAAACATACGAATAAGCATTCTGGTGGTCAATGGATGAGTTTTAGAGACATTTCCGGAAAAGTAAAAAATCGACCAAAATAAAAAACCGTAAAAGTGCTCCAAAAGTCATCCCTTTCATATTTGCGTTACATAAATTACACGATTGGGTTTCTTGAACCATCCTTGATAGGAATAGACCACTAGATGTGCTTATTTGTGCATTTTAGTATGTGTATGAGTTTACTCAAAGAACCATAAATGGTCATTTCAATTCTATCCGTTATGCCTGCCTTAAAAATCAAATAATGTTAACAAAATATATATTATAATTTTACCATGATAAAAAAGGCCTATTTAGCGTGATACTAGCCTGGTATTACTTAGTACCAGGGTTGTGAAATAGATTGCGGAAATTATGATTATTGTGAAATCGCGAATTGAGAATGCGAAAAACACGATTTCCCAAACCTCCCAAATTTCTATTCACAATTTTCGCAATTTCCAAAATAACACGATTTCCTATTGACACCACTTTACAAACCTGTGTGGTAAAAGGTATGACAGGCTGAATAATTTGTGTGTTTTTCGGTCAAAATGACAAAAATTTTGGGCGAAATCCACTATGGGTAAGCTTTATGGGGTAGGTTAGTGATAAAAATTGTGTCCACCTAACTGGTAAAATATTACCCAAGATTTTAGAACCATAATTTTAGGTTTAATTATTGGTATTTTGAGAGTTAGGAAATTGGTGCACTTCGAATCAAGTACCCTTTTATGCTTGAAATCATTTTAAATCTCTAAAACAACAAAAAAATTCGAAACAAGACGCTATTATTATCAATGATAATTTATCATGTTATTCACGACATTTCAAAATGTCATATCCCCTATTCATTGATTTTCCAGCATTACAAATTACAGTACCATTCGCATTACTGTTGCTGAATTTTTACATGCTTTTTTACATGTAATCTCGCCGAAAATCTATATTTTATCGAAGGAATTAAAAATCTGATATTTCTAATCTGACATTTTTTTACAGAAAGTGAACATAGATAGGTATATCCACCCATTCATGCGAAAATGTCCGATTCATCTGAATAAGCAGTTCATTAAAAACGGGAATTTTAGTCGAAAAAGAAGCAAATTTTTGAAAATGATCGTAAATTCGATTTTGACAGCAAAACCCTTAACATCACGTGACCACCGGTATTTGGTACGATCAGTGTACGGAATCATTCGAAAACAGTACGATACGAAACCAGAAAATAATTTTAATGATTTTTAGTAATTTACTTAAAACATGAATTTTACCGGATTTATTATTCCGTTTCATACCGTAATATTTTTGAATGATTCCGTACGGAGCCAATCGGGGTATCCGCAGCGGCACTACGGGTGTCTGCCAGCCGACAAATTGCCCCGGAACTTTTGGGACAGTTTTAAGGCTGTTTAAGACACATTGAGGGGGTTGGGGCTTATTGAAGACGTGGAAGGAATTAAGGTTAAAAGAAAATGGCTTAGACGATTTGAAGTAACCCGGATAGGGTGGAATTATCCAAAAAATAGATTACTCAAATTAAAAATTCATCCGTATGGGCGAAATGTCAAATTCTTATTCACGAAGCCGGTTAAATTGTCCTACATATCTTACATTGAGATGACTTTTTGGCTTGTTTACAGACATTTGGAAGACTTATCCTGTAAAACTTGAATCATAAATAGAGGAAATCGACGAAAATTATATTACTCCTTGCATATGAAATTTTTCGAAAATTACCCTACTTATTCTATGATTTTTAAATACAAAAAAGTTATTTCAGGCAAACAAGAATAAAATGAAACTGAAAGTGGATATTTTTGACCAAAATGTATTCTCCGGGCAAATATCGCGCAATAAATGTGTATCCGAACATAAACTTAAGTGTAAAAATTTTATGGTCACAATTGGTCAAAACGGAAATCACATTAGTTCCAGGAAGCTTGTTCACTGGACGAATTGGAAATTTTATATCTCTTTGAGACGCTAGACTTTATTCTCTTGGCCTACCTGTGCCTGCAGGATTCTGTAAAATAGTGCCATTGCATACCCCCGTAAAGTTACCCAAACTAGGCACGAAAAGCTCTTCCCGAAATTCGTCATTTTTAGTCATTGTTCGCTAATTTCGCAGTGAAAATCTGCGAAAATCTCCTGATTCTCGAAAATGATTCGAAAATCTAATTTTAGATTTTAATTTTTCTAGAAAAGTGGAAGTGTCACTTTGGTCACTTTTAGTGACTTCGACAATTTCGAAGAATCTGACTTTAAAGTGATTCAGACTTGACCTAGATTATCACTTTATATAGAGACCCGAAGGTCAACTATATGACTTAACAGGTTGGTGGAACCTTACTGTAGGTCCCAGAAGAATCCCAGAAGGTCCTCTTGCAGAGGGTGGTTGCGTCTAGCACTGTAATAACCGTCTGGAAAAATTTTCCATGAGCTTAAGTAACTCAAATCTAAAATGTGAACCAAAGTAACCGAGACCAATTTCGGGTTTTAGTTCCAAGTCTATCAAAATTGTCTAAACTGGTCAAAATGATCTGAAGTAGCCCTGATTTAGGTCTGTGAGGGAACGTCGTCTGTCGGATAGCCTTGACGGTACTGGGAGCCATGAAAAGATAGAAAAATTACCTGGACCAGACCAATTCCCACCACCAGCACAAGATCAGTGCAAGTGCAAAATTGCAACTTTTAATTTAAATATAATTTCGAATCCCTCCATTTTCAACTGATTTTGATCGAAAATATCGAAATTCAAACAAAATTATTTGTTTGAAAATCTAGAATCCTCAATTCACAGAATCTAAATCACGAGGTTCAAAAAAGTTTTGGGGCAAAAATTGCGAAATGAAATCAGAAAGTCCGAACCAAGTTCGCTAAAGGTTCGAATCTAGAATTAAGACAGATGGGGCAGATGAAAGTAAGTGCCGATATCCCATTGGCCAGACTGCCTTGGGGCTTTAGTAGGAAGACCCTAGTCTAATAGGGTGGACCATGAAATTAAACTATTTTAAAACCCATTTGAAGGCCTCAACATAAAAGGTCACTTGAGTAAGCCTAAAATCGCATATCGGAATATTTGAATATAAAATCGGACTCAAATAGGCTCAAATCCGAGATGAGTCATCGATTTTGTGTCCGATTAAAAGCCGATTTAGCGGTCATATCCAATTTATCTGTACTTATACTAGCATATTCAAAGATTGGGCACACAATTTGAACTCCCCTAAAACTTACTTTTCAAGTTGAGAACTATTGGTTTTATCTTCAGACTCCCTTGTGAGGCTCTGAGGTAGGGAATTCCCTTAACACCCTTTTGATAATTTCTCTCTAGAAAAGATAAAAATCTGACTCGGCTAGTGACTTAAATATATCCTGCTGATCCTCATCTATCGTAAGACTAAAGTGAGTCATACGATGACAGTCTGAATGAGAGTCTCATGCCGAGTCTCGTGATGAGGAGTCTAATTAGTTTTTATGATAAGGATCGCCTGCCGAAAATAGAGTCCTTGTTTGCAAAAGCCCTTAGGGCATCTGATAATCCCCTACCGAGAGATTTTTATCGGCCAAATTAAATTTACTTTCCGGCTTGTGTGCCTTAATCAAATTCGGGATTTTCTAGATGACATGTTTTTGCATATTGAATTGTTAAAATCCGTGGAAAATATCGGTATATTGACGAATCTATATAACCAGAAGGGCATCCCTGGAGTTATCTTCCCACACGCCCATTATCTTTTCTTTAGTTTTCAAGCTCAGAATCAATAGAGATCACAGCAGGAACACTGTAAAGTGGGGCGCTTTTTCCCGATGGTAATTCGCGCGTAGGCGGAGAGGATGATTTGAATGTAATAATTCGGATGAAATGACCATCGCGAAGAGGCACCCCAGTTTACATAATCAATACTGTACATGTACAGGCATCCTGTTTTGTTTAAATATTCTGTACATTATTGAAAACTTCATCGTCATCGTTAGATATACGAGAATCGTTTTAGGTAACTGATAGGCTCAGACACTCTAGAATTATCCTGACGATAACGATGAACTTCGTAAGTTCAAAGTAAAGAGGTACTGTAATAGACTGACTTTACAGTATCAGAAGAAAGATTATGAACGATTCGCGACCGAAATTCGTGACCTCCGAATGACCTAAATTCGAAATTGATGGGAAACACATTTTCACCCATGTTAAGTCTTGTACAGTCTAGCTCATGTTTGAACCAGACTTATAGTCTATAAGTTATAGACTACTTTAAAGTCTCATTTTCATATGTTTCCCATGCACTGAACCTATCACCGGGTGAACCCTACTACACCCAGTCACCCAAAGGTACGTTTTGCTGTTCTTGCGTCATTTTTATCATTTGACCGGCAGCATAAACCTGACCTATGATAGTCTCTAGAAGATATGTTATCATGGTGGTAAATGCGCAAGACCCAAGGATAGAAAATTGTCGAAATCAATATCGTTTTTGATTAAGAAAATTAGGGACCCCCTTCAAATTTTAATTGATAAAGGCAAGGCTCCAAGGCAATTCGTTTTCAAGTTTAATCATTTTGTCTCTTAGATTGACCTTGAGTTTGATTTATTTAAAAACAGATTACGCAATTCCATTGTCAATTTGTGCAGACCATTGCGATTTATCGAATCACTGGACCGGTACGATCTTTGCGGACGATCATCCCGGACGATCTTAGCCCTATACGGTTTAAAAATTACATAAATGTTTCAATTATATAAATGTTGATTCGAAATATGCAAAGTCATGATCCGGATTATCCGGTGTCTTATGATCGATCGGCAAGTTCAAAGTAATCTAAAGTTCAGATTGGAATCATAAGATATTGTCACAAAAGAAAAATTGTGAAATCTCAGCATTTAAATATCAAATTTAAACATCAAAATATTTTTCTCATTGTCAAAAGGTTCATCAGATGATTTCAAAGTGAATTATGCCGAAAAGGAAATAGGCGTACGAGTGTCAGAAAGCTCTAGAAAATGGTACGATCATGATTACGATGTTTTATACTCGATTATGGTACCATCTGGTTCAGACATAAGACAGACTTTATCTTATTCAATTTAACGATTACACTCATCGGTTAGAACCAGACACGTGGTTCAGTCCGGCAAGGGAGAAGTTGGTTAGAAAATACCCTCGGAGAGAACTGAGATGGTTTTCATTTTAGAAGGTTGGTCATAAGATATGGTACTTTATGCTTTGGAGGTAATGAATTTCAAACCTTATCTCGATATTTCTGACTATCTGCCCCGAAAAGTTTTTCAGGGTCAAATTGAAGTCTTTTCCAGTAAAGGACATTTGTTATTAAGTTAGACTAAGAAGTAAAAGTTCAAATAAATCTAGACTTTGTCTGAACACCCTATCAACCGATCGGATGATAAGTAGTGGTTTACAGTCACGAGAAACCACAAACCACAGTATGAAATGATCTGTGATGAAACCATAAAACCAATCATAAAATAATGAACTCAAAACTTTGACCCATAACCTGACCGAAATCGACCATTTTTGAGAAACCCTAACCCAACACACGCAACCAGGAAGCCGCAAATTCCTATTGGATATTTCAGTAACCCTCCCGCCTTTTTCAAAATTTTGACCAGTGCGGTCAACATTTCGGTCCGTGAATCCCTGCCCTTGGTCAGGAAACGCAAAAACTGAAGGCTTCGGGCTTTAAGAATAAGTTGTATTTTAAAGTTAATAACATATAATTTGAGTCTTGAATTGATCGAAAATAAGAGTCTACTTTGAACCGTTAAACTGACTGTTTGAAGTCTGATTTTGGCTTTGACATTTAGTTTATTTGAGTGGTCATAAACATAAGGTTCATTGGCGGAAACACTATCGTAAATATGAGAAGTAATAATGGGTAAGATAGAATAGAATTGAACTTGAATTTGTCAAAATGTTTGGCGTTATCTTCGTCAAGGTGACAATTAGGGCATTTTCGTTTTAAAGTACGTCCAGCTACTACTAAATTGGCCGTCGCGCAATCGCCGATAGGAAGGCAAAATAACTGGTCGCTGGGACCTCTTAACGACCACTTTTGCGCATGCTTACGGTAAATTTAAGGTTTCCAGAACCGAACTTCTAAAAAAGAATTTGAACTTGCGTTGAATTTCGGCACATTCTCATAAATAAGCAATTAGAGCCCGGCCACTTGACTGTCTCAATTTGTTCTGTTCAATGAAAAGAACATCAAGAATTTCGGTCATGTAACTCATGGTGTTTTTAAATTTTGAATCTGAAGAGTTCAGAAATGGACAAAAGTTTTTCCTCAGTAACTAAATATTTAAGTAAAATATAACCAAAAGTTGGAGTAATTCATGTGAATCAAATATGTGTTATGTAAACTTTATTTCTTTTCACGTTATTTTCATCGAAAAGAACACATGATACAAGAGTTCCTTCCGTTTACAAGTAGGTTCCAAGTAAAAATCCGATTATCGAACCGATACGCATTCACGCCCATAATTTTTACTATGCCTTGTTTGTTACTCGTAAACTCTAACAAATTAATTATTTGGTCATTTTCCCCAGGTATAACTATGGTGGCTAAAAATCATGCAGTATATCAAAATATATTGAGTTAAAATACGTATAGAGCGAATCGTCCTTTTCCAAAAATTTTCATTTTGGCTCGGTTTGCACCCTAGGTATAACGCCATTTTCTAAATTATGACTTATGTTACACAGAAAGTGATATAAATCATCAACAGAGTATCTGTAAATCTGTGGAAGCGAGTCAGTAGAAGTAAGAATCTAGAGTTCATATATTTGCTTTTTGAGAGTGGGGCCATTTTTCTGTTCAAATCTTGTGATTTTGAGTCTTGTGATTTCCACTGACGTTGAAATCATTTTAACACAGGTCACGTTCAAGCAGAGGATTATATAATACAACAAAAGACCATAAATATTAACTCAAACATAAAATCCACGATAATCCTTCCATTCAAACTACTTCTTTGCCTTTGTAAAGGTAACTTTATACATGGATTTCTCCTTATGCTTTTCTTTGTCCAGTTTTCCGAGGACACACTCAAAATGTTGGTGACTCCATGATTCATAGACTCGGATTGAAAAACCTAGTCCAGACACAGATTCGGAAAAAACTGTACGGCCCAATAAACTTTCAACCCTCGACTATTTTTGAAAAGTGACCCAGCGACTACCGAAGAACTCAAAGACCCAAGGGATTCCCTCGGGCCGATTTGGTCGTCTTTATAAATTGAATTTGATATTTGTGAAATGAGATTAAAAACGGGACAACTTGACTGTTCACGGTCAAGGACTTTCCGCAATCCATATGGACTATTTTCATATTAAAGCCATAAAATATGGCCCATATATCGTATATAATATATCTTAAATTATGTGATATAATTTATACGGTATGTTTTATATGGATGTGTGTGACAAATGAAGCTGGTATACCATTGAATAATCCGACAAGAAGTATTTTATGAGGAAAGCATCTGGTAATACACTCTATGTAAGGGCGATGAAAGTTTACATAAGGATTACATATGGTTATCATTATCATACATATCATATTTAACATAAGATTGACATAAATCAACATATCTTAATTTAAAATACTTCAAATTGTAGAAAATTGCTCCCAATTTATTATCATAGTATACAAATTCAGCTAAAAATCCGGTGAAAACGCTGGTTAAAGCGAGTGATATGACTGATTTGATTAGTACGACTTACTCCAAGCTCGGAATTTGTCATACCTTAAGTAATTTGCTGGTAATATGCTGGTGAATACCAAGGTATGCATATATATCTTGTTAATACAATGTATGCTGGTGAAAATTCAAGAATTAAAGTTAAGTCTTCGGTCATCATTAAATAATCGAACCATTTATCAAGCATTGTGCTTCCTATGCGTAATCATTACCAACCGAATTTCGAGATATAATATCAAGTAACATCGGTCCCACTTCAAGAGCAATTCTATTCTCTCAGATGTTCCAAAACTTATAAATTGAATCACTTCTCATTTCTATTTTTGAAATCATTTGAAGTGTTCTTATACGTACAACTCGAATTCTCGCAGTCCGACTGAATAACATTAATTTAACTATAAGACCGACTAACCGCTTTCCAGCTTTGATGATTTGAATTATTTGCATTTTTTGCTATAAAATTTCAAACACATGAGTTGGAATAAAATATTTCTCAACTTTAGCTGCGTAAAAAATAAGTTATAAATTATAACTTATAATTTATAAATCATTACTTAATTTGATTCTGCGGGTAGGTAACCTAGTCTGAAATGCAGATCTTTCTTTTCAAGGTTTATAAGGTGCTTTTTGATGAACATTCACGGGAATTGAAAAGCCACGTGACCGTAAACTAGGTTAATGCGACTAAATTTGTTATTTCTTAAAAGCGCTCAAAAGCTTAACGGACAGAGAAAGTACTTTATTCAAATTTTCTTAAATTAGAACGCCATAAACATTTAAAGAAAATGTTCAACGTGGAGCTATTATCGTAACAAAAAAGATTCGTCTGACACAGAAAATAGGTGGAAACATGCGTACCCCGGTGAACAATTTCAAACCGCATCTCATGTTAAAACTTTTATATAAGCCCAGATGGTGTTTTGTGTGAACCACGAGGCACCGCGAGGCCCGAGCCCAGTCCAAGTTCAATTCTAAAAATTATATAATGTGTGAAATGCGCAAAAGAACGCCAACCAGAAGTCAAATATTTTCAAAACGAAAACACATGACCCCATATTATATGACCATATAAAACTCTTGATAAAACCACACAGTGATCTCAAAGCCTACCTTTGGTCCTAGACCCCGAGACTAGACATTTTAGTCATAAACACTAGGGGTATTTCTGTGTAAATCTTATGAAGTCTTTGCCAATTTCCTTATAGAGGAATATTTCAATGCGTTTGCGTCACGATTATGATGCTGCATCGGCTTCTGAGTTTTCGCTTGGTTTCAGGGGATAATTTGGTACATCAAATATATCTTTTTTACATACGTATATCAATATCAGTATATATTCATACCAATATAGATATATATTTCAGCATATGAATGGGCATTGTAATTAAAATATGAAAATATGCTGAGAACTTGTGCGATAATTGCTCGATTTCGATTTCGTATCAGGAGTATGAAAGAGTTTATTTTGAATTTCAAAAGAAACCTGCTCTAAGAAACCAAGTTTCTTTTCGTTCTCATTAAAAAATACTTTTCTTATCATTGTGCTGTAACCCAATTTATTGCAAAACTCTTTTGATCTACGAAAATATGATTCATTAAGTGTAAGTTACACTGTGTAACATCTATGAAAATTATTTCAGTTTTACTTTGAAGCGATTGCATCATTTGGGCAGTTTCCGTCACATAAACTCGAAATCAATTTAACATTTTATTAGAACATAGACGGCATATGTGGGCCACATAATGTGGCCATCCTCGCAATCAAAATATGACTCATAAATTAAAGTCAGCAAAATGCTGAGTAATAAATTATGACTCGGAAGATAAAAAATATTTTCATAATATAGCGTTCAACGTAATTATTGCCTCGAGCCTGATGCATCATCATGATAATATGAAAAAGGTTACGTCTTCTAAAATGCAATCCGATGATTCATCGTCCTGTCGGACACCACGAAGTTCTCATCCGGATGAGAAAATGGTGACAGAGATGATGACAGAGAAAATGATGACAAGTCAGATGACAAATTCATAATAAACGTAATCACGTGATGAGTCATAAGATTACTAATAGGTTGCCTCATTTATCTAATGTTGTGCACTCATGAGTGTTTATGAGTGTCATTTTTATGTCTGTCTCCAAAACGAAATGTCAGAGTTTAGAAATGATTTATAATTTCCTGGGAGAAAAGACCAAAATAATTATGGATTCACATGAAGTGAGGATCAGCTTGATATCAAGAAAACCGTTAAAATGGAAATTTTATGTCAGAAAATTTCTGTCCTTTTGTCACCGAAAAACTGCCATAGTCAAATAGTACCTGGGTATCTCGTAATCCGAGCATTCCCAAGGAATCGCTGCCCGCAAAATTCGCTGACATTTAGCCGATACATTAGGCCTCCATTACCGGAAAATGTCTGATTATGAATGGGCTTGAGAATTTCGCGGTTTACAAATATCATAACAACTCGGTTCAAGACCGTTTACGGATCTCAATTATAAAATAAGTTATAAATTATGAATCATATGTTTAGAATCATTATGTTTGGACCGTTCAAGACAGTAAATACAATAATCTATTTATGTGTATTACACAAATTAAATTTATTTATGACTTAACGATTATTAATATAAATGATCTGGTCTTTAAACCATAAAATGATCACTGGGATTGAAAATGACTTTGAACTTCTATTTTATAACTCAAAATCAAAAACAAAAGCGTCAAATCTAATCCATTTTAAAAACCGGAAATCTCTGGTTGAAAATGATCAAAATCTTACAAATCACATCGATGAACTCAACTTAACCTTCATCGAATTGAAGAATCAATTATTATTATCCAACAGCCAGTGATCGAATTTATCGTCTGAGTCAAGTAACTTGACTCAAGTTTGAGCCGAATTAACCCCGGAATGTCGAAATGACTTTCCCGGCTTCCTGGACGTTGTTGACGGATATTGGCGACGAATGATGTTGGTGGCACTTTTGAGATGTTGATGGTTGCTCATTTTTTTAACATTAGCATTGGACAACGACATCTGAAAGATGTCACCTTTATATAGATTTGGTCGCAAACACCTTGAAATTGTTACCAACATAACTTTGGAATATTTGAAACATACTGGCTGGTGTGCAAGGCAGCTACAGTGATGTTGTTGACAACGTTATATTGGCTATTTTTTATGTATTAAATCGGTCACCAACATCCCAACTTTAAGTTGTTACCAACAAATTTTGTCTCCAAAATCCGTCACCAACATCGATTTAGCCTGCAAGCCTCTGTGGCAGACTAAAAGTTCATTTTCGATATTTCATAGAATTGACTGTCCGTAACGTAAAACGGATCGATCATAATCCGATCGAGGATTATTCTTATTTGGTATTTTGAATGATTGTAGAAAACTTTAGAAATCGAATCCAGTCGAGCTCAGAACCGGATCAGATTGGGTTTGAACCTGAATGAACTTGAGACTTTTGAGGGTTGAAGGTTGAAGGTTTCAAAGTTGAAAACAACTAGATCAACCAAACCGGTGTTTTCATCTAAAAATCAGATTTTATCGGACTTCACCGGTATTAGCGGACTGAGACTAATTCACGGTACCAAGAACAATTTCAGTTTCAATTACTTTAGATTTTTATTTTGCAAATGAATTATAACAATTTCTAAGAAAGTTTATGGTCATTCTAATTTTGATATTTATTT
>JACLAC010004523.1_pt1 | contig 19440 bp, 13 predicted proteins | sample 8027881 | NCBI WGS metagenome assembly JACLAC01 (sample SAMN15725517, study PRJNA655200) | protist metagenome | isolation source: fluorescence activated cell sorting (FACS) single amplified genomes of... | place: Spain: Blaines Bay Microbial Observatory, Mediterranean Sea | collected 2016-01-19 | reverse complement strand
TAGAGTGATGGATAATAAACTATTTACTCATATTGTAACATATGTGAAATTAAAGAATAGAATTAAAAAATAAAAAAGATTCATTTTTTGTTTTTAATGATTTTTTTGCGCTAAACTTTTACGTAATAACTACAGTGTAAATTACTATCTTATGATGTTATTTGTTATTAGAGATGAGGAGGGTGGTGTTCGCTGCCATCGTCATTGGATAATAATGGTCGTTGTCTTATTAACAATAACAATAATTGGGCGGCATGATGTTTGCTGTACTATCTACATATTTGATAAAGAGGTGTAATAATATTATAACAACAACATAGTGATGATGGTATGATTTCAACATATGTTATATTTATTTAGTTGTGGAGGATAGATACGCAGCGGAGAATGTAAAGGAAAAAGTATCATATTATTTCTTATCCGCTTGGTTTTATTCAGCTGAATCGTGTAAAGAAGAGAAACGCTTGTTTGTTGACTTTGTCGTTTTGGAAAAAGAAATTGATTGTATCGCTTTTTGACATGTCGTCGACGGATACTGGCAGCGGGCCCCACGCGCTTGGTTCGATGCCCGTGCAATATGGCGACTTTGTGCAGATCAGCACAATTTCTGCGTTTTTGCGACCCGAGGGAAGAACGCAGAGTCGCGACATGCAGCACGAACTCGATGATATCGAGGCGCTCGCCAAGGCAGCGAGCGGCAATGCGTCGACCAACTTTATTGGACTCTACTACAAGCCGAGCGGCTCCGTGAGGCTGGCAGTGCCGCCGATCGGTAAAGCGGCGACGGGCACGTTCACGCCTTCCATATTTCAGCTCGTAGATCCCCACGAGACCGACAGGAATCCCTCTTACGGTCGTAGCGTCAAGTACGGCGACCCAGTCGTTCTCATAGACGAGAACGGCAACGCTCTCAACAATAAAGTGGGAGGATTTTTCGAGGGTTACATCGGACCAAAGGCAAGAGGTAAATCTGGCGAGTGCTTCGTGTCGTTTCACACCCCAGGAAAAGAGCGGCTGCCGATGCAGTACGGCGACGCGGAAGTCAGCATTCAAGTCGACGAATCGCACCGCCATCGCACGTCTTACAACTGCCGCCTATCCAACTACAAGTCGTACTCGAGCAAGGTAGTGGGAGGATACGTCGTGTGCGACGGCTCGGGATCAGATCTCACGTTTACGCTTCACAAAAGTAAAGCAAGTCATCGGAGATCGACCGCCACGCCGATATCCAAAGATGACGTGCCCGCGATGAACAGCATTAGCCTCGTGCGCAATAAGCGCGAAGTGCGCATGGTTCAGCGCCCTCAGTATATGGGAGCCATTCGGCTGAGCGACGTGCGGAGCGACGACAGACTTCGCATCACGTTTGCGAAAACGTCGACGCCTGATCATTGCGGCAAAAAACTCCTGCCGGTGCGGCCGCAAGTGGAACTCAGCGCAAGAACGTTTTCAAAGGGATCGCACTGGACGCTCCTCAAAGTAAACGGTCCTGCCCCATTTATGGTGCGCCTCGCGTGGTCCTACGAAGATACCTCCGCGACGAAAAGTGCCGCGGAAATGGGCGGCGCCCCCAAAGCATCTAGGGGCATCTCCCTCGCTGAGATTGCCTTTGCCATCGCAAAATTGGCGGCGGTATACGTAGTGTGCGTGGTTGCGCTTACGCTCGCGGAACCGCACCTCGCCGCCTACTTGGAAAGCGTTCCCTTTTACGGCATGTGCCCGTTTCCCATTGTGGGCGCGACATACATATGTTTTCTCGCAGACTTGCTATCGCCCTCCCTCGCTTTTCGCGGAAGTAGCGGCGCTGGGTCGAGCAGCAGCAGCGGCAGCACTCTGAACAGGAAGCGATCGAAAGACTACGTCGACAAAACGCTGGTGCTGAGCATCAACCCGGAAGAAGTGATCACAACGCAGGCGAGAAAATTGTGGGCGTCTACTGCCACGCTGATGGAAGACGTGAGCGACGATGAAGAAGAGGTCAAAGAGACGTTCTACGACGAGGGCGGCGTAGACGAAAGAGGGGTGCCTCGCCATCCTGCGTTTAAGCGCTTTTTGAACGGCGAGCATGGCAAAATGGGCGTCGCCTTGAAGCGGTGGAAAACAACCACCGAGTGGCGACGCGAAAATGACGTCGACAACATACTCGAGAAGCCGCACCCGCACTTTGAGGTGATTAAAGCAAACTACCCCCACTATTTCACGGCCCGTGCCAAGGATGGGTACGTGCTGTACATTGAGCAGCCGGGTAGAGTGAAAATGAAGCCAATGAGGAAAGCGGGCTGCAAGCTGAAAGATCTGCTGTGGCACTATCTCTACATTACCGAGTTCATGTGGAAGATGGTGGAACCAGCAGAAAAAGGACGCACGATTACCGTCTTGGACGTGAAGGGTATTGGCATTTTTGATTTTGCAGGCGAAGTCGTTGACTTTGTGAAAAAGTGCTCTAAATTTACGGGCGAGCACTACCCCGAACGATCCTTCAGAATTTTCATCATCAATGTCCCCCGCTGGTTCATGACGGTGTACAACATCGCCAAGGCGTGGGTGGCGCCCGAGACGCTCCAGAAGATCGTCATTTGTCGCAACACATCGTACCAGGAGAAGCTGAGAGAGCTCGTCGATCCTGCCGTGCTGCCCGAAAAATACGGCGGCGATTGCACAGTACCTCTCCCTGACACTGATCTCGAAAAAATGCTCCGCAATAACGTTTACAAGCACCTCGTTCGCACAAAAACGCCCCTCACTGGCGGCGTGCGCAGCTTGGAAGAAATGGAAGCAATGCTGGACGATTCGATCGTGACAGGCGTGTCGCACATGTCCGAAGCTATTCCAGAGCCGTAACAAGCCTACCTCCCTTTTTTGAAGGAACTATTGAAATGCAAGTAGCATAAATAAGCAACCTATTATGTAAAATTGTGTTACATTCTATGCTACGTTTTGTTATCCACGTGATGTGCTAATAATAAAAGGGAATTACTAACAACATTATCTTATATCGTACGTACTAATAACATAATATTTACGTCACTACTTTTGACGAATGCAATCAAAACAAAAATTACAAGCCCACCGCGAGAGCCACAGGCGCGCCGCTTCGCGTCATTATCGCCTCTTGGGAGTACTGAACCATGTAAGCGCGCCTCCAAAAGTCTGAGCTATTTGGCTCGCTTCGATGCCACACGTCGCATGCGAGGATGACGACGTCACCAGCATTCAGTCTCAAAGGTTTCTCCTCCCCTCGCTCCTTGCCGTAAGGAAGTGCATACAAGCAGCCGTTTTCTCGCGACATATCATCGAGGGCGATCCACAGCGAAACGTAAGGGACTTGAAACTCGCAGTCCTGCTCTGCCATACTCGCATCGTCGCGGTGCCACGGAAACGTAGAATCGGCGCACTGCGGCGGCTTTAATATGTACTGTTCATTAAACAAAACGGGATACTCACCGATGAGGGAAGCTAGCAACTCCTTCACCTTTTCTCCAAATATCATGCTGGAAACAGGAGCACTGCAAGCTCCATAGAGACGTTCCCTGCTACCTTTGTAGCCAGCGCCGTGCTGCGCGGGAATCTGCACGACGCACCCTAATCGCCGGACGGCGTCCTCCGCATCCATACCTTTTGCAAGAGACTCGCATGCCATTGCGCACTCACTACGCATCGCATCTAACTCTTGCGCCGACGCAAAAGACGATACAATCGCAAAACCCCTCTCCGCCACGCTCGACGCGTAGTCCTCTTCTTCGCAAAAGTTGCCATCGGAGTCCATTGCGCATGCATCAATGTTATTAAATGTTCATTTATAAAAAGTAAACAAATGCAGGCGATTGATTGATTCACATTTTGGTAAAAAGGACGGCCTGCCCGCGAATAGTAATAATAATGTTTTGATGTTTTATTTTTTTCTTCTTTATTATGAAAAGCTACATATATTATTAAATTTACAGTCCGTTGTCTCTGTAGAAGGTGAATCCTGCGAGGAAGGCGAGGAGCGTTTCGAGCGCCACGAACACGAGACCGATGGCGTTGACGATGACGTCCACGCGAAGGACGTACGTCTGCTCCGTGATATAAAACGCGTGGAGGAGGACAACGGTGAGGGATAGGAGCGAAGACCACGCGAGGGGTGGTATCTGCTCCGTCTTGTTGCCCTTGGAGCCTTGAAATAGCCGCACCTTTTCGACGATGAGGTAGAAGAACGAGAAAGAAACCTCCCACCCGAGCACGCCGTCTGGGTAAATGAACTGGTTGCCCTTGTAGATGAACGTAAGCAGGTTGATGATAACGAATAAGTACGCGTATATGCCGTTGAAATGGTACAGAATCTGAAAATGCAACAAACAAAAAAGAACGTTAGTGCGTCCATCCAATTTATTCACTTGATGATGCTTTAAAAAAAAAAGAACGTACCTCTAGGGGAAGAGACGAGAGCATGCGGTGCTTCGCCATGTCGACTCGCTCACTCAAATAGTATGGCGACTCGCTCAATAATCAAATGTCACTCACTACTCCGTCGACGTTGAGTTGTTGAGCGAACAAAAAAACAAGTTGATGGTGCTTCTTCTTAATTCCGCGATAATATTATAGTATACTACGTATGACGCGGGCGATCAAATGATCAAAAAATGATCAAAATAACAGAGAGAACGGATGAATAATAGTATCATTATTAATCTGGAGAGAATCGCGTAAATATTCTTTTCATTCTCATTGGTGTAATGGAAATCGGAAAATGAACATTTTTATAATAAAATTGAAAAATTCGCGAATAAATTAGACAACGGTTTTTCGCCATTAACGTTATTCATAATAACCGGTCAATTATACTTACTGCCTTTATTGTCCATACTCGTCGTACTTACGTATATACGTACTCGTACTTCGAAGACTATTATTTATAGTACTACCCTAATAAGGTACTGCTGAAGACTGATATTTTATTATTATTTATTTACGAGTATTGTAGTGATTGTAGTATAATAATAAAGACCCATCAAACGTGGGGCTGAAAATGGCCCTCACGAGAGGGTCTTTTTTCCTTTATTTCTTCATCCTTCAGCATGATGTACGAGTATTATTAGTTATTTACGAGTATTTACGTAAATACGAGTACGTAGTTAGTTAGTATGTTGTATGTACGAGTTAGTATACAATAATAACGTCATGATGATGTTGCCGTTGTTGCTTTTTTTTTTATATCATATATTATATAAACAATGCGTTTGATGTACGTACGAATCATCACGCGCACGGATGTGCACTGCCTGCCTCCCCACTCTATTATTATTGATGTTATGATGATGATTTACGAACATAGTTTTGCTATGATGTGCAGGTGCGCGCGTTTGCGTTGCGTCGTCCCACCTCTCGCATCTGATCGACGCGCGATCCTTTACTTGAACATGGACTGAACTCGATCTACGTTGTGTGAGTCTTTACGTTGAAGTAATACAGGCGTTTGCGTTGTGTTTTTAATTCAACAACATACATTATTTGTACATTCCGTATCCTTTGGTTCCCCTTCCCCCCCCTCTTTTCGTCTCTACAAGTTTCGAGTGGTCTTACCAGAAATTAAAAGACAACGCTTCAAAAACTACTTTAGCAGCAGCAATGCAACTACTTCGACTGATTTTTTCTGTTGCACTCCTGTGCAAAGCAAGTGCGCGTTTAAATAATCGAGCGGTAAATATACTAAAAGAGAAACATTATGTTCATCCAGTTCCAGACGGATGTACTCTCATTGCTGGAGAAGAATCAGAAAGCGACGACGATCCATATTGTCTTTCGAGCGATGATGAAGACGACTGTGGTCTTTGTTTTAGCCCTCCTAGCTCTGCTGAAGCAGCAAGAAGAGTTCGATTTGCATGTATGGCGCCGCTGATATGCGATCCAACTTCTCTCCCAGATCCAGCAGCAGCAGATCCACAAAATCCTGACTCACTTGATTATGCACGAAAATTTGTTGGCTTTGAGGTGGAGGGGTATTATTTCCGTACTGGCGCAACATTGAAGGATATAGGTACTCAATTAGCTGTACCAATAGGAGTGATTCTATCGAGGGGCTACAAGTGGGCGCTGACAAGCGACTGGAAACGAATGGATAATGAATTCAGTTTTGCAGATATAGAGGCTGTCACAGAACCTGTTGGCGTGGACGAAGGTGCGATCAAAATGCTTTTAAATCTTACGAAAGAACTCAACAATCTTATGCCTTCGTCCGACAAATTAAAGTCTTATGAAGATTATATCCGCAATAACTGCCCGATTTCAAATGGTAAATACATATGCCCACAAAGTAAATATGTAGAAATGGTCGCAGGTAGCAAACCTTTTTATCAGAAAGTATCGAAAGGAATCGTTGGTTTTGCAGCTAACGGAAAAAATTGGGAATCGAATGTGTTTATTGAGTTTCCCTCCCCTTTCAGTGCTGCTCTGGGTGGTCTTGATCTGCCCCAGTTTGAATCCTCGTTCAATCTGAATAGCTTTCGTTACAATCCCCAGGTTACGATGAGCATACACTTTGAACGGATGCTTTTTGTGTTTTTATTTCATCCAGATGATCCACGTCGCAAAGCACCAGATGCTCTTCACCGTTCGGATGTCCCTATCATAGATTACATGTTCAATAAGTATAAGTGGAAGTTGAGAATGGGTTATCTCATGGATCTTGCTTCTCCTGGCGAATTCAGGGTACTGCGCGATTGCAGGTTTTATGCAATTAATGGGAATCCAGAGGCGTGCACTGAGGGCAGCTTTATTGTTTTAAAGGAGAATACGTATGCGCTGCGGGGGTTTATCTTTGGCGCTGCTCTTGTGCGTGCACACGGGGAAGTCGCAGGATCAAAAGCTGCATATTACTTGAAAGCGAGAATGCCAGTATTGTTTCGAACTAGTCTAAATGAATGGTGGAAACGCGCCGCCGAAAAGGAATTTTCTCTCGAATGCAACAGCATGCTGGATATTGCGCAGCTTGTATGCAGAGAACCCGGTTTGGGCATATTTATCAATTCAAAGGAAGGTTTCTCCTTCCCTTCAGAAACGCGACGAGTGGTAGATGGAGGGGACGCTTACGCCTCAAATGAGTGGCTTGTTGACAGCTGTTTCCTATGGATTCTCAATGTGATGGTTGATGCCACTAATATGGACGATCCGTTACATCGGCAGGAACGCGCATTCGGCTTTTTTCAGCAGATGGATGATCGATTAGCTCTCAGAGGAGCTGTCTCTTTTGTAGACAAGGCGGCAGGTGTGCGTTTTGAGCTAAGAGCGTTTTCAAGTTCGTCAAGAAGTGCACCGATTGGTCTTGGCATAGAACCAACTGGTATAACGCCTCATGAATTTGCCATTGAAGCCATGGAATATATTCTTTTTGCTAATGCAATGAATGGACACGGTTCATTTGACGTTACACACAAATTTGAAAGCTTTATCAAGACAGGAAGGTGGAGAGAATATAAAGGCGGCCCCGATCTTCTGCCCTCCCTTGAGAGCGATCTGTCCGCAGCAGTTTCTCTCCGCTCGTGTTCTTCTTCAGCCAGGGCAACTTGTGCTCGCGTGACCGCTGCCCTCAAAGAACGAGAAAGAAGAGCATTTGAGAACTATGAGGCATTTCTCACCTGCTTATTCGACGACTGTGACTAACTAATAACGCTCCCTCTCTCTCTAGTATATAGCTAAATAAATTGCTCTCTAGTAAATACAATATATACAAATAATAATATGGATACTTACTCGTACTTATATTAATACTGTGTTTGGGCAGCCGAGAGAGCCGGTAAATACGAGTATGACATGTAAACTGTAAAAATTTCGTTTTTTTTTTTAAAATATTGTAAATAATAATAAAAGCATGTAATGCGCAAAACTACTCGTCGTACTCGTACAATCGTCCCTCTCCTACTTCTACATCACGCAAGCACGCAAAAGTAGTAGAAATAGTAAGCGAAAAAATATTTTTTTTTTTTCTCTTTTTGCAAAGCATTTTGTTGCTACGCCCGGCATCGGAAGCAACGGCATGCTCGCAGCCGGTTTTCTTGATGACGAGGAGAGTCGCCGTTTTGGAGATAGTTTAGAAACGATGGCATCGCCGGCTTTGTCTTATAATTTGGACGGTGATAGCGAGCCGCTTGGTGTGCGGCAGCTGCGGGCGGTGGTGGAAGTCGAGCGTTCGACGTCGGCGAAGCTCCGGCGGCGGTTGGCAGACTCCATCGCAGAAACGGAGGCTCTCAAGACTGCTATTGAGTGCCTCAACGATGAGGTGAAGGGATACTCGGCGAAAGAGAAGGAGCTAATGAAACGCATCAAAGAATTGGAGGAGAAGCGTAGATCAGAACGCGAGGAGCGCGCGCAAGATGCTCAGCGCTTTGAGTCGACAGTTCGCGAGATGAAGGAGGCCATGAAGTCGCAACGGCTGGAGCACAAAGAGAGCATGCGGCGGTTCAAGCTTAAATATGCGCAAGAGCAGTACCTTGCGAAGAAACTCGTTTCGTGATGACGCAAACGACTTTTTAATGTGCTGCCAATGCAACTGTATCATATTTTTACAATATATTTATTCATATTATTTTTAATTAAAAAGTACCTTCATCATGACATACTTTGCATTCCTGCAAATATAATAATATAAATACTGTAGCAGTACTGTGTAAAAAGTAAAAATAATAACCACATCGAGGCAAATAAACAACTTCATATTTATGCAAAAAAACGCTCGAAGACGGCGCGCCCGGGACCTTTTGGTTAAATCTGATAAATAACGCCATCTGAGTACATTACCTTGTTGTCATCTTGCAGCGCAGTCACAATAGCCTCGACTTCACCGCGGCTGTAAGCATCCTCGTTTTCTGCAACGCCCCTTTGCTGCAGCGTCGCCAGGGTATCGTTAAGCTTCCTGATGACATCATTCATAGGGAGATTCTCGCTGCGTTCAGATTTGAAAAGGTCCACAATCGCGGACATGCAACGGCGGAAACGCTCGGAGTTGCGTTCTACTGTAAATGTTCCGCCACGCCCACTAAGCTTACCCTGCGGAGCTGCCTTTCTATTTCCAGCATCAGAAGCGCCCAGCGGCGGCGGTTCGACGTCTTCAGGACCATCATCGGCGTCGTCTGACGCCCGGCGTCGCTTGCGGCCGGGTAGTCCCCCCGGGCCCATATTTTCGACGTCCGAAAGGTGAGCTTCCTCCTCCTCAGCCTCCCCCCCTTGCTGGGGCATCTGCGCTTCTCCCTCGCTCGCGGCTGCAACGTCGGGTCGCTGGCTTTCTTCGTGGTAAAGCGCAAATCGCATGATGCGGTACGCTTCTTCGCAATCTTGAACTTCCACGTGCTTGCTGAGGCGCACTTTTGCGTGGGCGGAAGCGAGGCGAATCATCGTCTCAAGCTGACGCGGTGTGACGGGGAGGGTCTTTGTGGCCTGATTCTGACGCAGCTCAGAGTAGTGGTTTGCGACGAAGTCTTGCGCATCCTCGCTGAGCACTGGCTTCACGCGCGTTTTGGCGTACAAGACGTACTTTCTGATGAACTCCGTCGATAGGAGCTCCCTGCGCTCTCCCCCGTTCGCTTCAGCGAATCCGCCGTGGAGTAGCGGATCAAACTTTTGATACTTTGGCGCTGTATCGTCGTCCTTTTCGGGAGCATCGACATCGTCGAGGACGGACGTGACGCCCGAGCCGGCACTCAGGCTAATTGGCACGCCCTCTTGCCCCGGGCGCTCGTACCGGTGCATTCGAAGCACATGGTCCGAGATGGCGCGATCGTGATCGGGATTCAAGTTGTCGAGGACGATAAAGAGGAGATCAAAACGGGAGAGAAGGGAATCAGGGAGCCCGACGTTGCGCTGGGGCGTGAGATCCTTATCGTATTGTCCGTATATTGGATTTGCTGCCGCAACCACGGAGCAGCGAGCATTGAGCGACGCGTGGATGCCCGCTTTTGCAATCGTTACCGTCTGCTGCTCCATTACCTCGTGGATGGCGACTCTATCAGCGTCGCCCATTTTATCAAACTCATCAATGCAGACGACGCCACGATCAGCGAGGACCATCGCGCCTGCTTCAAGCCGACGCTCGCCCGTCTCGGCGTCAGAGGTCACTGCGGCGGTGAGACCAACGCCAGTGGAACCGCGGCCGGTCGTCGACACCGCCAGCGGAGCAATACCGAGCACGAAGCGCAGCAGCTGACTCTTGGCCGTCGACGGATCGCCCACCATCAGAATATTAATATCTCCCCTCAAGTGGGTCCCATTGTCGAGGTTTTTCTCCATGCCTCCCAGCAGCAAGAGCAAAAGCGACTTTTTGATGTACTCGTGGCCATAAATAGATGGCGCGAGGGAGCGGCTGAGCGTCTCAAAAGCGTCATCTTCTTTTGCAAGGGCGCGGATATTTTGCACGTCTTCAGGAGTGATGACGAGCCCGTTCACTTCTGTGCCGATTGAGCGCACATTATTCGCGATGAGAACGGTGCGAAATACGCCGGAGGACGTTTGTCCAGTGGCTCCCGCAAGAGCGCGGTACACGCCGACGATCTGCACGCGATCGCCCGGTTTGCACTTATCAACGAGGTCGTAGTCAGCGATGACCTCGACAGATCGGGGAAGTTGGCCGAGCGGTGCTCTCTCTGGCATCTCTTGAATCGTGATCATCTGGTGATCTTTGTACTCTGAGAGCCCGAATTCGAGCTCGAGGGCATTGCCATTTTCGTCGCGGCTGGGAAACGCAGCTGAGGTGGGCAGTCCCACAAGCGACGTCGCGTCGCGGTATTGCCTTTCTACGGTCTTGTTCGTAGAAGGGCAGTAGTGGACCGACTTGACGACTTTGGGGCGAACGAGTGACACTTTTGTGACGATGCCTTCGACGCAAACCATCGTGGAGAGAAGGTCCGAGGTGAGCCCGCGGGGCGACACCATGCTCCCTCCGAAGGATCCTTTGAAGCCAACGTGGAATTTGGGATCATCCGCAAACGCCGTTTTGGACCCACCAATAGCAAGCGCCGTCGACTTGAGCGCCTCCTCAAAAGCACGGATTAAGGTGACGGGTTGGTTTTGTAATGCTCTTACGGGTCCCCTACCAAACCTTCGACGGAGATCGTCCAAGTCAACCATAAGCCGATATGGAGGCGGCGAGTCGAGCATCGTCTGGATCGCATCCGTATACTCCCCATCCCCATCAGGCGGCGACAAAAAATCCTCCAACGTCCTTACCAACGTATTATAGTCTGCATCATCCCCTTGCGGTTCATCTCCAAGAGTTGCCATCGTTTATTCCCGCTCGATATTCGTCCTATCAAATATATATCAACAAATATGAGTACAAGAAAACAACGACTGCAACGACGCCCCAGTGCTCGCAAACAAACAAACAAACGAATCAACAAACAAATGAACAAACAAACGAATCAACGAACGAATCAACGAACCAGCGATCAAATAGTACTACGCCAGAAAAGCTAACCTCGCCTCCTCTCGTGTAGTAAATATATAATATTTTTTTCAAAAAAGGGCGCGATGCAATATTAACTAGTTATTCATTAAATAATAATATTTAAATAACCGCACAACACAGCAGAAGAAGAATCGAACGAGGCGCAAATGAAAAATATCAAACTACTATTATTATTATTTAATAAAGAGCAATCAATGTCCCTGGGGAGGAGCTGGTACTACCGCGGCGCCAGCACTCGCACTCGCACTGTGATGACTATATTATAAATATATACAAACAACATGAAACATGACCCTCCTAATAATAATAAATAAGGTATGATGATGTTACTGGTTTTATTATTTTTGAATTTTTTTGAAAATTAATTTTGAATTTTTTTGAATTTATTATTAAGTAACCAATAGCCGGTTTATTATTATTGAAATGAAAAAACGATTTTCTTTGATTTTTTTTTTGAATTTTTTTGGCTCATCCGCCCTTTTGATGACAGTGCATTTTTCATTTCATTATTATATGCAGGATGTCCATATAATAAATTAGTAGACACACCCCAAAATTAGTAGACACACGTAGTATGGTTAAAATTATTATAGTACTATAGTTAGTCAACGTATATATATATTATTATACCTTCCTCAGTTCTAGCCCACTTAATATATATTATGGTGCAGTATGGCTAAATATGGAGGCGTAAATTTTGAATTTTTTTGAAATTTTTGAAATTTTTTGAAATTTTTTGAATTCGATATATTCTTTATTAATAATTATTGGCGCGATCAATGCATCCATAATCTGCTTGTTTTTCAGTTGAATGAAACGCATATTGCTATTGTTTTGCTTTTTTTGGTTTGTGGATTTTTTTTTGGGGAAATTTGTGCGAGCGACCATCCATGTCTGGGGCGGTTAGTACGATGCATCAGAGCGACGCGGAGGCGGTGAGGGAGTTTACGGCTGGCGCGGGGCAGCCGACGCCGGAGGTTCCCGTTGCGATGTCGAGGGAGGAGGTGCACTTTATTGGAAAAATGATGCTGGATGAAATCATGGAGCTGTTTGCGACGGTGAGCGCACCCGAGGAGGCCAAGGCGACCCTCAAGTCGTTCATCGTCAACTCAAAAGACATCCCCAAGATGGTGTACGAGAAGGGCGACGTCGTATCTATTGTCGCAGACCAAGCAGACGCTCTTGTGGACTCGTACTACTACTCGCTCAATGCTGCGGCTAAAAAGGGATTCAACATGAGCGCTGTTTTTAAGCTCGTCCACGGCGCGAACATGGCCAAGCGCGACCCCGTCAGCGGCGAATTCCTCAAACGGGCAGATGGAAAGATCATCAAGCCTGCCGGATGGACTGCGCCCGACGTGCGCGCGGAAATTGCGCGTCAGATGTCTTACGGTGCGTGGAAAAAGGACGGATCGGGCCATCAAAGCGACGCTGAAGCTGTGAGGGAATTCACGGCAGGTGCGGGCCAGCCGACGCCCGACGTCCCAGGCCCCATGTCGAAAGAGGAGGTCAATTTTATTGGCAAAATGATGCTCGACGAGATCATGGAGCTCTTTGCAACCACGGATGGACCCGCGGAAGCTAAAAAGGCGCTCACATCATTCATCGACAACTCAAAAGATATTGCTCTTCTTCATTTTGAAGACGGCGACATCGCAGGACTCATCTCCGAGCAGGCCGACGCCCTCGTCGACGCGTACTACTACTCCCTTAATGCCGCGGCTAAAAAGGGATTCAACATGAGCGCTGTATTCCAGCTCGTGCACGGCGCCAACATGGCCAAACGTGATCCTGCGACGGGCAAGTTTATCAAGCGCGCCGATGGCAAGATCCTCAAACCTGCCGGATGGACGGCACCCGACGTTAACGCCGAAATCGCACGGCAGCTCGCCGAGGGCGCGTGGAGCGTTGCCCCAAAAGGTGGCGCAGAAAATGCCCCAATCAACTAAATGATGAGTGGATAATGTTGCAATGATTGATTGTATTACATATTATTTAATAAAATATAAAACCACGCACCAATTCATTTCAAGCACACACGTACACGTTCATTTATTTCATTAAATTTAGCCACCCCAAACGTCCAGGAAGAGCTTTCCCTGCACGCTCATCGATGTGACGTAGTCCTCGGCCTGCTGCAGCGTGATGCAGCTCGGATTGAACTCGTACGCGATCCTGGCAAGGCTCTTTTTCACATCTGGCGCCATTCTCCTGCCGTCGCCGCATATGTACACTTGGGCACCCTTTTTGATCAAGTTCCAAACGAGCTCCTTTTGCTCGTATATAACGTGCTGGACGTAGTGCTTTTCTTTGCCCTCGCGCGAAAATGCTGGGAATAACTTCGTTAGACCTGCCCCAGGTTTAAGATACTCGTCAAACTCGCGCTCGTAGATAAAGTCCTCATCCCGCTTTCTGCAGCCAAAAAATAAGACAGCCTCCGACTTGCAAGCCTTCATCTTGCGCTCTTGCAGGAATCCCATAAAGGGAGCGACGCCTGTTCCCGCGCCGATCATCACCACGGGCGTATCATCGCCATCAGGAAGCCTAAACTTGGTACCAGTATCTCGGATGCTCACGTACACGCTTTCACCGACGTCCCTCTCTGACAAATAATTTGAGCACACACCCATGGGCTGCACACCAACAGATATAGTCAGACTCTCTTTCGAAAAGCAAGGCGACGAGCTGATGGAGTAGAGCCTCGGCTTGAGTCGCGGGAGGTTGCACAGGACGTCTTCCAAGTTCCACGTGAGGTGCGACGACATGTCAGCAATTTGCAGGATGGTGAGCTTTTTCGTCTCCACGAGATTTGCATACAAGCCATCCGCCCCATCTTCTTTAAAGTCTTCAATAAAGTCCTCATCGTTTTCCGTTTTACCGTGCGCGCTGCTAAGAAAATTTATGAGCACTTTTCGCGTCGGCGGGGACTGAAGGTCTAAAAATCTCTCAAAGAGCGTGCGGATGCTCACGGGGGTGTTTAGAGGAATCGACTTGGCGACCGGCGAATTTTCTGCTTTTGGTTTGATCACGACGACACTCTCACCATCAAGACCAAATCGGGAGAGGTAGGCATCGACAATCTCCTTCCGATTTACGGGCAGGACGTGCAAGTGGTCGCCCGTGACGTACTCTTTTCCCTCGGGTACGCTGAATTGGATGTGCCTCGTCGAGCGATCCGAGCTGGCAGACTGCAGCTCTCTATTCTCCTCCACCTTTGCCAAGAAGCAGGCATCAACGCCACGCGGAGGATGCGCTTCAAAGTCAGTCGCAGATTTGCTCTCCTCTGATTCGCTTTCCACGGAAATTTCGATGGGGCACTCGCGCGACGATTCTTCCACAATCTTGAAAGAGCCCATATCACCCTGTCCGAGCGCTTCGAGGCACAGCGGCACCCACGACTCAAAGTCGCCTTCGGGATCCTCCGCAAAGTTTGCCGCGCCGCGCTGGGCGATGGCGTTTGCACCGAGCTGCTGCAGCTGAAGATCAATAAATGTGGGAAGTCCCTGGTACGTGGTCGCCCACCCAGTGTTGCCTGTTCCAAAGACGCAAAACTCGACTTGCTTCATTTTTTCGGCGACATCTGGATTGTCGCGCACAGCTTCAGGAAGGTCGATCGAGATCATCTTTTTGAAAATGACCGCGTTGTCGGGCGGATAACCATTGTACGTTGGCGTTATTATAATTATGGGGGCTTCTGCGAAGGCATCAGCCAATCCCACCGCGTCCTTATCACCCACAAACGTATCGAGGGGCGTGCACGAGGATTCATAGCCCACGGAAAGAAGTCGCGTGTTGAGATCCAGAGCCATGTCTTCGGAATTTCCAGTGTTGCTCCCGTACAATATGCGCACCTTTTTCTTCTTTGCCGCGACCTGCTTTGGCATGCACAGCATGGAGGGTCCCTTCATCGACTTCATCGTCTGCTTTCGCTTTTTGGCTTTGATTTCCTCCTGCGCCGTCTCTTCGTTTACATTTTCGCGCTCCTGGAGCGTCATGATGACGCCCTTGGGCGAAGTAAAGAATGCCATGTCTCGGCCGTAGTTGGCGCTCGGGTGCATCCTCGCCCAAAAGTTTTGCAGAAAGAGGACAAAAACTACCTTGTGCTCCATGAGCGCCAGCTGCTGTCCCATGCACCTTCGTGGGCCTTCGGCGAATGGAACCCAAGCATACCTATGCCTGCTCTTTACAGCGCCCGGAGTCCAGTGCTCAAACGGATTGAATTCGTCTGCGTCATCACCCCACACGCGTGCGTTGCGATGGATCGCTTCAATTGATACCGTTAGCTTTTGTCCAGCCTTCACCTCGTATCCAGCAACCACAGTGTCTTTTACGACCCGCTTGACGATAGCACCTGCGGGTGGCTGAAGTCGAAGGACCTCCCGCTGCACCATATCGAGACATTTGAGCTGCGAGAGATCTTTCCAGGTCGGCGCACGGTCGCCGAGAACTTCATCGATTTCTTTTAGCAGCGTTTCTTCCACTTCCTTGTCCTGAGAGACGTAATAAAAGGTATTGGCAAGGAAAGACGACGTGGAATCGTGGCCCGCAATTAGGAAAGTAATTATTTGATATCGAATATTTTCCAGGGTCAACTTCTTTCCCGTTTTTGCGTCGGTTTTGTCGAGCATGGCCTGTAGAAAGTCGTCGTATTTGTCGGATGCGGCCGGATCATCTTTTCGTTTGGCGATAATGCCGTCAACGAACGAAAACAGCGTCTCAATGGCGCGCCTATACTTTCGTGCCGTGCGCGGCATCATTCCCTTGATTAGATCAGGTAAGAAGATGCGACTTAAGCCAATGTGCATGGCTTTGCTCAGCGCGACGAGGAACGGGTGCTTTTCGTCATTCGTCGTAGACCCAAAGTCCGTGCTAAAAGCGGCTTGCCCAATGACGTCGTACGCAATTTTCGTGGTGTACTCGTTCATATCAAAGGGATTTCCGAGTCCAACTTTTTCGCGAAGAGTCTTCATCATGTTGTGCGTAACGTTAACGATGATATCGACCATTCTCTTTAGACTTTTGTATGAAAACTGCGGCATGAGGACGCGATGGGCGATGTGCCACTCTTCGTCATCCCAATTTGCCGTAAAGAGGCCATTTCCGGCAAACGACTTTGCTTCATGGTAGGCAGATGGTTTCACATTCGTGATTTTATCTATGTTGTCGTTTTCCAGAATCTCCTCGTACACTTCCGGCGAACCTATGCACAGGGCGCCATTACTGAACGCAAAGTACTGGATTATTTCCTCTGGTCCTTGGTACTTGAAGAGCAGTTCCCTCAACCTGAGCGTAGGATCGTCGGCAATTTGATGAATGTTGCCAATAATGAGTTTCTTTGGCGGACATGGGGGGTCTTTGCGCGTGATCGGCTTTGCTGCTTTCGGTTTCGGTGTTGTTTTTAGCTCCGGAATCTTTGTTTCTGGAGCCACGGATTTGATCAGCGTCTTGAGTTCGTCGATGTATCTTACAAGATCTTCTTGCTCGGTAGAAGAGAGACCGTTTTTTTTCGAGGCCGAGGCCGAAGCCTCCGCAGACGCCGCGCTGCCCATATGTATTATGCAAACGAAAAGAAGTGTGTACTGTACCTTTTGTCGTTTCTTCCTGCTGTCGAGAAACTTGGCTCGGATTGTGAGAAACGAAGCCAAATAACGGAGAGGGGACGACGAAAAGTGATCACGTAGAGTGCCTTTCGCGCAAACAACCCGCAATACGTTTGATTAAAACACGCGCAAGGTTTATAAAACCTACCACCGACTTATTATATATATACAACCTTGGCATAGTAGCATTCTTATCACCTGCGAACGATTCTTTATCACGATGTTCGCTCATCGATTTTCGCTCAATATAGAAAATCCAGTACATTCGCAAACGCGATGCAACCAAATAAATAATAATAAGATCCACTTTGATTCATCACCTTATTTTATTACGCCTACTACGAGTAAATAAGTACGAGTGAAAAGTATTCGCATATTATTTGGATGTGAAAGTCCTTCACCTCTGTTGGGCCTTACGTATTAAATATATTGGACAAGCCATTATTTGAAGGAATCGTCCGTCATTTCCATAACGGACATTTGAACCGTTGCTAAATATAATAGCCGTTATTTTATAATTATCTAAAATTGCAATCCTTTGCCCGTTACACCAACACACAATAACACAACAACATGTCATGCAATCCAATACGCAATCATTGAAACGACCGATGGAGAACATAAATTAAAGCGGCATATCTCTCTTTCGTTTTCTCTCTAATACTGGGAGGAGCTCCGCACATACTTTTGAAAAAATATTTAAGCGAAGTGCATGTAATATTATACGTTCGGTGGCAAATGCGCGTCCCTTAATTACGAACTGGCTTGTGGCATCACTCGGAAATAGTGACTCGTGCGCGTGTGATGGCTGCCTCGCCATCCTCCTCCTCATCATCATCATCAGAGCGGTACTTGTACTACTTTTCTACTTTATTTGCGGTATGTCTGGTGGGTTTAGAGCTGGGAAATGGATGTATGGCTGCCCTCCGCTCGCTCATGGCAGCGGCGTGCGAGCTCTCTTTACCACTGCCGTTTGAAGACGACGGCGGCGCTATTTATAAAAGTGGAAAAGGAACCGCGGTGCTCAGAGTATTCTTATGCGGATTGTTTGCAGCAATTATAGCTGCTCTTATATGGATGTTTCGGGCGCAGTATCTCAAGCAGCGCGCCTTATCTGAAGATACATAGCGCTCTAAAAAGTAAGCGGGGTTCCAGTGACGAGTGCGTTAAAACTGGTGCATTCCTCTATACTTTCAAAAACATAGCATGCATAAAATTATAATAGTCTTATTTATTTTACTACTTTCGCACGGGGGACGCAAAATCCCAGCTCAGGGCGTTCGACGATTCCGCTTCGTCAAGCCACAGTCCGAACGAGCGCGACTTTTCCTTCTTTGGTGATTCGTCGAAAGAAAATGCGCTCTCTCTCTTTTTTTTGAAACTCTTTTCAACAATATGCATTGGTGACTCGATCTCTTTCATGGCACGCTCAACCATCTGCTGCGCTGGATTTAGCTGCATCTTACCGGCGGCAGCTAGCTTCGATGCCGCCGTCCGTTTCTTTTCTTTGACAACAGCAACCTCAGAGATATTGTTCCGCGCTGCGGGAGTAGGGGATGCATTATGCGCATCACTTGGCTTCGCTGCTTTTGAGCGTACTCGGGAAATGTTCCTCACGTTGTCGCGGCGCAACTTGCGCTTCAGCTCCTTTATTTCAGCCCTTAAATCGTCATTTTCCCTAAGAAGCTTGTCGTTCGTCCTTTTTAAAGATCTCAAGTCTCCTTCTAAGTGGCCGACCTGGCGGACTCGCGCCTTGTAAGCCTGCTGGGCCTGTTTTTCCCTCGATGTCACGCCATCCGCTACGTTGCGAGCATGTATCTGCACAGCAGCAAGCTCATTCTGCAGCGCAACTATTTCAGCATCTTTTTTACGAATCATGTATTGGTGCTTTGCGAGTGGGATAGAATCTATTTTGGTGGGCGCAAGCTGCACACTTGGTTTTTGGGTACCCTGCTCGGCGTTTGTCGCCATGGAGTACTGCAGCGCGCTGCGCGGCGCTACTCCAGCACTACTAATTGTTTGGCCGCTTTTGGCTCGAAAACGTGACGCGTACGGACCCACAACTGAGTTTGAAACTTTCTTAGCAGCAGGCTGAGGGTACGTTGGCTGATCTTGTACGAGGGCGAGCAACGCTGCATGGTCCATCAACTCGGTCACCCCACCACGAGCCTCCTTTTCATTATTAGCGGCATTTTTTTCGTCAGACGATGGCTGTATCCAACCAACATCATCAGCATCAGCATACGGATCGCCGTACACCGTATCTTCCCCGCCAAAAGAAAAATTGTTCATACTAAATAATACTTTCCTATATTCTTAAATATTTAACCAAAAATATTTTTCCAATCAAGCCGAAAGGGCTCTCTGTTGACAAAAACCTACGTTTATTCCGTTCTTGCACTGCAA
>JACLAC010006834.1_pt1 | contig 19443 bp, 20 predicted proteins | sample 8027881 | NCBI WGS metagenome assembly JACLAC01 (sample SAMN15725517, study PRJNA655200) | protist metagenome | isolation source: fluorescence activated cell sorting (FACS) single amplified genomes of... | place: Spain: Blaines Bay Microbial Observatory, Mediterranean Sea | collected 2016-01-19 | reverse complement strand
ACGAGAGGTGGTTTATAATTGTAAGAAAAGAAGAAAAGAAAAAAGGGAAAGCGGAAACAACGGAGGAAATATTACATAAAGTATGCAGGAAAGAAAGAATGCTGGCATCAAAGGTGATAATTTACAGTTAATCCGACAAAAAGTTGAGACCTGACGCGGCTCCGACACACTTGCGCCACCGAGGCGGCTCCTCGGATTTACCCGTCAGCTTCTTCGAGAATTTTAAGCTGATCTTGTCAGCGGCCTGGGGGGGGAATTGAGATTGCGGCTTCGTGAGGCTCCGTACCTCGTTCATGTAGGCCATGCTCGCAGCCGCTGCCCTCCACATCAGGTAGTTGGCCTGGTGGAATTTTCATGCTCTCTCTCTCTATCTCTCTGATGTTTAAAGATGATCTTTCGCACCTGCACTCTCTTGGGAGTTTTTTGAATGAGCTGGCTGAAGTTGGTGATGTAGTTTGGCACGTCGACAATGATGATCTCGTCACCGGACACCTGTGGATGGAGGGAACTAAGCGCGTCACCAGAATGTTTGAGCACCTGCACAATGTTGGTGGTGAGGATGGATGAGGACACGAAAAGACAAGCCAGGTGGGTTGAAAACAATATTTTGTCATCATTCTCTAATCCATCCAGAGTGAAAGCGCAAGGTATGGTGGAACACATCGGCTACCCGTCAGAACTCCTTGAGATGTCGAAGCTCGAAGATCTCTATGCTGGGTTGGAACTCAGTCCCAACGCCTACCTCGGCAACGCGCTCAACATGACGGTGTTTGGCACCAACTACGCCTTCAGCAAGCTGCGGGAGAAGGTGAACAAGACGGACTGGGTCCGCCACGGCCGCCCTGCTGTCGTCAACGCCTTCTACTCCCCTCTCGAGAACTCGATCCAGTTCCCCGCTGGCATCCTCCAGGGAATCTTCTTCTCGAGCGACCGACCCAAGTACATGAACTACGGAGCGATCGGCTGGGTGATTGGTCACGAGATCACGCACGGGTTCGACGACCAGGGAAGACAGTTTGATGAGGAGGGGAACCTTGTTGACTGGTGGCATCCTGAGACCAAGCAGAGGTATTTCCGTGGAATCTTTGGATTTGACTTCTTGTGAACCCAGGTACCTGAAGAAGGCGCAGTGCATCATCTCACAGTACGGAAACTACACGATCAAGGATCTCGACAACATGCAGCTGAATGGCATCAACACGCAGGTTGGCACCAACAAGATGTGTTGCAACTCTAACTTATCCTTCAGGGAGAAAACATTGCAGACAATGGAGGCATAAAGGTGATAATTTACAGTTAATCCGACAAAAAGTTGAGACCTGACGCGGCTCCGACACACTTGCGCCACCGAGGCGGCTCCTCGGATTTACCCGTCAGCTTCTTCGAGAATTTTAAGCTGATCTTGTCAGCGGCCTGGGGGGGGAATTGAGATTGCGGCTTCGTGAGGCTCCGTACCTCGTTCATGTAGGCCATGCTCGCAGCCGCTGCCCTCCACATCAGGTAGTTGGCCTGGTGGAATTTTCATGCTCTCTCTCTCTATCTCTCTGATGTTTAAAGATGATCTTTCGCACCTGCACTCTCTTGGGAGTTTTTTGAATGAGCTGGCTGAAGTTGGTGATGTAGTTTGGCACGTCGACAATGATGATCTCGTCACCGGACACCTGTGGATGGAGGGAACTAAGCGCGTCACCAGAATGTTTGAGCACCTGCACAATGTTGGTGGTGAGGATGGTGTTGATGTACTCCAGCCAAGGGGTGGTCGGGTCGAGGCTGGTCAGCTCCGACACTTTCATCGGGTTGTACAACTTGCTGGCGTCCCTGCGCTCCTCTCTGGAAACATTGCTATAGTATTTTCATCAGGATATTTAGGATCAACCTTGGCAGGGATATCTTGGCCAGCTCTATCTCAAACTTGATCGTCTCCTTGATGTCGTTGATGACGGTGTCTTTGTCGGCCCCCAGCAGAAGGGCCACATCCTGCATGTACTCCTGGTACGCCTGCACGTCAGGGTCCTCCAAGCCTTTCATCAGGTACTCCCGAGCCATCCCGAGACCAGGCTGGTCAAGATCAAGGATCCGCCAACTGAGTAGATCAGTCATCACGTCGTGCTAATTTTTCATTTGTCACAGGTTGAGGTTTACCTTGAGTTTTTCAAATCGGTTGTTACTGAGAAGTCAACCAAGTAGTCCACTGAGTAGCCATTTTCTCTGAACTTGTAGGTCATCTCGTACCTTAAAAAGAAATGATAAAAACACGCCACCAGATCATCTTTTAAAAATTACAGTTCATAAATTAGCAAAATCAGTTCTCTCACCACTTGTATCCCTCCTCATTCCAAGCAGGTCCCTCCAACAACGGCCAACCTCCCATCTTCTTCAGGATCAATTTCAACGGCTCCAGCCCGGCTGTCTGGATATGAACACACATTGAAATCATCTTTCCCAAAATATATGCTTTAGGTTAGAACCTCAATAGTCTCCTTGTCCATGCAGGACTGGAAAACTGACTTGGCCATCTGGAAAGGCTTTGGGTCGCTGGCCTTGATCTCTCCCTCCAAGAGTCCCCTCACTTGCACGTCCAGCTTGTCTCCGAGGATGGAGAACATCGAGGTTCTTGTCCGATCGTCCGGGATGACGGTCTCCTCGATGAAGCTGCCGCAGGCGAACTGGTAGAAGTCGTCGCAGGGGTTTGCCGTCTCGTCCAGCTTGTCGAGCAGGTCCGCTGCGGTCTGGATGCATCCCTGCGATTGGCAGTCTCATCCAGTTTCAATCCATCAGATCGACGGTTTGTGTGCCAGGAAGCGTTATTAGCACCGTAAGGTGCTCATATAACAGCTGCATTCAGAGATCCATCCCATCCATCCATCCTACCATCCCACATATAGCTTTGAGTGTTCAATACCATTCAATGGTGACCTGAAACATTGTAAGAGTATTGTATGAGTATTGTAAGAGTATTGTAAGAGTATTGTAAGAGTATTGTAAGAGTATTGTAAGAGTATTGTAAGAGTGTCAAGTCTTGTAAAGATTGCAAAGATTGCACCTAGGTGACCTAGGTGACATAGGTGACATAGGTGACCTAGGTGACATAGGTGACCTATCGCATCTATTTTGTACTGTATTGTTCAAGAGTATTTGATCAATATATATAATATATATATATATATATACATGTTCATTGTTCATGTTCATTGTTCATTGTTCATATTCATTGTTCATTGTTCCCACGGTGCTACTCTCATCTTTGATGATGTTTTTACCTTCGTGAAGCAGTAATCGCTGTTCGACAATGAATTTGTGGTCGCCTGAGGCTCCTGAATTGAAGCGGATGAGAATATCTGATGGAAGATAATCTTTTGATAATTTGATCAGAATTTCTCAAACCTGTGATGTAAGAGATGATGTGTGAGCCTCCTCGTCGTCAAACTGGGGGGAAAAGAAGTATAAAGACAACTGGATCAAAAAAATTGAGACAAGCACAATGCCCTTTGGACTTGCATACCTTCACATCTTTTGGTTGTGCAGGTTTTCCCTTGAATATCAACTGCTTCTTTTGCCACTGAGGAACCCAGTGATGGTGTTTGTGACCTCTAATGTCGAAACCGAGCTCAAGTGGATGCTGCTTGTGAGGAAAGGAAAAGACACAGACTGCCAAGAGAGACACAAGCACAACCCTGGACATTCTCGAGACCAAAACTGGGAATGGAGGAATAAGCTGTGAGCCGGGTTTTATACCAGAGAATATGTGTTCGATCAAACAACTCCCAGAAACTTCTGATGAAATCCTGGTCAGTGTGTGACACTCAAAGTGTTAAGGTTGCGGGATAATTCAGGTTTTGCTTTGGAGCTCACGGCGCAATTTGACAAAATCGTAGTAAGGCCACATTGGCCACTTTTGAGGACGAAAGGGAATAAATTTTGTTTCATGGCCACAATCCGCTCGCAACTCCAAGATACAATCGGATATATCGTTGGAGCTCCTCCAGCTTATTCCTGTGGACGCGGAAGCTTTGGAGCAGATGGTTCTGCCAGACTGAGGTCCGCTTCGTGGATGCTCCTGATATGTAGCCAAGGTTCGCCACAATGTGTGTCGACGATTATATAACCTGGTGCACAAGCGCATATATCCGGCGTGTCCCGACGGTGGAATGCACCTTTTCTCGACCCTTTTTTCACCCGGTTGTCACGCACTGGATACTTTCACAGGGTTGAGTTATTGTCTCTCGCTGCTTTTTTGAGGGTCACGCACTGGATCCCGTCGACGCGATATGGTTTCTCAGTCTTCGAGGGCGAGACAGGCCGGTGAGACACCTTTTTTGACAGTTTCACAAGCGCTGTGGGTCAACCTTGTGTTGAGGTTTTGATTTGAGAGTGGCAGGAGAAAGTGCTACCGAATCAAGTCTTATCCCTCTGAAGGGATGGAGACAAATTTTTATCTACACAACACTAGATTTTCAATTTGTTTTACATTACCTTGTCCCTGGCGAGCAGTATGAGCCCCGCCCCCATGGCAATGGCCACAACAGTGAGAGCTCCGGCAAAGACCAGGAACCGTCGTTCCATCCTCGTCCTCTTGTTCCACCATGGCACCTGGGGGGAGGACAAGCTTTTCATACTGCACAACTTTTGCTAGACATCTGTCATGCCTCTAAAGTATGAAACTACGTAACACAAGAGAAAGGAACAATCACTCCCAATTGAGATCTCAGAAGCACCATGATGGCTAAAAAAAAGTCCCAGTGATTTTGTGTCTCACAATGTTGGCGAAGGAAATGGTTATGTTGGATGATCTGCTGATCTATCATGCTCCGATACAATGAGGTGATGACACTCTCTCTAGTGAAGATGTCTACTATCACAAATCACTCTTGGACTCTATAGCCCACAGGTCTTGTGTTACACCCAAAAGAGGGCATGCTGTCATCCTTCTCCTCCTTCTTCTTCTCCTCCTCACCAACCTTGGGGCTGGTCCAGCCCAGTGTGGGCGGCCCTGGGCCCTTCTCTGAGGGGATTCCATTGCTCTCTGGCAAGGGTGGCCAGATCTTTGCTGGCAGGGGCTCGCTTGCTTTCCTTTGGGTTTCCTGCCAGGAGAACAATATCAATGCACTGCTGCGGCTGAGAACTGCTCAACACAATTCGTGGCTAATTTCTCAATCATTTTTGCTTGGGCAATAATTGAATTTCCATTATGTAGGAAAACAAGTAAGATGTTCATTCCTGCAACGTCAAATTTGTTAAAAGTAATGGAGACATGAGACAAGAAAGCAATAAGCAACCCATGGCATGCAGGAACCACAATTGGTGATGCAATCCTTCAAAGGAACCGCCCAAGAGAACTTTTGCCACCCTTTGACCAGCACAACAAGAAGGACAAGGCAAGAAATCAAGGAGAGAACCTGTTCTTGCTTCTTTGCAAAGGGCAGGTTCAACAATCCAATCCCTTCCTTTTCCTTCCTTGGCAGTGGAAACTTCTGGTCCAAGGATTCAACTTCGTCAAAGTCTGGGGAAGCAGGAGAACTGAAAAAGGAGATCCTTCCCAACTGAAACATGATTGGGGCACCTCCCGCTTCCAAACCAGATAAATTTCTTATATCATACGAAACGCAGATTATGATTTTAGACCAAGCAAGGAAGTTTTCTTCATCATCAAACAAAAAAACAGGAGAAGACAATTCAAGGAGAATCAAATGACCGCAGACCAAAGATCATACAATCTTGACGTCCGTGCCACCGAGTGAAGCATAAATACTTTTACATGGATCGGCGCTCTTGACGCGGTGCGTGCGGTTTAAACTGAGATAGAGGACACTTGCCTAGGTTGCTCAGCTTCCTGTACGTCGAGTTCATCCTCGTCCTTCTTTGAAAAACAATCTTCTCTGCTAATCACTAAATTGATCAAATTCTGAATCCAAAGGTCCAGCTGATCCTGAATGCTGGGACAGACTGATCAACAGCTGAAAATATGTGGCCATGTGGTGTCACACGTTGTGTGTCCAACCCATCTCTCGCTTCTTACTAATGTGCGTCTCCAAATGTGAGAATTGCATTGATTGCAGGGCCTGAGAAGGATTTTGAGAAACTGCAGTGACTTCACCAGTTTGGATGAAGGTTTTTGATGCGCCTGAGAGTCCACGAGAGATTTCTCCAAGATTTTCGGATTGCGCTCTGGCCGTGATGGGTTTTATGGCGGCCAATTATCCTGCCAGGATTGAGTCCAAGTGTAAGTGCAGACAGCAGAGATCCTCTCCTGTCTATCAAGGCACCTCAAGAGCATGACATTGGCGCTGCTGGATGGTGAGACAGATAGGGACCATCTCAGCAGTCCTACTGGGCCGACGTGAGATTGTGAAAAAAATAAGGAACAACTGAGGATCCAGCTGCGCGGACATAAGAAAGAGGGGGAAGAGCAGGTCATTCCATCGAAGGCCAAGGCGATGACCAGGTGAACTGCTCTCGTGCTCTCTTTCCTGATTATCATTGCATGCAGCTGTCAACAACTCAACAACTCAACAACCAAAGGAGACAAGAAAGGTAGGACATGACTCCAACTTTAGCTCAGCTCCTGTGTTGAGGTGTTGAGTAACCCGAGTTTAGACGTCTGCAGGAATAAGAATAACTTTCATCAACAACTCCATCAGATGACTTTCAATAGATGGGATCAAAGGAATATGTTCTCACTTTCTTTTAAAATGTTAGGAAAACACTTTTTTTGAATGACGCCGAGTATTGTCTGCACATTGCACGGGCGGCAGACAGGACCAGGAGGGTTTGACAATAGGACACGCAGCACGCTATTTTCTTTTGTATCATCTCTATATCTATATCTATATTTGACAGAAGGGCACGCCATATTCTCTTGGATCATCTCTCCTCCTCCGTTTATATTAAAGCTTGACTGGGTGGGCCTCAACCTCAATCTTCTACCTCCAGCGTGTCCCTGTAAATCAGCTCCTCTGAGACCATCATGGTCATCATAAGAGAGTGAAAACCGACAAAGCATTTCGTAGCAGGTATGGGCCAAGGAATTTGTGCTGGAATTCAATGCACACCAAACTGTTATGTAATGGCAATTCCAGGGTTTTGGAAAGTGATTGCCTATTTTCAGGACTGCATGTATTAGGAAGATACTACAATATGCTAAATGTACTTCCAAAAGACTTCCCTCAATTTTCCAAATTTTTCTGTTCACAGTTTTATTTCCTCCCCAAACATGTCAGAATCTCAAATTGCTGCTCAATGTTCGACAGACTTATATTTGTTTCAACGTTTGTAGAGAAAAATGGGCTTGGAAGATATCGCCACCTTACTGGCGGCTGCTAATAGCATTTTCATATTTTCCAACATATTGATTCTTATCATCTTCTTTATGTTCCTTTTACAGCAAAAATGTCCAAGAGGACAAAGTTAGGGTCCTTGCAAATAGATAAACAATTGGAAGTTCCAATTCCGTGCTGAATAATACGGGTGTTTTCAATTTCGAATGCATTTAAGGAAATGTTATGGGGGGCGGAACCGGAAGAAGGCGGAAGCTGATATTATTGGGCAGTAGCCAGTCTTGGGTGGTGGTGAAAATTGCATTTGTCCCTGTTCAAATGTATTTGTCAAAAATGTAAAGTGCACATGTATAAGTTGACAATTTCTATTTGAAAATTGTACACGTCAACCGGAAGACGGAAGCTCTTATTAGGCAGCCAGCAAGCCAGTGGGGGGCGGTTGAGTTGGTGTGGGTGTAGTCAGGTTCCCCGACCCTCTTGGTAATACAGCCAATTGAATACAACCAAGTGAGTTGGGGAACCTGACTAGTGTGGGTGCGGTCAAGGTCTCACAGTCAAGGGCCTTTCTCGGCAGGGGGGAGTCGCTCTTTGATTCGCCATTCTTCTGTTCTTTTAGGATCAAAACCATATATGTTACACACTATGTAATACACTGGGCCATTCAAGGTCTAACCTTAGAATTTTCCCAAGGTACCCTTGGGTGACACTATAGGGCTGGTTCTCAGGCGCCCGGGTGTGGTGTGACATTGACCATGGAGAGAACAAGACCTGCAACTGCCTGGCCAGTGTCCTATTTCACATCAGTCCCATGATCATTGGATTTGCTCAGGAAATAATTCTAGTCGGTAAACAGAACTTGGTCGGGTTGCAAAACACAAGATTGAGAGAACTCAGTTCTCTGATGGATTCATACGATTGGTCTGGCTTGCGAGCGTGTGTGAACTATTAATTAACCTCTCCGAGGGAATTGATTGCAGGAAATCCATCATCCTTCACAACTATTTTCCCAAGTATATCTGCAACATTCGCATGAGAGACTGCCTTGAGAGGTAAAAAGCTGAATTTCCACAGTGCATCTCCATTTTGTTTGATCTCCATCTTTTGCATCTCTATCTCCATCTACTCACAGTGCATCTCCATTTTGTTTGATCTCCATCTTTTGCATCTCTATCTCCATCTACTCACAGTACATCTCCATTGTTTGATCTCCATCTTTTGCATCTCCATCTACTCACCTTCTGAATCTCCATCTGCATCGCCTTCTCGACGGCGCTCGATCTGCTGGCCAGCGTCACTTGTGACTCCGCCCGCCCGTGCATTTTTTCAGCAAAGTTGCTTCTTTTTCAGGCTGTCACAAAATGTGTGCAATTCAAATCACTGTTTTCTTCAGAGTCACGGGTGCGTCACAAGCAGCCCTGTTATTGGAGGTTGGCAGTTCTGTTCTGAGAGATGTTTGTGGGTAGCTCACCGTCGGGCTATAAACACCTGGGCTCCATCACTCCTGGAAATCACCGGGATATTAGCAAGATATGAGATCGGGAGAGATTTACAAGAAACTCAAATTCAGAAATTCTTAGATTGTCCAATACATCTTCTTCCAATATATCCCAGCACCCCTTCTCAAGAATGCGCTCGAAATATTTCGAGCATCGTCAACTCTTTTCAGTCGGAACTACGCACCACCACCAAAGAGTTGACACCTGAGCCACCAATCGTTTCCAATTATAGGAAATAATTGAGATCTTATCCGGATATTATCCGACTCTGGATATTGACCTTCCTCCAACTTGAAATTAACTCTGTTCAAAGGCACTTGATTTGTGAAAAATTTGATGGTTGAACATTAATCATCATTCAGGTGGTAATACTTGATCTATGTCCTTTGGCCCGGAAAATATTTGAAAGCAAAGTTTTTTTCTAATTTGCAGCAAAAGCTTGTCCAAAACTGTTTTGTCCCTGTTTGCAAACAAGTTTATAAATTGAACTTTTTTGCAGCAATGTTTTTGCGTGAATGCAACGTTTAAGCATAAAAACACATTTCAATCATACATTTCAGTCTCAGTGGATTTTTATTGTAAAGAAAATCCTCTCCTCAGTGTTCAATTCTATAGTTTAGACATCAAGACCATGAGTTAAGTACATCAAAGTTTGCCTGAAAATCCATAATGTTATTTTGAAGGTGATCGCAATGAAATGACTATAAGTATTAAAAATTATGATATTCCAATATTTGGCAGGTTTGCATTCACTTTTTAAAGATGATATCAATAAATGTTTGAACAAAAAACTCTACAAATATTTGTCAGGTTTGCATATTTTTAAAGGTGACTGACTGCATTGAATATTTGTACAAAAGATTGTAAAAAAATTATAATATTCGCCACAGTCAGGTTTGCATTCACTTTTTGAAGGTGACATCAATGAATAGAATGTTTGTGGCAGTGGCCTCGAAAAAGCCCGACACTGGAAAACCCGAAAGGACTTGGGTTGCTGTGTACAAACATTGCACATAAATGTAGCCTCTCTCTAACTTGGTATACAAATATTATTATATGTGCCAACTTGGTAACAAATATAATACAAACATTGGACACACATGTACCCTCTCTCCAACGTACAAACATCTTATGCAAACATTACATGCACATTGCACAGCACATGCACATCTACCCCCTCTTAAAATGTGCATAAAAACATTATCTAAGCATTGCACATGTAACCCCTCACCAACTTTGTATACAAACATTATATTCCAATATGGTTAGAAAGTCACCATGCGAGGAAAAAAGATGACAAGAAAAAACGTTGCATTTCATGCATCTCAACCGGTCATTGAACCACCAGATAGCGGTTCCTCAGTAAAAAATTGCGACAAAATGCCCCTTTTTAGCGTCACAAGACGCTCTAGAAGTGATGTTAGTCAGTCAGTGAGTCAGTGAGTGAGTCACTGACTCTAAGAACTGAGTTGACTGATGTGACCCTGGTGAGTGAAGATACCTACTGAGGACTTTACTGACAAGACTCTGGTAATTAATGATACTTATGGATGTGGTGTTCGAGAGATTGTGGTGTTGATCATGGAGGTTAACAAGGTGGCCGATGAGGTGGCCGACATGGAGATTGACAAGTAGACTGATATGGTGATGAATATAACTTGAAGAATTTGTTGGTGTGACTCTGGCGATTTTTAGCGTCACAAGACGCTCTAGAAGTGATAGTGTGAGTGAGTCAGTCAGTCAGTCAGTCAGTGACTCTAAGAACCGAGTTGACTGATGTGACCCTGGTGAGTGAAGATACCTAATGAAGACTTTACTGAGAGACTCTGATAATTAATGATACTTTAAGTATATATATAATATGGAGGTGATTTTTGAGAGATTGTGGTGCTGATCATGGAGGTTGACAAGGTGGTCGAAGAGGTGACCGACATGGAGATTGACAAGTAGACTGATATGGTGATGAAGAATTTTTGGTGTGACTCTGGCTAAAATTATAACTTATACAAGTGGTGCCACCTGGTATCTAAATTTATAACTAATAAAAGTGGCGCCACCTGGTGGCCAGATTTCCAACTAATACAAGTGGCACCACCTGGTGGCCAAATTTCCAACTAATAAAAGTGGCGCCACCTGGTGGTCAAATTTAGAACTTATACATGTGGCGCCACCTGGTGGCAAAATTTCCAACTGATACAAGTGGCACCACCTGAGGACCAAATTATCAACAAATGCTATATAATTTGATTTAACTTTTTGTATAGCCTTGGTTTCAGAGTATCTCAAATTTGTCAGGATCTATGACGAAAATATAGGAACTTGATTGATCTTTTTGTATAGCGTTGTTAATATATTTATATTGTTTTTGCCTTTAAATTGATAATAGAAGTGGGAGTAAGAAGTGAAGAGAAATGATGGAAAATGTTGAGTTTTTTATATGTGGATGTGTATTGTATTTGCCTTTCAGTTGATAAGAGCCAAAGAAGTTACAATAGACATAGAAGTGAAAAGAAGTGAAGAGAAGTGACGTGAAGTGATGACTTGTGACGTTTCGCCTGTGGCGATGTTTATATTTGACAAGCGTGGCGCAGGTATTAACCACACAGACATAGTTTGTTTTCCCCAGTTAACCCATGGCATTCCTTCTTCAGGGTGAAGATCTACTCAATGCAACATTTCCCCATCTTTTATTTTTCATCTCAGCCCACAATCGCTTTCTCTCCCTGATATGCCGGATGCATCTTTGAATGCTGCACTTGGTTCTCTGCAGACAACATTTATCAGAAAGACAGACACTTTGCAAACACCCACTAAGTTTTCTTTTTTCTAAAAGTGAGTTTCACCAACTGGTTGAGCTCCAATGTACTTTCCCATGGATGACAAGCTCGCTGACAAGTTATGAGAATTCACTCCCAGGTCAAACGATGCCTCCAGGACACAGCCTAGTCATCTTCATCAACAAAAAGGTTCCACAAAAAATGCAAATATCAAATTAGCTGTAATATTTCATATTATTTACATAATTTGTTCCAAGTTGAAGCTTCCAAGAGTGGTTACATGTGTACCCACCAATGTTCAGCAAGCCCACAGTGACAAGGCTCGGCTTAAACAGTGTGGGTGGAAGCTCTAGAGAGGGAGCCTTCGTGACTCTTGCAACTTTTTTAATGCAAACTTTTTTCAAACCATTTCTGAATGCGAATCACACCGATTACACTGAAATATGTGCATGGTATAGTGGGTGGCTTTTGTGAGGGTTCTCGTGACGGGGTTGGCTTCACTTTTCGGGTGCAGATTTTTTTCAGAGTGCACAAATGCACAGTTGAAAATACACTGGATGGTTTCACAGTTGCAAAGTTACAAATTAACACAGTTGCACAGTTGAGACTGCACTAGATGGTCTGACAGCTGCACAGTTGCAAAGTTGCACAGTTGTACAGTTGCACAGTTGCAAAGTTGCACACCGATGTTCGCCATCCAGGAAAGTGCTCACTATCACTCTCTGGATCAGGAGATGATTGCTTTTTTCTTTCTTCACATATTTAAGGATAAAACAACGACATGTGAGTGATAGATGGCAAAGTTGAGTTTGATCACCACATAACATCTAAATGCAGGGATATATTTCAATTGGCCGCCATTGATGGCATTGGAATGCAAGCTATTCAGAAGTTTGAAGGTACATTTCAACTGAGAGAATCCTCCTTAACCTTCCCTGGGCCCAATTTCCATGGCTACTCAAAGTAATCGGTCAATTTCCACAATTGGGGAAAGAAATGCAGAATTATGTTGCGCTTCACAGAAAATTTCCCAGTCGATGTTCCCACCATTGCAGGATGAAGGTATTGACACTCTGGGAAATTGGCCTGGTCCAATTGGTCCGTGCCTAGCCAAATAATCATTGATAATTGTTGCATCAAATCAGGCTGGTGGTAAAAAGGTATTGACAACCTGACCAATGTGCTGTCAATGGTGATCATTGTGTTGGTTTTCCCAAACTAAAAAACAGCGTTAATTTTGGCTTCAATCTGGATTGTAATTATCTCGTTGGTTGATCCGCTTGAAGCAAGGGCAGCTGGTGGCAGATAGACAAGAGACCTCCATGACCAAGGCACCGTGACCGTCTACATTTGATTCGTCGCAGAGTCTGCATTTGATAAATCCTATTCAACAAATTCTACAATTCTACATTCAGTGTGACTCTCTGCAGTATACCATACTTGACCTCATACCATGCTATCTACAGACAATGACTTCCTACATTCATATTCTATATTCATGCTCTACAGTTTATCATCTCCGAACGAGGAATAAACATAGATGGCAGTTTTTCCTATAAATGCTCCATCAATCGGTAGCAGACCATTTGTAAGGAAATCATATCGACACGCTTACAAAAGAGTTTCCACGTTTGTTTGCTTCCTACTATCATAACCAAGGACAGTCGGTGGAAATCTAAAGTCAATGGCTAGTTGAAAGCCCAACTCAACTTGTTTGCATTTGGATTTTTATTTGTTAACGGACACATATAAAAGACATAGCAGGGTAATCTGCTAGTCAATGTCAGGCCTTTGGCCAATGTTCATTGTAGTGGCGAGACTTGGCGTCACAGGGATCACCATCAAGAGTCAAGAACCCACAATTTCTCACCGGCACACCCTCACAACTTTGCAAGGGGCCACCAATTGCTTGCAACAATCAAGTTGGGAAAATCCAAAACGAAAATAGAACACAGATCCAGCTGAAAAATCCATTGACAATTGACCTCATCAAAGATGAACAATGGTTATATATCAATTTCTAAACCAGAAAAAAACTTCTTTTTTTGAAAAACCAGGAACCAACATGGTGGAGACCAAATGCACTTGCGGTCCTCGTGCAATCAAAATGAAATGACGTGCCGACATTAATCTCAAATTTATCTGAACACCTATAAATAAATAAATTTATCCTTTGGAAATCCAAATGGTTAAAGTTTTGATGAAGAACTCACAAGATTGGATTTAAGGTTTCGAGGAAGAGGTAAAAGGCTGCTGCCACGTTTTGTGAGCTATAATACATATACACCACAGAAGACATCACTTGCATAACTTTCAGAGTACACATTATTGATCATGTTGTTTCCCAACCTACTGTAATTTGCAAAACCTTCACCGTTGCTGCAACAGCCTGGTATGAATGCTGTCACAGTCCTGCGTTATGTTATTAGTCGACCTGAAACAGCTGGAGCGCACCTGTGCTGCTCCCCATCAGGTGGCAAGCTTGCCTTGCAAGGCCATCCTTGCCTTTTCAACTCTGATTCAACTTCATTTGAATGGGTCGCACTCCATGTGCGTCTAATCGAGTGTATCGAGTGACACGGTTGGACAGGGTGTGATAACACGGTGATTTGGGCTCAAGATTTGGAGATTTAAAGCTCAATCAACACCTGCCATCATAGAGAGGAAGCAGTAGCAGTGCGTTCTCAAAATCAATAACGCCTGATGCTCAGGCGCTTGGGTCGAAAAAAAAGAGGTGTTTCTTACGTGACAGGCACAGCTCACAGTACATGCTGGTCCCTCACAGGACATCTCTATGTCAATACTTCAATAGGAACGTTGTAATACAAAACCTAAGCTAATAAGAACTATGTACCTATTTTGGACAGATGATAAGGACTAAATCTGTGATCTGGTTAGTACATGCAGTACACATACTGAGTGGTCAACGCAGATATTGGACCGAGAACGGAATCTGGGGAAAATTTCAACGTTGCCACCTAGATACTAATGTCATTAAAAATCTATGTACTCGGCACCTGGCACTTGGCACATGGCTACTAAGGTGATTGAAAATATAGGTACTTGGCACCTGGCTGCTAATGTCATTAAAAATCTACATAGGTACTCGGCACCTGGCTGCTAATGTCATTAAAAATCTAGGTACTCGGAACCTGGCTACTAAGGTGATTAAAAATCTAGGTACTTGGCACCTTGCTTCTAATGTCATTAAAAATCTAGGTACTCGGTACCTGGCTACTAAGGTGATTAAAATATAGGCACCTGGCTGCTAATGTCATTAAAAATCTAGGTACTTGGCACCTGGCTGCTATTGTCATTAAAAATCTAGGTACTCGGTACCTGGCTACTAAGGTGATTAAAATATAGGTACTTGGCACCTGGCTGCTAATGTCATTAAAAAGTAGGTACTGCCCTGCCCTGCTGCGCCATTCGCTCAATCCTCTCGCAGCATTGCCCACATTTTCAAGAGAAGTCACATTCATTAGACCTAGTCAGCAATTTCATACAGATCAATGATCAACCTGAGTCAAGATCGCAACAGATATCTTGCTTTCATATGATATCACCAAAATATGAGCCAGAGACAAATCCGGTCGCTGCCCATGATCTGTTGATAGAGCGAGAACTCGGACCATCTGGTCGAAACCGATTTCACCACCGGCGCGGCTCCCAGACTCTACTTCACTGAACCGGACGCATTGACGCACGAGGAGTTCCCGCAGAAATGTGCCCGCCTGCTATAAGAAGAACGCACCACACTCGTGAACAATTGGCCCCAACAATTTTTCCTCTCACTCACACAAGTTCTCTCCTGATGCGGTGCGTCAAAACTTAACCCCGACCCAAAACAACAACGTGACATGACATAGCATGTTGCTTTATTCTCAAGGATAGGGAGGGAGAAACACGCTCGTGGTCGTTTGCTTGGCTTTATTGGGTTGTTTTGAAATATGTTAAAAGCACAGGTAGTGCGCACACAATGGTTGTTTGTATTCTCTGATCAACAGGGTTGAACCGAAGAATTTCTACGCACAAGTGTTCAGCTGATTGTGTTTTCCTATGGTGTGCATCATCAAGCCTGGGCTGTTTTCCAATATATTATCCGAGGAATCAAAATGTGTTTGTTCACCTCGGGGAATGTTTACAGTTAACACCTGACACTCTGGTTGCATCGGTGACGGTGACCAGGCAGGAGAAGACCTCTTCAATCAAAACTGTTTTTTTCTGGGATTTAAAAGCTCCCTCGCAATCATATTTTGTTCCACAGTGGTTGCATTTCTTGGGCTAAAGAACACACTAGAGTTCATTGGATATCGACGATTCTTTCTCGTCATCATCGAGGCCAGCGCTTATTCTGATTTTATCCTCAGAAAAGCTGGGAGCTGATCAGGACCAAGTGAGTCAGGCCTCAGGAATTAGGACACTCACATAAGTTGAGAATGCCAAGGTATCTTTCAAGATGAAACAATTTCAATATTCAAAGTGAATTTACTCAGCCCCATCTGTGTAAAAGTGTGTCATATATGTATTTCCAAATACTCTCCAGTATTTTTAACACCAAAAGAAGAGCTCCATCAAGTGCAAAAAACACACACAGTTTTGATCTCTGCCGTTTGGATTTCTGTAGAAAATAAAAGATCACTCCCCATTATATAAGAGACACCAGGACGAGAAATGGAATCGCTCCGACGCGCCTCCCACCTCTCCGGCGCCGGCTCACCGACTGGCAGGTGGACCCTGATTCCCCCTCATTGCGACCCCTCGCACTCTCCTACTGCTGTTGAAAAAGATAACTATAGCTATATAGCTATATATATAGCTATATATATAGCTATATATTGCTAAATATTAGAAGCAACAGACAGACTGGCAATTTCCCAGCTTCTATCTCTCTCTGCGGCGCCCTCTAGAGAGATCTCCTGCTGCTTCCTGATCATTTTCACAATAGGAAGACCGGCGATCGGAATCTTAAAATGCCCAAAAGAGAATTACCACAAGTCGCGATTTTCCAATGTTATTTTTCACAAACTGGGAATTTTTCAGTGAAAACTTTTCCGTTGCCCTTCTGCAATATTCTACTGGTCGTCATGATCATTCACTTCTATTTGTTCAGAAATCAGACAGCTGTACAACTTTGCAATCAATCAAATACACCCAAAGCTCATTCATCATTTGTTTGGAAAATTCTGATTGTTAAAAAGTATAAAATCAATCCTTTAAGAATTACAAATATGCTATCAGCGTTGTGCAATAAGCAAAACTCAAATGAAGCCGGCCGGATATTTTCCAAATACATTATTAAAGCAGTTGGGAAATATGAAACAGTGGTTTGACACAAATGCAACGCCACACTATTTGTCAAAGTATTCTGGGAACAATTATCCGACACTCTTGCAAAATGGATATTTCTCGACCGCAACATGGCGCTTGACCTCCTCATTTGCACCAAAAGCATGACTCGTGGGATTTTTCTTCCCCTTCTTCTCCAATTTCGTGCGGCATGCAGCCTTCTGAATTTAAGATGCGACCAACCCAGGGGCATCGCGGCTCCTTCTATCTTTAACATTCCAGTTACTAGAGTATCAGATGTGATGGTCGGGAGGCTGAATCTGATATAAACTAACTGCCGCCGCCGCCGCCGCCGCCGCCGCCCCTTTATAGCTGTGGTAACCGCAATGATCTTTAATACTTTAATTTAATACTCACCCACTTTAACCTAAATTAAAGGTTTTCGTCTCATTTAGATTCAATTTTGAAATTCATAAAAATTTGACATAATTTGAAGTTTTATTCAACTATGTGTATGTTTTGATATTGTGTGATTTGCGTTGTATGTGTTATTTTAAGCATGGGTTTATTTTCGGGCCGGTCCTGCCTATAAATAGACCGATAAACCAACGTCCAGTCCAGGAATAACTTCTTTACAACCAGACCTCAGCATAATTTAAGTCACCCATTTGTGGTTCCTCTTGAAAGAAACAACTGAAACAACAAATGATATTTATCCTTAATATATTCTCAATTAAACAGTAGGTTCTAGCAACTTTTCAGGAATCAGATCCTCCAGACTTTTGTTAATTTCACACCAAATGTGCCTCCAGTATGATATAAACATACTTTTTACTGCGAGTCAATTGAAATAAAAGACCGACACCCAGGCGTTCCATGAGGCGTATTGCACAGTCCATGATGGCCGAGTGTAATCTTGTTCAAGAGACCGTGTCTACCTGACTGTTACATAATCAGGTTTGGTGTAAAATGTTCAATTTGTCATGTTTAACGTTCAATGTTTAATGTTAAATGCTCAAATGTTCAAAGAGTCAATGTTCAAATGTTCAATGCCCAAGTCTACCTGAATGTTATATAATCAGATGCTTCCCGGGATCCCAGGTATAATGTACAATGCTTAATGTTCAATGTTCAAATGTTCAAATATTCAAATATCTAATGTTTAATGTTTATGTTTAATGCTCAAGAGAGCGTGTCTACCAAACTGTTACATAATCTTCTCCTTCCCAGCTCTAACGGCGGGTGTGGTCTATTACCCCGCCGCGATCATTGCTTTGCTCGTATTCTTGGCACTGAGCTTGAGAAAGTTGAAGAGGATTTCATATTAAACAGAACTCTCACATCACAAAGTACCTTGAGACTAATCATGAGGCCGCATTGGATTGGAGAGCTCATATCTGTTGACGATTTCCAGTTTTCAAACAGGAAAGAGGGGAATCCCCTCCTAGACCAACACGATGGGAATATTCTGTCTCAAAATTCCATGACAAGGGTGAAACCAGGTTTTTATAAATATATGTAATGAGCTATTCTAGCATTTGCTAATGGATAAGCGGTAGCCTTTGTATTTTGTATATGAGTCCATGGATCTTAGGTCGGGAAGCATTTTAGTCTATTTTGATGGAGGGTTGGACGGGGTGGGTTGTCGGGATCCCAATTGCTTATTTAAGGACAGAGTGTGTTTCTACAAACAGGAATTAATGGAGCCACATATGGACTTGATCCATGGCAAAGACGATATGTATCTTCATCAGTATGTGTGCGCGCATAAAATTGCTTTCCTTTATATGTGTCCACAGACAAAGAATCCAAATAATAATTGTTAAAGTTTCAGATGAAAACGATGACCTGAAGTTTCAAACTATTTCTCCGATATTGTAAGAGATAAAGCAAGTACTTCCATGGACTGGTTCAACCAAAATGAAGTGTATTTTAACGAGCAAAATTTAGCCCGGCCGTCAAAAACCAGTCAAGGTTTTAAAAAGTTCCACAGAAGAAAGTACTTTCTTGCTTCCCTTCCTCAACTTAGAATCGATGCCGACAATCGGTCAAAAAGTCTCGGCGGTTAAATTGGCGTCGAATTGAAATTCCTTTTTCCAAGGCAAAGATGCGCATTGTGAACACAAAAGATACCAATTTTCAAGTAACAACTGAAATATATGAATATATTTGGAATATTCTCTTCAGTGTCTTCGTCCAATTAACTTTATTTATCTGTGAAATCACAGACACATCTACGTAAATATTAAAACTACTTGCAGAGGAATCAAATGACTCGCAAGGTATAAGAAGTTGATTAAAATCTTGATGATATTTGAACCGGTACCTTGCAGCGATGATATTCAGCTGTAGTCCGAATTGTCCAATAGCAGTAGACTGAGCTCCCCGGTGCAGAAGGAAGTCGGAAGTTCGCTTCATATTATTAAAAGCTCTACACAATATATGTTCATTGTTCATCAACACACTAACATAGAACAGGCATATTTATGTGTATAAAACGTTTGATACCCAGGGTATTTTCAATCAAACTTGGCTAACCCATTACAAGCGCTCGTAGTACTAGACTATAAGCTGACTATAGATAGAAGGACTCCAGCAGATGTGAAG
>JACLAC010023160.1_pt1 | contig 19444 bp, 17 predicted proteins | sample 8027881 | NCBI WGS metagenome assembly JACLAC01 (sample SAMN15725517, study PRJNA655200) | protist metagenome | isolation source: fluorescence activated cell sorting (FACS) single amplified genomes of... | place: Spain: Blaines Bay Microbial Observatory, Mediterranean Sea | collected 2016-01-19 | reverse complement strand
GGGCCGTAGCTACCAGGGTTGTCACCGCTATTACTTCGGTCACGAGATCGCTCTCGGCGATACATCTCATTGGGATCCTGCTTCGTGTTAGTTCGTCCACGCCTTGACTGGTTGCGCTGTAAGAACAATATTAGAAAAAAAAGTCAGAATAAGCCATCTTCGATCGAATTCGGTTCTTCAGGCCCAAAATATCACTCACCTGATAGTTCGCTTCCTTATTTTCCGACATTTGTTGTTTCTCGCCCCTCATGTAACGATTCAGAATGCCCATAAAGTACGAGCCAAAATTGCGCACCGACGACCGATCTACCGATGTCATTTCTTCAATCGCTGCCAGGGCATCCTTTTCGGAAAGCATTTTCAGTTTGGCTTGAACCTTGTCGTCTCTGGTTTCTACAGAGGTGCAAAAGCCATCCTTAACGAGTTTTTGGAGGCGCTGGTGAACGGGAGGAGTCAGTTCGTTCCCCATGGGAATCGAGGCACCTCCCGATCGAGCAGCACGTTCCTGGACGCTGACGTAACGCTTAACGACACCTAATAGGTAAGCTCCGTGGTGTCGAATTGAGTTTCCATTGAGCTTGACGGCATCGTCGTATTCCTTGAGGGCATCATTGATAAGTTTGACATCCTTCAAGCTACGCAGATTATCCAGAGTTTTCCCACCGGAATATCGCATAATATCCTCACGGATCGAGGACGGAATGATAGTTTCCTTTGGAAGCCCATACTTGGCGGCAGCATCGGATGGGCTGCTGACGGTTTTCTTTGGAATGGGTGACGAAGCTTTCGGTGGCGATGACGGTGCAGGAGCCGTGGCGGGAGACGATGGAGTAGCACTTTTGCGGGGAATCGATGCGTACGTATCGTTGGACGCCGGTTTTGGTGCGTTATTTTCCTGTTTCACAGCAACTGGAACTACTTGAGGTTCTGGCTCGGATGTCTCGGGAGCTGAGACTGGCTCTGTTTTGATGGCTGCCACGATGGATTTTGTGATTTGAGTTGGAGATTTGATGGGTTCCTCTTCTGCCTGGGCCTTTTCATCATCACTGTCGGCAAACAAGTCGTCGTCTTCGCCATCGCTGTCTACTGGAGGAGCAGCAACCTCCTTTTGTTCGGTGGACATTGTAAACGGAATATGGATTCGATTTGATGGGAATCAGCAGTTGCGCTACAAATCTTACGTTAGACGTTCGATATCTGGCACTTGTAGATGAAACAAGAATTGCTGGTGACCTTTCGAAAAAACTCAAAAGAGAGATTGAATGTAGAAAAGGGAATAGAATCGAGAATAGAAGTTCAACGTAGGGAGGATGAACGATGTGTTGAAACGAAATGGATAGCGGTTGAATCCAAAACGTAAAAGTATTTCCAAAGTTCGAAATGAATTCAGAATGTACGAACGTCAAAAATAATCCCAGCAGAATTCAATTGTATTGCATTCAGGGATGAACAAATGAATGGATCAATGAATGGATCAATGAATGGATCAAAGAGAACTGGAAGGCACAACCCAGCAAGCTTCGTTTAAACTGGAGTATGAATCAATCAGTCGACAAAATTTAGTTCCGAACGGATCTACCTCGATACGATCTATCTAGTGTAGAGTATATGACTTGTATTGAGCTTGAGAGACGAAAGCGATGAGACTTTGTCGAGTGTCTTCACGACAATCTGATCATGAAAATGAATACAATGAACACGGCAGATTCGAGATCTTCGATGACCGTACAAAATTTACGCGGTCGTTCTTGACTGTCGGAACTGCTAGCATGTTCCTCAAACCAATTTTCGACCAAATTTATGGCGTCTGTCCGCTTGACGGAATTTGAGTTTTGCTACTAATAAGAAGTATGATAATTGAATTTTCATCTAAAATAAACAAAAAGGTTTTAATTATGAAACATGATATAGATTTCTCTCGTTCCGCATGTTCTGATTGGTGATGTTACTTCTTCTTCCTTAGAAAATGTCTTGGGGGTCAATTTGTTCCTCTTCTTCTTCCGCTCGAGACGAGTTGGACTCGTCAAACAACTCCCGTCGCATGGAGGAAGAATGCTCACTGCCCGAGAATTCCTTCAGAAAGGACTCGTTTTCTTCGCGTTGGGATTCTTTTTTGATCTCGTCGAGTTCGACCTTGCGTTCCATTCCTTCTAGGTTCAGCATCATCTTGAAGCTGTCCTCGATTTGGTCGCTTTCAATGTTGGAGGGAGAAAAGGCGTCGAGTTCCAGTGCTGCCACAGCGTTCGCCTTGGCTTCTTCGTGTTCATCGGTCTCGGCCGTCGTGGCCGTAGCATCGCATGGCTTGGTCGCGGAAGATTCGGAATCGGAAGCCTGACTCCTGGAGTGGCTGCTCCCTTCGTTGTTGTTCAAGTCAATATCCGTCGACTCTCCAACGAACTTGTTGTTCTCGAAAAGTCCCCGCAAGGTTCCGTTGTTCTTGGTGTAGAGGGTACCCGAACCCGTCATTTTGCCGCGTTTCATTTCTCCCAAATATGTACTTCCGTTAGTGAAGCGAATGGTTCCAACTCCGTGGGGTTTCTTGTCAACAAGTGGTCCCGTGTAGGTTCCTTCGAGTCCGGCCTTCTTGAAGCGAATCTTGACCTTTTTCATCTTTGGACTCTTTTCCGTCTTCTTTGGGGTTTCTTCGACAGTGTTTGGGTTGGCAGCGAGGTACGCGGCAGCTTGTGCAGCGGCAGCGGCTTCTTCGGGAATCTCGGGTTTTTTCTCTTTCTTTGGCGCCTTGGGTTTGCTGTTGCCAGACGGCATTCGCATGCTTCGGAACATGCTTCCTAGCTTGTTGAGGGTTTGCTGTTGTGTCGATTCGGACGATGACTTTGACGATCGCTCGCTGTCATTGAGACTCTTATCGTCGTTCGCCTCACTGTCCGAGGAGGCGGTTTTTGCTTTTGCTGCTTCCATGGCTCTTTGCTTCTTCATTTCAGTGACCCGATCGCCGGCGTTCAATTCACGGAAGAGCTCCTCGAGCATACCGATTTGTGCCTGTTGGGCCTTGATGTCCGACTCGAGAGAGTGGATGGCCTTCTTTTGTTTAGAATTGAGACTCGAACTGGCCTGGAGTCCGTCTTCGAGCATTTCGATGTGGTCTTTGAGGTTTCCGAGAGTCAAATCCAATGCCGTCTGAGGAGTCAAGACAATTTCCTCCGAATCTTCCGACTCGTCGTCGCTGTCCTCGTCCTCGTCCTCGTCCTCGTCCTCGTCCTCGTCCTCGTCATCACCATCGTGGGAGCTGCCGTCAGTAGTTGTCAACTTTTGGAGGGATCGAACAACATTGCTCATGTCGGCCATTTCATTTTTAACATTGTCTCGTTCGTGTTCTAGTAGCGCCTTTTCTGTCATGAGTTTGGTAATCTTCTTTTCGAGAGTCTCGATCTGGCAGTCCTTCTTGGCCAGTTCCTCGGATTGCTTCAGAAGTGCCTCATCAAAGCCGTCGCTCTCGTTGCTCTTCATCAAGAGTTCCTGGAGTTCGTTGGCCTTGGCAGCATGAAACTTTGATTCCTCTTCCACCTCTTCGAGGCGGATTCGGAGTTGGCAGATTTCTTGTCGAAGACCGGTTGCCTCGTCTCGGACGCGACCAATGGCAGACAGACGACGCTCTGCTTCCTCTGGAACAGACGGCGTTTGCTGCTGTTCTTTCGGAAGATCCAAAATCGAGTCTGGGGAAGGATTGGGGACATCGATGACATCGATGCCGTCCAACTCCACCGAATTAGATTGCGGGGCCATGGTTTGTTACTATTCTTCTACCCTTGTTTGGGTTTTGGTTGTGTGTCGAGAAGGTTTTCACAAATGGATGCTTTGGGATGGATGGAGATTTGTATTCTACTAAATCGCCCGATATTCCTTTTTTGTGATGTAGCGATAGAGCAGTCGCTAATTCATAGAAAAATCGTCCACAGTTGGTAGCAGCTGCGGCGGTTTCCAATTCGCAACTAAGGTTACCAGGCGATCATTCATGCGTGGAATTCGGATCGCAAAAGCCTGAAAATGTAACAAAACAGGAATCCGAGTAACCTTAAGTAGCTAAATTCAAGCGCGACCACGACCGAGTTATATATCGTTCTACCCCAAACTGCCGCTTTTTCTGAGCACATATTTCTACCTATGCTCCAAGGCGTCCATACGTACGATCTCCTGGAATCGACGGCAAGACCGTAATGCAGAAAAGAGTTTCGATCGAAAAACGAAAGACTTTTCTCATCTCCATCATCCAAACCTGATCCTCATTGTAAGCCACAACCGTTTGCTTCGACGCTTCCACAACGATAGGATCATCCATCATTTGCCAAGACCGATCCATTTCGTCAGAGATAGCTAATTTGTAATATCTACGAGGGTTGGATTCCAAGAAATTATCAATCAACGAACAGAGACAATTTTGAAAACATAAGCGACAGTCACCATGCCGAAAGCCGAACGAGGTTCCGTAAAGGACATTGCCAATCGCATGAAGGCGAAGGGATTGCAGAAACTCAAATTCCACTGTCAAATGTGTCAAAAGCAATGTCGAGATGCTAACGGCTTCAAGTGCCACATCCAATCGGACTCCCATATGCGCCAAATGAAGCTCTTTGGAGACAATGCTGCATCTTATCTCAAGCAATTTTCGAACGACTTCGAGAAAGCCTTTTTGTCGACTCTCAAAATGCGCCACGGAACCAAAAAGTGCAATGCGAATAACGTTTACCAGGAGATGATCGCCGACAAGCTACACGTTCACATGAACGCAACGCATTGGACCACGCTGACTGATTTTGTCCAGTACCTTGGCCGAACGAAAAAGTGCATCGTGGAACAAAATAATTCCGACGGGATGGGAGGATGGAACATCTCGTATATCGAGAGAGATGCTGGAATGTTAGCCCGACAGGAGGCCCAGCAGCGAAGGGAGGCCGCTGACAAGCGGGCCGAACAGGCTTTGCTGGACCGAATGAAGATTCAGCGGATCGAGGCGGCCAAGGCCATGGAGAAACTGAATGGAGGAACCTCCGTGAAGCTGGAGGCAACTTCGATTCAAGGCAATCCAACAAGCGCACAGCCCATTAAGATGGGCATTACTTCGAATATGACAAAATCAGCAAAGAAACAGCAACAGTCGACCGTTGATAGTACAAAGCTTGCATTTGGTGGAGACGATGACGACAGTGAAAATGATACTTTCGACGAGAAACCAAAAACAAAAGCATCACAAACAAACGTCGAAGCAATCATGGAGGAAACCAGAAATCGTGTTGCTGTTACAAATAGTGATTCGGCAACGAAGAAAAGGAGATACGAAGATAATAAGGTTGCTTCTTCTGAAAGCAAAAGCAAACGTTCGAAGCCATCCAAAAGCAACAAAGAAGCAAATCGCAATGACGATGATTCGCGCCGAAGCAAGAAAGAGCAAGGATGGCTGTACCGTGACATAGTCGTTAGAGTCGTTTCCGAAAAACTGGAAGGTGGAAAATACTTTCGGAAAAAGGCTGTCGTTGATAGGGTCCTCGACGACGGATTTGCGGCGGAAGTCGAAATATTGCCTGGAAAAGACGACAAGGGCGGTGACATTCTCCGTCTCGACCAAAGAGATTTGGAAACTGTCATGCCGAAGAGTGGAGCCGATCGCAAACAGTCGAGGGTACGCATTCTTAGGGGCAAGTTCCGTGGAGAAAAGGCGACCGTGGACTATTTGGACAAGTCCAAGTATTGCGCCGATTTGTTGCTCAAAAAATCCAAAAAAGACGAGGGAAAGACAGTCCTACGTGACGTGCCCTACGAAGATTTCTCAAGCATAATATGAATAACTACTAGCAAATGCTGAAATCCATACTGAACCAAATCAATAAAATTACTAGTAGTATATTATTTCACTATTGGTGAAAAGAAAAATAGTACCACAGCTGTTTGAGTTGCTGCCACCCTGTGGTGACTTGGCAACGAGCAGTAAATCAATTTACTGGTGCTCTGCTCTTAGTCGCTTGAACATTTCGACCATTTCGTCCGCCTTCATTTCTCCTTCGACCTTGTTTTCTCGGGTACGGATATTCACAGTGCCGTTTTCGACCTCGGACTTTCCAACCACCAATTGGAAGTTGTACTGAGCAATCTGTGCGTTACGGAGCTTCTTATTGAGAGTAGCCTTGCCCACGTCAACATCGGCGTAGAAACCTGCATCGTGGAGCTTTTGTCGAATTTCGGAGGCGTAATCATTGAAGTCGTTGTGGACTGGAATGACCATGGCCTGCCGAGGGCTGATCCAGAGAGGCCACTTTCCACCCCAGTGTTCGCACAAGACAGCGAACATGCGTTCTACACTTCCAAGCATCGCTCGGTGCACAATAACAGGGCGGGCGAATTGTTTTCCTTCCTCCTTCGAGTCGGTGGTGTACTTGAGATCGAAGCGAATTGGGAGCTGGAAATCGAGCTGAACAGTGGCGCACTGGTGGACGCGGTCCATGGCGTCCATGACCTTGATATCGATCTTAGGTCCGTAGAAGGCACCATCTCCAGGATTCACTCTCCAGTTGCCCTTACCGTTGAAGGTGTCAAGGGCCTCTCTGAGGGCAGCTTCAGCGGTATCCCACAACTCTCGTTCTCCAAGAGCCTTCTTCGGTCGAGTGGAGAGCTCGAGCTTGTACGTCATGCCGAAAATGCTGTAGACATATTTCATGAATTCAAGAGCGCCAAGAACCTCTTGGGTGATCTGGTCCTGACGACAGAAAATGTGACCATCATCCTGCTGGAATCGTCTGACTCGGGTCATCCCAGTGAGGGCACCAGAAAGTTCGTTTCGGTGCAAGACACCAAAATCCGCGTATCGAATAGGAAGATCACGGTACGAGCGAATGGAACTGCCGAACATCAAGCAATGGCCAGGACAGTTCATGGGCTTGAGGGCCCATTCCTGTTCCTCGACTTCAAAGACGAACATATCGTCCTTGTAGTGCATTGCGTGACCAGATTGATGCCAAAGATCGAGATTGAACATGTTTGGAGTGATAACTTCGTCATATCCGCGGTCCCAGTATTGTTTCTTGATAAAATTGACGAGTGTGTTGAAAACACGAGTTCCGTGAGGAAGCCAGAAGGCGGATCCAGGAGACAACTCGTGGAAAAAGGCGAGCTTTTGCTTTTCCATGATGCGTCTGTGGTCGCGTTCTTTGGCCTGTGGTTAAAAACGAAACATTAAGAAGCGAGAACAAGAAATCATTAGAAACAAATCTTCATCGAAAGTAGCAAACAAAATCATTGATCGGTCAATGTCTTGTTCGACAAACGTCAAGAGGAAGATCTCAGAAGAATCAGCGATGAATGGTGCTTGGATTGTCGGTCATGTGTTTCCGAGAATGAGATTCGAAAGGTTTTTCGTCATTGATCTTCCTCTTGCGTGTGTCTGTTGCTTTGTATAAAAATATCACGCACCTTTTCCATCATTTCTCGCCAGACCTTGAGCTGCTTCTTATCGGGGAAAGTAATTCCATAAACTCGCTGCAAGGAATCGTTTTCGGCATCTCCCAACCAGTAGGCGGCAGAGTGCTTGGCGGCAGCAAAGGCCTTGACCTTGCCGGTGTGCGAAAGGTGCGGTCCACGGCACAAATCAATCAGGTCACCACAGCGGTATACGGTGGTACGGGATCCATCGGGAACCTTGGTGGACAAAATCTTGACCTTGAATGGGTTATCGGCGAACATTTCGAGGGCCTCCTCCTTGGTGACGACCATGCGCTCGAACTTTTGCTTCTTCTTGATGATAGCTTGGACTTCCTTTTCGATGGGTTTGTCTGAAAGCGAATAGAACATGAAAAATGAAAAAAATGAGTGTTTTGCACAATTTTCAAACAAATCCAACACAACTACACGATCCAAAGTTCCGCGAGAAAATTTTGTTCGACTCACAGTCGTCCTCCTTGATCGAATCCACTCCCATGTACGAATCGTAATAGAATCCACTCTTAAGGGGAGGTCCAATAGTGAGCTTGTTTCCAAACAAGTGTTCCAAGGCTTCTCCGAGCATGTGTGCCGAAGAATGCCAAAAGACTTCCTTGGCCTCCTCGTCGTCATTGAACTTTAGGAGTTCGAGTCTCGCAACGGGTCCAACCAATGGACGGGACATATCCCACAATCGAGGCTTCAATCCAACAGCTTCCTCTTCTTCCTTGTCTTCTTCCATGTTATCCTCCAAGTCAAGCTCTTCCATGGCTTCTTCGATGGCGTCAGCGGCGCCTCCCATACCATCAAAGGCCGGATCGTAGTCTTCGGCATACTTTTCGTAGGTAACTCGGGCGACGGTGGACGAATCGGCCAAACCCTGACTGATAGTGGCGGCAACATCAAAGGGAGTGGTGACGTAGGCCATGAATGGCTTGCCTGCCTTGTCTTGCGTCAAAACGTTTCCGTCGGGCATGGTGACGGCAATTTCCACGGGTTTGAGGGCCTCGCGTTCATTGGATCGCTTTTCCTTGATTTCATCGTACATCTTGCATCGTTCTAGGAGCCACGAAGGGTTCTTGGTACGTTCTGGGAAAGACTCTCCTCCAATCTTCTTGTTTTCGCCTTCGCCGGCTTCCATGCGAGGACCGTCCGACGCGAGGGTACGGCGGCCTTGATCAACTCCTTCTGGCATTGTGAATTGTTATTCAATTTAAAATGATCTGCTGCTGTATTTTGCTTTTCAAAAGAAAAGATTTATGTGCGTTTGTCCGAATGCACGTTTGGTGAGGCTTCTATTGTGATTCCTCTGTTGTATTGCTTCTTCAGCGGGACTTTTGATGCTGATCCTGGTTGGGTTTGAAACAAAGATTACACATCAAAAGCAAATGTATTCTACGCTATCTTCTACTAAATTCCTACGCAAACACATGCACAAAGGCGCCGAAGGAGAATCTCGAGATCTACATGATGTAGCCAATTGTATCAGCCAAACCAAAATCAAGAGCAGCTTTTGCGGGAAGTCCGTCTGTCCTTATGCCCTAAATCGAATGTGGTCTGTGGCCGTCGTGAAATTAGGCCTAACAACGTTCGTCCTTCGTACGGATTTCGAAACAGAAAATTGGGAATTGGCCTCTTGTAGATTGTAGAAAATGATTCAATAGCTAGAGTAGAATTATTCTCAGATTTCCTGTCAATCAAGAAACTATTCTTCGAACAACAAGCAAATGCTGCTTGATGGTGGAAGAACCATTGTCAAGATAATGAAGTGTAATTAAAGCTGTTCCATCATGCATCAAGAACTTCTTGTCAAGAAGAATGCATTCTTCAAAAGTCTGTGCGTTTGTGCCTTTGGCTATCACATAAATCATTCCAGAGTTCCTCGGGATTGGATCAAAATTGCACCGCTGCTGGATCCCCGCCGTCTCGAGGGAGATCTGCAGTTTCCCATCTTATCGTTATTCTTCACTGCTACAGGATGGCAATCTTCTTCTTTGGCAAAACTATTCGATTGAGATTCCGAAAAATCTAGTGCAAATGTAGACGCTAGGAGTCGGTCGCTCATCGAACTGAAGTGACCCGATCGAGAGAAAGTGAGATGGTTGGACGAAGAGAGTTCTTTCATCGTTTCCCTCCGCATATTCACAATGCTGTTGCGATTTTTGGGTTGCTGCGCCTGACTATTGCCCTTGAAAAAGCATTGGAAATCTTCGAATGATATTTTATCTTTGGACTTGCACTGAACACTCTGTACTCCCTCTTTCCACATTTCTAGAATCATCTCGTCCATGGAACCATCATTGCAACGGATCATCTCATTCAAGTCGTTTATTGTAATGTATCTACAAGGGAAAAAAAGAAATATTTTGTGAGAAAGAACAAGGGCTATTTTCTCATCATTGTTGCTTCGTATGAGCCTGTCACAAGTGGTAATTCCACTACTTGTACTTACCCTTTTCCGCCATGATCCAATCGGTTGAAGGCAAGTCGAAGATTTCGATCATCATAATGGCACTGTGAAAGTCCTGCCGAAATAAATTGATGCCATTTGATGGTCTTTTCTTTGGTATTGAGATGGAGGGAGTCAAAAATCAATTCGACTTCGTCCTCCGTGAGCGAAACTAATGATCTAGTGCTCTCGCCGAGGTCGGACTCGTGAGATTCCAATAGCACTTCCTTCAGTTCCTCCAACGTAATCTCACCATTTCCATCAATATCCAACTTTTCGAATTCCTCCTTCAATCCCATGATTTGCTCCGGAAGGAGTGTAAAACTCACGACCTCAATCAACAATTTCTGCATCATATTGTAGTCTCTGAACTCCCTCAAATGCTTCACCATATTTCGGCTGAGAGGCTTGGACTGGGCGGCGTCTTGATTGGCACACTTTACAAGCCATTCATCGTGTTGTGCCTCAGAAGCAGTAGGGCGCTTTTCTGGATCTTTCGTCAGCAACCGACGGACAAAATTTTTGGCATCATCGCTGATACCGTCCCAAATGTCGCTTGGTTCAAATACGACTTCTCCTTGTAGAATGTTTTGTTTTACAGTCAACAGACTCTCCCCATCCATGCCCCCAAACGGTGTTTCGCCACAGAGCAATAAGTATGTGATTACACCTAGTGCCCAGATATCAACCTTTTCGTCATATTCTCCTTTGATAATCTCGGGGGCAACAGTGTAGGGTGTCCCTACGATCAGATTGTGTTTTTCTCCACTTTCTTCAAAATGCTTGGAGAGACCAAAATCGATCAAACAAATACTATCACTTTCCTTGTTATCAAAAATAAAGTTCTCTAGAGAAAGGAAAGTCGATTTCACAATGATTTGAGTGATGGTTTGCATCAGAACATGGTTTGGAAATTCTTTCGTCCACAAGCAAGGCCACAGAATAGTCACATACCTAATTTCAAGTCTCGATGAATCACTTTGTTTTCATGTAGATATCGGACAGCATTCATCATTTGCTTGACTATATGGGCGCAGCGAATTTCCGAGTAGCAAAAATCCGGCTGATCCTCGAGCCGATCAAACATGTCTCCTCCCGTCAACAGATCCAAAATGAGGTAGATCTGTGTATCGCTCTCATAGACCTCCTCCAATCGAACGATATCGGGATGATCCGTCTGGCACATGATGAAGACTTCTTCCCGCAGTGCCTCGATAATTTCGTCGCTTTCCATCAAGCCAATGTTCAAGCACTTGACAGCAAAGTCAATCCCGGTTTGCTTGTGTTTGCATTTTCGAACGATCCCGGCGGCACCCGTTCCGAGGATTTCCCCATTATGAACTCCATCATATACACTCTCTACTTGTTTCTCGGGGGAGAGCTGAATTTTGCATGGTGGTTTCATCAAATGTAGAAAAAAAGAGGCAAAATGAGCTACCAACTCCACGACAATCACATATCCCTGGACTTTATTGCCATGCCAAACTCAGCAAAGTATAGGTCCTAGTTCGAATCCAAAGTACTTACTTCGATGTTGACAACAGTCTTGGCAAGATTTCCGCTCGCTTCCAGTTGTTCTTTCCACTGCTTTATCTGATCGCGTGTAGTCGTTGTCCTGCTGGATTCTCCCGAGACAGATTTCGCTATCGTCGCGTCTTTTCCATTTCCGCTAGACGACAAGGCACTTTCTGGAAAGACTTCATATCTATCCATTGAATCTCGTTTTGTTGTTTTCGTTCCATCAACGGCCGATGGCCCACCGCTGTTACTCTGACAGGATCCCATCCTTTGTTCTGTCGAAAATCTTGTTTCGGAAACTTGAATATTCTATCTCGCTCCTGTTTCTTCCTGCGTTGCTCTGTCTTAGTATTCCGCTTTTAGCACTGGCGAATGCCATAGAATTTCGAAAGAAGCTATTGTGTGGAGGCAATAGGAACAGAGTGGCGTTCTTTTGGTGCCGACTGAACAGAAAGATCTTCCGTTCCCGTTTTGAGAATTGTTTTCGACGTTTCTATGCGTTAAACTCTACTTCTATAAAAAACAGTCGCTGTACGAGTCGCTCTGCCATTGTTTTGTGTATTGCCCCTCTCGAGCGGCAATCGATTTTCGCCAATAAGAAGCGCGACAAGTTTCATTCACGAATCCTCTTGACTCAATGCCCGCCGTCGCAGATTTTGAATTCTGGCGCATTTTTTATTCTTTTGATGGGAAACTGAAAAATGTGTTGCCACTGCCACTAATTCCAAATCTCACGAACGAATACAATCGTCACAACAAGCTTGGAAGGACAACCATTCATCGCAAGCGATACAAGCAAAGTGAAACCTAGTTCTATCGATTTGCTATTGTGACAACCCCATAAAAATCAGTGTCCGCAATGCCGTTGGAAAGAAATCGACGACGACGTCGACTTTGGCCATGCATACTGATTTTCGTCGTAACGGCAGTGTCCTGGTTTTCTCCTCATACTGCAACGGCAATGAGTTCAGATCCCTACAAAATTCTAGGAGTCTCGCGCCGTGCCTCCAATGCCGAAATCAAGAAATCCTATCGAAAATTGTGTCTTCTATACCATCCCGACAAGAACGTTCAAAAGACGGCCACGGAAAGGACCATTTCCGAACAAAAATTCAAGCAGATTCGACAAGCCTACGATTCTATCTTGAACAAGGACAGCTTTGGATTGGGAACCGGAGGCGTTCAGATGCCGGAAGGTTATTTCACTGCACTTTTTCGGAACTTTTGGGTGTTGCTCAGTCGACCAGACCTGTTTCTTGCAGAAATGAGAAAACTCAACCTGTTTGCGACGGGATCGCCCATTGCGACCAGAGGTCAACGAAATCCTGGTGAACCCGATATCAAATCAATATACTTTGAAACGATAAAAGTGCCACTGGAGGACTTGTATAGGGGCGTGCCCTTGTTCCGAATGAGGTTCAAGGACAATATCTGGAAACGATATCGGGCCTCGATTCGTGGGAATTTCTTCATTTATTCTCTCTACCAGGCGAGTGCCATTGCCTTTCCCATTGTATCAAAAAGCAAAGTTATTGCCTGGCTAATTGGACTCTACATTCTTCATGGGACTACTCCCGTCCCCGATCCAAATTCATCCTATTTTACCACCATCCAGAGAGGAACGAAAGGCGGTGAGAAAACAGTTCGATTTGCCAATTGGAAAGAACTTGAGGTTATTTTCCAGATCCAAGAGGCCGGACATTCCATATATCATCGAGTGGGTGAAAATCTACATGCTGAGTTGATCCTTACACGCAAGCAAGCCAAGAAGGGGTGTCTCAAGCGACTCAAGGCCTTGGATCCTGCCGAGGACGATATCAAAATACGAATCCCAGCCAAAAAATATAGCTACAAAAAGGAACAAGCATTCCTACAACAGCAAAAGACGCGACGGAAAGAAGCAAAAGAACCGAATGAAACCAAGAAATCGCACCGCGCCTATGACAATACAATACGCATACCGGGAAGGGGTTGGCCAATACGAAACCGAACAAAATCGAATGTCGATTTCTATTCCCAAGGAGATCTATTCGTAACAATCAAGGTTCAACCGCCCAAATCCAAAAAGAACGGCGAAACGAAAAAGCGAAGTAGTAGTATTTTCTCGTTTCTCTCCAGAAAATAGAAGTTGCGGTGGCCAAACAACAGTTGTACTTGAAAAAATTGCATTGGAGAAAAGAGAAATTGCATTTACAATCATTAATCGCATATTTATCTCATCGCAGACATCAGTCAAATACTTGATGATGCGATTGCTGCCGAGGCCTGAAGGCTGTGACTTTTCGACAGACGCGACGACAAGGCCAACAAACAGCCGTGATTGGGCCGCTGCACAAACAACAGCATGAAATCACCAGCGTGATCCCAATGCATATCGGAATGGCATATTCGGGTCGATACCGTATTGAAAAGGCGTATAGAAAAGCAGCAAAGACGGTCAGAAAGCCCAACCCTCCCGAAGCAAGAATCCCATGAAAGTACATCAAATTTCCGCGATTGTTGTTGCATTTCCAAAACTTGGCATTCCCTGCAATGCACCGACCAAAGACGTTGCAGTGGTGATCATGGTTGGCACAGCACCGTTGGCAAACGGGACAGTGATAATTGGGAACGCCTGGTTTTCTCCAAACAAGGCACTTGGTGCAATAAAGCCGATTGTCGGCTCCACGCAGGTATGAGTCGAGGCCCTTTGGACGGGGCGCGGTTGGTTCTGAGACGACCCAAGATTCGACGGCCTTGGGCAAAGGATTGCAGCTTTCTAGAGATCGGTGGACTACCCCCGGATCGGCGTAGAGAATTCCTGCCATGCAAAGCAGAGCCACCACTGATTCGGTGTACACCAACACCAAAAAGACGATTTTGCCGACATTGTACGGATTTCCATCCAAATCGTCGTCACCGTCAACATCAAAATCTTCCGATGGTAGCACCAGAGTTAGCGCAAAATAGTGTGTCAAAAAGATACAGAGAGTTATGCATGTCGTAACGACACAAATTCCTCGGGGAGTCTCCTGTCGTAGCATATCGTCTCTGGGTTTGGGAAGGGGAGGAAGCTGGTCCAAGGATGAAATAACGACAGACGATACTTCGCATCCAGCAGTAGCCGATTTGGGTTCATGTGGTTTTTCCTCTTGATCGTCATCTTCTTCTTTCTCCTTTTCTTCTTCCTCTGTGTTTGTGCTGCTGTCGGAAGAAGCTTTGGGGACTGAGACCGGAGAATCATTTTCTTTTGGTGATTCGACATCGGTATTTAGCGGCGGAGTCGACGAGGATGTGATATTGCTATTTTCCTCTGGGTTCGTCTCGGTATCATTGGGCATTGATTGATGGTCGCCATCATCTTCATTGCCAGGAGCTAGCGTTCTTTCTTGCGTCTCGAACGAGATTCCTTCCGAATCATTATGCAATGACGACGACATGGTCGAACTATTCTACGACGCCGCTGCAGCCCCAACAGGCTATAATTTTCAGTCGAATCGATTATTATCTTTTCTTTCGGAGGGACAATTCATCAAATACTCTTGGTCAATCGGTTCGATGAGTAAACATGATATAGGTATGCGTTTTGAGAATGTTTGTGTCTTCACTTCAACAACCGAAATCGAGAATTCTTTTCGTCTTTTTCCGCGCCCATGCATCGTACAGATGGCCAGACTATCAACTACGACGTCAAATAAGATCTTGCGAAATCATAGAAACGACGAAAATCATCAATACGATCAAGGGACAGAGTATCAGAAGAAGATTAAAGTAGCCGTCTATATAAACTTCGATGGAGAAAGAATAGATGTATAGATTCCATTTGTTGCTCTACTTTGTGGAATGATGCTAGTCGAAATCTGACGATCCGAAACTTGTGTCATATGGGATAGCGCTACATAAAATTCCTTCCGCAACAACACCAAATCGTCTGAGCGAGTTGTACACCTTGTGTAATGAATATCAGCAGTGATGACAATAGAGAGTGAATATGAAGAATCCCGCTGGGAAAGTATTGGGATGCTCTTCGAGGGTCAGCATCCCACCATCAGAAAAGGATTCTTGTGGGGACACCCTCTCGCACCAACCATGGGAGTCGCAGGAGCACTCTTGGAATTCTCAGACCACATTGAATGGGAACATCGAACACCACTGACAATAGAAATGGAAGATGACCCAAGTGATCACACTATCGATACCAACAACACCAATAGCATCAGCAATTCTTCCGCCGTTTGTGCGGTGGTTCGGTGCATCGACGACCATCCGGGGGTCGTCGCGTCGGGGCACTATGTGTGGCCTTCTTCACTTTTGCTGTGTGATTATCTCATATGGAATCGTTATTCAAAACGCTGTTGTCATGATTTTGAAGTTCTGGGAGACAGAAGCACGCATAGGGCACCACAAATGGACGAGAACGAATCCAAGACGTTGGCTCATGGCGTGACGCGCGACCATTCCTGGGGAATGCCCATCCAATCGGTCTTGGAACTGGGTTCTGGATCCGGAATACTTTCGATTGTTGCGTCACAGATCTTTCGAGACACACTGGATGTGGTTGTTGTGACGGATCACGACCCCACAACTCTGGAAAGAGCTCGCGAAAACCACGAATCGACTTTTGAGGTGTTGCATGGTATTGGAGCGCAACAAACCATCCGAACAGAATTTCTACCACTCGAATGGGGATCTCAGTCGGAGTGGGAGCAGGTGGCCAACTGTTTGGGCTCTTTTAGATTGGAGGACTCGCGCGACGACAAGCAAAGGCCACCTACTACTGGTAGCCAAACATGTTTCGACTTGGTTCTTGGAAGTGACCTAATTGACCGTGCCGAGGTAGTAGATCCCCTCTTTTGTACCATTAATTCTGCCCTTGGAAGAATGACGGATACGAACAATCACTATGGAACAGCAAACGGAGCTTTTCTGTTGGCGCAATCCTTTGCCTACGATGCAGAGACCGAGGCCGAAATCGATAGAGTCTGCAACCGCTTTCAGCTCGTTCGAAGAGTACTATACGACAAATATATGGATCCAAATGACCTTGGAGGCTGTAACGGAGAGAACCCAAGGATATCCCCTCGAGCCTATGCAAAGATTCAAGAGTTTAGAAGAATACAAGATTGATACAAAGTAGCAACAGATTAATTTGTTTGTAAACTGTAGTTGTGCTTTCGTAGCAACCGTTCCGATATGATGTAGGTGGTTAGCATACTTGCCTTTCACGCAGGATACCGGGGTTCGAGTCCCCGTATCGGAATTTTTTCCCGCATCAGAAATGGAGTCTGGCCTTCGTTCCTAGACCAAGATTCACCATGCTAATATCGATGATGATGTTTTCGTGTGATGTGTTTTTCTTGCAAAATTGAACTGGATCGACAAACATCATCGAATCGTCGTCAGTGAAAACAATCGACGAATTCACTTCAGTCTTCCACTTCCCATCCTTGTTCTAGCTCTATTCTAGATCCATTTTGTATCAAAAAATTCAATAAAACAACAATAATCATGAAGCTTTCCGGATCAATTGCACTTTTCTTTTTGTTGGGAAGCGCCAGCGCATTTTGCCCAGTCAGCAACAAGGCCATCTTGACGACGGCACTTGCCGGAGCCAACGAGCTTGTTCCAGAGCCAGAAGGCGGTGAAGAAATCTTTGCCGTCAAGACTCTACCTGGATCGCGTATGAAAAAGATGGGTGAATCCGAGGGATTGACGGGAGTTCGTGAGGAAGACGAGGGCAGCGACGGGGAGACAACCTACTACAAATACTGGCTCACGGCCAAGGTCGAGGGATCTCTTGTCAAGGAAATCCACAGTACCGTCCTCAAGGAATCGGCCAAGAAGGCCAACTTCCCTGGTTTCCGCAAGGGACAGGTTCCACCCTTCGCCATGCCTCAGATCCGTGGATTTGCCGTCCAGGAATCCATCATCCGAACTTGCCAATCCGCTGTCGATGCCTATGGCCTCAAGAGTGTTTCTGGATCAGACGGTGAGGTCGAGGTTCTCGAGGATATTCCTGAGCTCGCTAAGAGTTACAAGCTCGGTGACGATATTGAATTCACTGCTACCTTCAATGCGTTTGAGGATCCTGATGTAGAACGAGAGGAAGGAACCATCGAAGCCGAGGCCGAGGTAGTCGAGTCGGAGTAAGCAACAGATGCAACAAACTTGAAAACACTATAGAATGAAAACTACATGTAAGCTTGAATAAAGAATGACACGGATTATGAAGTGCGCAACAAACAGGAATGTATTGACAGCATTAACGAAATCTATCGCAAAAATTATCAATTCTAGCTGTTATACTTTTTGGATAGAAAGGAGTGTTTTGTCGAATTTAGTTTGTTTGTTCTAAAAGTACAAATCTCTATTTTGTATAGTATGCAAAGTATTTTAATGTTTGTTTTTGTATTTCCTTCTCATTTTGCTTTAGACAGCAACAATCGAGTAGTTCTTCCACAAGAGGAACATACTCAGAAGCATGAGACACAAACCTGGGAGGATGAGTGAGTTCAGAAGGTTTCGAATGCTTATCAGCCCCATTGCGGTGATAAATACATCTGCTACGGCAACTCCACCGGTTCCCACTAAGGTCGCCAATAGCCCACTGTTGAAAGTACCTGATGCCAGTTCGCTGGGGACGACTTTGCTCATGAGAGATGCTACGAATGATTCGCATGCTTCTACACCCGAAAAGGCAATGAGACAACCAATAATGTACTGAACTTGACCGACCGAATAGGGCGAATCGTAGTTGTATGTATAGCTCGATTCGGTATCAAAGAAATCTGTCACATCGATCATGATTAGCATGCCAAGCGAGGTGATGCCCATGAACCACATGGCAAGATACCGGTCCTCACGGAATTGTGAAATCCATCCGGCAAAGATAGAAACAGGAATCACAATAATGCCATTTGCTAAATGGAGCGTCCCAACGTTTCGAATCGACCACGCATATCTGTTTTTCGTAACGATAGACGTTGATCCAACAATACTCTGGTAGACAGAAAAAATGAAAATGAAAATAACAATCATAATGAGAAATTGCCATACAGAATCCTTTGAAACAATAGTTTCTACATTCGTTGATTCCTTTCTCACCTCTAGAGCAATTCGCTTCATAAAAATCAATGCCATACACAAGGCAGTAGCACGGGTCATGTGTCGTATACAGTACATGGGACTGTGCTTCGAAACATTTCCGCGATGACGTCTCCTGTCAAAGGATCCTACCGAAAGAGATCCAACCGAATCATCGTCGTCGTACATATCTTCAATAAGGATAGCCTCGCTCTCTTTTTGTTTTTGTGCGGCTTCTCGCTGTTTCAGTTCATCGAGACCAGAGCGCTTGGGTTCTCCAAAAGACACGACAATGGCTATCGCGAAGATAAACCACAACAACGCCATTAGAAACCCTGGACCCGTCATACCATTAAAGGTCTGAACACCCAAAAAGGGCAGATAAAAGTTGAATTCAGGAACCAAATCCAATATGATAGCCGCTCCAGGACCGCTGGCAGCTCCCACCGCTGTAGTAAGAGCAAAGGCGGCACTCGAAATGGTTCGCAGCGAAAAGGGTGTTGCATCTGCCACATATCGGCGGTTGATAATTCGTGGGGCACCAAAACCACATATCGCTCGTCCCACCAGACACATAGTCATTGATTGATGTGAATATGCTGCGCCGTAGAGCGTATTTCCGATTACCATCAAGGTTCCGGCAAACAAAAGGGGGTGTTTGTAGGAAGTGTTGGTCCACACACTGTAGCCGACGGCACTTACGAGGGCAAACCACGGTGCCATTCCCATCATGATACCACTTAGGGCATCCGAGCTTCCCAATGCGTTGGCATAATACGCAGAGGAGGGTTCGATGATGTAATTGTTCATCATGAACAAGAAGCAGCCCATCAGATTCAAAAAGAGCGGCCACACGTTGGCTGGGTCCATTTCTCCCACAATGCTACCAGCGGTAGTGCTTCCATCGTCTCCATATGCTAGCATCAGGGGCTTTTCTCTCCATACTGCCAAAGCCTTCATTTCTTTTTTGAACCCCCGAACCTGTGCGTG
>JACLAC010023511.1_pt1 | contig 19460 bp, 16 predicted proteins | sample 8027881 | NCBI WGS metagenome assembly JACLAC01 (sample SAMN15725517, study PRJNA655200) | protist metagenome | isolation source: fluorescence activated cell sorting (FACS) single amplified genomes of... | place: Spain: Blaines Bay Microbial Observatory, Mediterranean Sea | collected 2016-01-19 | reverse complement strand
GTGCCGCCATCGGTGATGGAGAAATCGAAGAGGTCGACAGCTACGCCGGTCGTTGCTGCTGTATAGGGCAGGACTACCGGCTCGGAGACGGCGCTGCCGGCTGTTAGTGTGCCGTCGGCTTGCAGGCCAAAGAATTCGCAGTCGGCTGTAGCGGTGTCGGTGGTAGTCAGGCCGGTGAACGTGGCGATTCCGGCGACGGCCTTGTTTATGAAGGTGGTTGTTTCGGCACCGGTTTCACTGAGTGTGACGGTATCGGTAAAACCGGTGTCTCGAACGCCGTAGGCGTCTAGTACTTCGACGACCGGGTCGCTCGTAAAATTGAGTGAAGTGCCACTCGTTGGGATCAGTGGTGCGGGTTGCGTGGTATAGACGATTTTGGTGGCGATGACGTCGGTGTTGAGTGCACTGGCACTGGCAAGGTCTGTTAGGACGCCGTAGCGCTAGTTGGCGGTAAGGGTGAAGTACTCACCATCGCCGGTGACGGTTAAGCTAGGCTGGTGAAGGTGGCGGTCTGATTACTGTTGCTGAGGGTGCCGGAAGAGGTTTCGGTCAAGGTCACCGTCCCGGTGAAATCGACATCGGTGTTGCCGGCGGCATCACTGACGGATCTGGCTTGAGCGGCAGTGGCGGCGATAGCAATAGTACTGCGGGTGCCGTCGGGTCCGTTGAGTCGGAAGGCTACTTTGGCGAAGAGACCGGTGCCCGAGGCGGGGAGACGCCATTGGGTTCACACTGGGGAGAAGTGGTCGCGGAATAAGCCGCGTATTGGCTATTAAACCTATTATTATAAATTTTTCGGGTTATATATTAACAATAGTTTGTAGCGCATGTTAGACATATTAAATTTATTTGGTCTGTTAGTCTGATGAGCCAGCGGAGATATAGTGGTTTACATCATTGCTTTTCCGTCTACTGGCCATGATGGTCTTGTTTTATCGGGCATAAGTTTTAATGATTTCATCCGGATTCTCCAAAACATAAAAAACGCGGTGGGACAGTTTCTCGTCCCACCGCGTTTTTTATGTTAAATGGCGATCTGATCTATTCTTCGTCGCTGTTCCTTAGTTCGCCATCGTCGTCCCGCTTGTCTTGGTCGGAGTCCTCTGTGGCAGCGCCGCCGTCGTGCACGTCGCCCCAACTTTCCATTTCATCGTCCGTGTCGGCGGCATCGTCGATGATTTCCACCTCTTTTATCGGATGATCGGCGAGATAGCCGTCGTAGTCGGCTTGGTCTTTGTCCTTGAAAAATTCGCGGACGCTGAGTACGATTTTTTTCTGGTCCTCGTCAAACTCAATGACCTTAAGCGGCAACTCCTGGTCCTGATCGAAACCCTGGCGCGGATTTTTCAATCCGTCGACGGCTAACTGCGAGAGCGGCACGAAACCATCGACTTCGTCTATCAAAGAGACTACGACACCTCGTTCGAGGATGCGTGAGATCGAGCCTCTGACTTCAGTACCTACGGCGTATTGTTCGCCAAAACCGGGCCAGGGATTTTCAAAGGCCATCTTGTGGCTTAGCGAGATACGGCGGCGTTTGATGTCGATCTCAGTGACTGTCACCGGGATCTCGTCGCCCTTCTTAAACATTTCGCTGGCCTGGCGAATACGCTTGGTCCATGACATATCCGAGATATGAACCAGTCCGTCGATATTGTCCTCGATCTCGACGAAGGCGCCGAAGTTGGTCAGGCTGCGGACCGTGCCCTCGAGCTTGGTGCCCGGGGGATATTTGGAATCCAATGTTTCCCAGGGATCGTCCTCGGTCTGTTTCATGCCGAGCGAAATCTTCTGATTTTCGCTATCGACCTTAAGTACCATGACCTCAACCATGTCGCCGATATTGACCAGCTTGGAAGGATGGCGCACGTGCTGGGTCCATGACATCTCGGAGATGTGCACCAAGCCCTCGATACCTTCTTCGAGTTCGACGAAGGCGCCGTAGTCGGTAATCGACACCACTTTGCCACGGATCTGGCTGTCGATTGGATATTTCTCCTCGATATTCTCCCAAGGATGAGTGGTAAGTTGTTTGAGACCTAAGGAGATGCGCTCGCGCTCACGGTCGTAATTGAGGACCTTGACTTTAATGCGATCACCAATGGAGACGAGTTCAGAGGGGTGGTTGACTCGGCCCCAAGACATGTCGGTGATATGCAAGAGCCCGTCGACTCCGCCCAAATCGATAAAGGCGCCGAAATCGGTAATGTTTTTGACGACGCCCTCGCGGACTTGGCCTTCTTCGAGAACCTTGATGATTTCTTCGCGCATCCGAGAGCGTTCCTCTTCAAGCACGGCGCGGCGAGAAACGACGATATTGCGGCGTGCCTTGTTGAGCTTGATGATCTTAAAGGGGAACTCCTGGCCGATGAACTGGTCGAAGTTCTTAACCTGGCGGATGTCGATTTGCGAGCCGGGCAGAAAAGCCTCTACGCCGAAGAGATCGACGACGATACCGCCCTTGATGCGTCGCATTAGGCGACCTTCTACGGTATTGCCGGTGTCGTGGGCGTCCTTAATCGAATCCCAGACGCGCATGAAATCGGCTTTTTGCTTGGAAAGTACGACCTGACCCTCGTGGTCTTCCACATTTTCTAAGAAGACTTCGACTTTTTGGTCGATCTCGATGGCCGCAGGGTCGGAGAACTCTTTGATCGAGACGGCGCCTTCGGACTTGAAGCCGATGTCGACCATCACCTCGCTCGGACCGACCGACACCACAGTACCGTTGACGATCTGGCCTTCCTTAATACCGGATATGCTTTCCTCGTAGAGGGCCATGAACTCGTTGACTTGGTCCTCGTCGTATTCGGGCTTCTCTAGCTCTTCGATGCTCACGTTGCCGTAGATTGGTTTTTCGTGCGGCTCTTCGGCCGCTGTAGTCTCTTCAGTCATATGGCTAAAATCCTCGTTCGATACATGTTAAAGCGAAGCCTTTCTCGGTTGTGCAGCTTCACTGTATGTGAAACAACGGGCGCGGCCTATCCGCATCCGCGTTGCCGGCGTTTTTAGGCGCCGTTTTTGTGCGCCAGGTCGATTATGTACTCGACCTGGCCATCCAGTGTCATCGCGGTGGTGTCTATCTTGATCACCTGCGCTTCGACGAAGGTGCCGCCGTAATCTCGCTCGGCGTCCTCTCGGTCGCGAGCTTCGATATCCGCCCGCAGCTGGCTTTTGTCAATGTTGATGCCTTTCTCGGCCATTTCCAGGTAGCGCCGGTTGACGCGTTCGTCGAGATCGGCGACCATCCGCACCTTCAATTCTGCGCCGGGGAAAACCACTGTGGCCATATCCCGTCCTTCGGCAACTATGCCGCCCGCATGTCCCAGTCGCTGTTGCTGGGAGACTAGGCCGCGGCGGACCTCGGGAACATCGGCGTACGAGCCCACCAGGCGGTTGATTTCGGGCTGGCGGATTTCTTCGCTGACGTCCTTTTCGTTGAGCAGTATCCGTCCTCCTTGGGCGTGGGGTTGCAAATCTACTGTCAACGTTAATAACAAGTTTTGCAGGGCCGGGATATCTCCAGGTCCCACACCGTTACGGGTCGCTGCCAGCGTCACGGCCCGGTACATAGCACCAGTGTCGATGTGGCGATAGCCCAGCTGTTCGGCTACCAACTTCGAGGTGGCGGTCTTTCCAGCGCCGACGACGCCATCGATGGCGATGATCAACCCGCGAGTCCTCATAAGCCAACTCTCGCTTTTAGATCGCGAACCTCCTCAGTTTTGAGGGGGCGGTGTTGTCCTTCGGCGAGTTCGTCACTGTGTAATCCGGCGAATTCGACCCGCGCTAAATGGCGCACAGGATGGCCAATGGCGCGTAGCATACGGCGGATCTGGCGTTTGCGGCCTTCGTGAATGCACAGGCTTAGCCGCGCACGTTTTTTATAGCCGTCCTTCCAGCGACATTCTAATCGTACCTCAGCAGGAGCGGTGGGGCCGTCATCGAGGTCTATGCCTGAGCGCAGACGGTCCAGTTTTTCTTCGCTCGGCTCACCGCTGACCACTGCCAAGTAGCGCTTGTCAACGACAAAGCGCGGATGTAGCAGCCGATAGCCCAGTTCTCCATCGTCGGTAAGCAATAGTAGACCAGTTGTATCCATATCGAGACGCCCAACGGGAACCGTGCCCGGATGCAGATCTTGTAAAAGGTCGTAGACCGTGGGCCGCTTGCCGGGATCGCTGCGGGTGACTAAATAACCGGCCGGTTTGTTCAATAGCAAATACTCGTATCGATCGGGCAGTGCAATGTTGTTGCCCTGATATTCGACAAGGTCATTGGCAACGTCAACAACCCGACCCGGTTCATCTATAACTTCGCCGTTGACAGAAATAACGCCACTCTGGATCAAATCATCGCTGCGGCGCCGCGAGGCAATGCCACAACGCGCCAGAAAGCGATTGAGCCGCATTTGTTGCTCGGTTATGCCGGACTCAGAAACCCCCATTCCCCTCTTCTTCCTCTTTGGGTTCAGTTAGTTCGTCCCAAGCCGTGTCTGTCGTGTGAATCTTCTGGAGCTTCTTCTGCAGTGGGCGTCTGTTGATCTTCTTCGGTGTTTCCATCCGTTTGTTTTTGCATTTCGTCGAGTTCTAGAGCCAGTTGGCGAGCTTCGGCTTTATGTTGGCCTTCGGCGAGTAGTTCCTCCAACTCTTTGGGCTTAGGTAGTTCGGAGAGGCCTTTAAGTCCGAAGTGGACGAGGAATTCGCGCGTTGTGCCGAAAAGCATGGGTTTGCCAATGCCTTCGGAGCGTCCAACGATCCGAACCATATTAACCTCGAGCAAAGTGTGGAGCACGCCCCCAGAATTGACGCCGCGGATGCTGTCGATCTCGATCCGAGTCACCGGTTGTTTAAAAGCGACGATGGCTAATGCTTCCAAGCCTGCCTGTGAAAGTCTGATCTGGTTTGAGGTCTTGTGGTATTTGCGCAGCCAAGGACCATATTCCTGGCGCGAGGCCGACTGATAACCGCCGGCGATCTCGACGATAATTATTCCGTGCCCCGCATCCTCGTACTGGGCATTGAGCGCGTCAATCGCTTCGCGGATGTCGCGGCCGTTGTACCCGGCGAGCAGGTTAGTAAGGCGCCCTGGGGTCACCGGATCGGATGCACTCATCAGGATGGCCTCGATGATTGCTCGAGCTTTGGGTGGGTCGACGTCGCGCGATGGGCCGTCTTGGCCAGTGTCGTCCTGGCGAATGCCGTCTTGGCTAGTTTCGTCCGGGCAAGTGTCGTCTGGGATGTTGCTCACTGGTCTTGATCGCCTCCATCGCGGTCGGCTGAGATAATGAGTTCGCTGCCACCCTCCGTCCCTTCAATCCAGATCTCGTCGAAGGGCTGGGCTTGCTGTACGCGGATGCGCTGCGATTTAAGTAACTCTAGGATGCCAATAAAGGAGGCGATTAATGCATGGCGATCTTTACCTTTAAGCAAATCCATGAAACTTACGCGCGTGCGGCTTTCGAGTACGGCGAGAATGTTTTCGATGCATTCCTCGACAGAGACTTCCTCTTCGATAATCTGGTGCACCACGTTTTCCGGCACCGTGTCGATCACGTGCTGGTATACGGCAAGAAGGTCGAAGAGCGAGACGGGGCGCAATTCGGCGGGGCCGTCTGCTTCGGCTCCGGGGCCGTGTTGGTGAAGGTAGACGTTGCTGCGCTCGTCTTTGCGGACACCGAGCCAATCTGCGATTTCCTTAAACTGTTGGTATTCGAGCAGGCGGCGTATAAGTTCGGTGCGTGGATCGTCCTCGCCTTCACCCTCGGGCCCAAACTCGTCCCGGGGCAACATCATCTGCGACTTGACGCGCATCAAGGTCGCTGCCATGAGAATGAAATCGCTAGCTTGTTCAATGTCGAGACGGTGGATCTGGCCCAAGAAACTCAAATACTGTGTGGTGATATGGGCGATGGGAATATCGTAGATGTCGAGTTCGTCTTTGCGGATCAAGTAGAGCAACAGGTCCATAGGGCCTTCAAAGACCTCAAGTTTGACCTCGTAGAGGCTTGACTCGTCTTCTTGTTCCAGCATGTCGCTTTCCATTGTCAATTCCATCTATCGCCAGTGGGGTAGGAGCTACTCCTACACGATCCAAATGTCTGCCTCAGTTGATAAAAAGATACGGCTTCCAGTGCTGTTCATCGGCGCCGATGAAATTTCTGATAAAACTCACGTTGTTAGGCTGCTTGGGCTTGGTACGCAAAGCCAAGCCGACCTGGTCGGGGCGGTACTCGCCTTTTTTGCAATTGCACGCGACACAGGCGCTGACCAGATTTTCCCAGGTGCTTTTTCCGCCTTTAGTGCGCGGTACGATATGGTCAATCGTCAGTTTGCCTTCCTTGCACCCACAATACTGGCACTGGTGATTGTCCCGCTCGAGGATATTGCGCTTCGAGAGCACTACTTTACGGCGCGGCGCCCGAATATAACGCCCTAAGCGAACGACGCTGGGCACTGGATAATCCTGCGATACGGAGCAGACGACCTCGCCTATCTTCTCGACCGATTCGGCCTTGCCACGCAAAATAAGCAACAGAGCCCGTCGTACACTGCAAATACTGAGCGGTTCGTAATTCTGGTTGAGAACAAGTACGGACCTATCCAGCACGGGCCACATCCACAATGGGCTACGAGTCTATGCGACCGAAAGATATATAAATAGACTGCTTATCGAATAAAGTCAAGGATATTGGGCGGGCGCGACTTAGTGATTGGCGAGCAGTTCGGCGTATTCCTCGGGGCCGAGAAGGTGCTGCAAGTCATCGGGATCATCTATGCGGATCTTAATCATCCAACCGGCACCATAGGGGTCTTTGTTAACCTGTTCGGCCCCTTCTTCAAGGCTTTCATTGGTCTCAAGGACCTCGCCGGAGACCGGAGCAAGAAGGTCGGCGACGGTTTTTACGGCTTCGACTGTACCTAAGGCTTCGCCTTTTTCTAAGTGTTCGCCGATTTCGGGCAGTTCGACGAAAACGATATCACCCAACTCTGCCTGTGCAAAATCGGTAATTCCCAGCGTCGTGATGTCGCTGTCTTGTTGAAGCCATTCGTGGCTTTCCGAGTAGACCAGTTGATCGGGGATTTTTGTCTCACTCATCGGTTCCTCCGGATGTACCTCAAAGGGCCAGTTCCGTATTGGCCACGTAATTAGTATCGAATTTTCCGGCGATGAAATCAGCTTCTTGAAGCAGAGCTTTGTGGAAGGGGATAGTTGTAGCCACGCCTTCTATCGTAAATTCGCTCAAGATCCTGCGCATTCGGGCCATCGCATCCTCACGATTGTGGCCGTAGGCGATGACTTTGGCCAATAGGGAGTCGTAATAGGGCGGAATCTCGTAGTCCTGGTAAATGTGGCTGTCGACTCTGACACCGGGGCCACCGGGCATATTGAGTGCGGTTATGGTGCCCGAGGAGGGCATAAAGTTCCGTGCCGGATCCTCGGCGTTAATGCGGCACTCAATGGCGTGACCTGTTATCCGTATATCGTCTTGCGCGACAGTGAGGCTTTCGCCTGCAGCGACGCGAATCTGCTCTTTGACCAAGTCGACCCCGGTGACCAATTCAGTGACGGGGTGCTCGACTTGTATGCGGGTGTTCATCTCCATGAAGTAGAAATCGAGGTTTTCGTCGACCAGATATTCGATGGTGCCGGCGCTGTAATAGCCGACCGATTCCGCGCCGGCGATGGTCGCTTCGCCCAAGCGGCACCGCAAAGCCTCGTCGACAACCGCTGAGGGGCTTTCTTCAAGCAGTTTCTGGTGGCGCCGTTGGATCGAGCACTCGCGCTCGCCAAGATAGACCAAGTTACCCTGTTCGTCGCCAAGTACTTGAATTTCAATGTGGCGCGCTTCTTCAATGGAGCGCTCCATGTAGACGGCGTCGCTGGTGAAGGCGTTGCGCGCCTCGAGGCGGGACATCTGCCAGGCCTCTTCCAATTCATTGATGGCGTTCACGACTCGCATTCCGCGGCCTCCGCCGCCGGCGGAGGCCTTAAGCCGCAGCGGGAAACCAACTTTCTCGGCCCATTCTCGGGCTTCGTCCAAAGACTGTAGTTCGCCTTCGCTGCCGGGGACCACGGGCACGCCGGCTTGCTGCATGGTTCGGCGTGCGACGGCCTTGTCACCCATCTTGCGAATGGCTTCGGCGGGCGGCCCGATAAACTTTATGCCGCATTGCGCACACAACTCGGCGAATTCGGCGTTCTCGGCCAGCGGGCCGTAACCGGGATGAATGGCGTCCGAGTTGGTCAACTCGGCGGCGCTGATAATATTGGCGAAATTGCGGTAGCTATCTTTGCCGGCGGCCGGTCCGATGCATACATCTTCGTCTGCGAACGATACATGCAGCGAACGGGTGTCGGCGAGCGAATGGACGGCTACCGTCTCGATGCCCATCTCTTTACAGGCGCGGATGACGCGCAAGGCGATTTCCCCGCGGTCGGCGATAAGTATTTTTTCGAACACGGCCGTTAACTGGGGCGGATTTTGAAGAGGGGCTGGTTGTATTCGACCGGTTGTGCGTTGTCGACTAGGATCTCGACAATCTCGCCGCCGATATCGGCGGGAATCTCATTCATGATTTTCATAGCCTCGATTATGCAGACGGTTTGCCCGTTGTCGATGCGAACTCCTTCACGGACAAAGGGGTCAACCTCGGGCGATGAGGCCCGATAAAAAGTGCCGACCATCGGCGAGAGGACCTCGTGTAGGCCGTCGTCCGCTTTTTCTATTGGAGCGGAGTCGACCGGTGTCGTGACCACTGGTGCGGCTGTTGGCACTGGACCAGCGGCAGGGGCCGCGGCTGAAGCGGATGCGAGTGCCGCGGCATGTCCTCGGCTGAAGCGGATGCGAGTGCCGCGCCAAAAGCTGTGCTGGACTTCGAGTTCGTCTATGTCGCTGTCCTGGAATAGTTGGAGCAGTTTGCGGAGCTTGCCTTCGTTCACTGTTACTATCGTCCTTTCTCAGGCCCGCTCGACGTAGTGGCCGGTGCGGGTGTCGATCTTTAACTTATCGCCCTGGTTGACAAAGAGGGGTACTTGAACAACATAACCCGTCTCAAGGGTCGCTGGTTTGACGGCGCCGGTAGCGGTATCGCCTTTGACGCCTGGTTCTGTGTGTGTGACTTCGAGGTAGACGAAATTGGGCAGGTCGACGCCGATGACTTCTTCGCGAGCGATGAGCAAGAAAGCATTTTCGCTCTCTTTGAGTAAGCCGGCTGCATTGCCTATGACTTCTCTGGCGACCGGACTTTGCTCAAAGTTATCCAGATCCATGAAATGAAAAAGGTCGCCCTCGGCATAGAGATACTGCATTTCGCGTTTTTCGAGCCGCACTTCGTCCACCTTGTCGCCGGAGCGGAAGGTGCGATCAAGAACTGCACCGGTCTTCATATTTTTCAATTTAGTACGGACAAAAGCGCTTCCTTTGCCCGGTTTGACATGCTGGAACTCGGCGATGGAGAAAATGGTGCCCTCTATCAGCATGGTAAAGCCATTCCTAAAATCAGTGGTGTCTGCCATGTCGTCCTTTATTATTACTTGCCGCTACTTGTTTCCAATGACTCTAACTTGCTTCGGATAATAGTGTTGTTCGGGTTTTGTTCGAGCAATTCGCGATAGGTTTCGATGGCCTTCTGTGTCAGGCCCTGGATGGTGTAGATTTCTGCCAATGTTATAGTCGCTATGCGCTTGTCTTCGGGATGGCCGGGCTTCAGAGCCGGCGGGGGCGTGACTGGCTTCCGTTCGGCTCCGATTTCAGGTTCGGACTCGATTTCACGAAAGATTTGGAGCAATTCGGGATTGCCTTGGCCAACCGAAGGATCGTCCGCAAGGGGTGCAGTATCGGTCAACTCGGTTGCCGGCGAATCCGACGGTGATTCTATCGGACCATCTGTCGCATCCGCTTCGGGAGAAGATAGAAAGAATGTCGGCGTCCCGGTAGTCGAGTCGTCGGCATAAGCGGGATCGGCGAATGCCTCCGAGTTTTCTATCGGCGCTAACTCTGTCTCAGATACCTTAGTTGGAGTAGGATCTGGGATCTCTTCTATCGGCTTGGGATTAGGTGATTTATCTTCCTTACCAGTGGATTTGGAGCCCGTGATAGCAGACCCCGATAAATATGAAGAGTGGGTATGTTCCCAAGGCTCGGGTTTTACTGGGTCCCCGTCTGGGTGCTGCACTGAGCCAAAGGTCTTGTCCGTTGACAAAGAGTCTGAGGCCGGAGCATGATCATCTGGATTGGGTTGTGGTGGGTGTTCTTTCAAGCCGGAAAAAGTCGTATCCGAAAGAAACGCATGCGGATTCGCGGGGGTTTCGGCTCGTGAGGTTGGGGGAGGATCAATCGATTTATCCCGTTCCGTATCTTCTTCGGTATCCGCTGTGTGTTCGGATGAGCATGGGGGAAAGAAAGAGGGTTTGTCCGATTCAGGGGTGACTTTAGGCAAACCATAGTCGTCGAATGAGAGATCATCTGTTTCTGCGGGTGCAGTGGTGTCCGAAGGACTGCGAAAGAGAAAAGAAATCGGGGAATCGCCACTTTGCTCATCCGAGGCCCCAGGGATCTCTGTTGCTAAAGCTGCCGGTAAAGTTGTCTGTTCTTCTGCAGCATTGTGTTCGGTAGTGGATACGTCAGATGCCGAGAGATTAGATTCTCTCGAATCGGTCTCCTGTCTCGGTGCTGGGGTCGTTTCTTCTGATACTTTTGTCGTCAGGAAGAGTGTCTGGGTTTCGGTATTGGCCTCAGCGATTGGCGATTCCGCCCTCTCGTCTGCAGTCGGTGCGGATTCTACAGGATCTTCGTTTGCAGCGGATATGGATGTATTTTCCTCTGCATTCGGAAGGGGGACAAAATCCGGCGACTGTTGCGATCTGAAGATATCCGAATCTTCGGGCAAAACATCCGGCGAAAAAATAGAAACCTCGTTGGGAGCCTCTTCTGCGTTTGTTTCTTTCTTTTCGGTAAAATGTATCAGGCTATTGACTTGTGGCTCGTCTTCTTCGTCCTTGGCCGCGCTTATGGCCTCGGTCGGAGAAGGGTCGGGGACGAGGAATAGTCTGGAAGCTTCTTTGTCCTCGATTATGCCTGTTTCCTCGCCGTCTGGTGAATCCTGGTCTTCTGCTACCGGGGGGGGCGCTGCGGTAGCGGTATCTAAATCGTCCTTCGAGGACGTTGGCGACGTCTGAAAGGATGTGTCGGTCGAATTGCTTGCGGTTTCATCGGATTCAGCAGGCACTGCCGCATTGGGCTCATCTGGAGGAGCTTCGGTGGCTTCGGGCATCTTGCCGCCAAAGATCTCGAAGCCCAGCGCGGCGACCGCGTCGCTTCGGCCGTCATTAGGGATGGGCGTTGTGTCCGAAACGGCGACTTCATTGACCGAGCCTTCTTCAGGGGCACCGTCGATAAATGCTTCAACCGACGATTCTACAGCAGGGCTTATATCCGGCTCTTCTGTTGGTGGGACGACTTCGGTGGCAAGAGAGTCTTCAGTCGCCTCTTTGCGGTCGGCGTAGGTGAGTTGGTCAATTTGCTCTTCTATTGATTCGTCGAAGGGGTCGAGGTAGGTGGCTTGTTGCAGGCTTTGCAGGGCCAGAGGAGCTACGCCCAGTTGTTGGAAAAGCCGGGAAAGGCGTTTATAGCTACCGGGATTTTCGGGGTCGAGGCGCAAGGCGTGGCCCATCGCCTCGCGGGCTTTTTCAACCTCGCCCTGTTTTTCGTAGCACTTGCTGAGTACTACGAAGCCGGTGGAGTAGTCGGGGAAGTTTGCACAGCCCTCTTCGCAGAGCGATAGCGCGCGTTCGGTCCGACCTTTGTCGAGATAAAGATCGGCTATGCGAGCGAAGAGCGGTGCATCCGGTTCGCGCCGGAAAGCCTTTTCCAGTTTAGCTATCGGATTGGCCATGGCAATGGAGGTTGATTCAAGTAAATGCTTTCGAGGGGCTATTCTACGCTCTGGATCGCGAAATGTCAAGGAATGGGGGAGGATCCTAAGAAACGGGTAGAGAGTAAGATGGGGATAGGGGCAATAGGTTGTCTCTTGACAAGGCCTGATAGGGCTTATATCTTTCTCGCCTTATAAGAAATCTCGCACAGGTGCGCCTATAGCTCAGTTGGTAGAGCAGCTGACTCTTAATCAGCGGGTCCGGGGTTCGAGCCCCTGTGGGCGCACCATATAATAAGCAGCTACTTACGCCGTAGTTGGTTTCGAAGAGCCCCCTTTCTCTATGCCTAATCAGGCGAACAGAGAAGGGGGGTTTTTCTTATGCAACTTCAGCAGGCTTACGAGGCCTTTATAGCGGATAAGCCCATAAATATAAATGGCTGCTCAAAAGAGACCATAAGTTTCTACGACTATTCTATAGGTCGGCTTCTTTCCTTTGTCCAGAAGGTTTGCTCTCGGCTGCACAGGTCCCTCGACAATATCGTATCTACCATGCGGCGAAAATCGGCCATATCGATCGGCTTGTTGATAAAGTCATTGAAGTTATGCTCTTTTTATATTATCAGCATTTATCATGGCAGAAAATGCTACAACTAGTAAATCTGGAAACCTTAGGCCGATTTCTTCGGCCAGGCTAAAAGTATCCATAGGCCGCATGCGGATATCAGTAGCAACCATATCGTCCTTGTTATACTCCTGCAAAAGCTCGAGTGCAGTTTCCCCATTCTCGGAAAAAAGCTGGCGGCATAACTTATCATGAAGAAGGCGACGAACTGAAGAGTGAATGTTTTCTTCATCGTCGACGAAAAGGATCGTTACCTCGTTGATGAGTTGCTCGCCAAGCTGGCCCAGCACTTCTGATCGGGTTACCTTGGCGGGATCGTCGATAACCGATAAAGGGAAATCTAGTTGTTTGTGCAATTTGTGAATAGTCAACTGTGAGGTCGTGCGGTTCTCTTGGGCATCAATTGTGTGCAGATTGTCGTTTATGATCTTAGTCGACAGTATATCTATGACATTTGGAATAGATCCGGACTTTGAGCTGGGGATCGTGGTTGAGTAGTTGTTCGAGTGGAAGGCGCCCGATTTGTAGGGTCGTAGAGTGCGTGGTGGCAACAACCTCGGCCTAGCGTTTCTCGTGTCTGACCAATCCCATTTCGCCGACTGTCGTTATAGGGTCCAAATTGGCCAACCAAACCCCGTTTATGTCGATGACCTGCATTTCACCCGCGACCAACACATGCATGTTATTGCTCACTTCGTTTTTCTTGCAAACTACTTCACTAACATCGTAGCTAAGCGACTCACAGATTGACAGGATTGCCTGTATTTGCGAAGGGGAACATAGCGCAAAAAAGGGAATTTTCCTGAATATTTGCTCATGGTTTAGCGAGGCCGTCGACACTGTTGTTGCATCGTCGATCAAGTTGGGCGTTCAGCAATAACAACGCCACCAGCCAAGTCGAGATGGGCGCGTTGTTGGTGCCGGTCAGAGCACGATATATTTGGTCCATCAGTTCCACCAGCTGCTTCCGCTCCATCAACTCTACCAAATTTATCGAAATCTATCGAAATTAGTATAGAAAAAAGTAGATGGCGACACCGGTGACGGAGACGTAAAGCCAAATCGGAAAAGCCCAGCGCACAATCCGCTTGTGTCTTGCCACCTGCATGTACCATCCGCGGTACAGAGAGAAAAGGGCGAGGGGCAAGACAGCGACGGCTAGGACAATATGGCTCAGTAAGATCGAGAGGTATAAATCTGGGTAGTCGCCGGTATATTGCTTCGGACCCTCTTTAAACCAATGGTATATTATATAGCTCACTAGGAAGACGGCGGACGCACCAAAGGCGGTCATCATCAAACGTTTGTGATTGCGAAGATCACCTCGTCGAATGAACCACAAGGCAACCAAAAGCAAAGTCGTGGCCGTTGCGTTGAGGGTTGCATTCACTGTTGGCAGCAGGCTTACATCGAGGCGGCCGTGGAGAGCGTCGGGGCGAGGTCCGTAGATCAGAAAAGCTACCGCTCCGCAAATTACGATCGAGATAATGTAGATCATACGGACGAAAAAACTGTTGCGGCGAGCAGATTCTTGGTACGTGGGCACTGCGGCAATCCGCTGGTCCGTGTACTGCTGTCTGGCGTCGTTGGCTCGGGTCTTGGCGTTTCCAGTCAAACCAGATACAATCGTTTCTTCGATACTATCCCAGAGGGCCTGTCTGGTATCTAACGCGCAGAGTGCTGCATCGGTAGACCGCCTCCATGCCATGGTTGAATCACCGCAGATCTGACATAGCATGTTGCGTGCCAACTCACCGTGTGATTCACCGTCTAATTCGATATGACGGTCAAAATAGTATCTTAGCCTCTTAGAACAGACTCCTTCTTTCTGGTCAATCAGACGAATCAGGGGACCAAACATTGCTGGAATGACCTCTTCCCGCGCAAGGGTAAAGGCAGCCGCGATTTCAGCAAGCTCCGCTCGCTCAATCATCTGCAAAGTTGCCGTACTGAATTGTCGGGCCGGCTCGGGAATCGCAGAGCCCTTCAACGCTTCGAGTGCACTTTTACCGGCGCAGAGTGCATCCATGAACTGAAGAAATGGTGCAGTATCCGCTCCACATTCCTCCATGGCCTCCAAATACATCTCCAGATGACTAAGATATTTTCCATCTTCCGTAATATCTGATTCTTCACCCGCAACAATCTCATTGATAAATGCTCTAGAGGCAGGGTCAGAGGTAGGCAGCCATGGTGAGGACACATGCGTCAGTTTGCTTTGTAGGAATTTCAGCAGACACATAAAATCCCATACGGCAAATACGTGATTCTCCATGAAAATCTGCAAGGAGCGGCGATCGTTAATAACTTTGTAGAGAGGGTGGATAACCAGTCGAGCTCGTCGAGTGCGCACAAGAATACTGAGTGCTTCATATTGCGCGTTGGCATCGATCTGGTGCTGGTCTAATTGCGCTGTTTGCTGGACTGTCATGCCAACCTCGAATGCAGGAGTCGATCGCTGGGGCGCACGAAGTGATCTGTAAAGTAGCTGATACCGAGCCGCGCACTCACCTGGATATAGAGGTCAGTGCGCACAATCTGCCGCAGGGTTCTCATCGGGTGTGGGCGCAAACCTACTCTTTACATTCGCCCATTGACCGCACCGAACTATGGCTGATTTGCCACCCTTGCTAGACTCACTGGGGTCGAATGTGCCGTTAGCAGTAGGGTGGGCTCCGAGCCCAAGATTATTACACGATCCGTTACTGTGTAATGTACTGGACGTGAAGCGGTCTGTATAGTCTGATAGCAAAAGTCTGGCTATGCAAGCCATAGGATACAGGCTCCCTGTTCCGAGCACAGTGGATCTTGTTTGCACGCATGCTCGATCCGGCCTTGTGTATTTTGTAATAATCTGTGCGAAGTCGCGATTCTCAAACAACGCCGCTACCATAATTTCTTTAAATCGGAGTTTTAATTCTGCTCTCTATGCCGTGTGGCATTAGCCAAGACCATGTCGCCAAATTTCTTGCACTGGGGATTACTTGCACGCACGATGATAAGGTTGCTTCGGAGATAGGGTGTCCGCGGCAGATAGCAAGCTATTTTCCAACCGATGGCCCGGCGTATAATGCAGATGAGCTATATTCGGTTAGGTTTGTCTTTTACATCAGCTCTACACGGGCTCTATGCATGTACAATCCCGTCCGTGAAAGATACACTTAGATCAAAATCGGGTCAAATACTGAAAGGTCGTGGTTTATATGATTATAAGCTACATCGCGGCTGCTCTGATTGTATGCGGGGTGGCGGGTTATTTATGGCGCACAAAGGCATTTGCGAGCCAGAGCTATTTGTGCGTATTCTATGCCCGAGTCCCAAATCGATACAGGTTGTTAAAGCGAATGGCTAGAGGGAAAAAGAAATAGAGAGCGGGGGTTGTCAGTCGCGTTTTCTTCCTTCGTGATGGTCGGGGGTGTTATATGCATTCGGCTTGCGGCGCGAGAAGAGCGGTAATGCTGTAAGTGGGCAATGAAAATGGGGTTGGTATATAGCCGATTGTAAGGTCTGCTATACACACTTTATAATCCAGGATACATAGGGGATATGGCAAATGAGCACGTTTGAGGGTATAGTACCGGCGATACCAACGCCGATGGATGGGCAGGGCCAAATCGCCGAAGAGGCATTGCGCAAGTTGGTGGAATTCAATATCGAAGCTGGAGTGCACGGCTTCTGGGTCGCGGGTGGCACCGGCGAGAGCGTGTTGCTCGACGACGGAGAGAATAAGCGAGTTGCCGAAATCGTTATAGACCAGGGCAAGGGGCGGGTGAATAATATCATTCACGTCGGGGCTACCACGACCACCCGCGCTGCGGGTTTGGCCGAGCATGCGGCGAAGGTCGGGGCCGAGGCCATATGCTGCGTGCCGCCATTTTTCTATCGGCGCAGCGACGAGGAGATCGTCGAGCACTATCGGGTGGTCGCCGCGGCGGCCGATCTACCGCTTTTCGCCTATAATCTGCCTTCGGCGACCCGGGTGGAGATTGACCCGCCGTTGATGCAGAAGATCCAGGACGGGGTGCCGCAATTGAAGGGCTTAAAGCACTCGGTGGCCGATATGTCCAATTTGCGGGCCTTTGCCCGGATGGGGCTGGACGCATTTACCGGCAGTTGTCATTGGATGTTGCCTGCAATGACGCTGGGCGCGGTGGGGGCAGTCGATGGGCCACCCTCGGTCGCGCCGGAGTTATGGGTGGCGATTTGGCAAGCCTATCAAGCGGGTGAGTTGAAAAAGGCGGAAGCAATGCAGGATAAGGCTAGCGAAACAGTTGCAGCCCTGATGCGTTGCGGTGGCGGTTTTCACGCGATGATCAAGGCGGCCATCGGCATGCGGTTGGGGATCGATTGCGGCAATCCTAGGCCGCCGGCGTTGCCGTTGCAGAAAGACCAACGGCAAGCCTTGCATAGGATCGTTGAAGAGTTGGAACTGTGCAAATAGAAACGTTCTGACTTCGGGCCGTCTGGCGAGCCGACCGCTTCAGGTCTGGACGACTAGGTAGGCAAGCGACAGAGTGCGAACGAAGAGCCCGAATTTTTAATGACCAAAAGGTTGGCGCTTCGCACTTATATGAGTGGAGATCCTACAGTTTTATGCCGGCGAGTGTACTCGTTTAGGTGAGAGGGGGATCAAATCCGATATGAAACAAATTTCCTACCCACCTTGCACAAGATATGCTTGCTTGCCGATTAAACAACCTAAGGTTTGCTCGGGCGAGAAGTTTTCTCAGGCCTCAGAAGGAATGATCTCCAGTTTGCGCAGATATTCGCAGAGACCGCTGTCGTCGGTAGGCAGGTCGAGTACATCGGAAAAAGGCCACATATTGCTCTCGAGGAAATCAACCGCCGTCTGTCGTTCGTGGTTGGAGTCGGAGGCGGACATGTCTTTAATCGCCTGCAGGATGACTGCAGCGGCAAGCCGTCGGTGGCCGTCGAACTGGGCGCGATAGGTAGGTTTTCTGTCTTTAGCCATGGCCTTCATCGTTGGAAGTGCGGTTTATCGTGCTTTACAGACGCGCAAGGCGCCAAGTAGATCCCGCTGGGTTTAAGTCCAATTCTACAGATACAATCCAATCACACAGCCGGTCAGCATGGTGGCGAGGGTGCCGCCGACCAGAGAACGCAGCCCCAAGCGGGCCAGATCACCGCGCCGCTCGGGAGCGATACCGCCGATACCGCCGATCATAATGGCCACCGAGCCGAAATTGGCGAAACCGCATAGGGCGTAGGTGGCGATGATAAAGGAGCGCGTGCTCAAGGCGGAGTCAGCGCTCGCATATTTCGAGAGTGTAAGATAGGCGACGAATTCGTTGAGGATGGTTTTAAGACCCATCAATTGCCCGACGATTTTTGCCTCTGCCCAGGGGATACCCATTAGCCATACCAAGGGGTGGAAGAGAATGCCGACCGCGGCTTGTAAACTCCAACTACCGCTCTTTGTCCCATTGACGATCTCGTCAATCCCGCCGATACCGTAGTTTGCCAACGCGACGATGCCAATAAAAGCGATGAGTACGGCGAGCACGTTGAGCACCAACTGCATGCCTTCGATCGCGCCGCGGGCGGCCGCGTCAAGGCTGTTGAGTGTATCCTTCGGCGGGAGTTCAACTTGCCCGCCCGCAGTTTCGGCGGTTCCGGTTTCGGGAATCATTAGCTTGGCGACGGCGATGGCGGCGGGGGCGCTGATCAGCGAGGCGACGAATAGGTGTCCGGCTATATCTGGTTGGATAGGGTTGAGGATGGTGGCGTAGATGACCATCACGGTACCAGCGATGGTGGCCATGCCTCCGGTCATCAGGCAGAATAGCTCGCTCTCGGTGAGGCGTGCAATGTAAGGGCGGATTAGCAGCGGTGCCTCGGTCATGCCGAGGAAGATATTGGCCGCCATGCCAACGCTTTCGGCCGATGAGATGCCCATCAGCTTTTGCATAAACCGGCTGAGACGGGTAATGAGCCAGGGCAAGATGCCGTAGTGGTAGAGCATGCGCGAGAGCGAGGCGACGAAGATGAGAATCGCGGCTATCTCCAAGGCGATAACGGGGCCATATTCGCCGACAAAGGAATCGGAGCTTATACCACCGAAGAGCAGAGACTGATTGGCTTTAAGCGCGCTTTTTTTTAGCAGGTCGGTAAGGCGTCCAACAAGAGCGAAGATCGGGGTGCTCAAAACGGGTTGCAGCAAGAGACCGGTGAGGACGAGTTGAAGCAGAATCGCGACACCGAGGGTCTTCCAGGGGATGGTGCGGCTACGACGACCCGAAAGCCAGGCGATAAAGAGGAGAATAAGGTAGCCAAAGGCGCTGTGCAGGATCGGCATGACGACATTATAAGAACGTTCATAATGGGGGAAAGTCAAGAATAAGGTGCGGCGGGGAGGTGTTTGCCGGTTGCACAAGTGGTGGTTTTGCGAAGTCGTATCCAAGTAGATTTTGTGCTATCGGCCGCCAGTTTTATTCAATCCTAAGAGCCCTGATGTTTGTATTGAAGATCTGAGCCGTCGTCATCTGAGTATCTGGTCGTTGGAACAAATGACGCTGTGTAAGAGCAGATTGGGGATTGGGGATGAATTGGTGAAAAACTGGCAGACATTGCAATAGCTTGAGGCTATTGGCTGAAATGATGGGGCTTCAGACGGGCCCAGACAGGACCCGGCAGGCTTCAGACAGGCTTAGGCAGATGGGGGGTGCCCCCGGAAATTTCCACCCCAGCCGATCTATCCGATTGCGTCTACTGTGCGTTGCGCGACGCAGTGCACAGGAGCGTTAGTGTCGATGCGAGTGGCGCCCGGCCAAACAGGAAGGGCGCCGAGGGCTTGTGCCAGATGTTCGAAATAGGGGGTGTCAGTACGAGATCCGCGGCGGGCCATGCGGGTGCGCCAAGTTTCGAGGGCCGGCGGATCTAAATGGACAACGCGGAGGTCGGCGGGGGCAATTTTATCCCGTATGCCCTGCCAGAGAGCA
>JACLAC010013381.1_pt1 | contig 19460 bp, 8 predicted proteins | sample 8027881 | NCBI WGS metagenome assembly JACLAC01 (sample SAMN15725517, study PRJNA655200) | protist metagenome | isolation source: fluorescence activated cell sorting (FACS) single amplified genomes of... | place: Spain: Blaines Bay Microbial Observatory, Mediterranean Sea | collected 2016-01-19 | reverse complement strand
ATTAGCGATCGTCCCAATGATGGTAAGTACCACCCCAAACGCGATGATTGCGTAGCACACTGCCTTTTCGGGGGCAGAAATCGAGTAGTGGGACATACCCTTGGCAGTGATGAGGGCACCATTTTTGTCCGCGCGCAGATAAAACGCGCAGGGCAGCACAAAAGATATGGGCGCAAGTAGCATTGAGCCGATGATGCCTGTCAAGTTTTCGAAAAATGGGATAGCGTTGGCGAGAAGCCAGGCAAACATTAGAAGACAACTGGAGCAGAGAAACCAATGCGCTCGACTCTGGAGAGAGGATCCGTTGACAGTGCGGGGAAATAGTTTGAGATGTGCAGCCCGGGTGAGCACCTGGTTCGTAATGCAGTACGAGATCAGCATGTGTATCAGGAGACTGACGGAGCAAGCCACTTTAAGTCCCCCGTCAGGGAGCGAGTCGATGAGAAACGACTTTGCATTTGTTCCTGTTGTCGCATACTGTACGATTGCTGTGCATGCATACAATGACAAGATGCCAGGGGCTCCAATCGTCAGCGCTTTTCTAAATTTCGTTGGCGCCTTCATCTCTGCCATCATCTCTAAATAGATAGTCTGCCCAGCGTACGCAAAAGCAAATCCAGACAGAGCGCTAAAAAACGACCAAAACGTCGAAGAGGAGGCAAATGCTTCGGTCACTGCACCCTGGGTGCGCCCATCGCCCGCAACGAGGTATCCTAGCACCATGAGCACGCTCAATGCGATTGTTGCAAACGAGACGATCGCGAGGTAAGACATACCAGAGAGAGATCGCACCTGGTTAGGGATGATGAGTAGGCATGCAGCTGCCATCGCGGCCCAGGGATCGCACCAGTCAACTTTGTAGAATATAGACTCGAGTGTTTTTGTCACCGTCAGCAAATATGCTGCCAAGTTGAACGTCAGATTTACGTAAACAATAATCCAAACGACGAGCGCTGCCCTGGGCGTCTTGTACACGTACCCAGCCATATCCCCAAGAGAAATTGCGTTGGGAAACGAATCGCGAAGTTTTGACAGGAGAACCCCCGTGTAAAAGTTTACGCAAAAGAATATGCCCATAAAGAATAGGCCAAGTATCCACCCGAGAGTAGCTAGGTGAAACCCCAACTCTAAAATGCCAACGCCGACGATGTCAGCGATGAGCAAAAACGCAATTCGCTGCCACGTCGCGTGGCGAGGTGGAAGCTTTGCAGCTTCCCTCCCTGGGTCCTCAAATGAAGACGCACCCCTTGCTTCGAGCCGCATGGACGCAGCTTCTGAATTGGAGCGGGGAAGCCGAAGATGGCCTCCTTCTGACGCGCTAAGCGGGATATCGGACGAGTTTGTCATTCGCGAGTCTAAAAATGAATCTTTGACGCCCTCATGGAGTTCCACGGATACGGATACTGGCACCACGTCGTCTCCTCCCATTTCCTCAATGTTATCAATATTCCCTCGTCCCTCGCCAACAAGACCTTCCATTCCAACGCTCGCAGTTGTTCGATCAATGCGCTGCTACTCCGTAACTTATAAATACTATGATGTATTAAAATGGAGGGAGCAATAAACAAAGTTACGCAAACATAATAATAAATAGAAGCAACTTCAGCGCGAGTTCATAAATACTAAATAAATAATAATAAGCAAAGAAAGGTAATAACAACATATACTCGTACGCAAAAGGATATAATAAATCGTGGGTTTCAATCGATGCGTGCGAATATTTACATAATAAAATATCTTTTCTCGCGATCTCTATATCTCCACTCGAGTCTCGAGCTGGAAATTGGACGGCGACCATAATATTTGGACCGATTATCGATTATGTTATTTATTTTATTTATTTACTGCATAATAAGGTACTACTATAAGGTAAGGTAACAACATCATACCCTAACTAACTATTTATTAACTATTTTGTATTAAATATGTATTATTATACGAGTACGAGTATTCGTACAACCATAGCAGCAGTAGGCAGGGTACGAAGTACGTATATGATGATGATGTCATCAAGGTATTATGATTTATGATATTTATTTTTAAATGTTGTTTGTCGCCGCAGCGCATTGACAGCCTTCCATCTTGCGGAGGCCTTTCCTGACTTTTCTCTATCTATCTCTCTTCTTCCTCCTCTTGCCTCGTATTCCATTCTTCCCGAAAATGGGGGAAGTGGCGGCGGCAATTCGCCGTGCGCATTGCGGTTGTCACCAATGTCGACAGCAGCAGCGCCACCACCACCTCTCAACTGGCTCTGTTCTTGCGTAATTTTTCCGGGGCATGCATTGGTTGGATCATACCAAGCACCAAGCTCTTGGACGTCATCGATTTCATTCACCACAGGCATCTCCCCTTCGTACAATACATGCCAGAGCGTAACTGCTGTGGCGTGCGTTCTTCCAAGGCAAGATACATCGACAGCCGCTGCACTTTCGAATACATCGTAAAAAGGGACTGTAGCGCGTTGCGCAGCATCGTGGTCGCTAGCCAAAATAGTCCCGGTTTCGTCGGCGGATACCCTGTTGAAAGCAGATGTATGGCCCCATTGAGCTAACCACGCCGTGTTGAAGTGATCCAAACACTCTCCGTCAACAAGTTCCTCGCCAATGGTAGGATCAGTTGCCCTCCTTTGAATATACTCACCCCAACCAGCAGCTTTGTCGAGAAAATTAGCTTTTGAAGGATAGTGTCGCACAAAGTACCAGTCGCCCTTCTTCCCTTCCACCGTGATGTGGATAACCGCACCATTTCCAATGAGGTTATCGAGCAAGCTCTTTTTTGGATGCAGCGTTGGGCCCTCTGGAATTCCGGCGCCACTTTCGACTTCACCGTCTCTATATTGTGCCCTGCAGTTTTTCTTAAGCCAAGATTTTTGCACACCTGTAAATATGTCGATGGTAACGTGTTCATCTTGAACAAGTTGCTCCAAAAGTTTACGAAGAAAAGTTCCGTGGCTGAAAATGATGCGGGTATCTTGTAAAATCATGTGTCTCCAGTTACCTGGGTTGGTTTCCTCAAATAGATCTGATTCAATGTTATCCAGAAAGTAGCGTTGTGGGTCCCTGATAAATTGTGCCATATGTTGCACTCTTGCTGCGTCCTCTTTAGAACCGCTTTTAGAGAACTTTTCTGAAACATATTTTTTCATTGTTGAAAAGATACGCGCAGCGCCAGTCAAATGTTGCTTAACAACAGCTGAACCGCCGCCGTTAGCGGCGGGTGATGACGTTGGAACCGCAGTGGCGCAGGCCGCCAAACCAAAAAAGCAAACGGCAAATAACTTCATTTTTTTCCAAGTGAAAGTTGAATAAATTAAATGGATAATGCATAAGTTGTGCTCGGCACTAAAAAGAATATTTGGTGAGGTTGCAACCCAATAAAAGAAAGCAGCGAAAAGAGATTCACCGAAAAAAAAAGTAAAAGTGAATGGTTTTAAAAAGGTGACCTTCATTGGATTAAAAAGTGCTCTACTGTAATTAATTAACTGCTAACTGCATAATTGAAACAAAGAAAAGTGACACAAACTAAAGGTTGTCGCAATGTCTCTACTTATCTCTTCGTTTTTCGTGTCCCCTCAAAACGAGCGCCCATGGCGCGCAGAGGTCCAAAAGTATCGACGTAGATGCATACACGTTGTATTTGTCATATATTCATTCACCCCTAAAGCTCCGCACCTACTTTTTGTTTCTGAAGCACTCTGACAATAATACACTTCTGACGCTGCTGTTGGTCATCACCCCAGGCAATGAATAATAATGCCGCGCTGAACAAGGGCGCTGAATAATGTATGCTTTTATCCTGCTACTCGCACAGCAATACGAGTAAGTAATAAAAAATAAATTTAAAATTTTTTAAAATCTCTCAAGCAATATACAATATATCGTTCATTTTTGCATTTCTCGAGCGTTCTGCGCCGTTGATTTGGCGGTACGTACGAGTAGTAGTACTGATATACACTCTCTAATAATAATAAGGAAGTATTGTAGTATACTCGTATACAATATTATTATATAATAATATACGAGTATATAATATTATTATATAATAATATACGAGTATATAATATATACGAGTAATAATAAGGTTTGCTGCATTATTATACGAGTAGTAGGTACCCTATGTTAGTATTATTATTTAGTATGATGTATTAGTAAATATATACTATATAATATTTACTCGTACTACTCGCACATATAATAATATAATATTAATAGTTAATATTTAACAACACATTTGACGAAATCTTCGTTTTATTAAAATCACTCGTTTTTTGCCATACTGCTATATATTTAAATGCCTATTGTATGAAAAAACGCCTCAATTATTTTAAGGGCGGAATAATGGGTGCCAATCGCCAATTGTACTTGCAGCGCAGGTGGGGTTCGTCGCGGTCCAGCCGCGTTCCTTATTACTAATTTATTATAATGTTATTGTACGCTCCCCTTGCAGACTTTTTACGCTCTCTGCTTTAATCACTTGCAAGCGCGTGTATTTCGTTCATTCGCATATATATATATTTTTTCAATCGACCCATCGTCATCACTCTCATTAATAAACGAAAACACTTCATACATATTTATTTTTAAAAATAGTCACAAATAACGCACCATGACAAAAGCCCTGTTTGTACTTACATCGAATGATGTTTTGGGGGAAACCGGAACGAAGACGGGATGGTACCTTCCAGAAGCTGCGCACCCTCACCACGTTCTCTCTTCTGCAGGTGTCGAAGTAGACTACGCTTCCCCGAAAGGAGGAGTGGCGCCCCTCGACGAGGCGAGCTTGGACTTGAATGACGCGATCAACAAGGCATTTTGGGAGGGCGATGAGAAAAGTAAAACGGAGACGACGAAAAAACTCAGCGATGTTGATTCTGCAGCATATGATGTGGTGGTTTTTGTCGGAGGCTTCGGCACTATGTGGGACTTCCCAGATGACAAGGACGTGCAGCGCGTAGCTCGTGAGGTCTTTGAAAACGGTGGCATTACTTCAGCTGTTTGCCACGGTCCTTGCGCGCTCGTTAATGCCACGCTTTCGAGCGGCGAGCACATGATTGCAGGCCAAGAGTTTGCTGCTTTTACCAATGCGGAGGAAGATGCTGTCAGCAGGAGGGATGTCGTTCCCTTCACCTGCGAGGATAAGCTCAAGGAGAGGGGCGGCATACACGTTGACGGCGGCGTTTTCAAGCCACAAGTGTGCTCTGGGCGTGATGGAAGGCTGATTACAGGACAGAATCCACCGTCTGCGACGCCTCTTGGCGAGGCAATTGTTGCCCAGTTGAAAAAAATGGGAAAACTTTAATTTTTACTTTTCTTCACATTTTAGCCGTAATACAATACCGGTAACACATCATCATAAATCATAACGCAGGATGAAACAAGTTTACATTTAATGGCACGCTCGAGAGTGAGCGTTTTTCTGCCGCTCCTCTGGCGTTGCTTCTTCGCACGTGAGTCCAACTCCACTTCTGCACGTCCTGGCCGCAAATCCACAGCTCTCTCCACGGTATGCAGTGCGGTCAACACATTTTCCAAGCCCGTGATACCATTTGCATGATGGACCAATCGTTACATCACGACGCGTGTATCCAGATGGGCACCACCAATCGCATATCACCTGTTTGCGACTGGCTGGTCTTTCGGCAACTTTTGGAACTTGAGGAGTGGACCACCAACCTTGATGCGCGTACACTCCTTCTCGCTCTGTTTGCACAAGCTTACTCTTCAAAATATCTCTGAGCTGAGCAGACGCGTCTGCAGAGACAACTCCGAGGCATGCAATGGCGATACATACTGCAAATTGCGCGATCTTCATATTTATTTGATATTCCTTCCTTTATAATATGAGCGCACTTTGCACCGAAAAAGTCTTTTCAATAAAAATATTATTCGATTTCTCAATGTTGCGGGCAGCGCCCAATTCCAACCCGCGAGTCGCACTTTGTTCAATTATTTATATAAACAGTGCAGATGGAGAGAGATAAAATACTATGTACTATATTATACTTCTTGCGCCACTTTGTCGGCATGGGAGTAGCATACGTAGCACCACATACCACATGCGTAGCCTCCTGTTCCCTATTATCTTTTGTATTTTCCAGAAATTAGAATGTGGGGCGGAGAACCTCCCTTAATATTTTTTACATTAAAAAAAATAACGGTTAAATGATGATAAGGGTCAAAGTTGAATTATAATTTTATTTTTTTTTATAAACATTCTTATGAAATTCTTCTCTGCAGCGTCGGCACGGCCTCTTGCTGCCACTAGCATTATAGTCATTTCATCCTTCGCTTCGCACGCAGTAAAAGCAAGTAAACATTGTATTATTACTACAATACAAATACGATTTTTTTTGGTTTTTTTTAGTTGGACAATTTCGCCAACTTTCTTGCCGTTTTCGGGGCTCATCAAACGCGATATATTTAACGTCCCAAAAAACACCGGCCGAAGAAAATGCCCCGATCGCGTCGTTGCGCAACTGCCCTCGTTTGCATCGTAGGGATACTTCTGTCGCTGCACGTGGCACCCGCGCTGGCTCGAAAGTCGAAGCGCTCGCGCACCCTCGACGAGTTTGTTTCTCTTATGAAATGGATGGCCCTTTTCGTTTTTGGACCTTTGATATTCTTTTTTTTATACAACATTGTTCTTGATCCATCGTTTCCTGCCCTAATGCGCGAGGTGGGGAAGCGGCTAAAGGCGCGCATCGCAGCGCGCGTGGGACCAAAGTCGCGCGATCGATCGCAACGTCGGCGTCGACGAGAAGTGCGTTCGATGTAAACTAAATATAGGTATATTTATTTTATGCACTTAATTTATAAATACAGTCAAATAAACTTCTAATACTTTTTCGCCTCTTTTTTGCCAAGCTTAAATCGCCGGAGGCAGTTGTACTTTTCATGCGCCTCGCGGTCTAGCTCTCGCATTTGCTCGCCGCAGCCCAGCGAGCAAAACACGAAGCGCATTTTGCACTCTCGCTTCTCGTGGCGCTTTCGATATTTAGCAATCATTGTTTCCTTGCATCCCAAGCCGCAGTAGACGCGTCGGAAGCGGCAATCCCACATCTCGTGCTTTGAGCGCTCATCAAACGGCATTACTTTTGGGCAGCCGAGAGTGCACTGCACCATTCTTTTCACGCAGTCTTTTTCTTTGTGGTCTGGGAGAAGCAAAAGCTCGATTTTCTCGCCGCATCCTAGACCGCACGCCACGAGGCGGCGCTCGCACTCGTACTGCAAGTGCGCGTCCATTCTTCTGGCCTTGACAGACACGCCGCAGTCATTCGGGCAAGCCATCGGACGCATGTCGCATGAATTCAAAATGTGCTCTTCCATCTCTCCTGCGCGGACACTCATGCCGCACATCAGTCGGCATTCGACGAACCTATTGGCGCAGTCCTCTTTCACGTGCTCGTCAAGCATATCAGCTCTGATAGTGCGCTTGCACCGCAGCGGGCATGGAACGGGCCGCTTTGGGCACTCATCGAGCTCATGACGGGCAAGATTTTGCGCCTGCACAACGCAGTCGCATCCCCATTTGCACTCGACGGGCCGGGCGGGACAAAGCTTCGCTTCGTGGTAATCTCGCATTTCTGCCGTCATTTCCTCGTTTGCCCTGCAGTTGAATCTGCACCGCACGATCCTCTTGGGACACTCGCGACGCTTATGATTTAAGTACTCCCTGTACTCCATACTCTTCTCGCACTTGTCGCACTCAATGATGCGATAGGGGCAATCCTCTTCGTCGTGGCTCTTTCGCTTTCCGCTTTGAATCTCCACCCCGCACTTTTCGCACGTGACGATGCGCATGGGGCACTCGTTTGCGACGTGCTCGTCCAACTTGCACGCAGGAACGCCTTCCCTGCACGCGAGGGGGCACGGCACGAGACGCATTGGGCACGCATGCGCTACGTGCGTTTCAACCTCTTCAGCCCACAAAAGTTCTATCCCGCATCCAAGAGGGCACCTTACGACCCGCTTTCGGCACTCATGCTCCTCGTGTTGCTTCAGCTGCGACTTTTCGAGCTTCGCGCCGCATCCCCACGCGCACGTAAACAACGCCTGCGCGCGACCCCGCGACGCTCGAACGTTGCCGTAGTATCCGTATCTATACTCTGCGAGGGTGCGCATTACGCCTAAAAAGTTGGAGTCGCGCGCCCACTCGATCGCTGTCCTTCCTTGCATATCTGCGTGATCGACCCTCGCGCCGCGCTCCACCAAAAAGCGAACGGCGTCCCACTTGCCTGCAATGGCGGCATGCATGAGAGCCGTTTTGCCGTCTCGAGTTTCATACTCGATGTCTGCGCCGCGTTCAATGAGAATCTCCATGATTTCGAGCCTTCCCGTTTTGGCGGCAAGCGTTAGTGCGGTGTGCTTGCGACCAGTCTCTCGATCAATCGCGGGAAGCTTGAATTCGCGGTCGAGGAGGAGCTCCACCGCGTACACCTCATCTCCATCTCGATTAACGAGCTTGGTGCCGCGAAAGGCAGCATACGTGAGCGCTGTGTAGCCGTGCTTTGTTTGGTAGTCGATCTGGGCGCCTTCTTTTACAAGCTCAACCACTTCATTAAAGTCTTCTCTAACGATAATAGCGTCCGCCATGCGCTCATTGAGGCTCTTCACGCGCATATACTCGCGGTATCTCGCCTGGCTTGCCCTATCCGACTCGAGCGCCTCGATTCTTTCGTCTTCCGAGTACGCCCAAAGCTGCCGCACGTACTCCAGCGTCTCTTCGTGCTCCGAGTCGTGCGTCCATCCCACGCCGTACACCCACCGCGAACACTTAAAGTCACGAACTGCCATTTCTGCGATCTCTACCACCCCTGGATTTTGATCCATCACCATGGTGGGCGTGTTTCCTAGGCGCAAAGAGTCGTTGTAATCGCGCGAAAGCGACGGAAAGGGACGCGGAGGAGGTCCCACGGGGTAGAGTGCATGCCTTCGGCGCAAGCTGCATCCGCGGGATGCGAGCGCCTTTACAACTTTGAGGTTACCATTGTAAATAGCCTCTGCTATTGGCGACCTAGAGAGCTTTCGGAGTGCCTTTATGCGCTTCACTTTGGTCAACAGTTGAAACTTGTAGCCGAGGTTTTCGAGCTGAATCTGCCTGCTGCGCTCTCGCGTCCATGGCGGTCGCGTCCTTCGGCGGTAGTACGCTCTCCATACAATCTGCACCAAAACGACGCACTCGTGAACAAAGCTATCATCGTAGTCGATAGAAGCTCCTCTGTCGATGAGCAGATGCACGATATCTTCATTTCCCAGTGCGGCTGCCCAGCTGAGCGCAGTGTGCCCGCCCACAGTCTTGTACGACAGCAGCTCCGCCACCCACAGCTGCTTTTCGACTTTTGACAGCTTCGCTTCCACCTCAGCAATATCTGCAGTGGCGTCCGCAAGAGCCTCTTCGTATTCAGCGAGCCTCTTTTTGTGGCCATTCATCGTGTCCTCTTTGTCGTGGATGATAAGCATCATTTTGTTGTACTCGACGCGATGCTTTGATTCCGCCATCCGCAGCGGTGCAACCGTGCGCGTAACATGATCGTACGCGTCGACTGCCTTGGCCCACTTTGAAAGTGCCTCTAGCATTAGGTAGCCATCCTCGTCGTCCTCGCCCGAGCACGCGTAGCGAAATTGTGGATCGTACATAAACTCGTGACGTACTTTGCGCACCATCTCGCTGGGCACGACGCCTCGCATTGAGTGAAGAAGCCTGTGCATAAGCTTTTTGCCGTTTTGAAGGAGACCGCGTCCCGTCTCCCAGTAGTCCGCTATTGTTTTGAACGCGATGCTTGGATGCTTTCTGCGCACTGGCGCGACGTCAAGCATCAAGCACACCGCCGTCATAATATTTCGCATGGCGTTGGTAGGTTTCGAGACCTCCGCAAGCATGTTGATGTGGTTGCTTCGCACAGACTGAAGAGCGACAGTAGCGTCTTTGACAGCCTCTTCAAGCGTAAACTGGAGCAGGTGCGAGGTGCGCTTCTTGAGCTCCTCTGCTTTTGCAAGCACTTTGTCAGCTTCCAGCATCGACGCGTTGTGGGCGCGCATGAGCTCCTCCACATTTGGCCTCCGCGCGTCCACTTCTGCTGTCAATGCGTCAATATCGATTGTTATATCGTCAGCTTCCTCACGAAGCTTCTTTTGCTCCAATTTGAGCAAATTGTGATGGTCTAAAACATGCCGTGTACCCGATTTCGTGATAACATCCACTGCGTCGTAATCCCACATAATAATGGCCGAAAAGAGTTTGCGCTGCTCCTCGTGGAATCTCGCCCCAAAATCGAGCTCGTTGTACATCTTCATGTTCTTCATTTGTTTGCACAACACCAGCGGATTCATCCCGTGCCGGTTGTTGATATCGATAAGCACCCGTTTCCCCATCAAATAGCGCACGACGTTAAAGTGACCGCGCCGAATTGCTTCAAGCAGGGCCGTTTGGCCCCGCGAAGATTCCCTGTTGGGGTCAGCACCTTCGTCGATGAGATATTCCACCATGTTGACTTTGCCCCGGAACGCTGCGCGCGTGAGCGCTGTGTACCCATTTTTGGACTCGTGATCCAAATTTGCGCCCCCGGCGTACATGTATATTTTTCGCGCAACTTCGACCTCGCCCTTGGAAGCAGCCCACATAAGCGCAGTCTCACCGTGGGCCTCACACATGACGCACCGTCCGAGACCAGAAAAGACGTCGCCCGTCACCCAATTTTTTAGCTGGCGCGCGCACGCTTTGCTTCCCGCGCCGCAAGGTATGACGCGGTGATCACAAACGACGAGGTGGGCCTCGAGTTCTTCCGCGCGGATGACGTCGTCGCATCCATTTGGACAGGGAACAATGCGGCGCGGGCACACCTTTTCGTTGTGCTCTGCTTCCAAGTCGAGACGAATCGCCGTACCGCAGCCACTCTTGCAGAGGATAATTCTGTGCGCACACGTTTCATTTTCGTGCTGATCAAGCTCGTACTCTTTCACACGCTCGCCGCAGCGGACACATCTAACAAAACGATGCGTGCACCACCACTTTTTATGCTCTTGGATATCTTTCCGCTCCATCGATTCCCCGCACTCGCACTCGACGACTTTTTCCGGGCATATCTTCTCTACGTGCTCGTCGATCGCGTCTGCTGGCATGCACACCCCGCACGCAAGCGGGCACGGCAAGATTCGTTTCACGCATTCGTGCAACTCATGACGCTCTTGCTCTTCAGCCCACATATTTTTAATGCCGCAGCCAAATTTGCAGTCTACAAAACGTTTGGGGCATTCGTTTGCCGTGTGCGCATCCATTTCGCTGCGAACAACGTACTTGCTGCAGCCGAGCACGCAGCGAATAGTCGCAGCCGCGCACTCTCTCATAGCATGCTCCTCTAACTGGTGCATGGGAATGTATACATTGCACGCGCACTTGACGAGGCGACGCTCGCAATGATTTAGCTCGTGCGCGTTGCGATTTTTCTCCTTCATTTTTGCGCCGCAGCCCAGAGAGCATTCCGTAATACGCAAAGGGCACTTTTCTGCAACGTGCGCATCAACAAAGCGGACTGGCATCGCTTGGCCGCATCCAAGCGGACACTGGACGAGCCTATGCGGGCACTCGTTGGCTTCGTGGTCTGCGCGATTCCTAGCTTCTATTGGACCGCACATCCACGCACCTTCGTCGACGACGTCAACGCTTTTGAAATCTGTCAGCGCGCACGGAAACACTTTCTTTCCAAGACGGACTTTAAATGGAACGGTTTCTGACGGCTCGTACGCTTCTGCAACGACAATGTGCCTTCCGGAGGGGAGCTCGTCTCCTTCGCGCTGCTCGCGACCTTCCTCATTTTGATCAAACGCGATGCGGAGACGCTTTCCTACACAGTCAAACCTGCACCGCAATATTCGCTTTGGGCATGTGCCCCTCTCACCAATCGTGTGCGCTTCCATCTCGCAGAAAGGCACCTGCTCGCCGCAGCCAAGTACGCATGGTACAAGACGTCTTGGGCACTCGTGCGCGCAGTGGTCTTCTGACTGATTTGCGAGAATTGTCACGCCGCAACCCAAAGGGCAAGGTATAGGCCGAAAGCCGCAGAAATGATTTTCGTGGATGGTTCGCTTATCAAGGGGTCCAATTACTTCGGAGCAGCCTTCCCACTTGCACGGGCGCGCGCACACGTGCTTCTCGTGGTGCTCGAGATTTTCAAACTCTACCGTGAGCCCGCAGCCTAGTCGACACTTTACTGGTCGTTTGCAGCACGCGTACTTCATATGATGATGGAGCGTGCGTTGCTGCATGTGCTGCCCGCAGCCCAAGTCGCAAGGAACGCACCGAAGCTTGCATCTGCTCATTTCGTGCTCGTTCCTCTCATCGTATCGTATTTTATCATCGCATCCCAGCCTGCACTGCACAAAACGCTTGAGGCATTGGTGCTCCTCGTGGAGCTTTTTTTGCGACGCTTTGAGCATCTCGTTGCATCCAATGTATGCATTAGCGCAAGGGACGATGCGATTGGCGCAGTCGTGCTCGTAGTGAACTTTTGAGGCACTTGCTTGGATTTTTATTCCGCATCCCAGCTCGCAGTCGATGTATCTGTGCTCGCAATCCCACGTCTCATGCCTCACGATGCGATCTGCTCGATCTACAAAGCCGCAATTAAAGCGGCAGGGAGTGGGCTTTGCTTTTTCATACTCCCGCTCCATATATTCCTTGCGAACGGCAACCCTCGACTCGGCTTCCTCCAATACTGTCACAACGTGCTCGTGGCCTTGCTCAAGCGCGTAGTCTATAGCCCTCTTTGCCCTGTTATCTTTGGCGTTCAACCACTCCTCAAAGTAAGCGGACCAATCTTTCAGTATTTCCGCCTTTTCAAATTCAAGCTCACCGATCCCAGCGTCGCGGACAAGCTTCCTTCGCTGACGAAGGGCCCACGCAAGGGCAGCGTCAACGAGGCGCATAGCAACGTGCGCATGCCCGTTGTAGCACGCGTGCATGAGCGCAGATTTGCCCTCTTTTTGCGTCTGTAGCGTCAGCGACGCGCCGAGCTCTAGCAGCTCAGCAACAACATTTTCGTGGCCGCACGTGCACGCCCACGTGAGAGCAGTGTGCCCTCGCTTTGTTTCTAAATCGACCATTACGTCATTTTTGACAAGTGCCCGGACTAGTTCCATGGCAGCTGTGCTACACGCAAACGTCATTGGGGTCCAACCCGCCCTTGTTTGAGCATCCACATAAAAGGTGGCTTCTTTTCCTGAATAGCGAACTGCCTCATCGAATGCCGCCCGCGGAAAACTCGCGCTTTTAAGTACATCTACGAGCGTCGACGGCGCACGCTCGTCCAACGCCTGCATCATGTTGCCCGAAAGAACGCTGTTTGCACGCAGCAAGTATACTATTTCGTTCTCTCGCTCGGCTGTCAAGTGTGCCATTCGCATAAGCTTGATTCTGCGGAGCGCCTCGCCTTCGACGACGCGACGGCAGGCCTCGCTCCCAGAAAGACGAGACCAATCTACAGCTGTCTTGCCTGTCGCATCACGCTCAAAGACGTTCGCGCCGAACGAGAGAAGCATCGCTGCAGCGTCGGGGTATCCCCACGCTGCCGCTTTCATAAGCGCAGTTCTTCCGAATCGATTTCGATGCTTCATGTTTGCTCCGCTCTTTTGAAGCATGTCTATTACATGCACGTCGCCAGCTGCGGCTGCAAGTGTCAGAAAATTTTCACCATTTTCCCCAACCACGGAGTCAATATCAGCACCATCGTCTATACCTGCCCAAAGGCTCGGCACTCCAGATGAGATATCGGCTGCAGTGTGCTTCTTGTGCAGTCCGGGTGCGGCGTACATCACAGGCGCCACGATAAGGGTCGATGGTGCGAGCTCGCTTGGCATGCGAGATGAAATTTTTGGATCTCCAGAGTACAAACCATTTCCAAAACTATGAATGACAAATTATTTAAAATGCAATGTACAGTAGCTACATGATCAAATGAAATATGGTATTTAATTATTTTGCCCGCCTGCGGACAACGGCAAAAAAATCCTCTGCAGCTAAGGCTGACCAGCTATGTGTTGCGCCGCTTTCGCCTCCCATCCACATTAAAAATCCCGTAGGAAAATCCATGGAATGCGCGCCATCTTCGAGCATGCAGTGTACGACAAGGTCGTGTGTCGCGTAGTCGGTGCTCCTGGCAACGGCTCGACCGGGGACGATATCGTCGTTGGCAGCGTGCATGATTAAGACTGGAATTTTGATGTTGGCGAGGAACAAGCCTGCTGAAGACCATCGATAGTATTCCGACGAGTTGGCAAAATCAAACATGGGTGCAATGAGTGCATTATCAAACGCATCCATTGTTTTCGCCTCTTTGATGGCCTCGATGTCGTATTTTGGGTCAGAGGCGAGGAGATGCTCGTATTCAGAGCGCATTTTTTGAACAAATTTTACAAGTCCAGAGTCCATCATCGGCTTTGATGCAAGATGATTCGACGTAGTCAGACAATCGAGCGGGCATGCTACCGACACTGCTGCACGAATAGGACACGCGTCGCCATCCTCGCCTATCATTTTGGTAAGATAATTGGAGCCTAAAGAGTAGCCAATTGCATATAAAGGTGCACGTGGAAACTGTTGGGATATCCTCCTGACCACGCGACGCAAATCGCACGTGTAGCCAACAGAGTAAAGAAATGGAGTCGTTAGGTGATTGCCACCTCGTCCACGAGGATTGTAGCATGCAACCCGATATTTTTGGACTGCTTTCTTCGCAAAGTGAGCTGAGACGCGCTCGATATACGTACTGTGCGAGTGCCCCGTCAGACCAGGCACAATAATTACAATAGGGGTCGCATCATCAAAACCGCAATCAGGCATAAGCCAATCGACGCTCACTACACCAGGGGGTACAACATCAGGGCAACAAGTGATTCGGGGAGGCTTTGAAATTTTTTCTAGATGAATAATTTCCCGCTGGGTATAAATAGTCCTCTTTCGCATCGGGATGAGGGAAGATAAAGTCTGCACAACGCCATTGAAAAGCCACGGCGTGACATAATACGGCTTGGTCAGCACGCTTGAATGTTCCCGTATCGTCTTGGCTAGACGCGACGTCTCGCTCATCATCAGTTTTGGCGGCTTAGGGTGCAATCGACGTGCAAACCAGTTTATCAAATTTTTCACTAACCGCACGAGCGATGCAAACCCAGCAGCGTACACGTAATACTTTGCCGCAAGGAGAAGCCGACGACGGAGCAGCGCCATGCTGCCCTGCCCTGCACGAACGACCATAATATATAACTATCTCCACGTATGAATGCCCGCGCGAATGCTCGCAAGATTGCGTTGCGAGTGCAAATTGCGAAGCAGTCGAGGAACGATGGCCGCAAACATCTTTAGAAGAAGCGCGGCGCCGCTGCAATGCGATTTGAAAAACTAAATAATATGAAAAAAAGATCATAGTTAATTTTCTATACTTTTTGAAAAAAAATAAAGAGTTCTTGTCAATTGTTTACCGTTACATATCATATTCGTTCATTTATATCCGTTTCTTCCCCTTTTCTGGTTCCTCTTTTTTATACCACAGGCGGAAGCCTGAGGAGCGCAAGCGCGCCTCGCGGCCTCTTCCCCTCATGTACGGGAATCGCCATACTGGTGGGTCGAGGGAGGGATATTGAGTATGAAAAAAAAAGATTTTTTTTCGAATGTCGGGGAGAAAAGAGGCGCACATTACGATGAGATCTTTTACTGGGGGTTAATGATTTAAAGTGGAATTAATTATGATATTTATATAACGGTGGGCGTAATTCGGTGAAATGGAATCCTTTCGGTTGGATCCATCTTGCGTTTTTCTTTATTTGTTATAAATATTTATTGTATTTTATTAAAATTAATTCAAGAATTATTCGGCGATGTGTGCGTCGGTGCGATGCGACGTTGCTGCGTGGTCTGTTGCGGTTGATTGATCGCTGCGCGCGACCTTTGCAGGTTACGTTGCCAGCATAAGGATTCGATCCCACTACTGCGTAAACTCTCTTGCTTGTACGCTCGCCAAGCACACCAACTGCAATTCCTTCGCAGCAGCACATTTTTGCAAAAAAAAGTAAACGTAAAGGGACACCTACATAGGAAGAATATAAAACTGTATCCCAATTATCATTGTTGATACGTCAATCGAGAAACAGCAAGAATATCAAGCATGAGTACTACCCTTAATGATTTTGATCTTGGCGTTACGCTGGGCACAGGCTCGTTTGGTCGTGTGCGCTTCGCAACGCACAAGGCGTCGAAGCGCTGCGTCGCTATCAAAATGCTAAAAAAGACGGAGGTCGTCCGCCTTCAGCAGGTTGAGCACATGATCGCTGAAAAAGAAATTCTTGAGCAGATTACCAAAGGGGAAGATGGTCTCAATCCCCACCCGTTCATCGTCGCTCTTTTGAGCACCTTTCAAGACGACAGACTTTTGTACATGGTTCTTGACTACATCAACGGCGGCGAGTTTTTCACGCACCTTCGCCGAGCTGGACGCCTTGAGAACGCGTCGGGAAAGTTTTACGCCGCCTCTGTAGCGCTCATCTTTGAGCACTTGCACAAAAAAGATATTATCTACCGCGATTTGAAGCCCGAAAATCTTCTTCTCGACAGCAACGGCTTTATGAAAATTACGGATTTTGGCTTTGCGAAGAAGGTAGTCTTCAAGACTTATACGTTGTGCGGCACGCCCGAGTACATCGCGCCAGAGGTGCTTTTGAATAAGGGCCACGGAAAGGGCGTCGACTGGTGGACGCTTGGCATCCTCATGTATGAGATGCTCGCCGGCCAGCCGCCTTTTGTGGACGACGATCCCATGGGAATTTATCAGATGATCCTCGCCGGCAAACTTGCATTTCCCCGTTACTTTGATAGGCACGCAAAAAGCTTGATCAAAAAGCTGCTCACTGCTGACCTTACCAAGCGCTACGGATGCCTCAAGAAGGGCGCTGATGATGTCAAGGGACACAAGTGGTTCTCTAAATTTGGATGGGCTGACTTGTACGCCATGAAACTCTCCCCGCCCATCAAGCCTGCCGTCAAGTCTGCGTCGGATACCTCCAATTTTGACCCGTACCCCGACAGCCCCGAGCAGCCGAAGGAGTTCCACTTTGAGGGACAGGATCCATTCGCGAGCTTCTCTGCAGACGTCGTTGCTTACTAAAAGGTTTTCTCTCAACTTTCCCCAAAATATGCGGGACGTCGAATAACGTTTTACCGATGTGTTGGCAGCAAACGCGCGCATGATGATGTGACTTTCTTTCTGTTGTCCTCTATTACAAATTCTTTTATATATTTATTCAAAAAAATTAAATAAATAATAAAATAATGTTTGAGGCACTGTGCCAAAAAATAAATTGAAAGTAGTATGCGCATCTATATTTTTGGTTTTTTGATCTTTAGACGTCGTAGAGCAGCGTGACCATACTTTTGAACTTTTGGCACATCGAAGTGTTTCTTCATGGCCTCGACGACAGCTTCGATACCACCGACATTTACGATTATCTTTCTGTTGCCAGCATGCGTTTTCGAGAGTTTCCGCAGAGCACCACAACCATACTTTTGAATATTTGCCATAACGACGTGCTTCTTCATAGCCTCGACAATAGCGATGATGCCACCAAGGTCCGCGATTTTATTTCGAACGTCGGCAGTATGAGCACAGAGATTCTTCAGGGCTCCACAACCCATCTCCTGAACCTTTGCCACATTGATGTGCCTCTTCATACCTTCCACCACAGCTTCGATACCGCCGATGTCTGCTATCTTCTTACGGTTCTTGACAAATTTTAAAGAGACATTTCGAAGAGCTCCACAACCCATCTCCTGAACCTTTGCCACATTGATGTGCCTCTTCATACTCTGGACAATAGCTTCGATGCCGCCGACATCGGCAACTTTCTTTCTGTTGTTGTGATTATTAACACAGAGAGTCCACAAAGCACCTCAACCAGTCGATTGAACACTTGCCACATTGATGTGCCTCTTCATACTCTGGACAATAGCTTCGATGCCGCCAACATCGGCGACTTTCTTTCTGTTGTTGGGATTATTAGCACAGAGAGTCCACAAAGCACCGCAACCAGTCGATTGAACACGTGCCACATCGATGTGCCGCTTCATACTGTCGATAATAGCTTCGATGCCGCCGAGGTCTGCGATTTTCTTTCTGTTGTCAGCGTTGCATAAATTTCTAAGAGCACCGCAGCTGGGGGTATGAACATGCCTCCCATCGATGTGCTGCTTCATACTGTTGATAATAGGTTCGATGCCGCCGATGTCTGCGATCTTCTTTCTGTTGTCAGCGTTGCATAGTTCTTTCAGAGCAATGGTACCGATCACTTGAACATCTGCCTCATTGATGTGCCGCTTCAAACCCTCGACGATTGCGTTGAGACCGCCCACGTCCGCGATTTTCTTTTTGTTGTCATAATTATTAGAAGCGAGATTCCGTAGAGCCCAGCAAACAGTCTCCTGAACAAGCGCCACATTGATATGCTTCTTCATCCCCTCGACGATAGCGTCGATGCCGCCCACGTTCGCTATTTTCTTTTGGTTGTCGTAATTGAAAGAAAGATGCACTAGAGCTCCGCAACCGTTCTGTTGAACATTTGTCACATTAATGTGCTTCTTCATAGCCTTGACGATAGCTTCGATACCGCCCACCTCCGCAATATTCTTTTCGTTGTTGTCGTTTGAAGAGAGATTCCATAGAACGGCGCAACCGTTCTCCTGTACCTCTATTACATTGATGTGCTTCTTCATACCCTCGACGATAGCTTCAATGCCGCCCACGTCCACTAATTTCTTTTGGTTGTCGTCATTATTTAAAGCGAGATTCACTAGAGCTGTGCAACCCTTCTCCTGAATAATCGCCACATCGATGTGCTTCTTCATCCCCTCGACGATAGCTTCGATGCCGCCCACGTCCGCGATTTTCTTTTCGTTGTCGGTATTTAAAGCGAGATTCTGGAGAGCAACGCAACCGTTATGCTGTACCTCTGACACATTGATGTGCTTCTTCATCCCCTCGACGATAGCTTCAATGCCACCCACGTCCGCGATTTTCTTTTGGTTGTTGTTATTTAAAGCGAGCTGCAATAGAGCACCGCAACCATACTCTTGAACCTTCGTCACATTGATGCACTTCTTCATCACCTCGACGATAGCGTCGATACCGCCAACGTCCGCGATTTTCTTTTTGTTGTCGTCATTTTTAGCGAGATTCCATAGAGCACCGCAACCATACTCTTGAACCTCTGAATTGATGTGGTTCTTCATACCCTCGATGATAGCGCAAATTGTTCTGGCATGTGGATCACCGTTACCACCCGCTTCGACGCCAGCCTTATCTACTTCCTCGCTTGGTATCGCCATCACAGACACACGAACCTTTCTGTAATGAACAAATTCTAACTTACAAAGAAAAAAAGTAAATAATGAATCTCGGATGCGCAGTAGCAAGTAATGCGCGC
>JACLAC010005428.1_pt1 | contig 19462 bp, 19 predicted proteins | sample 8027881 | NCBI WGS metagenome assembly JACLAC01 (sample SAMN15725517, study PRJNA655200) | protist metagenome | isolation source: fluorescence activated cell sorting (FACS) single amplified genomes of... | place: Spain: Blaines Bay Microbial Observatory, Mediterranean Sea | collected 2016-01-19 | reverse complement strand
ACACTACTATTATATCCAGATTGGACCTATCCTTTAGCTAAAGTTACAAAAAAGACGAGCCTGATCGCTCGCCTTGATTATTCTTCAATAACTTCTAGCATGAGGCCAGAGCCTGAATATACTTCCTCCGCTTCCTATTTCGGGATAATATATTTATACAATGACTGTAATGCATCACTTCAGAATAAGTACTTTTTCAGTCTGTGTATGTAATACACGATTGTAACTGGGACGTATCATAATTTAATAGAAATCAGAAAAACCCACAGAGCCTATACACATGAAAATTACTTCGGAGAAGAGTTAAAAAATCTAAAGTTGTTTTTTAACTCTGGTGAGCTTTAATACTAACTTCAACCCACTTTGATGTCGGAGTATTGCTACCTTCAGCAACAGAATCAAGAGGGACTAGAACATTTGCCTCTGGGAAATAAGTAGCCAAGTTACCTTTTGGAATTTCATATGGGACCACTTTCCATTGCTCAGCAGTAATTTCTCTTTCGGCATAGTGACTAGTTAGGTCTACTTTGTCCATTGGGTTTAGGCCTAGTGCATTCATATCGTCTGGGTTCATAATTACGATCCTCCGTGAGTTATATATGCCACGATATCGATCGTCCATGCCATAGATCGTAGTATTGTACTGGTCATGACTCCGAATAGTCATTAATACAAATCGCCCTGCAGGAATTGAACGTTTTACCAGCTCATGTTTATTAATGATAGCCTTTCCTGAATCTGTGTCCCAGATGGGTCCATCTCTAGGTCCATTTGGCAAATAAAACCCACCTTTTTGACGGACCCTCTGATTATAGTTAGCAAATTCTGGAAGTATTTTCTCAATCAAATCTCTTGTGTGATTGTGATTTTCTATGTACTTGCTCCAATTGAAAGGAAAATCTCCAAAGCAATATTCACCAATGCTACAAATAATAGCAGGCTCACTTTTTAACGCACTTGAAAGTGGAACTGTTTTTCCTTTTGAGGAATGAACCACACCCATTGAGTTCTCAACCGTTAAGAATCCTGAAGGATCAATTTCAGTGCGTCCTAAACAGGGTAGGATTATTGCTTGTCGGCCAGTAACCAAATGACTTCGATTTAATTTTGTGGAGATTTGAACAGTCAGTTCAATTTTCTGTATTCCTGCTGCAACTTCTTCTGTGTCCGACATGGCTGATACAATATTTCCTCCCAAAGCCATGAATAATTTAACTTTCTCATCCCGTGCGGCACGAATAAATTCAACCGTATCATAACCGGGTTTTCTCGGCATTGAGATCCCAGTCTCATTTTCGCAAGCTTCCAAAAATGATGAGGTTGGGTGATGGTTGATTCCAACAGTACGATCGCCTTGGACATTCGAATGGCCTCTGACCGGGCATGCCCCAGCTCCAACTTTTCCGAAATGTCCCCCGGCAAGTAGAATATTGCATATTTCATGGATTGTGGCCACTGCATTCTTATGTTGAGTTATTCCCATTGCCCAGCATATAATCAACCGATCTGACTTTGAGATAATTCCACCGAGTGTTTCAATCCGCTCTTTAGTAATGCCAGATTGTGTGATAATTTCATCCCAAGAGGTTTTGATAATGTGTGATTTCCATTCTTCAAAACCTTGGGTGTGGTCACGAATAAATTCCCAATCTAGCTGTCCCTCTCTGATCATTACTTTTGCAATACCCTGCAATAATGCTTGATCTCCTCCGATTCTTACCGGAAAATGGTCGTCCGCAATTACCGTTCCCTTACCAATCAGGCCAATCAATTCTTGAGGGTGTTTAAATCTATTTAATCCGGTTTCAAGCAATGGATTAATGCTGATGACAGAACCACCATTACGTTTTGTTTCAGCTAAGGCTGATAGCATCCGAGGATGATTTGTACCTGGATTTTGGCCAATGACAAGTACTAAGTCTGCATGTCTAAAACACTCTAGGCGAACTGTACCTTTACCAATTCCAATAGCTGACGACAATGCTACTCCGCTTGATTCGTGACACATATTGCTACAATCTGGGAGATTATTAGTTCCTATCTGACGCGCTAATAATCCCCAAAGGAATGCTGCTTCATTAGATGCACGACCGGATGTATATAATACCGCTTGGTCTGGGCTGTCGAGCATTTTGACTTTAGATACAATAATGGAAAAAGCCTTGCTCCAACTTAACTCTTCATACCGATTGGAATCCTCTGATAAGAACATAGGATTTGTTATTCTACCCATCTTATCGAGTTCCATGTCAGAACTTTTTGACCACTCTTGAACAGTCTTTGACGATAGCCGTTCAGGTGTCAATCGTCCTTCGGTTAATTCGGTAGAAAAGGCTTTGGCACCATTTTCACAGAATTCGAACTTTGATCGATGAGAGTCGGGATCAGGCCAGGCACAACCTGGACAATCATATCCATCGTGTTGGTTGACATTTCTCATGGCACGGATAGTTTGGGAAATGCCAGCTTCAGTTAAGCCAATACGGAAAGAACTAGCAACACCCCCAATACCCGCTGCGACTTGTTTAGGTTTTCGGATTTTGAGAGATTCAGATTCAATTGGAGTCTGTGCACGAACATTTCTACGCATTGAATATCCTTGTTCAAGATCAGAGGGTTTTAGTTCTAAGTAGGGCCTGAATACTAACTTTTACACAATAGTCGCCAATGTTATTCTGTGTAAAAAATGAAGAAAAATGATTTTTGATAAATTCTTCGTCGAATAGTTATGAAAACCATGCAAATTACTAAGTTATTGTATATAAAGAATCTGCCAGCAAATAGGGACTATTTTTCTTTTACCTCCTATTAACCCTGATTTTTCGATTATATTATTTTTACTTACATTTACTATTTTCGTTTAGAGTGAAAGTCTAATATTTTTGTCAAACTGTCAAAATTAATTAAATAAAATAAGCAAATAGCAGATAGGTGCCAGAATCAGGACCAAATAAAAACAGTAGGTTCATTTTCCACAATTTCTTTCTTTGAAGTCGTCTTTTCAAATCTATCCACCAACAATAAATTTATGGGTAACATGGATCGAATTATTTATAGTGAATGCTTCAACAGCGACTTATAGAGCTAGAACAGCGAATCAAAATGCTACTGAAGTATTGATTCAAATTCCTAATCTAAATGACCGATTAATTCCCAAAATCTAATCAGATGAAGACAAGATTAGAAAGGTCAAGACCGAGATTGAAAAACTGGACTATAGACCGTCTAGTAGAATGTTCGGGGCTGAAGGACAGCTTATGACCCATATGCTAATGAACGCTGTTTATATCGGTTAGATGCCAAAAAAGAGTGCTATCCAGATCAATCGGTCAGGGACACTTATTTAATCGCCCAATCAAATGCCATATTCTTTCAACATGTTCCAGGACAGTTTTATGACTAAGTATTAGCTCATGTTCTAGTTGAATTGGCATAACTATTAATACGATTGAAAGGTAACTTCTTTCAAACTGAGACTAATTGATAGTTTTAGATAGATAAGCTACTTTTATTTTTGGCATCGATGAATTTGGGTGAGAGTTGAGACAGAGAAATAGCAGATGAAGTAAGAGTTGTTGAAATTTCTGTTGTTTTTTGGTTATTAGATGGTTTAATTTCTTCAGATTTTGGATTTGGAGTGATAGCAGGATTTAACTTGGCTAATTCTGAATGCAACTTTTCCGTAATTTGATCAATGGTGGTTCTTAAATGGCCAGAATCCTTTCTCAATTGATCATAAAGTTGTTGAGAAAGGCTATAAAGATTGCGAGGAAAATAACTTGGCCTGTTTTAGGATTCCACAACGAAGAGAAAGTTGAAATTCCTTTGTTCCAAGAAATGACTGAAGATCTTTGGAAACGATTGAGCGAAATTAATAACAACTACCTATTTGGAGAAAGGCTAGATAGGTAGTTGACACGATAAAGTGTGGCCTCAAATGTGACTAAAACAAACACAACCCTTCTGATGACAGAAATTGAAAAGAAAATGGCGGGAGAGAGTAGAAGTCGCACAGTCAGGATTTTTGAATTCCTAAGCGATTCTCTAACGCTACCGAAATCACCAAACTCACTAATATTTCTAGAGATTGCCATATGAGATCTCTTGCTTTCTTCAAGATAAAAGTGTGCCGTCAAGTGTGTTTTTATCCCTTATCTTAGTTATTCATTAAGGAATGATTTATATTTACTTTGAATGGTTTTGAAATCATTATTTCGACAAGTAATGAAGAGGACCTTTGGCTAGTTGTCTAGATAATATAAGCAAGCCACAAAGGGTAAAGTCGCTTTATATTAGTAGCACTGGTAACGATAAGCATGATCCAAGTAGTAACAAACTAAAATAGAAGACGAATTTTCTTTGAAGATAGGCAATAGATTAGAGCAAAAACTTTGTCCGCTGCCTATTTCAGACATTCCATTCCTGACGAGCTTTATGCATAGGGACAGTTTCGCCTTTTTGCCAAGCATAATGCCCAATTGGTTGTAATCCTACCCAACGATTGTCAACTGGCTCATTAGCAGGCTGGTAACGCGTATCCGAAGACAAACGAAAACGGTTGGTTGTGTTATCCAAAGAAGCATGCATAGTAAACATCCCAAATATCAGTACATCACCGGCCTGAAAATTCGTCGTCTGCCATTGTCCACCATACTTATCGATTAGTTCGAAAGGATCATTAGAAAACCAGCCAGTAACATGATCTCGGTCAACATCCATCTGACCATATGTTTGTTTGATTAAATCATAACGATGTGAGCCTACCAAAACCGCTAGTGGACCAAGCTCTATCGGAATATCACCGATGGGCGTCCAACAAGTTAAAACATTAGTTGTCCCTCGTCCCATATAGACAATGTCATAATGAGCGCCAGTGAACCCCTTAGGTGGAACAACTCTTAACCATTTGTAGTCATAGGTCAAAGCTGGTTTTTCAAAAAAATGGTCAAAAAAATTCATGATCTGAGGTGATTCAACCAAATTTAAAAAATCACTATCTCTCGTCATTTCTTGATGCCCACCGAAAAACCCACCTCGTTGACCACTTTCTGCTACCCCATCGAGCAAAGGAAAACTAGTATTAATTTGCCCTTGATTGGAAAGTTGATTTATTAAGTGCTGTCGAGCTTTTTCCACTACGTCAATTGGTTGTAGATTGCGAATGAGTAAGTATCCATCTTCCTCAAATCGGTGGTGTAAATCATCGACTGAATCTAAAATGTCGTTTGACTCCCTTAGCCAACCCAGATATTTTTCCCCTAAAATCATTTTTTGTTGATTCATGGTAATAATCATTGACAATTTCTCCTATCTGACCGTTCTGTTAATGGCTCCATCATATACTGATTAGGTAATAGTCTTCAACGTTTGGTCTTCTGTCGAATACTAAGACCATATCTTTAACGCTGTACGCTCTAAAACCCCTTACTAGACCAAGATCAACATATTGGATAGATTATCCTTTGGTTGCATTTCAATCGTAACGGTTGGGTTCTTCAAGTCTGTATCGGCTATTCGAATAGTGAGGATCGGATATATTGCCTTTCTGACTAAGAGTCGAGTTGTAGGATTACCCAGTTCGTCTTTTCTGCTTACCGCATAAACTATCAAGAGTCATATCGAGAATGCGGGTAAAAACGATGTTTCCAGTGGGTTGTTTCTTCACGCAACGCTTTGGTAAAGTGGAGTCAAACCGTGAGCATGCCAGTCAAGATCAGGATTAGCTATTCAGCTGATGGATAAATTTTAAAGCTATTAGGTCATAGCCATGAAAGGCTATTAACTAATCTAATCGAGTCTCTCACTCAATTAGAATAATAAGTTGCTTAGTTTTAATTCGGAGGGCAGGTTAGTTTCCTTCTGTTATACACATCCATAGTAATACTACCGTGTGAATGATCAATTAGTTCCTTGATAAGCCGTGAAAAACCTATAGAAATTTAGCAGAAGATAACAATCTTTTTAACCGTTAAGTGATTTTTCAAAGCTAGAGATATGCTATCTATTTTACTTGCTTGAAAAGGCCTCAAAATATTCGTTACAAAGCAGTTGAATCTGGTTGAAAGAAAGTATAGAAAAAGAACAAAACAAAAAATTAGGATAATTTCCTGTTCATATTTAACTGTGCATCTGCATTAGCAAAATGGAAAAATCGCTAGGTAATTAAAATGAAATTTACTAGTCTAAGGCTTATGCTAATTGTTTCGACTGCTGGTTCTGTTGGGGGAGACAATAAAGTTTTAGGTTTGGATGGCGATGAGAAAGGAAAGCACCAATTCAAAATCAAGTGACTTAGAAAAAAACAAAAAGGATATCTGATAATTCCTGATATTCCAAGAACAGTTGTTCTAATCGATGATGAACTTGGTTTTACAATGGAGTTGATAAGCTTTTACTTGTAAGTTAGCTTTTTCACCATAGGTGATTATTCATAGAGAAAAAGAAGTTTGTTACTATATGTTCTTACATAATTTTACTTCAGAAATGTGAAAGAAAAAATCGCACATTCTTTTTCGTTTCAAAATTAGAGATTAAGTTATGGCTCTCGGTTCTATTACTTTTATCATTTTTCTGTCCTTTTAAATCGTATCTTCTGGTTTACCTTTACGTACAACCGGTACTTTTTCCACTTTCCTTCAACCTTGGATTACTATCCTACGGTCGAAACCTTCTCAGTCAATTTAATCATAATTTTTACTCTTAATGGAAATCTGACACTCGTATCTGGAACATAGAGGGTATTATTGAGAACGCTAGTATTAATATAAAACTCAAGTGCACCCCGACTATCTTGAGTTACATCGATTCTATAAATTAATGAACTTAAGGCGTTTTTTCCTCTGTAGATTGCTCTGCAAAGCCTATTCTATTTCACTCCTGAAACTAGACCCAATCCTGTCAGGTCGAAACTAATTTTCAAATAAACCACTTGACAAAAACATGAATGAACCTAACAATGCTGTAATACTGTTGTTGCCAGTCATAAAGTCAAAAGAAAGAGGCTCGACACACCAAAAGGTAAATAGAAATAACCAAAGGGTAAAGAAGTGTGTCAAGCGAATAGTTTCAAGGAAATTGAAGTTCAATGTTAGTCCTTCCTCTAAGCTTGAGGTGCAAGCTCCTCTGAGCTGTTTTATCGCTAATAGTACTAACCATGATGGTTCTACTCTTATATACTAAGGCTGATTTGATTCCATCCTGAATTATAAAATTGCCACCATATCAGGGAACAATAAATGAAGGGGCACCGAATTCCGCTGTCGTTTTCGTGATGCTTTATCGGAATGGCGGGTCGATTGTCATTGGATACAAAAAGAAGACAAAATCCATTTGTTTCCTATATTGTTGCCAGAAAAGAATATCAAAATAAACTTGGATACCAACTTATCGTTAGTATCGGAAATTTACTTTATTACCTCAATTTCGATAGCTGGCATTTTATGTGGGAGAAATTTAATGAAAAGATTTGTGTGGTTTTTATTTTCAATTATCTTAGTAACTATAGTAAATTCTAAAAGCGAAACAAATACGACACTCACAATTGACGATATTTTTCCCACCGACCGAGTCTTGGATGTACAAATTACTCTCAAGCCTACTGACTGGGATACGATCCGCTTTCAATCTCGGGAGTTTGCCGAGGCTCTGTCAGAAAGCCGCCAATATGCCCCGCCTGACCACCCTTATACTTATGTTGATTCTAGTATTTCCATCGATGGAGTCGAATTCTCGCAAGTTGGTATTCGTAAAAAAGGGTTCATTGGTTCCCAAAATACTGATCGTCCGTCTCTTAAAATCAAGCTCAATCATATAAATAAAGACAGGCAAATTGATGGATTAACCAACTTGACTTTTAACAATAACCAGCAGGATGTCAGCCTCATCAGCCAGTTTATGGGCTATGGATTATTTAACGCTGTCGGTTCACCTGCGCCACGATGTGCTTACGCTAATTTGACGGTAAATGGTCAAAACTTGGGTATTTACACACATGTAGAAAGAATACATCGTCCACTGTTAAAACGGTCTTTTAGTAACGATCAAGGTGTTTTGTACGAGGGTACAGTAGTCGATTTTTACTCTGGTTGGGTTGATTCTTTTGAACATAAGTTTGGCTCTAAAAAAAAGGGAAGAAAGAGAATCAAGGACCTGATTCAGGTTTTGCACAATCCTGAAGAAAATAAAGTGAGAGGTACGACCTGAATCATCTACAACCCGAATGTCTGTTCCATCAGCAGCAGACGTCAGCATCCGAGTATGAAAACCTCCACCGTCGAACCTCCATCGATGAAGGAAAATAAATCGATCACCTTTCGGACTAAAAAGAAGATGATTGAAATAATGCTTGGCTTGGCTAATATTGCCGTGTGGGTAAGGAATCTGAACTACATCAGCCAGTGATATAATTTGCTGGTGATATCCAGTATCTAGGTTGAGATGATAAATCCCAGAATTATCTGGTGCTAATTCGTCTTGGTGAGGGTCAGAGACACCGGCATATCCATAACCCGGACGCATATGGTTGATACGTCGAAAATCAGTACCGATTGCCGTCTTTCCATCTGAACTAAGGGTGTATATAGCTTGGGGTAAAGTTCGTTTTTGTCCTGTTTTGATATCGAATATATAAGATACAAACTGATCTTTTTGTCGACCATTCCATATAATTTGATTTTCTTGACTTGGTCGCCATTGTAGCATGCATCCTTGTTGCCAACACCAAGCAGTCGTTTGGCCAATTTTTGTCCACTTATCATTATCTTCAAGGTCTATTAAACCGATATCGATCCAGTCATCCTTATTAGGAGATCGATGCTCAAATTCTACTTTCATGGCTAGAACGTATCGATTAGTTATATCAAATTGGAGTTTATCGTAATAGCCAAACCAATGGTATCCCGGTGAAGTCGTTATGGGTCGTACAAATTCGGGCAAAGACATTCGATTTACCTTTCATTTTCAATAATAGAAAAACGATATAATTTCAACTTTTCCCCAGTCGATAGGTAGGCCCAACCGAAGTATTGAAATACTTGAGACAAGTACTAGCATTCCACTAGGTAGATACTGTAAAGATAACCTTTCTTGAGTATTCAAGTCTTGTCTGTACCGACTTTTACTTTCGTTACAGTTTATGTCGTATTTACCTCTCTTTGTTAGATTGCGATTTGGCTAGTTGTGGAGAGTCATTCTATAAAAAGGACTAACTCCAGTCTAATCATGGTGTCGGACTTTCTTACGGTCAACGTACACATTTTCAGAAAATAATTAACTTATTGAAAAATCGATCAAAATGATGTTTAAGCCAGATAACTTGTATTATATATTCAATCAATAATATTCTTGCCCGAGACATACCATGTAATTAACTTAGTACCTGCTCACTATTATTTATATTTCTATCTCGTTTAAAGGCTTTCCCCATTCGCCTTGAGTTATAGTTTGACTCTAAGGAATACGATTCGCCAATTAGGCCAATATACATTTACTTCACTGGTGCAATTCAAGTATATAATTTATATATGCCGGACTAGTCTTATCAAACTGTGTATACTCTTTTATGCAAAATTGTCAGTATTTAATTATCTTAGATAAATACTGACTTCCAATCTTCTTGCCAATTTGACGGTAAGACTCGGTTACCCAGCTACCATCATGGGTTTTACTTTGCCAGTTATCAAAGGTTTGTTTAGCATAGACCTGATTAGAAACCGATTTCATAACGGTTTCCACTGAATTATCTAGTAGATATCTAGATCGTCGAATGAAAAAATCGGCTTTATCTAAATTTCCATCAATTCCATAAACAAAACAGTGTTCTATGGGCAAATTGGCATCCGCATGATGAAAATTAGTGGCTGTTTTTTCATCTTCAACAAATGGCAATAGTAGTACGTTAATACTAAGCTCATTTATGAGTTGGTATATTCGATTCGAACCAATTCCGAGTCGGATATTCTTATTGTTTGGCCAGATATCAAAATACCCATAATCTGCTATCGGATCATCAGGTTGAGAGGTCAATTGGAAGGTGAAATAATCCGGATAAATAAAAAAGCTGTCTTCTTTTTGTCTGTACTTTTCATAAAACTCAGATACACAAGCTGTGATAAAGTTACTTGCCCCCAATGCATCTAGTGGTTGTTTTGTAACCACAGCTAATCGGGTTTCAATAGAAAAATTGGGTATTAAAGATGATATTTTTCTATGAAAACCTGATTGAGGTAATTGATCTTCAAATACCGAGTTGAAAATTATAAAATCTTTTGGATGTGTTTTTTCAGATAAATGCATGGGAAGTTTTGAGGTGCGTCTTCGATCTTAGTGGTGGGAGTAATGAATTGTATATACCCAAGCACGTATCATAGAACAAATTTTGACTGTGGTCAAATCATGGGATTATGAGAATAATGAATGACAAACGTCTAAATTTTGTTATAAACTTAACTTAGCAAGCGACAATGCAACCACTGGTATACGTGGTTGCATTGTCGCTTGTTTTTATTTTAGGGAATAGTGCGGTTTAAATGAAAGAACATAACCTAAGAACAGTTGAAGGATATATCATCGTTATCTAAAAAATTTCATCTTCTCCTTTTATTTTGTGGTTTCTGGGAATTTTGTTTTGAATGAGTTGGGTAAATCCGTTTTGAGCTCTTTTTTGATTTTGATAACCTACTAATCTTATTTGTTACCGTCGCTACTGCTATCGTTTGAGCGATCATTTTTGATCTCCTTTATATTTTTCCTGTTTCTTTTTGGTGCCAGACTGGGTGATTATCTTTTAGAAGCTGATCGCACATTTAGTATGTGGATTTTCAAATGTAGTAAGGCTTTTCTTTGATCCGTTGATCAGCGACGTTTGTCTGGGTTGGTTAGCCCCTTGGTTGCTGATGTACTATCTGGAAGGTTAAATCCATAAAACGCCCCTGAATCTGGCATCCTGTAAAAAAGGCCTGATAAAATAATGAAAACTATTAGGATACTCATCATTACATAAGCAATAACAGGGGGCTTCTCAGGAACAAATGGTGCTCGCATACAGTCCTCCGGATACGTGAAGTAGATTAAAGGTTATGAGATGAAATGTATTTCCCGGCTGATCTAAGTTTTTGCTAGGTTCTATTTTCGGAGATTAATTTTTTGTTCTTTTCTATGAAAGCTAACCTTTAAGGTTGACCCAAACCACCGGGGACTTCTGTGAGTTTGATTCCAACCTTATCAGCTTTTTTTACTAATAAATTGAGCCAAAAGAGTAAAGAATAAAAACTATTAGGATACTCATCATGACAATAATTGGTGTTCGCATACAGTCCTCCGGACATGAAGTCGACATAAGGGTTACAATATGAAATATGGGACCTAATGGGTTTTAGTTTTTACTAGGTTCTATCTAGTGACAATTTTTCGCTAGGATGGAAAAATTGTTGGTTTTAAGCGTACTTCTTGGTAAGGAAAGACAGGTGCAAGGATTTGGCTCGGTTGACTTGAAGATATCTGACGATAAGAAAATCCGATCAAGGCTGCAATGGACAATACAGATATAGTCGGTGAGATGAAACTACCTATCAGGGTGAAGGTAGCAGAGTTGATGATTATCAAGTAATCAACGACAGGTGATCTCATGTTATTCTCCTACATAATCTAAGGTGATTGATTGTCGGAAGCCAATAACACTCTTAATTTCGTTCCTTAAGAGCAATCAAATAGTATCGTGTAAAGGGCTACATTTCAAAAAAAAACACCAAGAATTTGATGATTAATAATTGATTTGACGTATAACCAAAGACTATTAATTGGGGAAACGAATGGCCACCAAATCAGGCTCTTGACTTGTAAGTAATGCCCACTGTTGATCCTTATCAAATTTGTTCTGTAACCTTTATTTGTAGGAGCATGGGGTGGTCCATTTACGGCTGCTGATTATCGGTGAAGATGAGATATGTAAAAAGTTGAGGAAGGTACCAGAAGGCAGATACTTTTATGCTCAAGCATCAATGATTTCTGTAGAGTTGAAGTCAAAAGAATTTTACCAAGGTGAGTTAAATTTCATGATTATGGGAGTCATCCTACCTGATCCAAAGAAAAACGGGACGTACACTGAGCAAATGTACGCCCCGATCTTACGCTAAAATCAAAAGGAGTGTTTATCAAAGAGAAATTGATGAACACTTCTCTTGAAGCATGAGGTGTGCCAAAAATAAGTGGACCTTGATGCTGTACAATTCCTCAATAGATGGGATGTGCCATTATCTACATGCTGTAATTACAGTCATGCTGGTGATGTTTTTTTCAGCATGTGGTGGTGGTTTTTCCTAGTACTACTGACTGTTATTACTAATGAATTTACCAAATTCAAAGCGTCATGACCGAGTATATTATTCCATGATTCACTTACTTTTTGATCAAAAATTAGTAAAATATCCACATTTAGGATATCAGACCAGTATTCATCAAAATATAGAAGAATCGTCAAACTAACACCTAAAGCGAAAAAAGTTAACAGCCAGATCTTCACCATCAACATACTTGATTCACTAAGGCTGCAAAGTGTGCGTCTACAATCCAAGATCTAATCGGGAAGAAAAAATATAGGTAAAGAAATAGGTTGGGAACTGACCAATGACGGCGACAGGACTCGATGATCTTTTTACTTTTTTATTTTGATTCCAATAGTAGTTGGTTTTTACTAGGCCAATCTAGTGATACTCTTTATTGCACGATTGATACATGACCAACTTGAGTTTTGTTTGTCTCCAAAAAGATCTAGGTATCTACTCAGTATGTAGGCGAAATCCTGTCGCTGTACGTCGTCGGTTTTGACCAAAATCGGGGCTTCGATAGTCCACCTGACGACCCAGTAGCTGTTTCAGTAAATCAGATTCACTTTCTAATTCAGTATCTGTCAATTGGCTAGGCATATCTTCTTGCGGCAAGATTACAGAACGATTATACATGCCCAACAATCCAACTCGGAGTTGATTAGTTCGATTGGCCGTAGACCGATGCCAAATTGCCCCATTGGTTAACATAACTGACCCTTTGGGAGCAACAGCAATAGCTTGTTCCATCTGGCTGATTTGATCTATATCGGGTGGTGATAGAGTTTGATGTGAACCTTTAATACAAGCAGTAGCCCCGTTACTAATAGTAAAATCATCAATCATCCAAACAGTTTGACCTGTCAGAGCTCCCCTAGGAAATGGTGATTTCATGGCCCAATAAGGATAATCAACATGCCATCCACTACTTTCGGCTCCGGGGTAAACAATATTGGCAGTAAAAGTCGAGGCTACTACATCATTGCCTAATATGTACTGCCAAGCATCAATAACCGTCGGATGTTGAATTAATCGTCGAAAGACAGGATCTTTCCCTACAATAGCCCACACCCGTCGACATTTACCATCGGCGTAACTATGATCTCTTCCGTTCATCAGATCTTGTTCGGCTAAATCCAGCGATATTTGTCGCACCTGATCAGCTTCGGCTGCCGAAATTACATTCTCAATAATGCAGAACCCAAAATGATTCAGGTTATTTTCGATAGTATTTAGTTGATCGTCAGTCAGATGCTGATTCGGTTGGCTCAGTTTCATAAGTGGTTCTTTTTTCTATTGCTGGACTATGGAATCGGTGATATACTTCGATCTCATTCTCAGTAGACTAGAATTTCCCTCTATTGTGACACACGAGTATTCCCTTTTCAACGTTTAAAAATTATATTTGTCTTCCCATATATTCACTATCAACAGGTTGAGGCTTCAAATTGGAGAATTGGATAGATACTAAGTTCTGGTTTTTGGCTCTTATCAGTTTGGTTTGTATTTGTTTGGGGCTAGCGATTTCTCACGATCTTGCCTCAGCTCAGTCGCTCAGTTCTGTGGCTACTAGCGAAATATTCACTTTAAACACTACAATAGAGCCTATTACAGAACCAAATAGTAAAATTGAACGTATGGTTGCTCCCGCTTCATCAACCAATCTATACTTGGCAGGCCAAGCTCAAAGTGAGATATTCACTCTAAATACTACTAGGTTTGTTAAAATGCCAGTGTCTGTCCCTTCTAATGTGCCAGCTAGTATTGTAACAGGTCAGTAAAATACTAGGGGGCATTGATTGTTATTCGCGGACAAAACTCATCTTCTACTATTATTATTTATGGCTGGAGTAGCCAATGGAACGCTAGTTGGCTGTGGTAAAACATCGACCAACTACTTTGCAATAAAAGTCGCAAAAGCGCAACTATGGAATGAAGCATCTTTCCGTTGGCAACAGGTTACAGAAGAAACCCCTGATGCTGCTTTCGCCCATAATAATTTGGGTGTTGCGTATGAAGCTAGCGGAAAAATAGACCAAGCAATATTATCCTATCAGAAAGCGGTCGAGCTTGAGCCAAACAATAAACACTATCGGTATAATTATCGGCGCTGCCGGTCAATTCACAAGGATCGTAGCCGCCAAAACCGAGATGATATTCAACCAAATACAGAACAATCAACTAGCAGGCCAGATGAATTGGAAATTGATGAGATCCATCCGTGAAAAATTTTAAATCCTTGTCATTAACTTTTTCTTTACTTATTTTTTTAATGGGTGTATTTGGATGTGGCCAGAGAATGTTAGAGATCGGAGTACCAGTAAAGGTAGATTCTGAAATAGACATTGATCGCTACCAGAAGTTAGCGGTACTTCCTTTTGTTCAAGGTGAGTTATACGCCAAGTCTAGTAATGGTCTTTTGGATAATAATGCTTCTATAGAAAACATGGGACCTGAAATTGCCTTGATGCTCCGTCATCGCCTCAGCAGACACCGAGCATTCGAAGTCGTTGATAGCCAAGAGACGGCAGAAATGATAGCAGGTGAAAATTTGCCAGGTAACGTCTTTGGAGTTGAAGGACAAAAACAAATGGCACAAATCGGTGAATACCTAGAATCCTCTGCTGTTATTACCGGTAGCTTCAGATTCTTTACAACTAGCGAACCTCGTCGGCACTACAGAGAACGTTATTCTCCGGGGTTGCAGCGGTATGTTTCCGATTACCAAGACTATTTGCAAAAAAACTACATTCTAGTTTTGAGAGTGGTATTGGTAGATGTGGATAGTCAAAAAATTATTTGGGATGATGTATACAGGGCTTCCGCCTCAGAAGCTCACTCACTTGGTACACTTATCGTATCTCAGATTGCTTCCTCTGACTCAACTTTTCGAAGATTGACTAGACAGTCTATATCTCAATTTATCAAAAAAATTGCACCCCACTATGAAAGAGAAGACCGATACATTGCTCTGAGCCCAAATTAGATTGCTTGCTGAAATTTGGAAATAATTGACCTCAAGCCAACGATAAGTTATCATTTTTCCCCAATACATTCCTCGGCTTTTTAGGCAGCCGATTTAACAATTTTCAGAGTAAATTCACTAACACAATTAGGAGAAGTAACATGGCTGGGAGTACCATCGAAATTACGGATGCCAATTTTGAAGAACAAGTTTTGCAATCGGACACACCGATCGTTGTCGATTTTTGGGCCGAGTGGTGTGGGCCCTGCAAGCAGATTGCACCAGTATTAGAAGAATTAGCAACAGAAAACGCTGGTACTTATAAGATTGGAAAACTGAACATAGACCAAAACCGCGATTATGCGATGCAGTTTGGTGTAAGAAGTATCCCAACTCTACTTGTTTTCAAAGATGGGGAAGTGGTGGACCAAATAGTTGGTTCAATGCCCAAAGCTACCTTGGGTGAAAAAATCAGCGCTTCAATCTAGTGAAAGGAAATCAATAGTAAGTAATAAAACTTGAAGATATAGTCAATGTTGGCTAACTGGGAATTCTTCTACGACAAGATTATATTACCTACACTTCACACTAGTTTCCAGGCCCTGTCGTTGTTTGATCAAAAGATACGCCAGGGCCTTGTCGATCGACGATCGGTTTTCGAATCTCTCTCTAACCAACTCTCCACTGCCCGTGATTTAGAGCAAACCCTGTGGTTCCACTTTACCTCCGTGGGCGAATTTGAGCAATGCAAACCGCTCATTGAATATCTTCACCCTGATTATCGGGTTGTATTAACTTATTTTTCTCCTTCTGTTTCGCATCAGGCCAATAGCTACCAATTTGCAGATGCTGCCATTTATCTACCGTTAGATAGCAAGCAAAATGCCCACCGACTAATAGATCTAATTCAACCATCTGTCTTAGTCTTTTCTAAGTTCGATATTTGGCCCAACTTGGTATGGCAAGCCAAGAAGCGAAGCGTCAAAACTGTTTTGATTGCAGGCACATTACAACCCAAATCAAAACGTCTACACCCTCTGGTCAATAAGTTTTTTCGGTCAGTTCATCAACAAATAGACCTGCATTGTGTTGTGTCTGAGGCAGATGCAAACCGTTTTCGCCAAATTTGCCCATCTTCTGCCAGGATCGTTATAACTGGCGATACAAGATTCGATCAGGTTCACGCACGAGCATCTTCGGCAGTGAAAAACGAAAATTTTCTACCTGGGCAATCGACATTGAGTCGGCCTATTTTAGTGGCTGGAAGTACATACGCAGAAGAAGAGAAAGTTCTAGTTACAGCAATCAAACAGATTAAACAAACACACCAGTCTATTCAACCTCATCTCTTGATTGTACCGCACGAACCTAACCCAAAACATGTCCAGAATCTCACCCAACATTTACGTAATAGAAATCTTACTTTTGCCAAATACACAGAACTTGATAATTCCAGCGATTTATCTCAAGTAGATGTCGTTGTAATCGATACCGTCGGCATTCTGGCCCAATTATACCGACTGGCAGATATAACTTTTGTTGGTGGAAGCTTCCACGGTAGTGTTCATAATGTAATGGAGCCAGCAGTGATGGCAAAACCGGTAATCTTCGGACCGACTATTGATAATGCACAGGAAGCACACCTGTTAGTCCAATTAGGAGGGGCAAAAATGATACAGAATAGTCAACAGCTATACTCTGTAATGATAGATTGGCTATCTGCACCATCAATATGCAAAGAAGTCGGACAAAAAGCCAATCACATAATTGAAAGTAATTTGGGCGCTACCCAGCGCACTCTCAGTTGTTTAGTTCCCTATCTGGCCTCAGTCCTGTAACAAATTCGGCTCAATCTCGGTGATCGTTTTCACATGAGTGTAGTGTGCCGAAGACATCAATTCTTGAGTTTCTGGTAGTAACCGGCCCTCAAGTGATTCTGGGACGCCACCACCACCTCGGTATTGTGGTGCATACCGTAATACCAAGATACGCCGGAGACGATCGGTGGGTTGCCAAGGAAGAATACCATGTGTCATCAATTCTGGCATGACTAAAATATCACCAGCTTTTGGGGTGACATTAATTATTCCTTCTGGTAGATTCTTAGAATCAGATGGGTGTCCATCTTGGAACAAATGGCGAGGTCGCTCGAATTGTGCTTTATGTGATCCTGGAACTAGTAACAGCCCTCCATCCCCAGGTAGTACATCATCAAAATAAGGAAACACGACAAAATTGTCACAATAAATCCGACTATTCTTCACCTCATACCTGCAACTCTCCCAACCATAGTCATCCCTAGCACAATGTAGCCCACCACCTTCGGCCCCGGGTTGATCAATCTGGAGCGTTCCACTGACCAGTTTTGGTTTTCCGTTCGTAAGTTCCATAATAACAGGCCAAATCGATGGGTGAAAAACAAGTCGTTCTAAGGACCGGTCGAAGGCAAACCCATTAATGTAACGTTTACCATCTTTACCAAAACCATCTGGACATTGATTATCCTCTAGTTTCATATACCGTTCGCAAGCTAAACGTCCGTCAGATAATTCTTTTTCGGTTAATGCGTTCTTGATGTGTAAATAGCCAGCAACATCAAAAAAATAGCGTTGGCTCGGTGTCATTAGCATTCTCTTTGTTAGTTTAACTGTTGGAAAGAGCGCCAGGATGGTTCAATAAGAAAGACGCTCTTTAGGTTGAGTAATATATTTGAATTGTAATTATTCCACGCCTATTTCGTCATTAATCTCTTTTTGATATCCTTCCAAGGATAAATTCTCGATCTCTTCAATAGTAACAGACCGGCCAAAGTATCCCGATTCATATACTGCCATGCAAATAGCTTGAGATCGATAACCTTCTAGCCCGTCAACTTCTGGTTGGCTACCACTGTTAATAGCATCAGCAAAATACTTTAGTTCAATCGCTATGGTGTTATCGATATCGCGAGGGAAAAAGTATTCCCGCTCACTTTCACTGAGGCTAGACATAAACTTTTGGTAAATTTCATCAGTGCTTATCACGTCACCAGTATTCCGTTGATGCAGACCTGATCCCCAATCTATCGACCCTTCTGATCCGTAAATGGTTTTTCGATTGAAGCCCTGTCCTGGTGCAGAACCGACCCAAGTCCATTGAGCCGAAACCCCCTGATCGAATGTGATAGTCGAGATCATACAATCTTCAACATCGACTTCGTATCCGTCTGATCTCTCTTTTACATCTCCATAACGAAATGGCTCGTAGGCTTTATTAACGGCATAAACCTCTTTAGCTTCTAGACCTAGATGAAAACGCATCAGATCGGTAAAATGCACACCACCGTCTAAGGCCCAACCACCACCGGCTTGCATTTTGAAGTTTCGCCAACCCCATTTTCCTAGGCTTTCACCTACATCAATCCAAAAAAACATGCGGACATCACCAATCATGCCTTGTTGAACAGCCCAACGTCGAGCTCGTTCATGTCGACTAAGACGATAGTTTTCAGCTACTGATAAGACACGGTTATTAGTAGTAGCGGCATCGATAATTTGTTTCCCGGCTCGCATCGTAATTCCCAGCGGCTTTTCAATAATGACGTGTTTTCCAGCTTGTAGGGCTTGAGTTGCCAAACCATGGTGCTCGCTATGTAAAGTACAAATATCTACACAATCGATCTCAGGATGTTTATCCAACATTTCGGCTACCGTATCGTAGGCCTTTGGTTTATTTCCTCCCTGAATTTCTTGTGCTTCTCCGGCTCTTGTGTTAGCAGCATCAATATTGACATCAGCAGCAGCAACAATGTCGAAGAGCCGAAAATCTCTATCCCATAGCTCTCGATAACCACCCATATGGGCACCTGAAATCCCTCCACATCCAATTAATCCAACTTTCAGTTGCGACATTTGTGAATTCCCCTATTTATTATTATTTTTGATCGAATTATCAGTCTGATTGAATTTCTGCTCGTCCTCATTTGGCAACCCACTGATTACTAAGTAGATGAATAATCCTAAGGCAAAGACAAAAACGATGGTTACTATTACCACTGTCTGGCGCCAGTCGATACGTTGCTGGAGCGAAAAGTCATCAACATGGTGAGGTAAGAAAGTTGAGTGCCCGATGGCGTCTATTGTCAGACACCAGAATAAGAATAAACAAATCGGACCAACCAACATCGTTTTTGTCTGCC